>Ga0136617_10000712_pt1 | contig 28778 bp, 31 predicted proteins | sample AntDrymUQ3222106_2_FD_129672 | JGI IMG/M metagenome (GOLD analysis project Ga0136617, IMG submission 129672) | Polar desert sand microbial communities from Dry Valleys, Antarctica - metaG UQ322 (21.06) | ecosystem: Environmental > Terrestrial > Soil > Desert | place: Antarctica: Dry Valley...
CGGCCGTGATCGGATCGGCCAGCATCTGGCTGAGGAGCAGGGCGGTGAGGGTGAAGACTGTGAAGCGGTGCACGCCGTGGTCTACGAGGTCCGTGGCGCGAGCGATGACCGTTTATACGAACGTCGCAGGAAAAGACGGAAGCCCCGGCCTGATGGCCGGGGCTTCCGTGCTGTCTCATGTGCTGCGACCGCGCTGCTCGGCGATCAGGCGGCTCTTGAGCCGATCCGGTCGCTGGTTCCCATGCGACCAACGTACACGCCGAGAGCGCCGAGCACGAGGTGAAAGACGTTGTCGAGCCAGGTGTACCCGACCTTCGGCAGCAGACCGAAAAGGTTCGGCGCGACGAATCCGATGACTCCGACGAGCAGGAGGCTGACGCCGATCACCGTCGCGATCATCCGAGCGGTGCCGTTGTCACGCATGCCGAAGCCGATGTAGGCCAGCACCGCGCCGAGCGCGAGGTGGATCACGTCCTCGACGATCTCGATGTTCAGGAGTCCGATGAGCTGCTCACCAAGGAGCAGGCCCGCGACGGCAAGGAGCAGCAGGACCACTCCGATGACCTGTCCGTACGTGCGTGCGTTCACATTGCCTCCACTGTTCATGTGGCAGCCCACCGCGAGCGGCCGAGCTTCCCTGGGAGTCTACGCACTTCTCCCCCTAGGGGATTACCTTTAGCCTCATCCATGGGCCGAACACCTGTCGTACCTGTTGCCGAATCGGCCGATGAACAGCTACTGGAGCGCATCGCTGCAGGTGACGCCGGCGCGCTCGGCGAGATCTACGACGCCTACGGCCGGATCGTCTTCGCCATCGTCTACCGCATGCTCGCCAGCCCGGAGGCCGCCGAGGAGGTCGCCCAGGACGTCTTCCACGCGGTGTGGCGTCGTGCCGGCGCGTACCGGCGGGAACGCGGTGCCGTACGTACCTGGCTCCTCGCGATCGCGCGGAATGCGGCCATCGACTGGCGGCGCACCAGGGGCAAGCGCGTCGAACGTGAGGTCGAGCTCGATGCAGCGACCGCGATGCGCGCGGACTCGAGCGTGGTGGACAGCGTGCTGTTGAGCCTGCGCGCCGAGCGCGTGCGCGACGCGGTGCGCACGCTCCCGCCCGAGCAGCGCGATGTCCTGGCGCTCGCCTTCTGGGGTGGGCTGACGCAGGCGGAGATCGCCCTGCGGACCGCCACACCGCTCGGCACCGTGAAGAGCCGGGTCCGCCTCGGGATGGAAAAGCTCCGTCTGCATCTCGCGGAGGAGTCATGAACACCCACCCGACCGACGACCTCGCCGCATTCTCCATCGGCGCGCTCGATGCGTCGGATCAGGCGGGCGTGGACACACACCTCGCGTTGTGCGAAGTCTGCCGCGCCGAGGTCGCCTCTTTCGCTGAGGTCGCGTGGGGGATCGCGGAGCTCGCCCCACTCGTGGCGCCCGGGCCGACGCTGCGCGAGCAGGTGCTCGATCGCGTCCGTCCGCGGACCGCGCGGGTCGCGTCCACCGCCTCGCGGCCGCCACTGCTGGATGGTCTTCGCCGGATCTTCGACCTGAGGGTCCCGCTCGCGGTGCCGCTTGCCCTGGCGCTCCTGCTCGCGATCTCCCTCGGCGGTCTCGGATCGGCGCGTGCGGACGCGGACGCGTATGCGCGCGCCGTCGCGGGCGTTGCGGACGGGACCGTCGTGACGCTCGCCGCCACGGCTGGTACCGAGGCGCGCGGGTCCCTCGTCGTCCCGGCGACCGGTGACCCCTACCTGATCCTCCGGCTCCCGGCGCCGCCGGCCGGAAAGACCTGGGAGGCCTGGGTCCTGCGGGGGGAGCAGCCGCTCGCGGCGGGTATCAGTGGAGACCGCTGGGGCGTGGTCACGCTCGTCCTCTCGCAGCCGGTGCGGCCCGGCGACGGCGTCGCCGTTACGCTCGAGGATGCCGGAGGCGTCGCCGCCCCGCGTGGCACCATCGTGCTGCAGGCTCGCACCTAGCAGACGTCCGTTCGGCTGCTGTCACCGGACGATACCCCGCTGTCACTGGTCCGTTGCGCGCAGGCGCCAGAATCGAGCCAGCGACCCAGGCGGATGTTGGGGGGACCGGTGCAGATCGAGGTTCCGAGCGCTCGCGCGCAGGATCTGCTGGATTCGATCTTTCGCGTGGCGACGACGCTGGTCCGTGGAGACCGGGCGTCGCTCATGCTGCGGGCGGAGAACTCCACCGACTTCGTGATCGCGCGGGCGATCGGCCTGGCCGAGGACGTACGCACGCAGGTCCGCGTCCGCCTGGGCGAGGGCATCGCCGGCAAGGTCGCCGCGACCAGACGCGCCCTCCTCGTCCGCGGCACTGCGGATGAGGCTCCGAACGGGCCCAGCCGTGGCTATTACCGCACGCGATCCTTCGTCTCGGTCCCGGTCGTCGTCGGCGACGAGCTGCGCGGCGTGCTCAACGTGGCCGACCCAGTCGAGTCCTCCTCCTTCGGCGACAGCGATCTCGAGACGCTCGAGGTGCTCGCCGAGCACGTCGGCGCTTGCCTCGTGCAGCAGGACCAGGACGAGGTGCTGCTGCGGCTGGCGGAGACCGACCCGCTCACCTGGCTCTTCAACCGGCGGCACTTCGACCGGCAGATCGAGGCCGAGACGAACCGGGCGTTGCGCAGCGAGCACCTGCTGGCGCTCCTCGTCATCGACGTGGACGGGTTCAAGAGCATCAACGACCGTTTCGGCCATCGCGTCGGCGATCAGGTGTTGAAGGGCGTCGCGGCGGCCCTTACACAGGCTGTCCGGCTGTACGACGTGCCGACACGTTACGGGGGCGACGAGTTCGCGGTCCTGCTGCCGGAGGCCGACACGGAAGCGGCGGCACGCGTGGCACGGCGGATCCTCGAGAAGGCGGCGGCGGCGGCCCTGCCGGGGGTCCTCGCCGACACCGGTGAGCGCATCCGTCTGTCCATCGGGATCGCGACCTTTCCCCGTCCCTTCGCGGAGGCGTCGGCCCTGGTGGAAGCGGCGGACGCCGCGATGTACAGCGCCAAGGAGGCGGGTGGCGGGATCCGCGTCCGGGAGCACACCTTCGGGGATGGCCCGCGCGGCCAGCTGCAGGCGCGAGGGTCGGCCCGGTCCGAGATGGCGCCGGCGCCGTACCTCGCCGAGCCCTCGCGGCTCGCCACGGCGGAGCTGCAGCTCATGATCCCCGCCGATCTCGCGGCGGAGTGGAACGCCGTCGTCGTCGGCCGGGAGGGCCACATCCTCACGGTCGCGATGCCCGCACCAAGCACCGTGGCCGTGGACGCGCTCTCAAAGGCTTCGGGGCACGCCATCTACCCCGTCTACAGCAACGGCCCGGCCCTGGAAGCGACGCGCCGGAGGCTCGTTCCCTCCTAGCTTGGCTCGACCGCATCGCGATCGGGCTGGTCGCGGACGACGCCGCCTTCGGCGCCGCGGAAGAGGTACCCGACGCCCGGGACGGTCTGGATGACATCGCGCTGCTGGCCATCCGATCCGAGCTTGCGCCGGAGGCGGCTCACGTTCAGCTTCACCAGGTCCCCGCCGACATCGGCGTCGTACCCCCACACGCCCTCGAGGATCTCCTCCTGCGTGAGGACGCGGCCGGCATTCGCCATGAAGTGGCGCAGGAGCTTGAACTCCGTCGGCGACAGGTGCACCGGGACGTCGGCAGCGGTCAGCTGGTGCGTCGCCTCGTCGAGCTGGATGTCGCCGGTGCGGTAGACCGCCGGCGCCGGCCGGCCCTTGGCCCGTATGGAGCGCCGCAGGATGGTCTTCACGCGCGCGACGAGCTCCAGCGGCCGGAACGGCTTGGTGAGGTAGTCGTCCGCGCCGAGCTGAAGCCCTCGCAGCACGTCGCTCTCGTCGCTCCGCGCGGAGAGCATCAGGACGGCGACGTGATCGTCGGTGTGCCGTATCCGGTCGAGGACGACGAAGCCTGCGAGCTTCGGAAGGTTGATGTCCAGCACCACGAGATCGGGCTTGTCCCGGCGGACGGCCTCCAGCGCGGCCTCACCATCGTAGGCGCGGATCACCTCATGGCCCTCGCGCCGGAGCGCGTAATCGATCACCTCCACGAGGTCGCGATCGTCATCGACGACGAGGAGCTTCACCGATCAAGAGCCTCCTCTGCGAGGTCGCGTCCCTTTGGCACCGTGAAGTGTACGGACGTGCCAGCGCCCGGCGCGCTCTCGATCTCGATGTCGCCCCCCTGCGCACGCACGATCGCGCGGCAGATGGTGAGCCCGAGGCCGAGTCCACCGGCGACGTCGCGCACCTCTCGCGAGCGGAAGAAGCGCTGGAAGAGCCGGGACTGCTCGGCCAGGGGGATGCCCGGGCCCTGATCCGTCACGGTCACACGCACGTAGCCGTCCCGCACGGCCGCGAGGACGCGAACGGTGCTGCCCTCCGGCGCGTACTTGCTCGCGTTCGTGATGAGGTTGGAGAAGACCTGCGTCGTGCGGCGCTGATCCGCGACGATCCGCTCCGTGTTCGGCCCGAGCGACACCTCGATCCGCTGGCCCTTCGTGGCGCAGAGCGTCTCAACGAACGCGAGGCTGTCGTGGAGCGCGCGCTCGAGGCTCGTCGGGACCAGGCGGACCTGGAATGTCCCCGCCTCGATGCTCCCGGCGTCGAGCAGGTTCTCGACGAGGTGCTCGAGCCGGTAGGCGCTCCGGCGGAGCGCGTTCACCATGAGGGCGAGCTCCTCTTTCGGCATCGAGAGGGCGTCCTGATGCAGGAGATCGAGCCACGCGGACATCGCCGAGATCGGCGTGCGCAGCTCGTGGGCGACCTGCAGGAGGAAGTCCTCCTTGAGCCGGAGCATCTCCGCCTGCGCCGTCACGTCGCGGGCGGTGTGGATGAATGCCGAGCCGGGGCTTCCCATGGGGGTCGAGACGATCTCGAGCACGCCCATGCGGTCCTCCCGCGGGAACCAGGCCCGCCGGACGGTGTGGCCGTCGATGCTCTGGATCGTCGTCGCGCCGCTGACGTAGAGGAGATCGTCGAATCGCGTGCCGACCAGCACGGTCTCGTCGAGCAGACGGAACGCGGCCGGATTCGCGCTCCGGACCACCCCTTGGTCATCGGTGATGATGACCCCGTCCGCGAGCGCGATGAAGGCCTCCGCGTACGCGCCACTGACGCTGTCCAGGTCGCGGCGGCCGGGAGAGCGCCGACGCTCAGCCACGCCGGCGAGTATGGCCGCAGCGCTCGGGGTCTCCCCTCACGGCCGCTCGCCGGCCGCGATCGCGCGCACCGTGTCCAGGGTGTCGATCTCGGTGGCCGGCTTGTCCCGCCGGAGCCGGACGATGCGAGGGAAGCGCAGCGCGAACCCGGAATCGTGCCGGTCGCTCGCCTGCACCTGATCGAAGGCGACCTCGATCACGGTGTTCGGCTCGACGAGCCGTGCGCGCCCGAAGTCGCGGATGGTGTGCTCCTTCCAGAATCCGGTCAGCTCGGCGATCTCGCGGTCGGTCAGGCCGGAGTAGGCCTTGCCGATATTGCGGAGCCGCAGGCCGTCGCGCACGGCGAAGGTGTAGTCGGAGAGCATGTCGTGGCGCTTGCCGTGGCCCCATTCCACCGCGGTCACGACCACATCGAGCGTACGCAGTGCGCGCTTCACCTTCAGCCACTCCATGCCGCGCCGGCCCGGCCGGTAGGGCGATCGCGGGTCCTTCACCATGAGGCCCTCGTTGCCCCGCGAGCGCGCCGCCGCGAAGTCCGCCTCGAGCGCGGGGATGAGCTCGCCCTCCGAGAGGTTGAGGGACTGCCTGCGCGCCAGCAGGAGCGGTGACGCGAGCGGCAGCGCCATCAGGAAGACCGCGCGCTCGGAAAGCGGACGCTCGAGGAGCGCCTCTCCGTCCCGCTCGAGCACGTCGAACACCACGAGCGACGCGGGCAGCTCCGCCATGAGCTCGGCGCTCACCGACTTGCGGCCAAGCCGTCGCTGGAAGCGGGTGAACGGGACCGCACGACCATCCAGCAGCGAGATCACCTCGGCATCGAGCACGTAGCTGCCGGGGATCGCTCGCAACGGAGCGAGCAGCTCGGGAAAGCGGTCGGTGACCCGATCGAACGTCCGCGAGTAGAGCTCGACGCGCCCGCCATCCTTGTGGACCTGCGTGCGGACGCCGTCGTACTTGTCCTCGACGACGTACGGGGCCCGAAAGCGCCTCGCGACCTCGGCCAGGTCGAGCACCGGGGTCGCCAGCATCATCCCGATCGGCGCGAAGTGCCTGAACGACGCGCCATCGAGCGTGTCGGTGCGCGCACGCAGCGCAGCGGCCCCGATGTCGCCCTCCAGCATGTGCGCGCGGCCGACGGCCTCGCGCTCGCGACCGAACGCGCGCGCGACGGCGTCCTCGAGCAGGCCCTCGCGCAACCCGATGCGCGGCTCGCCCGAGATGATCTTGACGATGTACCGCGCGGCGTCCGCGTCCGCACGGCGCAGGGTGGCGAGCAGGACCGCGCGCTTCGGCTGCGTGCCCCGCGCCGCGGCGATCGCTCCGAACGCCGCCGCGACGTCGGCGAGCGTCAGCGGTGCCCCTTCCGGAGCCGTCGTGATGAGCTCGGCCGCGGCATCGCCCAGGTCGGCGTGTGTCTGGTAGGCGCGCGCCAGGGCCTCCTCATCGGCTCCTGACCGCTCGAAGATCCCGTCGGACAGCGTCCGCCAGCCGAGCGAGAGGACGCGCTCATCCGTTCGGGGGAATGGGGTGCCGGCGAAGAGGCGGACCGCGAGCGGCAGGTCGGCGTCCGAGAGCCTGCGGAAGTACGCTGCGAGCGCGTCGAGCTTCTGGAGCTTGCTCCTGGTGGCGAGCATGGCATCCGCCGTGCGGACCCAGCCGGCGAAGAGATCGCTCACCGGGCGATCCTGAAGGAGGTCGCGGTCGTCCATTGCTACGCCATCGTGCGGCTTCTGACGGTCGTCGGGCGGGCGCCCCAGGCCCTGCCCGCCGCTGGGAAAGGCGGGTTGGCATGACTCGCGCAAGGGGATAGGCGTGGGCTGCTGTCTCGGCGGATGCGTACGCCTCATCGCTTTCACCTTCTGGAAGGCGATCTTCGCCGCGCTCCTTGCCATCTTCCTGTCCCGGATCGACGCGTACGTCGACCGGTCCGGAAAGGCCGACAGCCTCGGCGGCAAGGCCTGGCGCATGTACCGCTCCCGCAGCGGCAAGAAGGTGCGCCGCGGGACTCCGCCCGGGGCGAGCACGGCGATCGATACCGAGGGTCGCCCAGGCGGACGAGGCCCGTCCTCGCCCGGTATCTAGACTCGCGGCCGTGACCGGCCGGATCGACGTCTTCCGCGTGCCCACCCGCATCTCGTTCGGGCGCGGCGTCGCGCTCACGGTCGCGGACCCGCTGCGGCAGGTGGGCGCGACGAAGGTCCTCCTCGTCACCGATCCGGGGGTGCGCAAGGTCGGGCTCACGCAGCCTATCGAGGAGCGCTTGCGCGACGCGAAGATGCCCTTCGAGGTCTATGACGAGGTCATCCCTGACCCGGGTGTCGCCGAGGTCCAGCGCTGCTACGAGCGCGCGAAGGAGTGTGGTGCGGACGCCTTCGTCGCCGTCGGGGGTGGGTCTTCGATCGACACGGCGAAGATGGCCGCGGTGCTCCTGGCAAACGGTGGCACGGTGCTCGACTACATCGGGATCGACAAGGTGCCGAAGATGGCGGCGCCGGTCGTGGCCATCCCGACGACGGCCGGCACCGGTGCAGAGATCACGATCAACAGCGTCATCGCCGACCCGGACCAGCACAAGAAGCTCGTCATCATCAGCCCGAACGCGACGGCGCTCTTCGCCCTCGAAGACCCGGAGATGACCGTTTCCCTTCCCCCGTTCATCACGGCCATCACCGGCATGGACACGCTGGTCCACGCGATCGAGTCGTTCTGCTCGAAGCACGCGTACCGCACGACGGAGCTGCTCGCGCTCGAGGCGATCCGCGACGCCGGCCGGGCGCTGCCGCGGGCGGTGAAGGACGGCAGCGACATGGAGGCGCGCGAGTCGATGATGCGCGCCGTCGTCAGCGCGAGCCTCGCCTTCAGCAACACGCGTCTCGGCAACGTGCACGCGATGGCCCTGCCCCTCGGCGGCTGGTGCCACGTCGCGCACGGGACGGCGGTCGCGGTGGTGCTCCCGCACGTGATGGACTTCAATCGGCAGGCTGCTCCCGAGCGGCTCGCAGTCGTCGGCGAGGCGCTCGGTGCGGCGAAGGATGGCAGGGCCGCGGTCGACCACGTGTTCCGGCTGAACGAGGAGATCGGCATCCCAAAGGGTCTGCGGACCGTCGGGGTCAGCGAGGACGCCATCCCCAGCATGGCGAAGGACGCGATGCTCTCCGGCAACATCCTGGCGAACCCGCGCGAGACGCAGCTGCAGGACATCGAAGCGCTCTACCGCGCAGCCCTTTGAACCCCGCGACCTGCGAAGCCTTCCCTTCGCTGGATCGATCCTCTTGCCGGTAGCGATCTTCGATATGGACGGCGTGCTGTATCGCGGCGACACGGTGATGCCGCATGCCCGCGAGACGATCTGGCGCCTCCGCGCAGCGGGCTGGCAGGTGTTCTTCGCGACGAACAACTCCAGCGCGTCACGGGAGGACTACGTCCGGCGGCTCGAGCGGATGTCACTCGGCGGTGACGTGGAGCACGTGATCACGAGCGCGTTCGCGACGGCCCACTACCTCGAGCGTCTCGAGCCGCGGCCGGGCGAGGTGTACGTCGTCGGGGCCGACGGGCTGCGCAACGAGATCCGGGCCGTCGGCATCGCCGTCCGGGGCCGCGACACGACACCCGGGCTGCGGCCGCCGGCGGACGCGGCGGCCGACGGGGGCGGCGACGCTGGGGCGATGCGCCGGCACCTCGTCACGGCCGACCTGCCTCCCGCGGCCGACACGGTCGTCGTGGGACTCGACCTCCACCTCACCTACGCCGCGCTGGCGGAGGCGCAGCGCTCGCTCCTCGCGGGGGCTCGCTTCATCGCGTCGAACAAGGACCGAGCGTACCCGGTCGAGGGACGCCTGCTGCCCGGTGCGGGCAGCATCGTGGCGGCGCTCGAGATCGCGACCGGCCGGGCAGCGCTCTGCATCGGCAAGCCCGAGCCCTTCCTCTTCGAGGAGGCGGTGCGGCGCGCGGGCCCGGACCCCGGAGCCGTCGTCGTGATCGGCGACGCGACCGAGTACGACATCGTCGCCGCGCACCGCATCGGGGCGACCGGCGTCCTCATCACGACCGGCCTGACCCAGCACGACGCCGTCGCGAGCGCGTCGGGCGACGCCGTGCCGGACCATGTGATCGCTTCGCTCGACGAGCTGTTCCGCCTCCCCGCACTCGCCGGCGCCTAGCGGCGAGTCCGGAACCAGCAAAGCCACTCCGCGACGCGCCACCAGCGAAGCGCCTTGCGATCGCGCAACGGTGCGTGGATACAAGGAAGCGCCCGGCTTCCATGGCACGGCGGTTGCAAACCAGGCGGCGGGCGGGCCGTGGTCCGATCCTGGCCGCCGCGGGGCCCCGGGGGAGCCGCCGCTGCCGCAGGGAGCGACGGGCGGGTCTGAAAGGAAGTTCTACGTGGACATCGCCACCTTCGCCATGGGCGTCATCGCCGGGATCTGCGCGGGCGTCCTCATCGTCGGCTTCCTCGCGCTGGGCTCGTACAGGCGCGGCTACGACGACGCGATCTTCCGCCGCAAGGACTGGCGTGCGGAGCTCGTGTCGCGCCAGGCCGTCGCCTCGCGAGCGGCCCAGCCGACGACCCGCAAGGCCGGCTAGCCGCCGCGGCTCTCGCAACCCCCGGGTCCGCGCGCCGCCCTGCGGGTCGGCCTGCTCGCTACCTGCCGAAGAATCGCTGCTTGAGGCTCTCGATCGCCTGCTGGAGCCGGTCGACCACGCCGGGGATGCCGGTCGGCACGATCTCGACCTCGCCCGTCGCTCGGTTCAGGCGGAGCTCGTCGCCAGGCTTCACCGCTGCCTTGACGGCGTCGCGGTCGGCCGTGACGGTGAACACGACGCGGTCCTGCTCCTCCACGATCGAGCCCACGCGGGCCTTGCCTTCGGGCATGGCGCGGATCAGGGCGCGAACCTGCTCGTCGCTGCGGAGGTCGGGCTCTGGCTGGGGCGCCACACGCGCGACGGTGCGGCCGAGCTCGTCGAAGAACTGACCCGGTCCGCGGACCGCCGTTCCCAGGAGCGCGGTGAACAGCGTGATCGCGATCAGGACGATGGCGATGCCGACGATGAACTGCAGCGCCCACCCGGGCACCGCGCGCGGTGTCTGCTTCATGACGAGCGAGCGTACAAGCCTCGTACCATGCGGCCGTGGAGAGCCTCAAGGTGGTGTGCGTCGGAGGCGGCCTCGGTGCGCCCACCGTCATGGCCGGGCTCCGTGCCTACACCGACGACATCACCGGACTCATCGCCGTGACCGACTCGGGGCGGTCCACCGGCAAGGTCCGGATCGCCCTCGATGTACCGGCACCGGGCGACGTCCGGAATGCCCTGGTCGTGCTCTCCGAAGGCGATCCGGTGCTGCGCGCGCTCTTCGATCACCGTTTCGAGACCGAGAAGAGCGAGGAGCTCAACGGGATGGCCTTTGGCAACCTGTTCCTCGCGGCCCTGACGCAGCAGCAGGGCTCGTTCCTCGCCGCCGTGAAGGAGGCTGCCCGGCTGCTGCAGATCCGCGGGCGCGTCCTCCCGGTGACCCTGTACAACACGCACCTGTGCGCGAAGCTCGTCGACGGCACGATCGTGGAGCAGGAGGTGAACGTCCGGGGGATCGGCAAGGCGGCGATCGACCACATCTACCTCAAGGATCCCGAGGTCTCGGCGGCCGATGGCGCGATCGAGGCGATCGAGGCGGCCGACATCATCACGCTCGGCCCCGGGAGCCTGTACACGACGGTCTGCGCCTGCCTGCTGGTCCCCGAGGTCGCACGCGCCATCGCGACGAGCGACGCGCTCGTCGTGTACATCGCGAACTCGACGACCCAGCCCGGGCAGACGGACGGGATGGCTCTCGCGGACCACGTGGCGCGCGTGCAGGACTACCTCGGTGGCGCCGGGCTCGACCTCGCGCTCGTGAATGACGACCCCCCGCCCGCCCATCTCCGGGACCATTACGCGGACCAGGGCATTCGTTACCTGGAGGCGACCGGCCTGGAGATCGCGGCGGTCGCACGACTCGGCGTTCGTGTCGTGACCGCGCCGGTGATCGACAAGTGGTCCGGCCCCCGCGAGCTCTGGAACAAGCAGGACACGCTCCGTCACGACAGCCGTCGGGTCGCCGCGGCGGTCGTCGGGCTGCTCTCCGAGCGGCGACCGCAGCTGCGCGCCGTCGAGTGACCGTCTCGCATTTCCTCGCGATCGCCGACGTCCCGGCCGAGCGCATCCGCGCGCTGCTCGACCGCGCGGCGCAGCTGAAGGCTGCGAGGCGATCAGGGGCGATCCCGCTGCGTGGGCGCAGCCTCGTCCAGATCTTCGAGAAGCCAAGCCTGCGCACGCGGCTCTCGTTCGACGTCGCGATGGCCGAGCTCGGCGGTCATTGCACCTACCTGTCTCCCGCCGAGGTCGGGCTGGGGCGCCGCGAGAGCGTGAGCGACGTGGCGCGCGTCGTCGCGCGCATGGTCGATGCCGTGGTGCTGCGGACGTACGCGCACGAGACGATCGAAGAGTTCGCGCGCCACTCCACAGTCCCCGTGGTGAACGGTCTCTCGGACCTCGAGCATCCGTGCCAGGCGCTCGCGGACGTCTTCACGGTGCGGGAGCGCAAGGGTCTGGGGAACAGCGTCAGAGCCGCGTACATCGGCGACGGCAACAACGTCGCGAATTCGCTGATGCTCTGCGCGGCGAAAGCCGGCCTCTCGCTCCACGTCGCCTCGCCGGCGGGATACGGGCCGCAGCCACGCGTCGTCGAGCTCGCGCGTGAGGCGGCGGAAAGGACCGGCGCGACCATCGAGGTGGGACATGACCCCGAGCGGGCGGCCGCCGGCGCGGACGTCCTGTACACGGACGTGTGGACCAGCATGGGCCAGGAGGCCGAGTACGAGCGCCGCCGCCGCGCCTTTCAGGGCTTTCAGGTCAACCGGGCGCTGCTGGCCCGCGCCAAGCCGGACGCGATCGTCATGCATGACCTTCCCGCGCATCGTGGCGAGGAGATCACGGACGAGGTGCTGGACGGGCCGCAGAGCGCGGTGTTCGAACAGGCGGAGAACCGCCTCCACGCGCAAAAAGCCGTGCTGTGCTGGCTGCTTGCGGAAGGTGAGGGATGAGAGAACGTGTGATCCTCGCCGACTGCTGCGAGGACTGGATCATCGAGTGGGGCGGCTTCTATGCGGCCGGCCGCGAATTCGCCTGCCCCGAGTGCGCGACCGGATGGGCCAAAGGTGGACCAGGGCGCTTCGCGCGCGATGACGGCCGCGAGTTCGCGCGTCGCGAGCGCTCCGGCCCGGAGGCAGCTTTCCCCTTCCTGGCATCCGTCGACGGCCAGGAGCCCGATGTCGAGCGCTGCTGCGCGAAGATCCTGATCGGCCATGGACCGGGGATGGCAGACGGGCGCTTCGCGTGCCCGGTGTGCGGCACGCAGTGGGAACGGCGCACCGACCGGCTGCACGGCTTTCGGGTGCCGGTCTTCGTGAAGCCGGGCCTCGACGAGCCGCTCACCATCCAGCCCGGTCGCCGGCGTCCGTTCCTCGTCGCGATGTCGGAGTACTCGCCCCCGCGGGACTGAACCAGTGGCCGGTCCGCGCGAACCCACCCGCGGCGTGTTCGCCTGCTCCCTCGGCGGATCGCCACGCCGGTACAATGTCCCTCACGGCGGCCACCAGCCGTCGCCACGGCGGCGTTAGCCTAGTGGTAAGGCCCTGGAATGTGGATCCAGTTAGAGCAGTTCAATTCTGCTACGCCGCCAGCGCGCTGGTCATCGTCCCAGCTTCCTCGCCGCCTCCGCATAGAGCGGCCGCACCATCGGCGCGGCCGGATGGAACTCACCGGCCTCGAGATACACGCGCCAGACCTCGACCGCACCACGCCAATCCTCGGACTGATACAGCGCGAGACCCTTCAGGAACAGCGCGTCGGGATCGCGCGGCCGGAGCGCCAAGACGCGGTCGACCGCGATGAGCGCCCCTCCGCGCTCCCCGGCCTGGTACAGGATCAGTGCGAGCCCGTTCAGGGCCGGGACGTTGTCGCGCTCGATCGTGAGCACCCGCTGGTACGTGGTCACCGCATCAGACGTCCGCCCCTCATCGCGGTACGCGTCCGCGAGTGCCAGCAGCGTGGGGAGGTCACGCGGTGAACGGGCGGCCTCCGCCTCCAGCGCCGCGACCGACGGCGTGAGCTGCGGGACCGAGCCGGTGATGAGCGCGCCCGGTGCGCGATCCCCGGCCTCACGCGGCAGGTTCACGGCCACGAGGGCGGCAGCGACGGCGGCCAGCAGCGCCGCGCCGGCGATGGTCCGGATCGGCGCGGCAGCGGCGCGGGCGGGTCGGGGGGCTGCGAACGCCGACCGCTCCAGCAGCGCGCGCAGCCGCGCGTGATCCGCCGGCGCGATCGTTCCCGCGGCGCGCGCGAATTCGAGGTCGCGAAGCGACGACACCGCACGTGTGACGTCATCACGAACGTCCGGGGGATCGTGCGGCCACGCCGCGCGTCCCGCGAGGAGTGGGCGCACCGCGAGCCAGCCGCCGAGCGCGACCGCGAGCGCGAAGACCGCCGCTGTCATCACAGGTCCGCCGCCTCCTCCCGCGCGACCCGCGCACGAAGTGCCTGCACATCCGCGGGCGCTGGGTCGTGCTCGGCAGCCTCAGCACGGCTTCGGGCGCGACCCCACGCGAGTCCGGCGCCGGCAGCGACGAGCGCGATCGGCAGGAGCCACATGAGCGTGCCGGCGCCCTGCGTTGGCGGCGCGAGGAACACCCAGTCGCCGTACGAGCGGCGGAACTCCTCGCGGATCGCCTCATCGGTCCGGCCCTCGGCCACGCGCTGGACGACGAGGTCGCGCATCTCCCGGGCCGATGCGGACGGTGAGTCCGCGACCGATAGCCCCTGGCAGACCGGGCAGCGCAGCTCCGCGACGATCCGCTCGACGCGCTCCTCGGGTCCCGCGGGTGCGGGCCGCGCGGCGGCCGCGACCGCGACGAGCACGCCGGCGAAGGCGATGAGGATCGCGATACGGGCCGGCGTCACGACGGCTTCCGTCGGAGCGTCTCGATGCCGCGGACGAGCGTGTCCTCGTCGATCGGGCCGATGTGCCGGCCTTCGATGACCCCATCGCGGCCGATGAAGAATGTCTCGGGCGGGCCGAAGACCCCGAAACCAAGGGCGGTGCGCCCGCGGTCGTCGACGACCGTCGGCCAGGTGCCACCCAGCCGGCGCACGAAGTCGCGCCCCGACTCGACCGAATCCTGGAACAGGATCCCGACGAGCACGACGTCCGACGTGCGGTACCGCTCCCACGCGCGCACGAGCGCCGGATGCTCCTCGCGGCACGGCACGCACCACGAAGCGAAGAAGTTCACGACCACGACCTTGCCGCGTAGCTCCTCCAGCGCGACGGTGCCGGTCCCCTCGAGGCGCTCGAGCCGGAACGCCGGCGCCTCCTTGCCGACGACGGCGGTGCGGATGTCGCGCGGATCGCGGCGGAATCCGAGAGCCAGCACGACGATCAGCCCGACGAGCACAGCGATCACCAACAGGTTCGCCGTCCTCCCCGTCAGCGTGAAACGTCGCGACGCGGCGACGTTCGGCGTCGTCACTCGGCCCCCGCGGCGGCCTCGGCCGCGATGGCCGGCAGGTGGACCTCGCGCCGCCGCGGCGGCGGAAGCGCCGCGATCACCGCGCCGACCCCGATGACGAGGCCGCCGACCCAGAGCCACGACACCAGGGGGATCACGCGCACCCGGATCGTCGCCCAGGCCTTTCCGCGAGCGTCATACGCCGCGAGGATCGCGTAGACGTCGTCCGCCGGACCCGCGCTGATGCCGGGAGATCCCACGGGCTGCGTGGCGTTCGGGTAGAACGCGAACGACGGCGAGAGACGTGTTTCGCCGCCGGGACCGGCCACCCAGAGGTCGGCGATGACGCGGCGCCGCTGCGGCTCCTGGACCTCGCTGAGGGCGTCGAGGCGGATCTCGTGCTGTCCCACTTGCATCGCGCCGCCCGGCGAGAGCGTGCGCTCGACCTCGACCGCACCTGCCTGGCTGGCCGCGATCGCGACCGCGATGAGCGCGATCCCGAGGTGGACCACGTAGCCGCCGTAGCGGCGCCCGCTGCGGCGGAACAGCGCCGCGAGCGCGTGAGCGGCGGGCTCGCCGTGCAGGACGCGCCGGGCGCGTACGCCGCGCACCACCTCCTGCACCACGGTCGCAGCGACGAAGGCCGCGAGCGCGTACGTGAGGACGGGCGCGGCGCCACGCATGCCGGAGCCGAGGGCGAGAGCCGCGCCGGCGGCCGCGGCGAGCGCCGGGGCTGCGAACTGGCGCTCCAGCGTCGCGCGTGACGCCCCGTGCCAGGGGAGCTGCGGGCCCACTCCCATCAGGAAGAGCAGCGCGAGCCCGATCGGTACCTGGACCCGGTCGAAGTACGGCGCGCCGATGGAGAGCTGCACGCCGCCCAGCGCCTCCGCGATGAGCGGGTACAGCGTACCCAGCAGCACGGTCACCGTCGCCGCGACGAAGAGGACGTTCTGGAAGAGGAAGATGGCCTCACGGGAGAGCGGCGCGCCGAGCGAGCCGCCGTCGGCGAGCTCGCGCGACCGCCAGAGCATGAGCCCGCACGAGACGACGAGGATGGCGACGAGATAGCCGAGCAGCAGCGGACCGATGGCGGAGAGGCTGAAAGCGTGGACCGAGTTCACGATCCCGCTGCGCGTGAGGAACGTTCCGAGGATCGTCAACGCGAACGTCGCGATGACGAGCGCGAGGTTCCAGGTCCGCAGGAGGCGGCGCTTCTCCTCGACCATCACCGAATGGAGGTACGCCGTCGCCGTGAGCCACGGCATGATCGCCGCGTTCTCCACCGGGTCCCAGGCCCAATAGCCGCCCCAGCCGAGCACCGCGTACGACCACCACGCACCGGCGACGATCCCGCTGCCCAACAGGGCCCACGAGACGAGCGCGTAGCGCCGGGTCGCGACGAGCCAGCGATCACCTCCTTCGCCGAGGATGAGCGACGCGATCGCGTACGCGAACGGCACTGAGAAGAGCACGTACCCGAGGTACAGGAGCGGCGGGTGCAGTGCCATCAGCGGGTTGTTCTGCAGGAGCGGGTTCGGTCCGCGGCCGTTCTCCGGCACGAAGGGGCTCGCGACGAACGGGTCTGCGGCGGGGGTCGTCACCAGCAGCAGGAAGAAGGCGAGCATGGCGAAGAGGATCCCGAGCGCGGTCGTCGCCAGCCTCGGCAGCGCGCGTGTCCCGCGCCAGGCCACGAACGTGGTGGCACCCGCGAGCACGAGCGTCCACAGCAGGATCGAGCCTTCCAGCGCCGCCCAGAGCGAGATGACGCTGTAGAAGAGCGGCGTCTCGCGCGCGTTGTTGCCGGCGACGTAGGCGAGCCTGAAGTCGTGCGTCACGAGCGCGCCGATCATCGCGGCGTCGGCGAGCACCACCAGCGCGAAGGCGACGAGCGCGCACCAGCGCGCGCTCCGCAGCCCGCGCACATCGCGATAGCGCGCGGCGAACGCCGCCGCCACGATGCCGCCGAGCGCGAAGAGCAGCGCGGCGCGGAGTGCCCCCGCGCCGATGTCCGCCCAGCCGATGCTCAACGTCGCGACGGCGTCGCGCCCGGCGGTGGCGCTTCGTAGACCTCGTCGTGCTTCGCGATCACCTGCGTTGCGCGAAAGACTCCGTCCGCGGCGAACGCGCCCTCGACCACCGCGCCCGCTCCCTCTCGCAGGAGGCCGGGGGGTGCGCCCGTCCCGATCACCAGCACACGCGAGACGCCGTCGCCGATCACGAAGCGCAGGTCCCGGGTGGTCGGCTCGTAGCGGAGCGTGCCCGCTTCGACCTGGCCGCCGAGACGCGCGGTCTGCCCCGCGGCGAGCCCACGCTCCTTCGCCTCTGTCGGTGTGAGGTAGTACACCGCCGAGCCGGCGAGGCTCTGCACCGCGATGAAGCCGATCGCGATCGCGAGCGCCAGTGCGGCGAGCGCGACGAGCCTTCTCTCCCCGATCCCCTGAGCCCCGCGCCCGTCGCTGCCTGTGGCGCGGCTTCGCCGCACAGGGGCCCCTGCCCCTGCGGATTGCGGGGACCCTGCGGCTCGGTCGGGCAAAGCCCGCCCTCGCCTAGATCGTGGGTCGCTGCTAGCGGGAGCGGACACGGAGCGAGACGAGGTAGCCCGCGATGACGATGGCCGTGAGCAGATAGGCCGCGACGATGAACCCGGCGTCGCCGCTCACCCCTCCGACCGCCCCGCGTCCGACCGTCGCCTGCGCTCGATGCCGACCCGCGCTACGAGCAGGGACGCGTAGAGCAGCGTGAACGCAGCGACGGCGACGAGGAGCGTCGCGTACATGCGTCCATCGAGCGCCGGTGGCCCCGGGCGCAGGACGGACGGCAGCTGATGCAGCGCGTTCATCCAGGTGACCGAGAGATGCACGATCGGCACGTTGAGCACCGCGATGGCGCCGACGACCGCCGCTCGCGTGGCGCGCCGCTCGAAGTCGCTGGAGAGCGAGCGGAGGAGCAGGTAGCCCGCATACATCGAGAACATCACCGCGGTGGTGACGAGGCGTGGCTCCCAGGTCCACCACACGCCCCAGGTCGGCTTCGCCCAGATCGAGCCCAGCACGATCGCGAGGCCGGTGAACATGACACCGATCTCGGCCGACGCGACGGCGACAGCGTCGGCCAGCGGTGAGTGTCCCCACAGCCACGCGACGCTTGCGAGGAACACGACCACGAACGCGAGGTACGCGAGCCACGCGGCGGGAACGTGGACGTACATGATCCGCTGGACATCGCCCTGGACCGCGTCCGCCGGTGCCCAGACGAGTGCCATGAAGCTCGCGATCGCGCCGACGAGGACGCTCGCGCCAGCGAGGTAGGGAAGGGTCCGCGTGCCCCGGATGGCGCGCGGGTAGGTGGTGATCATTCGATCGCTGCAGGACCGATGGTAAGCCCCGCGATCGCGGATACCAGCGCGGTCGCGACGAGCAGCGCGCACCAGGCGAACGAGCCGCCGGCGTCCCCCGTGATCGCCGCGGCGGCCCCCGCGCTGGCTGCGATGAGCTGCGGGACGAGCGCGGGGACAGCAAGCAGCGGGACCACCAGGGCGCGCGCGCGCAGCCGCAGCGAGATCGCGACGTACAGCGTGACGGTCGGCGGTATCGCCAGCGCGCCGCCGAGCGTCACGAGCCCGAGGTGCCCGGGCAGTGAGACCTCGAGGTCGAGCAGGAGCACCGTGAGCGCCGTCCCGGCGAGGGACACGAGTGTCAGGAGCAGCGTGGCGGCGAGCACCTTCCCCAAATACAGAGCGTCCGCGCCGCCGGGCAGCGTGAGCACGCTTTCCAGCGCGTCGTCCTCGAGCTCACGATCGAACGAGCGGGTGATCGCAAGGATGGCGCCGAGGGTGAGGGCGATCCAGAGGAGCCCGCTGGCGACCGCGGGCGTCGCGGCAGCGGTGGCCGGGCCGACCAGGAGGCTTTCGACGAAGACAAGGATCGCGGTGAGGCCGACCGCAGCCGCGAGTCCGTCGGGCTGTGCGCGCTCCCCGCGGAGATCGCGCTCCGCGACCAGCCACGCGCGCCGGAGCCTCACGCGCCCACGATCGCGCCGGCTTCGAGCCGCACGGTGCGGTCCGCTGCGAGGCCGGCGCGTCCGTGCGTCGCGATCACGACCGCCTGCCCGCGGGCGGCGCATCGCCCGACGGTCTCGCCGAGCCGGGCGGCCGCGCCATCATCGAGCTCGGCGAACGGCTCGTCGAGCAGGACGAGCGCGCAAGGCTCGGTCTCGAGCCGTGCGAGCGCGGCGCGGCGGCGCTGCCCCGCCGAGAGGCGCTCCGCCGGCCCGCTCGTGTGGGGCACGCCCCAGGCGGCGAGCGCGCCGTCGACGTCGGCCGACCCGTATCCGCGATACCGGGCGAAGAACCAGAGATTCTCGGCTGCGCTGAGCGCCCGGTGCAGCTGCGGGCGGTGCCCGAGATACAGGACGTCGGCCGGGATCTCGCGGGTCCCGCGAGCGAGCGGAAGCAGGCCCGCAAGCGCCCGGAGGAGCGTCGTCTTGCCCGCGCCGTTCTGCCCGCGGACAAGCGTGATCCCCGGGCCGATGCGCAGCTCGATCCCGCGCAGCACGGTGCGATCGTCGAGCACGACGTCGGCTGCGTGCAGGAGTGCGCTAGCCTCCACCCTCGGCATGATGCGGTGGCAGGTCCTGCGGTGCATCGCGATCGTCGGCGCCGCGGTCATCGCCGCGTGCGGCGAGACCCCGGCGACGGAGCCGGTGGCCCGCGGGCGGCAGGTCTACCGCGCGCTGGACTGCGGGCGATGTCACCAGATCGGAAGCGAAGGAGCACGCGTGGGCCCCGAGCTCACGCATGTCGGCACCGCGGCCGAAGAGCGCCGGCCCGGCGCCGCCCGGGAGTACCTGCGCGCCTCGCTCCAGGACCCCGGCTCGTACCTGGTTCCCGGCTACCGGGACACCATGCCGCGGGGCCTCACCCGGGGTCTCTCGCCGACCGATCTCGAGGCGCTCGTGGCGTACCTCGGCGCCCAGCGCTGACATGAGCGCTCCTAACGACCGCCGCGAGCGTCCCGTTAGCCCTGACGAGGACGCACCTCTGGTCGCCCGCGCGAAGGCCGGCGAGGCCGCCGCGTTCGGGCTCCTCTACGACCGCTACGTCGAGACGGTCTACCGGTACGTTTTCTATCGTGTGCGGGATACCGCGGAGGCCGAGGACGTGACGAGCGATGTGTTCATGCGGGCCCTCCGGGCCATGCCCAGGTACGCGCCCCGCCAGCCATTCTTGGCCTGGCTGTACCGGATCGCGCGCAACGCGATCATCGACCGCGCCCGCCGGCAGCGGACCCAGGTGAGCTTCGAGGACGCGCTCCGGCACCCGGACGCCGATCGGGTCGTGGACCCTGACGCGACGCTCTTCCGCGAGGTCGACGCCCAGACGCTGCGGCAGGCGATCCGACGGCTCACCCCGCTCCAGCAGGAAGTGGTCGTCCTCCGCTACGTCGAGGGTCTCGATACCAGGTCGATCGGCCGCATCATCGGAAAGCGCGAGGGGACCGTACGCGGCATCGAGTTCCGCGCGCTCGGCGCGCTGCGTCAGCTCGTTCCATCGCGGGAGGCACTCGGGTGAGCGAGCGGCTCCCGCGCCCTGTCGTGCGCTCCGAGTTCCGGGTCCACCTGCGCGAGGAGCTGCTCCGCGAGGCGCCGTCCGCGCTCGTCCCGGCAGCCGCGCCGCGGTCCGCTTGGTGGCGCCCGCTCGCCGCCGCGTGCGCGGCGGTGCTCGTGCTCGTCGCGGCGGACATGGCCGCGGCGCAGAGCCTGCCGGGCGAGCCGCCGTTCGCGATAAAGAGCACGGCCGAAGAGGTGCGTCTTCTCGTGGCGACCACTCGTGCGACCCGTATCGATGTCCTAGGGGAACGCGCCGAGCGCCGGCTCGGTGAGCTCCGTCGCGCAGCTGCCCAACAGCGGCCGGCGGTCGCTGCGGAGTCCTCCCTGCTTCTCGCCGACGCGCTCGATCGCCTCGCCGTCGAGGTCCTGCGGGCGAAGCAGGGGGACCGGACCTCAGAGGACGATCAGGCCGTCCGGAAGGCGGAGCGCATCGCGGAGCAGCATGCGTCCGCCATCGACGCGCTGCTGCCGATCGCGCCTGCCGCGGCCAAAGCGGCGCTCGAGCGGGCCGCCGAGCAGGCGAGGAAGATCCGCGCCCCGTAGACCGCCGCCCGGAAACACGGACGCCTGCGCCGCGCGCGGCACTAGCGCTAGCCCGCGGTCCGCTCCGCCTCGCTCGCGCGCACGAGCTGCGGCCAGCGCCGACGGACGGCCGCGGCGATGCCTTCGGCGTCGAGCCCGTAGCGATGCCGCCAGAGCTTCTGGGATCCGTGGTCGACCCACTCGTCCGGCACCCCGAGGAGCTCGAGCTCGGCGCGCGCGCCCCGCTCCGCGAACAGCTCGCTCACGGCGGATCCGAAACCGCCCGATACGACGTGCTCCTCGACGGTGAGCATGCGCGGGGTCCGCGCGGCAAGCGCGAGCAGGCGGTCCGCATCGAGGGGCTTCGCGAATCGCGCGTTCACCACGGCCGCCTCGATGCCGTCGCGCGCGAGCTCGGCGGCCGCCTCGAGCGCCGCCTGCACGACCGTGCCGTACGCGACTATCGAGACGTCGGCTCCCTCGCGGAGCGTTTCGGACACGCCGAGCGGCAGCTCGGCGAGCGGCGCGTCGAGCGCGACACCGGCACCCACTCCGCGCGGGTATCGCAGCGCGATCGGTCCCCTGTTGGCGGCCGCGTGCTTCACCGCGGTCCAGACCATCTGGCGCAGCTCCCCTTCGTCTTTCGGGGCCATCAGCACGAACCCCGGCAGAGGCCGCAGATACGCGATGTCGAACAGCCCCTGGTGCGTGCGCCCGTCCTCGCCCACGACGCCGGCGCGGTCCATCGCGAGCACGACGGGCAGATCCTGAACGGCGACGTCGTGAACGACCTGGTCGAACCCCCGCTGCAGGAAGGTCGAGTAGATCGCGACGATCGGGATGATCCCCTGCGTCGCCAGGCCCGCGGCAAAGGTCACGGCGTGCTGCTCGCAGATACCGACGTCGAAGACGCGCTCCGGGTACTCCCCGAAGAGCGGTGTGAGACCCGTGCCACCGGGCATCGCGGCCGTGATCGCGACCACGCGGTCGTCGCGCCGCATCGACTCGCGCACCGTGTCGGCGAACACCTGCGTGTATTGGGGAGCCGTCGCTGGAGACGACCCGGAGGCGGACACTCCATGCCACCTCTGGTTGTCCTCCTCCGCGGGACCGTAGCCGTGGCCCTTCTGCGTGTTCACGTGGACGAACACGGGACCGTCCTGGAAGTCGCGCGCCTTCCGGAGCACGCCCTCGAGCGCGAAGAGGTCATGGCCATTCGCCGGGCCGAAGTACGTGAAGCCAAGCTCCTCGAAGAGCACGTTGGGCATCAGGATCACCTTGAGGCTCGTCAGGATGCGCCGTGCCGCCTCCTCTGCGAGCGCGCCTGCCGGCAGCTTCTCGAGCACGGTCCCGGTGAGATGCCGCAGCCCGCGGTACGGACGGGCGGTCCGGAAGGCCTCGACCATCCGCGAGACCGCCGCGACCTGTGGACGCGACAGGTCGTCGATGCGCGCCGTGTCGAGCATTCGGGAGAGGGCACCGACGTTGGGTGAGATGCTCATGCCGTTGTCGTTCAGCACGACCACGAGGCGCGTGCGCAGGTGGCCGACATTGTTGAGCGCCTCGAAGGCCATGCCCGCCGTCAGGGCGCCATCGCCGATCACCGCGACGACGTGATGCTTCTCGCCCTTGAGGTCGCGCGCGACCGCCATCCCATGCGCCGCCGAGATCGATGTGCCGGCATGTCCGGCGCCGAACTGGTCGTGCGCCGACTCCGTCCGCGTGAGGAATCCTGAGATGCCGCCGAACTGGCGCAGCCGGTCGAATTCCTCGCGCCGGCCCGTGAGGATCTTGTGCACGTAGCCCTGGTGCCCGGTGTCCCAGACGAGCTTGTCGCGCGGGGAATCGAAGGCGCGGTGGAGCGCGACAGTGAGCTCGGTCGCGCCCAGGCTGGAGCTGATGTGACCACCCGTCTGCTGGACGGCCTCGACCGTGAACTCGCGGATCTCGCGGCAGAGCTGCAGCAGCTCATCCTTGTCGAGGGTCTTCAGGTCGCGCGGATGATCGATCCGCTCGAGCACGCTCACGTTCGAATACTAGTATCGGAGGCGGTCCATCTCGGCCCTGAGATGTCGATCTCGGCCGCGAGCTGAAGGGCCCACTCCGCGAGCGCCTCGGCTGACGGGTGGAGCCGGTCGGCCGCGAGCATGCCGGCCTCCGCCTGCCGCCGCATGAGTGGTCCGAGGTCGATGTAACGTGCCGCGGCACGTTCCGCCTCTGAACGCATGACGAGATTGAAACGATCGATCGTCGCTCGTAGCGCGGCCGGCTCGCCGAAGCCGCGCGCCGCCGGTGAGAGCGACCAATCGGGCTGCGGCAGCGCGTATATCGAGAAAGGGCTGACCGTCGCATCGACCAGCTCGGCAAAGATCCTCCGGAGCTCCCGGCGGTAAGTGATCTCATCGCTCCGCCGCACGATGTCGTTCGCCCCGATGGCGAGCGTGACGATGGTCGGCCGGCCGGTGCGCGCGAGCGGCAGCTCCGCCTCGATGAGCGCTCCGGTCGTATACCCGTTCACCGCCGGGTTCGCGAGCGCGACGTCGATACCGCGCTCGTGCCACAGCCTGACGAGCTGCGCCGGAAAGGAGCGCTCTTCGCCGACTCCGGTGCCGATGGTGAAGGAGTCGCCGAGCGCGAGGTAACGGTGTGATGCACGTGACACTCCCGGCCCTCCGCATGCCGACGCGAATACGAGCACGATCAGTCCTGTTCTAGGCTTGAGGGGCTTCTGGAGTCAGGCGAGGAAGGGGCTTCGCGAAACCGAGCCGCGGGAGCCCCGAGAGGCTCAGGAGAGGAGACCACGTGACCGACTTCGACCTCGTCATCATCGGCGGCGGGCCCGCCGGCCTCACGGCGGGGCTGTATGCCGCGCGCGCGAACATGAACGCCGTCCTCCTCGAGGCCAAGGACGTCGGTGGCGAGATCCTGAACACCGACCTCATCGAGGACTGGCCCGGCGAGGAATCGATCACCGGGCGCGCACTCGCCGACAGGATGGCCGGCCATGCGCGGAAGTTCGGCCTTCGCGTCGAGACGTACGCACCCGTCGAGAAGGTACGCACCGAAGGCGATCGAAAGATCATCACGATGGCCGACGGCACGATGCACACGGCTCTCGCCGTCATCGTGTCGGTGGGCGGCGAGCCCATCAAGCTCGGCGTGCCGGGTGAGGTCGAGTACCACGGCCGCGGGGTCTCCTACTGCGCGGTCTGTGATGGAGCGTTCTTCAAGGGCGCCGACCTGGCCGTCGTGGGTGGCGGCGACTCCGCGTTCCAGGAAGGGCTCTTCCTCACGCGATTCGCGAAGAAGCTCTACGTGGTCCACCGCCGGGGCGAGTTCCGCGCCCAGGCGATCCTGCAGGACCGGCTGCTCGGCATGGACCAGGTCGAGATGATCACTCCCGCGCAGGTGCGGGAGATCGGCGGGAACGGCGACGTAAAGTGGATCGACGTCGTGCGCGAGGGCAAGCTCGAGCGCGTGCCGGTCGAGGGGGTGTTCATCTTCATCGGGTTCAAGCCGGTCGGCCGGCAGCTATTCGAGGATCACATCGATCACGATCCGAGCGGCTATCTCGTCACCGACCAGTACATGCAGACCAACATACCCGGCGTCTACGCCGTCGGGGACACCCGCCAGCAGCTCGCGAAGCAGATCACCACGGCAGTCGGAGATGCGACGACCGCGGTGCTCCACGCCGAGCGCTACATCGAGGAGCTGAAGCACGCCGAAAGAGCCTTCCCCAAGGCCGAGCGGGCGGCCGTCGCTGAGGCGACGCGCGCGCTGCGCACCCTCCGCGTCCGCGCGGGCCAGACCGTGATCCGTCAGGGTGAGCGCGGCGAGGACTTCTTCATCGTGATGCGGGGCACCCTGGAGATCGTGCACACCGATGTGGCCGGCGCCGACAAGATGGTGAGAACGGTGGGTGAGGGGGACTCGTTCGGTGAGATCGCGCTCCTCGGCGACGGCACCCGCACCGCCGCGGTCCGCGCCGTCACCGACAGCGAGATCTTGGTCATGGGCCGCGACGCGTTCTCGCGGATCGTGTCGAGCAGTCCGGCGGCCCGCGAGGAGATCGAGGCGCGTGCCGCCGAGCGCATCGCCGAGCTTCGTGGGGGTGGGGTGCGATAGCGCGATAGCTCTCTCAGGCGGAGCTGGAGGTGGTCCTCGGTGGAGGCGCGAGCCTCTTCACGTAGGCGACGACGTCGTGCAGGTCGAACGGCTTCTTGATGAACGCGGCGACGCCCCGGTCCCGCAGCTCGGCGGCGTGCTCACGGGCGGTGCCGGTCTCGAACATCACGGGGACCACGCGTAGCCGCTCGTCCTTGCGCATGTGGTCGTAGACCTCGATACCAGAGATGCCGGGAAGCTTTACGTCGAGCAGCACGAGGTCCGTGTTCACCGTCTCGAGAGCGCGGAGCGCGTCAGTGCCGGACGCCACCGAGAGCGCGTCCCGTGCCACCGGACTCGGGCCGCCCCGCCCGTTACCGATCTGACGCCGGGATGTGCGTTCGACCGCGGCCGCCCCGCCGGCCACGCCCGCCGCGCGAGCCCCGCCGGGTCGTCTTTTTCGCAGCCGCGGCTCCCGCTGCCGCTTCGGGGAGCGCGGGAAGGGCCAGGGGTGGCTCCAAGGCGGCAGGGCTGTCGCCGTTCTGGCCGCTGAACGAGCCAAGAATGCCACGGGCCTCTGGCGCACGTCGCTCGAGCACATAGCCCGGCTTCTTTCCGTGGTCGTCAGGCGTGATGACACCGCGCTCGGCCGCGGCGCGAATGGTCGCATCGAGCCGGTCACCTTCGACGCGGGCGAGGAGCTCGGCGAAGAGGGCCGTGTTCACCCAGTCGGGTGCATCAGGATCGGTCTTGGCCGTGCTCACGAAGTTGAACAGGTGCACGATCCCTGACCCCGGCTTGCGGGCGTACGCCGCGAGCGGATGGTCCTCCTGGAGCCAGCACATGGTGATCTGCCGGTCGTCCTTCGCGACCTGCTCGGTGGCGATGACCCCACGCTCCTCGGCGATGTTGAAGAGGGTCTCCAACAAGGTCCGCCGGGCCGTGCGGCCCCGCGCCAGGCCGCCCGGCTGATCGGCGCGCGACAGCGGATCGAGGACCGCTTCGACGGCGGGGACGCGCCGGGTATCCCGGCTCGTGACCGTGTCGATCCGACGCAGGATCCGGACGAGGTGGAAGAACGTCTCCGCGACGAGCGGCGATGCGAAGCTCGGCGAGAGCAGCTGCCTCGCCTTCGCGCGACTGCGCGCTGGCATCGTGCCCGTGATGTGGCCCTGCTCGATCGCCGCATCGATGCGCTGCTCGAGCACGCTCGAGGCTTCCTTCTCGGAGAGCGGCACGACCGACTGGACGAAGTCGCCGCGCGGCATCGAGTCGACCTTCAGCGCGACGAGCTGGTCCAGCAAGAGCACGGCGAGGCGCCGCTGCTCCTTCTCGGAATCGGGTTCGCCCGTCGGCACAACGGCGGGGACGGTCGGCGCGGGCTTGGCGCGCGTGAGCGCGCCGCCGCGACCGCGACCGCCGCGGGCGCGGCGCAGGACAGGCGCGGAGAGCAGGCCGTTCGTCCCCGGCGGCGCGACCTTGTCCGCCTGCGTGTCGTCGGTCCGCAGCTGGCCCGTACGGGTCCAGCGGGCCTCGGGGATGAGATCCTCGAGGAGGAAGACCTCGTCGCGGAGGTAGGGCGAGTCGCGGAGCTCGTTCGCGAGCGACAGGTCGCCCGCGACGAGATAGACGTTCTTGTCCTCGTCTTTCAGGGCCTTGCAGAGCGCGTTCAGGTCACGGTCGCCCGAGACGATGAACCAGACCTGTAGCTCGGGGCGATCCTTGTACAGGAGCTTCATCGCGCGGGTGATCAGGACCGCGTCCGAGCGGCCCTTCAGGATGCGACCGCTCATGCGCTGCGCGACGGCGATCGGCTCGATCCCCGTGAACTCGAGGGCCATCAGGAGGGTGTCGTCCTGCGTGGCCACCTCCTGGCCGAAGATCGCGAGCTTGACCCGGACCGGGCCGAACTCCGCGGCTTTCTTGAGGATCGCCTGCAGGATCGCGAGGGTCGACGGCAGCGGGCCGGTGGTGTGCTGCCTGAGCGTGTAGTAGACGTTCTCCCAGTCAATGAGGAGGGCGACGTCGGGCAAGGTGGTTCTCCATATGTTGGCGCGCGTGCCGCCCGACTCGCTCGCGGACCCTCTCGCGAGGGTCACGCGCCCTGCTCTCCCGTCGCCGCTCCCCACCGCTTTCTTCGATGGAGCTCGTCGTGAGCACGTTCATCACGAACGCTTCGGCCGTCGCGCGCCTGTATCTCCTGTAAGGATACGCTCCCGCGAATGCGCGAGGCGGATCTCGGCGGGATCGTCGACAGCGCGACGCGCCGTGGGGCCGTGTACGCGGATGCGCGTTGGGTGGAGCGCGAGACGGAGAAGGTCGATCTCAAGGACGGCACTGTCGAGGCGATCGACCGCTCCGCCGACCGCGGCGTCGGTGTGCGCGTTCTGGTGAAGGGCGCGTGGGGCTTTGCCGCGACCGACCACACCGACGACGCGGCGCTCGCGCGCCTCGTCCTGGACGCGCTCTCTCGCGCGGACGCGTCGTCTCGCGTGCAGCGGCGCAGCGTCGTCCTGGCTCGCGTCTCACCACAGCGTGGCGAGTACCGGACCCCCCTCGAGCGTGACCCGTTCAGCGTCCCGATGGCGGAGCGCATCGACTTGCTTCGTGCGGCCGATGACGTGATGAGGGGCGAGCACATCCGCACGCGCCGAGCGGGCATCACCGCCTATCGCACGAGGAAACACCTTGTCACGAGCGAGGGCACCGACGTGTCCCAGGAGATCGTCGAGTCAGCGGCAGGCATCTCCGTGCTAGCGGTGAAGGCCGGAGCGAAGCCCGTGAACCGGTCGGAAATGCGCAACGCGAAGCAGGCGGGCTGGGAGTTCGTCGAGGAATGCGACCTCGTCGCGCGCGGCCGGCGCTACCGTGCCGACGCGCAGGGGACGCTCGACGCGCCGCTCGCGGAGGGTCGCGTGGCGGACGTGATCCTCGACCAGTCGTTCCTGGCTCTGCTCGTCCACGAATCGTGCGGTCACCCCACCGAGGCTGACCGCGTCCTCGAGCATGAGGTCGCCTTCGCCGGAACGACGTTCATGTGGCCGAACGACCGTGGCAGCCTCCGCTACGGGAGCGACCACGTCTCGATGAGCGCGGACTCGACGCTTTCCGGCGGCATGGGGACGTTCGGCTGGGACGACGACGGTGTCCCCGGGATGAGCGCGAAGCTCATCGACCGGGGCATCTTCGCCGGATACCTCACCTCGCGCGAGACCGCCGGAGCGCTCGGCATCCCGGTCACCATCGGATCGGCCCGCGCCGAGAGCTGGCAGCACTTCCCGCTGGTCCGGATGGTGAACGTCAGCCTGGACGCCGGCACCACGCCATACCCGGAGCTGCTCCGCGGCGTCGAGGACGGTCTTCTGCTCGAGTCACCCGGCTCGTATTCGCTCGACGAGAAGCGGCAGAACTTCCACTTCACCGCGCAGGTCGCGCGGGTCGTGCGGCACGGCGAGGTGCAGGGCTACGTCCGCGGCGTCGGGTTCCAGTCGCTCACGCCGCACTTCTGGGGGCGCTGCGACGGCGTCGCCGACGACTGGGAGCTGCATGGGTTCCTCACCTGCGCGAAGGGGGAGCCGCTGCAGCTCATGCGGGTCGGTCACGGCGCCGCGCACGCGCGTTTCCGCGACCTGCCGCTGGAGATCCAACCTTGAGCGTCCGCGGCGGGATGCGGGTGTCTGCACTTCCCGATCTCGGGCCCTCTGCGGAAGGAGACGTGTCACAGCCGGCGGGATGCGGGTGCCTGCACTTCCCGATCTCGGGCCCCTTTGCGAAGGGAACCCCCGAGATCGACGCGCAGACACCGCGCATCCCGCCCGGTAGGACCGTAG
>Ga0136617_10000713_pt1 | contig 28771 bp, 23 predicted proteins | sample AntDrymUQ3222106_2_FD_129672 | JGI IMG/M metagenome (GOLD analysis project Ga0136617, IMG submission 129672) | Polar desert sand microbial communities from Dry Valleys, Antarctica - metaG UQ322 (21.06) | ecosystem: Environmental > Terrestrial > Soil > Desert | place: Antarctica: Dry Valley...
AATTAATCTTTATTTTTTTAGCCACAGATTTTCACAGATGAACACCAGATAAAAACCAAAACAGATAAATCCAATTATAAAAAAAATCTTTCTTACATCCGAGTTAATCTGTGTAAATCTGTGGCTAAATATTCCTACAAAATAATTTTGTTTGACTGCTTAGTTATTCACCTCTCACTTTTTGATCTTCCATAATTTGACTTGCGCGGTGATTTCATTCTACTTTTAATTCGAAAAACTTTTTACAAAATTCAACGAATAAAAGGAGATTTTATGAGCAAAACCGAATCAGCCGGATTGATTTTAAAACTTTATGATTTAAGGCGCGAGGAAAAAATGCGCGAAGCCAGAAGTTGGATGCTTTCATTTTTTCCCGAAAGCGCGGCGGACATTTTGCAGGCGTTGATAAGAGTTGAAACGTCGGCATATTACCGAATGGTGACAAGCTATTGGGATATGGCGGCATCGCTTGTCAATCACGGCGCGATTGACGAGGAAATGTTTGCCGACGCGCACGGGGAACACATTGTCGTATTTTCAAAAATTGAGCCGTTTTTGCCGGAACTAAGGGAAGCAACCGGCAATCAAAATATGTTCGAAAACCTCGAAAAATTGATTATGCGCCAGCCGGATGCAAAGGAAAAACTCGCCAAATCGCGCGAAACAATGAAAGGCTGGATGCAGGCGCGAGCCGAGATGTCGAAATCAGCCTAAAAAGTGAATAACTAAAAGTGAAAAGTGAAAAGTGAAAAACTATTCACTCTTAACTTTTCGTTTTTCACTTTTCATTTTTCACTATGAAAATCACTTCCGCCGAATTTGTAAAAAGCGCATTTAACGAAAGCCATTGGACAAGCGACGGCTTGCCGGAAATCGCTTTTCTCGGTCGCTCGAACGTCGGAAAATCCAGTCTGCTTAATTCTTTGTTAAATCGAAAAGGCTTGGCGCGAACTTCAAACACGCCGGGCAGAACGCAGTCAATCAACTTTTTTTTGATAAATGAAAGTTTTTATTTTGTGGATTTGCCCGGTTACGGCTACGCCAAAGTTTCCAAAACGATGCGTGCCGATTGGGGCAAAATGGCGGAAGAATATCTTGTCGGGCGTGATGAACTCGTTCTCTCGATTCATCTGGTTGACTCGCGGCACAAACCGACGGGACTCGACAAAGACCTGCACGAATGGCTCGTTTATCATCAGAAAAATCATATCGTGGCGGCAACCAAAGCCGACAAATTATCGAATAACAATTTGAAAAAGAGTTTAGAGGAGATGGAAACAGATTTACCCGAAAGCCGCATCATCGCTTATTCTTCGCCGACGGGAAAAGGGAAAGACGAACTTTGGGGGGAAATCGCAAATTCTCTCGCAAAAAAAGCAAAATAAAGGTTGATTTATTCTCACGATTCAGGTAATAATTATTTATCCCAATTAACTCAAGGGTTTGACCTAGCCAAAAAGGCTTGTTTTTTATTGCACCACGACGGAAATCCATACAAATTCTATTTTAAGATTTTGGTTGCTAGTTAAATGTCGAAGGCTTCATTCGTGCCTTTTATTCACTGCCAAACTCTTAAACAAATCTAAAATTAACTCGCAAAAATCAAACGAATAATAAAATGCCAACCAGAACAACACAAACAAAAGTCAGGAAAGTTGAGAAAGCAGAAGAAAACGGCACGGAGAATACTGCCGAAGAACAACTGCCGGAGCAAAGCGATGCTGCTAAACCCGTCAAAGCGGAAAGGAAGGACGGAAATGCCAACGGCTTGACCTTGGATTTGTCTGACTTGAAGGATATGTCAATTTCCGAATTGACCACTATCGCCAAGGGAATGGACGTAGAAGGCGCGTCGGGAATGCGAAAGCAGGAATTGATTTTCAAACTGCTCGCCGCGCAGACGGAAAAAAGCGGTTTGATATTTTCCGAAGGCGTTCTCGAAACTCTGCCCGACGGCTTCGGTTTTCTCCGCGCGCCCGAATACAATTATCTGCCGGGTCCCGATGATATTTACGTTTCACCGTCGCAGATTCGCAAATTCGATTTGCGGACAGGCGACACCGTGAGCGGGCAGATTCGTCCGCCGAAGGAAGGCGAGCGTTATTTCGCGCTTATCAAAGTCGAGGCAATCAACTTTGAAGCACCGGAACATTCGCGCGAAAAGATATTTTTTGACAATCTCACGCCGCTTTACCCTGACGAACAATTGACGATGGAAACCGAGTCAGACAATGTCGCGGCTCGCGTGATTGACCTCGTAACGCCCATCGGCAAAGGTCAACGCGCTCTGATTGTCGCGCCGCCGCGCACGGGCAAAACAGTGCTGCTTCAGACGATTGCCAACTCGATTACGGTCAATCACCCGGAAGTTACGCTGATTGTTTTGTTGATTGACGAGCGTCCTGAAGAAGTTACAGATATGCAGCGTTCGGTCAAAGGCGAAGTTATTTCTTCGACGTTTGACGAGCCGCCAACACGCCACGTTCAAGTTGCCGATATGGTTATCGAAAAGGCAAAACGCCTCGTCGAACACAAACGCGATGTCGTGATTCTGCTCGATTCGATTACCAGGCTTGCCAGGGCGCACAACGCCGTTGTGCCGCCATCGGGCAAAATTCTGTCGGGCGGTATTGATTCAAATGCTCTGCAAAGACCGAAGCGATTTTTCGGCGCGGCTCGCAACATCGAAGAAGGCGGAAGTTTGACGATTATTGCGACCGCTTTGATTGATACGGGTTCGAGAATGGACGATGTTATCTTTGAAGAATTCAAAGGAACGGGTAATTCGGAAATTCATCTCGACCGACGACTTAGCGACAAACGCCTGTTTCCGGCAATCGATTTACAAAGAAGCGGAACGCGCAAGGAAGAATTGCTCATCAGCAAGGAAGATTTGAACAGAATCTGGGTTATGCGTCGCGTTCTGAATCCGCTCTCGCCCGTCGAACAAATGGAAGTCGTGCTTGAAAGATTGTCTAAATCAAAAGCCAACGCGGATTTTCTCGCTTCGATGCAAACTTAAACAACGGAAAACGGAAAATGGATAATGGAAAATGGCAGATGGAAATTAAATTCTATCTGCCATTTTTATTCTAATTGCTTGTCCGCGTGGTTTGTCTAATCCTAGTAAATATCTATAACGGGTTTGCCATCGTTGTTGACGTAGGCGCGATACATTCCTTCGGAATTAAAGGAAATACCGATGTTGCCGAATCTGTCAATCGCAATCACGCCACCGTCGCCGCCCGCTTTTTGGAGTTTTTGTTTGATAGCCGCGTCAACCGCCTGCTGAATCGGCAATGCGCGATATTCCAGCATCGCGGAAATGTCACGCGCCACGCCGAGCCGGATAAAAAATTCGCCCCAACCCGTCGCCGAAACCGCGCAAGTTTCGTTGTTGGCATAAGTTCCCGCACCGATTATCGGAACATCTCCGACGCGCCCGAATTTTTTATAAGTCATCCCGCCGGTCGAAGTTCCAGCCGCCAAATTGCCGTCTTTGTCGAGCGCGACCGCGCCGACCGTGCCGAATTTATTGGAAGGCAACTCAAGTTCCGATTGCCGATTGCGGATTGCGATTTGTTCCTGACCTCTAACCTCTGACCTCTGACCGCTTTTTCGCAGACTTTGAACTTTCGGTTTAGAACCCGGGACTTGAGGCTTGGGACCTGAAACTTCTTTCTCCTTTTCCTGTTTGATAATTCTTTGCAGAGCCTCCCAACGCTCCCGGGTAAAAAAGTATTTTTCGGGGACGAGTTCGATATTTTGTTCTTTGGCAAACTTCTCAGCACCTTCGCCAATCATCATTACGTGCGGGGATTTTTCCATCACGGCACGCGCCAGATTGATCGGATTTTTGACGCGGCGAAGTCCGGCAACCGCTCCGGCTCGCAAATCCTTGCCGTCCATAATCGCGGCATCGAGTTCGTTTTTGCCTTCGGCGGTAAAAACCGCTCCTTTGCCCGCATTGAAAAGCGGCGAATCTTCTAAAAGATTTATCGCAATCTGCACCGCATCAAGCGAAGTTTTGCCATCCTGCAAAGCTTTATAACCAGCCATCAACGCTTCTTCGAGTTTGGCGCGATACGCCTTTTCCTTTTCCGGCGACAAATCACCGCGCCGAATCACGCCCGCGCCGCCGTGAATGACAAAGCCGAGACGCGGATTTTGCGGCGATTGCAATTGTTTTAATCCGGGCAAACTCGCTTTTTGAGCGGAAGTTATGACAGGTAAAAATAAAAAGACGGCAATTAGTAAGACAGACAAAAGCCTTTTCATATTTAACTCCAACATTTAACAGGAAATTTTAGAACAACGAATGAAGGTAGAATAGCATATTTCAAATTACGAATTTCAAATTACAAATTACGAATTAAGGAACAAATTCTTTTAATTTGAAATTCGTAATTTGAAATTCGTAATTCGATTTACGCGATTGGTTCGATGCTGATTTCATCAAACATTGCCTGGCGGCGCAGAGTTTCGGCGAGCAGTTCGGCTTTTCGGCGATTGAGAATCAGCGGTGATGTGCGGCAGGAAATTTCAAACACGCCGTCGTCAACCAGTCCGATTTCCAAATCGCCCAAAGGAATTCCGCTGACGGCTTGAATTTTTTCAAAATTGTGAAGCCGAAATTGTCCGTTTTCCTCGACGTATTCTTCGATAAACGGGTCGCACAAAGCGTGTTTAGCTTCTTCGACGGTAAAATAATTTCCTTCGACGATTAAACAAAATTCGTTGGTTTTTTCCATCTCGCTCGATAATGTGAAAATCTTTACGACAGATTACACGAATTTTACAATTTAAAGCAAAATTTTAAAACGAATCCGAGTAATCTGTTTCAATGAACGCTTTGCTTATCGGCAGTTTATTTTTTATCATTTCAACAAAAGTCTTGATAAAAGGAAAATAATTAAAAATGATAATACCTGTCAAATGGAGCGATGAAGGCGTTTTGATGCTTGACCAGCGGCTGCTCCCGACCGAAGAAAAATGGCTGACTTTGCGTTCTTTCAATGAGGTTGCCGACGGAATAAAAGATATGGTCGTGCGTGGTGCGCCCGCGATTGGAGTTTCCGCCGCATACGGAATCGCGCTCGGCACAAAGAATTTTGTCGGCATGAACCTCATTGATTTGGAAGACGATCTCGATTATATCTGCGATGTGATGAGCAAAACGCGCCCGACCGCCGTTAATCTTTTTTGGGCGATTGATAGAATGAAACGCACTTTTCAAAAGGCGAAAGCGGAAGGGAAATCGGTTTCGGAAATCAAACAAATTTTGATTCAAGATGCAAAAGATATTCACGAGGAAGACATCGAATCGCAGCGTTTGATTGCTCAATTCGGCGGCGAACTTCTGAAAGATAATTCGACGGTTTTGACGCATTGCAACGCGGGCGCACTTGCCACCGGCGGAGTTTGGGGAACTGCGCTCGGCGTGATTCGCGGCGCGGTCAATCAAGGAAAAACTATTGACGTTATTGCCGACGAAACTCGTCCGTATTTGCAGGGCGCGCGCCTTACCGCGTGGGAACTTTTGCAGGACGACATTCCCGTAACCTTGATTACCGATAATATGTCAGGGCATATGATGCAGAAGGGAAAGGTTCACGCGGTTGTCGTCGGCTCTGACAGAATCGCGGCAAACGGCGATGTCGCCAACAAAATCGGAACTTATATGGTCGCGGTGATGGCACAGCGGCACAACATTCCTTTCTACGTCGCCGCGCCGCTTTCGACCGTCGATTTGAATTGTCCGACCGGCGAGCAGATTCCAATTGAAGAGAGAAACATCCGCGAGATAACGCACGTTCAGGATATTCAACTTGCGCCCGAAGGAATCTCCGTCAGCAATTATGCGTTTGACGTTACGCCGAATGATTTGGTGACGGCGATTATCACCGAAAAAGGCGTAGCGCGTGCGCCATACTCAGAAAGTTTGAAGAAGATGTTTGAATCGCAGGTATAAAATATTTTAGCCACGAATTACACGAATAAACACGAATAAAATTATAAATAACTATTCGTGTTTATTCGTGTAATTCGTGGCTAATTTACTGCTTTAACTAATTCCGAGCGGCTGCAAAGGTTTCGGCGTGGTGCCACCAAAAAACCAGCTTGCGCCGACTTTCAATCGGTGATGCCACGTCGGAAGCCGCGATGTGTAAAGCGCAAACCGCGCATCGCGTGCCAAAACCCCACCGAGGACGTTTCCACCGACTAAAACTGCTCCGTCGCTTGTTCCCAAACTGACTGCTTCGCCCATTTCTTCAAACTGTTTGGCTTTCAAATTCTTTCCGCTCAAAAATGCCCTGATATTGTTTGCGAGCAAATCGGATTCCTGAAAGGCAAGCTGTGCCGTGCCGACGAGAACCGGCGCAACTTCCTGAACTTTTGCAATATCGCCGAGCGCGAACACATTTTCAAAATCTTTTACCTGCAGCGTCGGCTCGACGAGAAGCAAATCGTTTTTGTCCTTCGGTAAATCAAGTTTTTCAATCAGAGAATTTACCTTCACGCCTGCCGTCCAAACGGTCGTCACCGTTTCAATCTCGGTTTGTTCGCCGTTGTATTCATAAACGATTCCGTGCGGTTTAACTTCCAAAACTTTGGTCTGCAAATTAACGTCGATATGCTTTTCAAGTAAAACTTTATTGACATATTCCCGAATATCTTCGCCCATTCCGGGAACGATTCGGTCGCTCATTTCGAACAGCAAAACGTGCGGCTCGCCTTTCAGTCCGCGTCGCTGAAATGCGTCGGTCAGTAAATCCGACATTTTGGTAGCGAGTTCAACTCCACTTGCGCCGCCGCCAACAACTGCAAACGTCAATTTCTCCCGCGCCTCCTGCGGCGCAAGCGTCGGGGAAATTTTGTCTAAGGCTTTAACCATTTGCCCGCGAAGTTTGTCGGCATCGGCAATCGTGCGAAAAGGCAATGCAAATTCCTCCGCGCCTTTTATATTCCAAAAATTCGTGACGCCGCCGACAGCTAAAACCAATGCGTCATAATCGAGAGTTTCATTACGAGAAGAAACCTTTACTTCTCGTTCTTCGAAATCAATCGCTTCAACCGCGCCGCGTACAAAGTTTATTTCGTCGCCGAACAATTCTTTATAATCAGGCGCAATGTGCCACGCTTCGACTTCGCCGCTCAGGTATTCATACAAAAGCGGTCTGAAACAAAAATGGTCGCTGTCGCTGACCAGCGTAACATCGGCGTTATCCGCCATTTCTAAAGCGGTGAACAGCCCGCCGAATCCGCCGCCGACGATTAAAACTTTTTTCATAATTTTCGCTTCAACATTTTGAGAAATGTTTCACAACATTCAAAAGTCAAATTACGCCCGCGCTCGCCGAATGTCAAGAAAAGATTATTGATATTAGCAATTAGTTTCTGGCACTGCGGCAAAAAGTAAGCCTGTTGTTTTCATTCTGATAGTTTCAAATACTTTGGATGGAATTGTTCCAACTTTCCAACAATTCTGAAAGTCTTTTTTAATGTATCAACTTCAATTTATAAAAAACGTAAAAATATAGAATTTTGGAACAGACCGGCAAATTGTTAAAAGAAGCTATCTCAAAAATTGGTTTAATGTTCTGAGTTCCACCTTTAGGCGGCTAAACGCTGAGGAAAAGCCGTCTTTAGGCGGAACTCGGAACGCTTGAAACTATTTTTGAGATAGCTTCAAATACTTTTTGTATCTACGAAAAATATTTGTTGCACATTAAAGATAGATGTCGTAACATGTTAAACGTGCTTGTTTCACATTAGCTCTGAACAGGTCACTCCCGATCTCAACCTGCTTACACCAGATTCTTTCATCAACTATTTCAACAATTAGTCTAACTTGCCGAACGACTTCAAACATAACTTAGGAGACGATATGAAAATCAAATATATATTGGTTTTAGCTATAATTTTAACGCACGCCGTTTTTGCAACGGCGCAGTCGCCGACCAAATTTGCGATGAATGATATGTTTTCGATTCATAATAAATCGACCGCTATCAATCAAATCGCTGGACTCTTGCAAAATTCAGAAGGAAATTTCAATACTTTAACGGCAATGAAAATTCCGGTTTTTGCAAATCAATCAGCATTTAACAAGTCGAATGCCAATTGCGATGATTCCGCATCGGCATTTGCTCCCGAAGCGACGCCCTGTAACGGCGTGTCCGTTACTTCAATTAGTTTTACCAACGCAACCAGAACAATCGTATCCGGCACTGACCAAAATGTCGGCGTAGTTTACAGATATACCGGCGCGGGAACGGCGCCGGACGGAACCGTGGTGGACGCGCTGGTGACGGTGCAAAATTACAGCAACAATCAAGATGCGACTCCGACAACCTTTAGTGATGCGGATACGACCGCCGTCGGATTTGCTGGAAACTTGCAGCCGAGCATCAATCAAGAAACCAACACCTTCGCAACAACGACCAATGTATGGACGGGAAGTATCACTTACCGAATTCAATTTGTGGTTACCGGAACAAATACGCCGAAAAGAATCAGCGTCGCCGCAACTTCGATTGATAATGACGGCTCCAGCATCTGCGGCGTTGGTCTTCGGGAATCGGTTATTTATTCAAGTAATCGCAATCAAACCTTGATTAATACTTCCTCTCCGGCGCCGGGAACCACCCAAGTCGTTGCGGGGGACAAGGTGACCGGTCCGATGTCAAATCAAGCCAACATCGGCGTCGGTCCCGAGTATTCAAACTCGGCTCTCTATATAAATGTCACCGAATTAAATTGGACGTATTCTTTTGCGACCGATCCGGGAGGCACCTGTACCGCCGGAGATTCCACACAGAATAGATATGGTTCGTTAAACCTGAGTTGCCAAATCACTTATAACCGACCGTTTGCTACCGTCCCGCTCAGCGGCACGGTATTTAACGACGCGAACGGATTAACCGATTCAACCGTCAACGGCACCGGAACGGGTTTGCCGGGCGGCGCGCAATTGTATGCTAATTTGCTCGACGCAAACAATTTTGTCGTCTCCAGCGTAGCGGTCGCGGCAGACGGGAGTTACACTTTCCCGGCTGCGGTTTCCGGCGCTTACAACGTGCAAATAAGCACCAATCAAGGCATCGAATCAAGCGCGGCGCCAATCGCGTCTTTACCGGCAGGTTGGTTGAACACGGGCGAGAACCTCGGCACCGGCGCGGGCAATGACGGCTCGGTCAACGGAATGTTGCCGGTAGTTATTGGTTCGACGGCAATTGCCAACGCTAATTTCGGCATCGAACAGCGTCCGGTCGCAAATAATAACACCGCCGCGTCGCAAACAAATCCTGGCGGCACCGTCAATGCGACTGTTCCGGCGACGACTTTCACCGCGACGGATTCGGCTCCGGGAACCGTAGCGAGCATTCGCATCACGGCGTTTCCGAGTAACGCGACGAGCATCACCATCAACGGCACGCAATTCACGGCGGCAACATTTCCGGCGGGCGGCGTCACGGTTCTAACTAACACCAGCGGCAATCCGACGCAAGCTATTTTAGTCGACCCAATCAGCGGCGCGGTTACCGTCGGCATTCCGTATGTCGCAATTGACAACGCTGGTGTTCCCGCCAGCGTAACTGCGACGGCGAGCGTTCCATTTGCCACCGTTTCTTTAAGCGGAATGGTATTCAATGATGTGAACGGTTTGACCGATTCAATCGTCAACGGCACGGGAACTAACGCGGGCGGAACGCTCTACGCCAATTTATTGGATGCTGGCAGTAACGTCGTCGCCACAACGACCGTCGCGGCAAACGGAACTTATACATTAGCGGGATTGAACTCGGGCAATTACACAGTTCAAGTTTCAATCAATCAGGGAACAGTCGGGAATCCGGCGCCCGTCCTGGCTTTACCGGCAGGTTGGGTCAGCACCGGTGAAAACCTCGGCACGGGCGCGGGCAATGACGGCTCGGTCAACGGATTGTTGCCGGTCGTCGTCGGCGCGGCTGCAATTGCCAACGCCAACTTCGGCATCGAACAGCGTCCGGTGGCAAACGATAACACGGCAGCGAGCCAGACCAATCCGGGCGGCACAACCAACGCGACAGTTCCGCCAACAACTTTTACGGCGACCGATACGGGAACTGTTTCGAACATCCGCATCACGGCGTTTCCGAGCAACGCGACGACGATTACAATTAACGGAACACAATACACGGCAGGGAATTTCCCTAGCGGCGGCGTAACAGTTTCGACCAACGCGAGCGGTAATCCGACACCGGCGATTTTAGTTGATCCGGTTGATGGAGCGGTAACGGTTGTCATTCGGTATGTGGCAATTGACAACGCCGGTGTAGCGAGCAGCCCGGATGCGTCTGCAGCGACGGCAAGCGTTCCGTTTGCTCTCGCGCCGACTGCCGCGCAAGCCGAAATTTCAGGCACATTGCGTTTTGGTGATAAATTACTCCGAGACGTGCTGATTGTGCTGGTTGACACCAACTCAAATTCAAGATTATTCACCCGAACCGATGCAAACGGCGACTATCTATTTAAGGACAAGGAAGTCGGTCGAACTTATATCGTTCAGCCTTTGAGCAATAAATATTCGTTTAGTTTGACAAACAGCGTTGTCGATCTGCTCGACAACGTAACCGGACTAAACTTCGACTCATCCGCTAAGACATATCATCCCAAAAATGACTTTGACGGTGACGGCAAAAGCGACGTGGCGGTTTTTCGCCCGTCTGATGGCAACTGGTATGTTTTGAGGTCGAGCGATAATAAAAAGACCGTTTTCAACTTTGGTGTCAGCACCGACGTTCCGGTTTCGGCAGATTTTGACGGTGACGGCAAAACCGATTATGCAGTCTTCAGACCGTCAGAAGGAAGCTGGTATATCTGGCAATCGAAATCCAAAAAGCTGCGTGTCGAAAACTTCGGTTTGGCTGACGATAAATTAGTTCCGTCCGATTTTGACGGCGACGGTAAAGATGACATTGCAGTTTATCGAAACGGTTTCTGGTATATTCGTCGAAGCTCGGACGGCTCGTTTGAGGCAAAGAATTTTGGTTTAAACACAGACATTCCGGTTGCCCGGGATTTTGACGGCGATGGAAAAACTGATTTTTCAGTCTACCGCCCAGCCGATGGAATCTGGTATAGCATACGCAGCTCAAACAATGGTTTCTCAGCCGACAAATTTGGTTTGGCAACGGATGTTCCGGTTAAAGGAGATTTTGACGGTGACGGATTCGCCGACATCGCTCAATTTAGAAACGGACATTGGTATGTTCTCAACAGCACCACTGGTTTTGAAGCCAGCCAATTCGGGTCAGGCAAGGACAAATCAATCGTCGGCGATTATGACGGCGACGGTCGAACCGATACAACTACCTACCGCGATGGAATTTGGTCAATCCGCAACTCCGGCGATGGAACTGTTAAAAAAGTTTCGTTCGGATTATTGAATGACGTTCCGGTCAATTAACCCTTCCAAGTTGATTCGGAAGAAAGGAGTCGCTTTAAATGCGGCTCCTTTTTTCAATTTAAATTTGAAACAATCTTTGCAAAGCAACGCTCAATCTGGTTTTCTTAATTTTCGCCGCAAAATTAAATGATTTCAATGTTGCGACTTATTTCAAAAGTTTCGTTAAATTGTTAAAGTTTAGAAAAAGGAGTTTTTAGTATGAGCGAAGAAAATGATTTGCGATTCGCCGGAACGGTTGACCATCTGGCAGTTAAATGTGAAGACCTGGAAAAAGATGTCGAAGAATATAAACGCCTCGGTTTTTCGGTCGAAACGCTTTATGAGGATTGGGCGATGATGCGCGACGCGCGCGGTTTCGGAATTGCGCTGTTGCCGCCGAATTCCAAACATCCGCAGCATATCGGTTTAAAGGTTGAAACTATGGAAGAATTAGAAAAAGCCGCTGAGAAAGAAAATCGCCCGATAAAGCCGCACCGTGACGGCACATCGTCTTTTTATACAAAAGGTGTCGGCGGAAATGTGGTTGAACTGATTTATTATCCGCCCGAATTTGAAGGATAGATTTTTGCTGTTACGAAAAATAAATTCGGAATTCATCTTAAAACTCGAAAACGAAAATAAATAATCGAGTTTTAAGATGAGTCTCAAACATCAGTTTTAAGGCTTCAGCACAATTTTAATACAATTGTCTTTTTTATTCTTGAACATATCATAGCCTTCAGCCGCCGCTTCGAGCGGCATTTCGTGCGTGATGATAAACGACGGGTCAATTTCGCCGCTTTCGATTTTGTCGAACAGCAGCGGCATATATTTCTGAACGTGCGTTTGTCCCATTTTAAAGGTCAAACCTTTATTCATCGCCGCGCCGAGCGGTAATTTGTCGGCAACTCCGACATAAACGCCCGGAATGGAAATCGTTCCGCCTTTGCGACAGCTCATAATTGCTTGGCGCACGGCGTGAATTCGGTCGGTGGCGAGAAAAGTCGCCGTTTTTACCGCATCAACGATTCCGTCAATCTTTCCACCAGCGAGCGCTTCGCAGCCAACTGCGTCCATACAACGGTCGGGTCCGCGGTCGCCGGTCATCTCCATCAAACGTTCATAAACGTCAACGTCATCAAAATTAATTGTTTCGGCTTGACCGTCTTTTTCCGCCATTGCCAGGCGTTCCGGCACATTGTCAATCAAAATAACTCTGCCCGCGCTGAGCATCCACGCGCATTTGACGGCAAGCTGTCCGACGGGACCGCCGCCCCAAATCGCCACCGTGTCACCGTCTTCGATTTCGCAGTTTTCCGCCGCCATATATGCGGTCGGGAAAATGTCCGACAGGAATAAAACTTTTTCGTCCTCGATTCCGCTCGGAACTTTGAACGGTCCGACATCGGCAAAAGGAACGCGCAGGTATTCGGCTTGTCCGCCCGAAAAACCCCCGAGCATATGTGAGAAGCCAAACAAACCGGCGGGCGATTGTCCCATCGCTTCGCGGGCGATGGCGGCGTTCGGATTTGATTTGTCGCAGCAGGAAAACATCTCCTTCTTACAGAAAAAACAATTTCCGCAAGCGATGACAAAAGGAACGACGACTTTATCGCCGACCTTTAAATTACTGATTCCGCTGCCGACTTCGACGACTTCGCCCATATTTTCGTGACCGAGAATATCGCCTTTTTCCATCGTCGGTTGATAACCGTCCAGCAAATGCAAATCCGAGCCGCAAATGGCGGTTGACGTAATTTTGACAATCGCATCGCGCGAATCTTCTATTTTCGGTTCGGGAACGTCGTCCACCCGAACATCGTTCGTTCCGTGCCAACATAATGCTTTCATAAATTTCTCCCCTGTATATGTAAATTTGTTTGTAAAAAATAATAAGGAATACTTGCGAATTGCCAAACAGCAATTACCTTCTCTCCCTTAGATTTAACCGGTTGTCTTCCGGCAATTTCTTACGCTCTAAAAAATGAACTTCGCTGTTGTCGTTTCGCCGATTTTTTATGAATTGCCCGATAATCTTTGAAGCAAATTTATAAAATTGCGTGCAGCGCATTTTTCAGTTAGAAGACATAATCAAACTTATTCGACTGTTTTTATTCTTAATAAAAACGACAAATTTATCAAGTGCCTTTATATTTCAAGTTTAGGAACAAACAAAATATTGGTGATAATCTAGGTTCTAAAAACGTGCTGAATTATGTTATTCAGAGTTAGGTTATTATGAAAAAAATTCCACGCGAATTTTATACGAGTGGCGACACTCTCGATATTGCTCAGGATTTGCTCGGCAAACTTCTGGTCGTTCCGACCGCGAGCGGCGAGCGTGTTTCAGCAATGATTGTTGAAACCGAAGCCTATCTCGGCGCGATTGACAAAGCCGCGCATTCTTATGGCAACCGCCGCACGCCGCGCACTGAAACGATGTTTGCCGTCGGTGGGACGGCGTATATCTTTTTTATCTACGGAATGTATTTTCAATTTAACGTCGTCGTCGGCGCGATTGACACGCCGCACGCGATTCTGATTCGCGCCGTCGAACCGTTTGAAAATATAGAAATTATGCGGATGCGTCGAAATGCAAAAAGCAAGCATCCCGATCGGAAAATGCTCGATAAAAATCTGACATCAGGACCCGGAAAACTCTGTATCGCGCTCGGCATTGACAGGACTTTTAATAACGAAGATGTACTCGGCGAAAAAGTTTGGCTGGAAGATTTCAAAACTTTTTCTGCCGGAGAAATTGCAAGCGGAAAGCGAATTGGAATTGATTACGCGGAAGAATTTGCCGAAAAGCCCTGGCGTTTTTGGGTGAAGGATAATTTATTTGTGAGTAGAAAGTGAAGAGCCGTTTGATTTTTCAAACGGCTCTTCGATTAGTCATTTTTTTGGTTGGTTGAGTGCATATGGTGTACCTGATGTAACCAAAGAAAAGTTATCCTTCACCTCTACAAATAATCAGACGTGCAGGTTTTCTGTAACAGGCGGAAGGTAAAATTTTCTGTCTGTTTTTAGTGTTTCAAGATTAAATTTCTTCCTCGCACCGCATTTCAGACAACTTCGGTAACTTGTTTTTCCAATGACAAACGGGCGACTGACATTGCCGTGCCAACACCCGAACAGCATTGTGATTAAACCTATCTTTTGCCCGAAAACAAATTGGTCAATCTCATCTTTGCTCTTTTTACTGATTAATCTTTGAAGTTTGCTCAATGTCATTGTATTCGCCATATTTTTTTTCTCTTTGGTTCTCAATTATTGTTCTTTTCAAAAGTCTGCTACTTACATAAAGCGTGAAATGATAACACAAAGTATCAGGAAAGCAATATTTTTTTTTCGCTGTAAAATATTCCTTTTCCGAGTTTTCACTTATAATAAAAAAGTTATGAAAATTACTAAGGTTCTTATTGGTTTTGCTTTTCTTCTGACTGTTATTTTTGTGCAAAATTTTCAGGCACAAAGTAATCAATACCTTAATGAATTAAAAGGCTATGAGTTTTTCGGAAAGGGAAAGCTCGCTGGATTAAAACCCGGAACCACAACGAAAGAAGATGTGAAAAAGATTTTTGGCAAAAAATGCGAGAAGGTTTGCGATTATGATTCGGACTGGACGGTCAGTTTTAGTTTTTACGAAAATAATTGGACAAAAGATGACACCAACCAAAAAGGTGAAAGATTAGTTTATTATCTTGATTCCAAATATTTAGGGAAACTTCGTAAAATAGAGCTTAGCCCGAAAAAACAAATATCGTTCGGTAATGTTTCCTTCCCAAATACATTCCAGAAACTTTCGAGAAGTCAAATTACCAGGATTCGTTCGGGCAAAAGCAGAATGGTTACTTATGAAGTATTTCAGGATGCTTACGGACTAATCTACGAGCTTTACGGCACAACGGATTACGATGAAATCAAAACCGAAGGTCAGAAGCAATATAACAAAGGTGATTTGTTTTCGATTCAATATAATATTTCGAAAGAACAAGAAAAAGTTATGTTTAAGTTGAAGAAAAATTAAAAAACTTTGAGACGTAACGACACTTAACAAGTCACGCCAAGCAAAATAAAAAAGCCGTCTGATTGCTCAAACGGCTCTTCGGTAAGTCTGTTGGAATTGACCTGTGCTTTGAACTAAAGCCGAGCAAGTCTTCAAACTATTTGTGGACTTGCTGCTAGGTCGCAGCTACCTCACTGTAATCATTAATCATAAATTTTTGGATCACCTCCTTTTAGTGTTGAGAAAATCATAAAACATAAAAATCCGAGCGTCAAGAGTTTTCTTGGTCGGCGGCAAATTATTTTAAAATCGGAAAATCGAGAGTTGACAACTTTTAAATGATGCCTGATAACTGATAACTGAAAATGAAAGTTGCGGTTCTTTCTGCGGAAGCAGTTCCATATTCAAAAACGGGCGGTTTGGGCGATGTTGCCGGCGCGTTGCCGAAGGCTTTGCGGCAAGTCGGGGTTGATTCGCTGCTCATTACGCCGCTTTATCAGCAAACCAAAGAAAATTTAATCGGGCATTTGGCGATTGATGATTTGCAGGTTGATTGGCGCGGGCGTGAGTTTCGAGCGCAAGTTTTTTACTCGGAAGCCAACGGCTCGCCGACGTTTTTGATTCACGCGCCGGAATTGTTTTTTCGCTCGTCAATTTACGGCTTTCGTGAAGATTACGAGCGTTTCGCTTTTTTCAATCACGCGGCTTTAGTTTTGTTGCGGCGAATCGGAAACGCGCCGGACATCGTTCATCTAAATGATTGGCATTGCGGCTTTGCAGCGGTCGAGATTGCAAAACTCAGACGTTGGGATTCGTTCTGGCAAAACACGCGAACGGTTTTTTCCATTCACAATCTCGCGTATCAAGGCGTGTTCGGAATGGAAGAGCTTTGGAAACTCGGCTTCGGTGATGATTTTTCGCGCAACGCTTTTTCGTTCGATGGCGCGGCTTCGGCTTTGAAAGCCGGACTTGCCGATTCGGATATGCTTTCGACGGTTTCGCGTCGCAATTCTTTTGAAATTCAAACGGCGGAAAACGGCTACGGACTCGATTGGCTGCTCAGGCAGCGTGCCGACCGCTTAGTCGGGATTACCAACGGCGTGGATTACGACGTTTGGAATCCTGAAACCGATTTGGATTTGCCCGCGCATTTTAACGCGCACGATTTGAGCGGCAAACTCGAATGCAAGCGCGCGCTTCTGCATAAATTCTTTTTGCCCGATATTCCCGAAAAGCCGATTTTTGCCAGCGTTACGCGCCTGACTTCGCAAAAGGGTTTTGAGCTTATCCAGCAAACCGTCGGCGAGATTTTAGCGACGGGCGCGTATTTTATTGCGCTCGGTTCGGGCGCGAGCGAATACGAAGATTTTCTCCAAAAATTGAAAAACTATGCGCCGCATCAAGTCGGAATTTATAAAGGGTATAACGAGGTTCTGGCGCACCAGATCGAAGCGGGCGCGGATATTTTCCTGATGCCTTCGCGCTTTGAGCCGTGCGGTCTGAATCAAATGTATTCTCTGCGCTACGGCACGATTCCGATTGTCCGCGCCGTCGGCGGTTTAGACGATACGGTTGAGAATTTCGACCGCGTGAACGGGACGGGAAACGGTTTTAAATTCGATGAGTTTCGCGCCGATAAATTTTTAGAAAAGATTTACGAAGCGTTGTTTGCTTATTACGAAACGGAAACGTGGCGTAAATTACAGTGGAACGGAATGACGGTGGATAATTCCTGGAAAAATGCGGCGCGGAAATATGTCGCGCTTTATCAAATGACAAAACAGTGAAAAGTGAAAAACTAAAAATGAAAAGTGAAAGACAAATACTTTTCATTTTTAGTTTTTCACTTTTAGCTTTTCACTAAAAAATGTTCAGCTTTCAAATTGATAAAAACTTAAAATTAACTCTATCGCAGCAACATCACGCCGAGGAAATTACAAAAGTTGTGTTGGAAAATCTCGACCAACTAAAACTCTGGATGCCGTGGGCGAGAGACGATTATTCGATTGACTCGGCGCGGGAATTTATCAAGCGAAATCTGACCGAATATGCCGAAAACGGTAGTTTTAGCGCAAGCATTATTTTAGAAGAAAAGTTTGTCGGCGGAATTGGTTTTCACAACCTGGATTTGAAAAATAAATCGGCTCACATCGGATATTGGCTGGCGAAAGAAGCTCAGGGAAAAGGAATTATGACACGCTGTTGCCGTATCTTATTTGATTACTTGTTTAATGAAGTTGGATTGAATCGGATTCAAATAAACTGCAACATCGAAAACGCGAAAAGCCGCGCGATTCCCGAAAGACTCGGTTTTCAGCTTGAAGGTATTCAACGCCAGGTCGAATGGCTCCACAACGAATTTCGTGATTGGGCGATTTATGCGATGCTGGCGGAAGAATGGAGATTAGTGGATAGTGGATAGTGGTTAGTGGATAGTGTAAGAAGTAACCTTCGATTTTTCACTAACCACTATCCACTATCCACTATCCACTATTAAAGATGATTAAAAGTATCGTTAAAAAATTGATTCCGTCTTCGATTATGCGGTGGCGCAGGCGGAAAATTGTTGCCGGAGGTCAACGAAAATTTGCCGGCAAGACAGTTGCGGAAACATTCGAGGAAATTTACGAAAAAAATATCTGGGGCGGCGAAAGTGGCGAATTTTATTCAGGCGAAGGTTCAACTCAAAAGTATTCGCAAAAATACGCGCAGACAGTAACAAAGTATATCCGTGAAAACAATATCAAACGGGTTGTCGATTTGGGTTGCGGAGATTTTCGCGTGGCTTCAAAATTGGTTGCCGGTGATTTTCATTATATTGGTTGCGATGTCGTACCGTCATTGGTTGAACATCTGAACCGCAATTTTGCCAATGAGAAAAATGAATTTCGCTGTGTGAATATCGTCGAAGACGAATTACCCAACGGCGATTTGTGTTTGATACGACAGGTTCTGCAGCATCTTTCAAATGCTGAAATCGAAAAGATTTTACAAAACGCGCGCAAATATAAATATCTGATTGTTACCGAACATTATCCGCATCCGAATGTCGCCGCCGCGCCGAATTTAGACGTTCCGCACGGACCCGATATGCGCCTGCATTTTGACTCGGCTGTTTATTTGGACAAACCGCCTTTTAATTTGCAGAATGTTGAATTGTTATTAGATGTCGAAGCAGAAGAAGGAACGAGAATAAAAAGTTTTTTAGTGGTGAACGGTGAACGGTAAGTATTTTTTCAGTAACCACCAACCACTAACCACTGACCACTAAATTTATGATAATTGTAATTATCGGCGCACAATGGGGCGACGAAGGAAAGGGGAAAATTGTTGATTTGCTGGCTGACCGCTTTGACATCGTGGCGCGTTATCAGGGCGGACACAACGCCGGACATTCGGTTTATGTCGGTGAAAAGGCGTTTGTTTTGCGGCTTCTTCCGTCGGGAATTATTCACGAAAACAAAATTTGTGTTCTCGGCAACGGAATGGTGATTGACCCGAAAGCGTTTTTTGAGGAAATTGACCAGATGAGCGCGAAGGGTATTTCTATCACGCCCGAACGCTTGAAAGTTTCGAGCCGCGCACATTTAATAATGCCGTATCACCGCGCATTAGACCACACTTCGGAAGAGCGTCTGGGCAACGAAAAAATCGGCACGACTCTGCGCGGCATCGGTCCGGCTTACGAAGACAAAGCCGGAAGACGCGGAATCAGAGTTTCCGACGCGCTTTCTCCCGAAGTTCTAAAAATGCGAATCGAAAGAAATCTGGAAGAAGCCAATCGCATCATTGTTCTCTACGGACAACCGCCGCTTTACGCCGATGAAATTTTCAAAGAGATTTCTCCTCTAGTTGAAAGATTGCGCCCGTTTGTCACAGAAACTTCACACTTTTTCGCTGAAGCAAAAAAAGAAAATAAGAAAATTTTGCTCGAAGGCGCGCAAGCAACGCTTTTGGATGTTGACCACGGAACTTATCCGTATGTTACCTCGTCAAACCCGACGGCGGGCGGCGCGTCAGTGGGCGCGGGAATTCCGCCGCATCACATCACGGGCGTTTTAGGAATCGTCCGAACCTACGCAACCCGCGTCGGCGAAGGTCCGTTTCCGACGGAGATGCTTGACACCGAAGAAGATATGGCGAATTTGATTCGACAGCGCGGCAACGAATACGGTTCCGTGACAAAACGCCCGCGCCGCTGCGGTTGGTTCGACGCGGTGGCAACCAAATATGCGGCGGAACTCAACGGATTCGATTCGCTGGCTTTGACAAAACTCGATGTTCTCGATGCTTTGGAACGGATAAAAGTCTGCGTCGGGTATGAAATTGACGGCACAAGAGTTGAAACATTTCCCGCAGTATCGCAGGATTTGCAGAAAATAAAACCGATTTACGAAACCTTAGAAGGCTGGAAATCGGAAACTTTGGGTGTTACAAAGTTTGAAGATTTACCGATGAAAGCCCGTGAGTATGTCGAGTTTTTATCAACCTCAATCGGCGTTGAAATCGGTTTGATTTCGACGGGACCCGAACGCGATCAAACGATTATTTTGCCGGATTCGACAATGGAAGGTTGGTTTAAGAATTAAAATGCGCGGGAATTTTTTCACACGGAACTTGCCAAGTTTAACCTCAATCTGTAAAATCGTAAATTCGATTGGAAGTTAGGATTTAATGCTGAACTTCCATAGAAAGTGGTCCGATAGCTCAGTCGGTAGAGCAAATGGCTTTTAACCATTGGGTCGAAGGTTCGAGTCCTTCTCGGATCACCAAACATTAAAAATAAAGGGTTTAGCTGATTCCTGTAACAGCCTGAAAGTCTTAAATGACCAGATGGTAAGGAGGCTAGACCCTTTATGAATTTAGAACTACTATTCGCTGAATTTCTGCGTGTACGGCGATTATTAAAAAACATTTCTCTCAACACCGAACGATACTACAAGCAATCTTTTACCGCTTTTAAGACTTATTCCAGCCTTGATGAAAACTTGTTGCTTTTTTCTTTAATAGTGATAGAATCCATCACACAATTCACATCACAATTTACAAGGAGCAACTATGTTTCCTGATCCTAAAAAAATGTTCGGTCCAAGCGACGAGGACAATAAAAGAGCTTACGCTGATGGAGTGAAAGACGCTCATAATACTAAAGCGACAGGTCATGTTCTTCACGAGATTGGAGATTTTTTTGGAAAATTTGTTCCAGACAATCGGAATTCGGCGGACAAATCATACGAAGCTGGTTGGCATGATGCTAGTAAAAGAAATTATAAACATAAAAATAAAAAAGATAGAGAAAGTAAAACAACCTCAACATATCATGGCGGTTCGAGTGATAGTCCCATTATGACAATTTTTGCTGCTTTATTTATCGGTATAACTGTCATTGGGGGGGTGTACTCTATTTTTAATCCTGAAGCTGCAAATAGATTTTTCAAAGTTGGAAGCGAAAGAAATATTTCAGAAAGTCAAGAAACTGTTTGGAGAATGGGAAGGGTGAACACTCAGAAATTAAACGTTCGTTCTAATCCAGGAACAAATTCTCCATTAGTAGCGCAATTTGATAAGGGTGCTAGATTAGCCTTTACGGGAGAACTTGTCAGGGTCGGCAACACTTCTTGGATTAGGGTTTCAACCGATGATGGAAAAATTCGAGGTTGGGCAAACAGACAATATTTAGATCCGAAACTCTCAGACAAGTGACGGACAAACCTGTCGTGAATCAAAATTTAGCGACCTTAAAAGAATTAGAAGCATGAAAAAAGGCTGCATTCGGAAATCCTAAGATTATTCCAGTGGCAGAGACATTACCATTGCTCTTTGCTTATTATTCAAAAATGGAGAATTATTAACAGCTCCGTCTAAGGATGCTTTAAGAATTTGCCCTTGTGCCGAAACTAAAACTCCCATTAAATAAAAAAATGCAGCGATAGGAACACCTATAACAGCTCCGACAAGCGGTATACCAGAACCAGATTGACTTACCGCTAAATAAATAATCACAATCGTTGCAATAATCAACAAAAATCCGAGAGCTTTGATAAATTCGCCCACTAAAGTTACTGTCCTAGCCACTCTATAAGCATCTTTGTATCGTTGACCAAACGCTGTAGCTTGTTTAACACTTAATGAAGAAGGTGTTTCATCCATAGCAAGTAGTTCTCCTGTATTTTTAACTTATATTGAGGTCGGAGCTATTATAAGTCAAAAAAATGTGTTGTCAATAAAATATTGATCTGCCGAAAAGTTATCCACAAAAATAGGTCTTGACGCGATTTGTGGACTTGCAAAAACTTCACTTTTCAATATTCTGCTTTTGGATTAGTATCGGATCGCCGAATCCCAGTTCTTTTAGACGCGGCAATTGAGTTTTGGCATCTCCGACGACGAGCAGAATCATTTTGTCGGCGTTGAGGTATTTTTGCGACAAATCTTTTATTTGCTGCACGGTCATACTTTTGACGATTTGTTCTCTGCCTTTTACATAATCGTATTTCCAGCCGTATTTACTGATATTTTCAAGCATATTCAGTTTGGCTCCTGCCGTTTCAAAAGCTCGCGCGTTGCTTTTAATCAAAAAGCCTTTGGTGGTTTCCAAATCTTTTTCCGAGTAGTTTTTCGGATAATCCTGCAAAATGCTTTTAATTAATTGAGCCGATTCCAAAGTTACATTGCTTCTGACACCGCTCGAAATCAAAAATTCGCCGGGGCTTTTTGTGCCGGAAAAACCCGAACCGATACCGTATGTGTAACCTTTGCCTTCGCGCAATTGCTGGGTTAGCTGGGAGGCGAATCCGCCTCCGCCGAGGATGTAGTTCATAATCGTTGCCGGATAAAAGTCTTTATCGGTGACGGCTAATGCGGGATAGCCAAAACGTACAACGGATTGTTTCGCGTCGGGGACATCATAGAAATACACCTGTGATTTTGTCGGCGGCGGCGGCGTTTTATAATCTGGAATATCAACTTTTTTACTTTTCCAACTTTTATTGATTCCGTTTAAGGAACTTGTAATTTTAGTCTTATCCAAAGCTCCGACGACGTGCATCCGGGCGACCGAAGGCGATACGCTTTTATTGTAGAAAGCCTTCAAATCATCGAGCGTGATTGTATTAACCGATTCGATTGTTCCCAAAATATTGCGTGAACGGATGTTGTCTTTTCCGTAAATTAACAGGCTGAAGTTATTTTGAGCGACGGCATTGGGATTGGCTTCCTGCTGGCGGATTTGGCTGATGGTGCTTTGTTTTAACAAATCAAATTCTTTCGCGTCCCAACGCGGTTCTAATAAAATTTCTTCAACCAAAGCCAAAGTCGGCTCGTAATTTCTTGTCAGCGTATTTACTCTAATTCGAATGTCTTCCGTATCGGCGGAAACATTTATCGAAGCTCCCAATTGCTGAATCGCTTCTTCTAGTTCCTGCGGAGTTTTCTTCAGCGTTCCCTGCGTCATCATCCGTGCCATCAAATTTGCAACGCCGACTTTATTGATGTTTTCGAGAAGCTGCCCGCCGTCGATAACGATTTCAAACTGCACGAGCGGAACTTCCGCGTTTTCGATACCGTAAATCCGCAAGCCATTGGAAAGTTTGTTTTCCCAAATTACGGGAATTTTAACTTCGGGCGCAGAGCCGTATGCCGGTTCGATGCTGCGGTCAAAAGTTGAAGGCGTGCGTTCATAAGTAGCCGCGATTGTCGGGTCAACCTTTTCTTCCGCCCCCTGAACTATTTTTTCTTCGACGACTTCGGCTTTCTTTGCGCCTTCCAAAGCCAGTGTCAATTTGCCTTTCGGCACAAAACTGGTCGCTACATAGTTTTTATTCTTGATGTATTTTTGATAAACGCGCATTACATCCGCGGGCGTGACGGCGAGAATATTTTTAATATCCTTCTCGATAAAACCGGGATCGTTGGCGAAAATATTGTATTGAGCGAGTTGAACCCCTTTGCCCAGAACGCTCGATAGAGAATTATAGAATTGTGTTTCCTGCCCCGCTTTGATGCGATTGAGGTCTTTTTCAGAAATCCCATCTTTTTCAAATCCGGCGAAAGCCTCATCGACGGCTTTTGACACCTCATCAAGGTCTTTATCGGCAAAGGCGCGAACGGATAAATGCATTTGTCCCGCCAGTTCCGATTCACGATTGAACATAGAAACATTGGAAGTGAGTTTTTTATCTTCGACCAGAACCTGATAGAAAGGAGCTTTTTTACCCCGCGTCAGATATTGCGATAAAACCGCGAGCGGGTAGGAATCGGGATGATACTGCTCGACGGTCGCCCACGCCATATTGAGTTCCGGCAATCTTGCAAAATTATCTTCGTGATAAAGTTTGACCGTCTCTTTGACCGTTCCCGGTCTTTTCGCCATCGGCTTAACGTCTTCTCCTCTTTTTATTTCGTTAAAGTATTTTTCCACCCATTTCCTGGCTTGCGCTTTATCAAAATCTCCCGCGACAACAAGCGTCACGTTATTCGGAACATACCAGCGCCGGAAAAATCCTTTTACATCCGGCAGCGTGGCATTCTGCAAATCGTCAAGCGAACCGATAACCTGCCAGTTGTATGGATGGTCTTCAGGATACAGATTTTTATCAATTACGTAAGACGTATGACCGTACGGATTATTATCCACGCTTTGACGCTTCTCGTTTTTGACAACCTGCTTTTCTTTCGCCAACACAGGTTCGGTCATCGTATTGATAAACCAGCCGAGTTTATCGGCTTCCGCCCAGAGCATTTTTTCAAGCGCGTCTTTCGGCACAGTTTGAAGATAATTTGTGCGGTCTCTGTTTGTCGAACCGTTTGCACCGGAGCCGCCGATTCGGGCAGTCATTTTATCAAGTCCGCCTTTGCCCAGGTTTTCCGATTCGAGAAACAACAAATGCTCAAAAAGATGTGCAAACCCTGTCCGTCCCGCCTTCTCACGAGCGGAACCGACGTGAGCGGTCAATGAAACAGCCACAACCGGATCGGAACGATCAATATGAAAAACCACATCCAAACCATTGTCCAAAGTAAATTTTTCGAAATCTACCTTGAACGTCGGTTTTTCAGCAGGTTTCTGAGCAGAAACGGAGATGAAAGAAAATAACAGGCAAACGACAAGAAGGTAAAATTTTGTGATTTTCATAATTATTTTAAGGTTAGCGAACTCAAAGCGGTGCTATTTCAAAACTAAGAAACAAATTCTCCTGAACAAATTTTCTTAATTGATGTTACTACGAATTTTCTATAATCTTATGTTTCAAAACTTTCGTTTTTTGCTGGAATTGAAGCAGATATTTTTATCGAAAGCAGGAATTTGTCGTTTTTGACTTTGGTTTTATTCAAGTTTTATGCCAATCTCGCTTTAAAAAAATGTACGTAAAAATCAAGGCAAGTTTTTTTGACCGCAACCGAATTTAATTCCAAGCCGGAAATCGCAGGCATCTGCAAATTCTATGAACTCTACAAACGAACCGAAACTCGTTCGCGGCATCAGTCGTTGGGATATGGTGGCGATTACGATTAACTCGATAATCGGCGCGGGAATTTTCGGTCTGCCGTCAAAAGCCGCCGCGCTGATTGGCGCAAACTCTCTGTTCGCTTTTATCGCCTGCGCGTTTGTCGTCGCGCTGATTGTCTTGTGTTTCGCCGAAGTCAGCAGCCGTTTTACTGAAACCGGCGGACCGTTTCTCTACGCCAAAGAAGCGTTCGGCTCGGTTGTCGGTTTTGAAGTCGGCTGGCTTTTCTGGCTCGTCCGCATCACGGCTTTTGCCACAAATTGCAATCTTCTGGTGAATTATTTAGGCTTCGCCAACAACCAATTTGCACGAATTTTGACAATCATACTTGTCGTTCTGGCATTGTCGGCAATAAATCTGGTCGGCGTAAAAACTTCTGCCAGAACGACGAATTTTTTCACCGTCGGGAAACTCATTCCGCTTTTGGTGTTTGCACTGGTCGGTTTGTTTTTTATCAATCCGCAAAATTTAACTTTTACCACAGAAATAGATTCGGCTACTTTCGCGCAGACGGTTTTGGTTTTGATTTACGCTTTTACGGGCTTTGAAATGGCGGTTGTGCCGTCGGGCGAGATGAAAGAACCCAGAAAAAATCTGCCGTTCGCGCTTCTGACCGCGATTGCGATTGTCGCCGGGCTTTATATTTTGATTCAAATCGTCTGTATCGGAACTTTGCCGGGACTGGCGACTTCAGAACGCCCGCTGGCGGACGCGGCAAGTCAGTTTCTCGGCACATACGGCGCGGCTTTTATCATCGTCGGCGCAGCGATTTCAATTACCGGAAACTTGAACAGCCTGCTGCTGGCGGCTTCGCGCATACCGTTTGCGATGAGCGAGCAGGGCGAGTTGCCGAATGCACTGTCAAGAACGCACGCGAGTTTCAAAACGCCGTATGTTTCGATAATTTTAACGGCGATTGTGATGTTGATTTTTACCGTTCAAACTTCGTTTCTGACGGCGTTGACCATCAGCACGATTACGCGGCTGCTGGTTTATGTCGCAACCTGCGCGTCCCTGCCGGTTTTTCGCTACCGCGAAAAATCTCCGCAAGCCGAGTTTCTCGCGCCGCTCGGCGTGGCGGCGGCAATCGCTTCGCTCGCTTTAATCGGCTGGCTTTTGTATAACGTGAAATTTGACGAAGTAAAAGTTTTAGCCGTCTGCGCGTCGATTGGTTTAATCATTTATTTCGTTTATAGTTTTGTGAAAAAACAGCCGTCCGCAAAAACGAAATAGTAAAAATTTTTTAACCACAGATTTACACAGATTAACTCAGATAATTTCAGATACGGGTGAATTGGATTTAATCTTTCCTTATCCGTGTTCATCTGTGTAAATCTGTGGTTAAATATGGCTTAACTCCAACTATTTAGTAGAAGATTTTGATGAAAACCAATGACAATAAACATTCGCCGCTGCGAAACGCTCGACGAGCTTGATGCCTGCGTCAAACTACAAAAGGAAGTTTTCGCTTTGCCGGATTTGGAAGTTTCGCCGCGTCGTCATCTGGTTGTAACCATTTCGGCAGGCGGTTTTATTTTGGGCGCATTTGCGGCGGAAAAACTCATCGGCTTTGTGTTGAGCGTTCCCGGATTTTTGCGCGACGAAAGATTTTTTTATTCGCATATGACCGCCGTCGCCGCAGATTTTCAAAGTCTGGGAGTCGGCGCAAAACTCAAATGGGCGCAGCGCGAGCAAGCGTTAAATGAAAACGTCAAATTTATCAAATGGACGTTTCAGCCATTTCAAGCCAGAAACGCTTTTTTTAATCTGGAAAAGCTCGGCGCGGTTATCAAATCCTACGCGCCGAATTTTTACGGCACGGATTATTCGACTGCGCCCGAACAGAAAGGGAAAATCGGACTCGACAGCGACCGGCTTTTCGCCGAATGGCATTTGAACGACGAAAAGGTTGTTGCCTTTTCAAAAGGTGAAGAATTTATTGAAAAAGCCGCCGTTGCCGCGGCGATTGAAATTTCAAACGACTGGAACGATGTGGTTAAATACAATCCTGAAAAAGCCGTCATCGAACAGCAAAGAGTTAAAGAGGAATTTCAAAAAGCCTTTGCTGACAATTTAATTTGCAGGAGTTTTCACAGAGATGACGAGAAGCCAAAGTATTTACTTTTTGTAAATGAAGTGTGTGCATAAATGAGTTCTTTTATAATCAAGAATTTCTTTCACCGCAGAGGCGCAGAGAGTTGACGCAGAGTGTCGCAGAGATAAATTATCTCAGCGGTTCTCAGCGGTTCTCTCTGCGCCTCTGCGGTAAAACCTCTTTTTTGATTTATGCACAAATTTGAATAATAATTTCTGAAAAGCGTTTACCGAATCTGCTGAAACGAGAAAATTTTAATACGACAAATTTTTTCGCGGGATTAAATAAATGAAACTTCTTTTAAGACAACAAACTGCGGCAAATGTAGCGATAGCTTTTGTATTCGTTTTTCTAAGTTTATTCGGCGGTCAAACATTTGCCGCCGACCAAGCGACGGAAAAACTTGCACACTCGGTAACGATTTATCGAGACACTTTCGGCGTTCCGCACGTTTACGGGCGCACGGACGAGAGCGTGGTTTTCGGTTTGATGTATGCCCAAGCGGAAGATAACTTCGGGCAGTTGGAAGAAGACCAAATCAGCAAGTTAGGACGCGCGGCTGAAGTCTACGGAAACGCGCGGCTGACCGGCGATTTGATGACGCGGCTGTTTGAAACAAACAAACGGGCGCAGGCTGAATACAAAAATTTAAGCTCGCAGATGCGAAAGTTGTGCGATGCTTACGCCGCCGGTCTCAATTATTACCTCGAAAAACACCCGGAAGTTCGTCCTAAATTGATTAAACGTTTTGAGCCGTGGTCTGTGCTGATAACGGGTGCGCCGCCGCTCGGTTCTTTAGGAATCACCACGCAGGAAATACGGACGCTTTTCAAAGAACTTCCAGCCGCCGCGCAAAATCCGCCTTCGGGCGAATCAATCGAAGATGAAGGCTCGAATATGTGGGCGGTCAGCCCGCAAAAAAGTGCTTCGGGACACGCGATGCTCTTTCTCAATCCGCACGTCGGCTTTTTCGGCGGCGGTCAGCGTTACGAAGCGCATCTGCACAGCAATCGAGGATTAAATATCTCCGGTTTTGCGATGCTCGGCTCGCCTTATATCTGGTCAGGACACAATGAAACGCTCGGTTGGAGTCATACAAACACGGGCGCGGATTCGACCGATGTTTTTATCGAAACTTTCGACAAACCGCAAAACCCGCTGGCTTATCGTTACGGAAACGATTACCGCAATGCCGTCGAATGGAATGACGAAATTTTGGTTAAAAATCAAAATGTGATGGAAACAAAGCAGTTCACCTTTCGCAAAACTCATCACGGTTACGTTGTTGCGTTACGAGCGGGGAAATCTCTCGCGGTAAAAGCCGCCTCGGTTGAAGTCAGCGGACGGTTGTTTGAACAAAAATGGGCGATGGCTCGCGCACTCTCTCTAAATGAATTCAAATCGGCAATGGCGCAACGCACACTGACCGGCTCGAATACAATTTACGCCGACCGGCAGGGAAACATTTTTTACGTTCACGGAAACGCGATGCCGCGCCGCTCAATTGAATTTGATTGGACGAAGCCGGTTGACGGCAGCAATGTAAAAACAGAATGGCGCGGGCTTCACGAATTGAGCGAATTGCCGCAAGTTCTCAATCCCTCTTCCGGTTGGATTCAAAACTGTAACTCGACACCGTTTTTGAGTTCAAGCACCGACAATCCCGAACGCTCGAAATTTCCAATTTATATGGCACCCGACCTCGACACGCCGCGAGCGCAAATGTCGCG
>Ga0136617_10000714_pt1 | contig 28757 bp, 26 predicted proteins | sample AntDrymUQ3222106_2_FD_129672 | JGI IMG/M metagenome (GOLD analysis project Ga0136617, IMG submission 129672) | Polar desert sand microbial communities from Dry Valleys, Antarctica - metaG UQ322 (21.06) | ecosystem: Environmental > Terrestrial > Soil > Desert | place: Antarctica: Dry Valley...
GGGGTGACGGGGCTGTCGGACCCGAACGCCAGCGCCACCCCCGCCCGGTGCATGCGCCCGAGCGGGTTCATGGGCTGGGCCCGAGCGGCTCCGAGCCGCTGCCCGTATAGCTGGCCCGCTGCTCCCCAGGCGGCGTCGAAGGCAGGTTGCACGCTTGCGACGACGCCAAGCTCGGCTAGGCAGGCAATGTCGTCGTCGGCTGGCATCTCGACGTGCTCGATGCGATGCCGGGCTCGCACGAGCGCCTCGGCGCCGACGCGGGAGGCGGCGAGCCGCAGTCCCGCGGCCGTTTCGGTCATGGCGCGGTCGCCGATGACGTGGAAGCCGGCCTGCAGGTTGCGCTCGGTGCAGAACACGACGTGGTCGGCGATCTGGTCTCGGTCGAGGTACAGATGACCTGCGGATTCGGCGTCCGCGTACGCCTCGTGCATGCACGCAGTGCGCGAGCCGACCGCGCCATCGACGCACAGGTCGCCGGCGAACCCGGCCAGCTGGTCGCCGTCTTCCGCGCCGGCACCCAGGAGCGATCCCCAGTAGGGCACGACGTCGGGCACGACGGAATCAGCGGCAATGGCGCGCAGCATCGCGAAGTCGTCGTACGGCGCGATGTGCGGGGCGTTCAGCTCGTGCACGGACGTGATGCCTCGGGCTGCGGCGCGCGCGAGGGCGGCCCGGAGAGCGCGTTCGCGGTCTGCAGCGGTCCACAGCGCATGGGTGACGGTGCGAGCGGCGTGGTGGGCGTCTCGCTCGACCCGCCCCTCGCCACGCCAACCCTCCCGCGTCGAGATGCTCGGGTCGCGGTCGAGCAGCGCCGCCGACACCACCGCCGAGTGTGAGTCGACGCGAGCGGCGTACGCGACGGCTCCCCCGACCGCTCGGTCCAGCTCGGCCTGGGTGAAGGGCCGACCCTCGGGCCAGCGGGTCTCGTCCCAGCCGTGCGCGAAGAGCACGGTCCCGCTGAAGTCGAGGGCGTACGCGTGCAACCGGTCGAGCGCCTCGTCGAGGCTCGTCGTCGTACCGAGGTCGATCGACTCGAGCGCGAAGCCGGTCGGGCCAAGGTGCACGTGCGCGTCGACGAAGCCCGGCGTCACCAGCGCGCCCGCGAGGTCGATCACGATGTCCAGGTCGGCGCGGGCTGCGTAGGACGCCGCGTCTGCGTCGTTGCCGACCCAGGCGATCTCGTCGCCGACCGTCACCATCGCTGTCGCGAGCGGGGCGTGCGGAGCATAGATACTGCCGCCGCGGAGGAGTAAGCGCGGAGCCGGCGCGTCCGTCGAGACCGTCACGCCGCTCATCCTGCCCCGTCGGCGACAGCCTCGTGCACGAGGCGAGCCTCGAAGAGCGCGCGTACGCCTGCATGCGAGCGGAGCAGGCCGACGGCGAGGTCGGCGTGCCCCGGCACGTACCCGTTCCCGATCAACATGGTGACGTCCGAGGCGAGCCCCTCGGCACCGAGGGCGGCAGCGCTGAACGACGTGGCCATGGAGAAGAATATGACCGTGCCGCCCTGCGCGGTCGACAAGATCGCACCGCCCTCGCATCCCGGCACGTCGACACAGACCACGGTGACGTCGGCTGGTCCGCCGCCGTCGGCGACGGCTCGTGCCAGCGCCACCGGGTCGCGGGCGTCGGCGAGCACAACGCAGTCGGCGAGGCTCTTGTCCGCGAGCAGGTCGACCTCGTGCTGCACGGGTACGACGGCGATCGTGCGAGACGCACCCGCGATGGATGCCGCAGCCAGTGCCAGCGACCCGCTTTTGCCGGCTCCCCCCACGACGCAGACCACGGGTGCGCGGTCGGCATCGACGTACTGCCGGACGACGCGGGAGGTGAGCGCGGGCGCGCCGCAGACGTCCATCACGGCCAGGGCGAGCGTGCTGGGCAGGTCGGTCGGCAGCGTGGCCACGATCGAGCGGCCGAACAGGATCGCGTGACCCTCGCAGGGGACCTGCTCGCTGCGCCCGTCCCACGCCTGTAGACCGTCGGTGATGACCAGCGGGGTCAGGGTCAGCGAGACCAAGGTCGTGACTGTGTCACCGACCGCGAGACCGAGTGGCGACTCCGGTCCCACCTCGGCGACAGTTCCGATGAGCATGCCGCCCGAGCCGGTGACCGGGTTGTGCATCTTGCCCCGGCGCCCGATGATCTCCAGCACCTCCGCGCGGACAGCCTCCCCGTCTCCGTCGTGCTTGGTCGAGAGCTGCCGAAACGACGCAGCGTCGAGATTGAGCCTGCGGACGGCGATGCGTACTTCGTCGGGCGCGACGTCCGGACTCGGGTCGAGACGTTCGGCGGCCTGCGGCAGCATGCCAGCCGGTTCGAGCACCCGGTGTAGGCCCGTCGGATCGCTGCACACGGTGAAACCTCCGGTGTTGGCGGGCCTGTTGCCGCAGGTCTTGCGGCGTTGCTTTGCCGTCGCCGCATATTCTCCCGTACTCTGGCACGAGTTCGCCTGAGGAACCAACTCCGTCGAACCATCTAATCGCGTGCCGTGCCGGGACACCCCGGGAGGAGGGCCGCGACCTCGTGCGCAGGAGGCCAGACCCATGACCGAACAGCTCACCACGACCGCCGCCGACAGTGGTTCGGCGTCGGGACTTGCGCAACCGTATCCATACCGTCGCGTCGACCTCGTCGAGCCGGACTGGACCCGGCTGCCGGGATGGCGGGACGTCACCGCCGACCAGTGGGCGTCGGTGCAGTGGCAGCGCGCGCATTGTGTCAAGAACATCAAGCAGCTGCACGCCGTCTACGGCGACCTGGTGGACGAGCGCTTCTACGCCGACCTCGAGCGTGACCAGGCCGAGCGCGCCACGATGTCGATGCTGGTTCCGCCGCAGATGGTCAACACGATGGTGCCGCACGCGATACCGACGACCGACGCGATGTACGCCGACCCGGTGCGTCGCTACATGCTGCCGGTGTTTTCGGACCGTCGTACCGAATGGCCGTCTCATCCGCACGCGACCCGCGACTCGCTGCACGAGCACGACATGTGGGTGGCCGAGGGGTTGACGCACCGTTACCCGACGAAGGTGCTGGCCGAGATATTGCCAACGTGCCCCCAGTACTGCGGCCACTGCACTCGGATGGACCTGGTCGGCAACTCGACGCCGGTCATCGACAAGTTGAAGTTCTCGCTCAAGCCGGTCGACCGGCTGGCCTCCCACCTCGACTACCTGCGCCGTACGCCGTCGGTGCGTGATGTGGTGGTGTCTGGTGGTGACGTGGCGAACATGCCGTGGCCGCGGGTCGAGGACTACGTGTCGCAGCTGCTCGACGTCGACAACATCCGTGACATCCGCCTGGCGACCAAGGCGTTGATGGGTCTGCCGCAGCACTGGTTGCAGGACGACGTCCGCGCCGGCGTGGAGCGGCTGGCCACCAAGGCGCGCGAGCGCGGTGCGCAGATCGCGATCCACACGCACGTCAACCACGCCAACTCCGTGACGCCGCTGGTCGCCGACGCGACCCGGGCGATGCTCGACGCCGGCGTGCGCGACGTGCGCAACCAGGGCGTGCTGATGGGCGGGATCAACGACGACCCGCACCGGCTGCTCGACCTGTGCTTCGCGCTGCTCGACGGGGCCGGGATCATGCCCTACTACTTCTACATGTGCGACATGATCCCGTTCAGCGAGCACTGGCGGGTGTCGGTGGCGCGGGCGCAGGAGCTGCAGCACGGGATCATGGGCTACCTGCCTGGCTTCGCGACGCCGCGGATCGTCTGCGACGTGCCGTTCGTCGGCAAGCGGTGGGTGCACCAGCTGGAGTCGTACGACCGCGAGCACGGCATCTCGTACTGGACCAAGAACTACCGGACGTCGATCGAAAGCGCCGACCCCGATGCCCTGACTCGCACCTACGAGTACTACGACCCGATCCACACGCTGCCCGAGACCGGTCAGCTGTGGTGGGGCGAACACGCCGGCGACGTCCTGGCAGCGGCCGAGGAAGCGGCCAAGGCGTCCCGCGAGGCCGCCGAGACCCAGAAGAACGACGCCGCGCTCCCCCTCCCCTGACTGTTGACCCGTCAAGTCGTGGTCGTTGAGCCGTCAAGTCGTGCTCCTTCAGCGTTCAGGTCGTCATCATCACGCGGTATTCCGCGGCGCTGACCACGAGATGACGGGTCAACGGTCACCTTTTGACGGGTCAACGACCACGACTTGACGGCTCAACAGTCAGAGGTTGGGCGGGCGGTGCTCGTACGGGGTCGACAGCACGATGGTGGTCCTGGTCGACACGTTGGCCCGTGACCTGATCCGCGCCAGCAGATCCTCGAGGTCGATCGGGGCGGCCACCCGGACCTTGAGGATGTAGGACTCGTCGCCGGCGACCGAGTGGCACGCCTCGATCTCGTCGATGTCGCTCAGCCGCTCCGGGGAGTCGTCGGGCTGCGACGGGTCGATCGGCCGGATCGAGATGAACGCCGTCAGCGGCAGCCCCGCCTCCGCGAAGTCGATCTGCGCGCCGTAGCCACGGATCACGCCGCGCTGCTCGAGCCGTTTCACCCGCTGATGTACCGCCGACGTCGAGAGTCCGGTCTGCTTGCCCAGGTCTGTGAACGACATCCGGCCGTCCGCGGCCAGAAGCCGGCAGATCTGCCGATCGACGCCCTCGAGGTCCGGGCCCGACACGTCAGCCCGCCAGCACTGTCAGGGCACGGGTGGTCGTGTTGAGGCGCTCGATTCCGTCGTCGGTAGTCACGACGATGTCTTCGATCCGGGCTCCGTGCCGACCGTCCAGATAGATCCCGGGCTCGATGGAGAAGGCCATGCCGGGCTCCAGCTCGAGCCCATTGCCCTCGACGATGTACGGCTCCTCGTGCGTCTCCAACCCGATCCCGTGGCCGGTCCGATGCACGAACTGGTCGCCGTACCCCGCCTCGGAGATCACCGCGCGTCCGACCCGGTCGACTGCTTCGGCCGACACCCCGGGCCGGGCGAAGTCGCACTGCGTGCGCTGCGCTTCCCGCAACACGTCGTAGTAGTCGGTGACGTCGTCGGCGGGCTCGGCGCCTACCGCGTACGTCCGAGTGCTGTCGGAGCAGTAGCCGTCCCGGGTGCTCCCACCGATGTCGACCACGACCGTGTCGCCGGCTTCGATCACCCGATCGGACAGGCTGTGGTGGGGTGAGGCGCCGTTCGGGCCGGAGCCGACGATGACGAAGTCCGCGCTCACGTGTCCCTCGGCGACGATGGCGTGCGCGATCAGGGCACCCACCTCGCGCTCGGTGCGTCCGACCGTGAGGAACTCCCCCATCCGGCTGTGCACGCGATCGATCGCCAGACCCGCCTGGCGCAGCGAAGCGATCTCGTCGACGCCCTTGCGCATCCGCAGGTCGCTGATCACCCGACCTGCGGCGACGACACGCCCGCTGCCGACCCGATCGGCCAGCGCGAGCACGCGCATGGCCCACATGTGGTCGTCGACGGCGACGACATCGGTATCCAGGCCGGCCAGCGCCAACGCGTACGCGTCATCGGTCTCGCTGTGGGTCACGACCTCCATGCCGACCAGCGCCGCGGGAGACCGCTGGGCCTCGGCCAACTCCAGGGCGGGTACGACGAGCCGTGGGTCTCCGCTCGCGGGGACGACGAGCGCCGTCAGCCGCTCGAGGGGCTTGGCGTCGTACCCGCTGAGGTAGCGCAGGTCGGAGCCGGGGGTGACGATCAGCCCGTCCACACCGGCCGACGCCATCGCAGCCTGCACCCGGTGAACCCGAGAGGCGACATCGGTCGTCATATCGCTCAGCCTAGTGTCCCGGGAGGCGGGCAACTTCGCGCGCGGGACACTACTGCTCCGGCCTGCGGAACTCGGCGCGCCACCGCTGCACGTCAGGGGCGGCCGGGTCGGGGATGAGGTCGACGGTCACAAGATCCATGCCGTCGACGGAGAAGGCGTCGATGTCTGATCGCGAGAACGGCCACGGCGGCCCGGAGACGGCGGTGTCCTCGCCGGGTCGGGCTGCGGCCACCACCAACAGCCTTCCGCCCGCCCCGACGAACGACGCCACCTGCGCGCACGCCGTACGACGCAACGGCAGCGGAAGGGCCTGCACGTTCATGCTCTCGACGACAAGGTCGAAGGCCCGCCGCCACTGCGTCGGTGGGTCGAGCAGGTCCGCCGCCACGTACGTCACCGGGCTGTCGGGGTGGCGGAGCCCAGCCTGCGCCACCGCCGTCGCGGAGATGTCGAACGCCGTCACGTCCCAGCCCAACTGGGCAGCCTCCTCGGAGTCCCGGCCGAAGCCGCACCCGACCACGAGAGCGCCCTGACCGACGGCACGATCGGCGTGCTCCCGCAGCCAGCCCTCGACCAGGTACTGGGGCTGCGCACGGTCCCACGGCACGACGGCGCTGCCGGCGGCCGCTTCGGCGTACAACTGTTCGAACCAGCCAGTCGGGTCGTCACGCGACAGCGCCCGCGCGGACAACCGGTCGGCGTCGGCTTCGCGGTCGTCGGACATGGGCCTCCACGTGGGCATCGAAATCGGCAAGAAATTGTTTGCCGAGCAGAGTCGGCTCCCTACCGTCGCACGCCCAGCATTGTTTGCCGTCCGCCGGCGTACCCCCATCGGCACGACCCGTCGGGCACCGCGCCGGCACGGACCTAGTGGCGGACCCCGCAGCGCCCGCGCAGGGCGCGTGCGGGTCGGCACGATGTCGTCGCGTGACACGATGCGCGTGTGACATCTCGCCTGATGCTGCTCGACACGGCTTCCCTGTATTTCCGTGCCTTCTTCGGCGTGCCTGACTCGGTGCGTGCGCCGGACGGCACGCCGGTCAACGCCGTACGCGGGCTGCTGGACTTCATCAGCCGCCTCGTGTCGACGTACGAGCCGACCGACCTGGTCTGCTGCTGGGACGACGACTGGCGGCCGCAGTGGCGGGTCGACCTGATCCCGAGCTACAAGGCGCATCGGGTGGTGGTGCCGATCCCGACCGGCACGGACGTCGAGGAGACCCCGGACGACCTCGAGGTGCAGATTCCGCTCATCCGTGGCGTGCTCGACGCGCTCGGCATCGCCATCGTCGGGGCGGTCGAGCACGAGGCCGACGACGTGATCGGGTCGTTGACGACGCAGGCTGCAGGGACGGTGGATGTCGTGACCGGCGACCGAGACCTGTTCCAGCTCGCGAGTGATGAGCGCGGCGTCCGCATCCTCTACACGGCCCGCGGCGTCGGCAAGCTGGAGATCGTCACCGACAATGTCATCGCCTCGAAATACGGCATCCTTCCCGAGCAGTACGTCGATTTCGCCGTGCTGCGCGGCGACCCGTCCGACGGCCTTCCGGGCGTGCCGGGCGTCGGCGACAAGACGGCGGCAAGCCTGTTGCAGCAGTACGGCGAGCTGGACGGCATCCGCGACGCCGCCCTGGACCCGCAGAGCACCTTGGCGACCGCAGTCAGAGGCAAGCTGATCGCGGCCTCGGACTACCTGGACGTCGCTCCTACCGTCGTACGCGTGGCGTGCGACCTGAAGCTCGACGTACCGGCCACGGAAGTCCGCCCGGTGACGGGCGCGGGCCGAGAGACCGTGCAGGCGATGGCCGAGGAGTGGGGCCTGACGTCGCCGGTAGGACGCGTGCTCGAAGTCTTCGACAAGGCCGGACAGACCTGACATGCGCGCACGTTTGCGTTCGGTGACGCTCGTGCTCGTGTCGACGGGTCTCGTGCTGACCGTCGTGCTCGCGGCAACCCTGGTGTGGCTCCTCGTCGGGCTTGGTCGGCAACCCTCCGACGATCCGCACGGTTACACCGGCATCTTCGGCGTCGCGGCCTTGGTCCTGCTGGCGCTCCCGGGTGTCTTGATGTGGTTCGCCCTGCGGGACCTGCTGCGGCGTCGTCGGTCCGGCTACGCCTACGGACTCGCCGCCGGCGTGGTAGGCGCCCTCGTCGCGGTGCCGTTACCGGCGTGGCTCGCCGCGGTCGGGTTGTTCATTGGCGGCGGCCTGGTCGCGACCGGGGTCACCGGAATGCTCCTCGGCCCCGGCCGACCCGCAGCTCCCCAACCGGAGGCCTGACCTCTACCGCTCCCGGCGAATTGCGGGAAAGCGGTCGCGAGAAACCACCTGGATCCCCCCGCAGACCGCCGCTTTCCCGCAATTCGCGGGCAGGAGGGCGGGGTCAGGTGTCGACGTCAGCGGCGTAGGCGACCACGCCCCGACGCATCGAGCGAACGGCGTCGCGGGCGGTACGCCGCAGCGGTGAGTCACCCGCCGCGTCGGCGATCTGCTCGGCCAGATCGAGCAGTTGCTTGACCCAGCGGACGAAGTCCCCGGGAGCGAGGTCGACGTCGGCCAGCACGTCGTCCAATGAGGCGCCGCCGGCCCACCGGTACGCCGCCCAGGCGAAGCCGAGGTCGGGCTCGCGCAGGAAGCTGAGCCGATGCCGCCGCTCGACCGCGTCGAGCTCGGCCCAGATGTCGACCGTGTGCCCGAGCACCTCGCGGACGGCGCCACCCGGCAGGCGGGGGCGCTCCGCGTCATCGGGGTTTCGCGACTCGTAGACGAGTGCAGACAGGGCCGCGGCGAGCGCCGGTCCCTCGAGGTCGGCCCATACCCCGCGGCGCAGGCATTCCGCAGCGACGAGATCGAGCTCGCTGTAAATCCGCGACAGCGACCCGCCGGCAGGGGTTGCCTGGTCGCCGTCCAAGTATCCGAGCTCGTCGAGCACCTCACAGACCCGGTCGAACTGCCGGGCGATCGTGTTGGTGCGTTGGTCGATCCGGCGCCGCAGCGACTCGGTCTCGCGCTCGAGCTTCACGTGCCGCTCGGCCCAGCGCGCGTGCTGTTCCCGGTCGTCGCACGCATGGCAGGGGTGGGCTCGGATCGCCGCCCGCAGCCGAGTGATCTCGGCGTCGTCGGCAGCCGCATCACGGTCCCGACGACCGCGACCCTTGTCGCCGTCTCTGCCGGGAAGGTCACGCGTCCGGTCGCGCAGCAAGGCCGCAAGGTCACGCCGCTGCTGGGCGTTGCGGGCGTTGAACGACTTCGCCACCCGCATCCGGGTCAGCGCCTCCACCGGAGTCGGGAAGTCCACCAGGGACAGCCGCCTCGCCTGTCGGTCGACGGTGACGACGAGCGGACGAGGCCCGTCCCGCGGCGACGAGACGCCTGGGTCGATGACCACCGCGATGCCTTGGCTACGGCCGGCCGGTACGTCGATGACGTCGCCGATCCGCAGTCGGTCGAGGGAATTCGCGGCAGCGTCGCGCCGGTCGGAGCGACGTCGCTTGGACAGCTCCGCCTCCCGGTCGGACAGCGCCCGACGGAGCGCGGCGTACTCGCCGAAGTCGCCCTTGTCACAGGTCATCGCCTCCGCGTAGCCGGCCAGACCCTCCTCGGCCTTGCGCACCTGCCGCGCCAGACCGACGACCGCCCGGTCGGCCTGGAACTGGGCGAACGACGACTCCAACAGCTCGCGGGAGGTGACTCGACCAACCAGGCGCACCAGGTTGACCGCCATGTTGTACGACGGCCGAAACGACGATCGCAGCGGGAACGTCCGGGTCGACGCCAGGCCCGCCACCGTCGCCGGGTCGAAGCCCGGCGCCCACATGACGACGGCATGCCCCTCGACATCGATGCCGCGCCGACCCGCGCGCCCCGTCAGCTGGGTGTACTCCCCCGGCGTCACGTCTGCGTGGGTCTCGCCGTTCCACTTGCTCAGCTTGTCGATGACGACGGAGCGCGCCGGCATGTTGATCCCCAGCGCCAGTGTCTCGGTGGCGAACACGACCTTCACCAGGCCGCGCGAGAACAGCTGCTCCACGCACTCCTTGAACACGGGCAGCATCCCGGCGTGGTGGGATGCGATGCCGCGGCTCAGCGCCTCGATCCATTCGGCATGGCCCAGGACCACGAGATCACCCTCTGCTAACGCAGAGGTCCTTTCCTCGGCGAAGGCCCGGATCTCGCGCCGCTCCTCGGCCGTGGTCAGCCGCAGGTTGCCGTTCAGGACCTGCTGTACAGCGGCGTCGCAGCCAGCCCTGCTGAAGATGAACATGATCGCCGGCAACAGCCCCTCGGAGTCCAACAGGTCGACCACGTCGGTACGACTCGGCACCAGACGCCGCCCTCCGCGCTGACCGTGTTGGCGGTACTGACCTCGCTTCACTCGGTGGTCGCGGGTACGCATCCGCCGCCAGTCGTCGCGGGCGACCTGGGCGAGCTGCGGGTTGACGGCCGACGGCATGTCACCGTCCTCGGCCGTCGCGAACAGGTCGTACAACCGATCCCCCACCATCACGTGCTGGAACAGCGGCACCGGCCGTCGCTCCTCGACGACGATGTCGCCCTCGCCGCGCACTGTGCGCAGCCATTCGCCGAACTCCTCGGCGTTGGAGACCGTCGCCGACAACGACACCACGGCGACCGACTCCGGAAGGTGGATGATCACTTCCTCCCAGACGGCGCCGCGGGACCGGTCGGCCAGGTAGTGCACCTCGTCCATCACGACGTACTGCAGCCGGCTCAAGGTTCGCGAACCGGCGTACAGCATGTTGCGCAGCACCTCGGTCGTCATGACGATGATCGGCGCTTCGCCGTTGATGGTGTTGTCCCCGGTCAGCAGACCGACGTTCTTCGGTCCGTACCGCGCGGTGAGATCGGCGAACTTCTGGTTCGACAGGGCCTTGATCGGAGTCGTGTAGAAGCACTTGCCGCCGCGGGCCAGTGCCAAGTGCACGGCGAACTCACCGACGACGGTCTTGCCGGACCCAGTCGGTGCTGCGAGCAGAACCCCACGGCCGGCCTCCAACGCCTCGCAGGCCTTGCGCTGGAACGCGTCGGGGGTGAAGTCGTACAGCGCGGCGAAGGCGTCGTACACGTTCTCGGGGGGCGTCATGACGCCAGCCTGGCTGGTACGCAGACTTCGACCGCTGCCGGGATCGTCTCGACGCTCAGCGGGAGTGGGCCTACCCGCTCTCCGTCCGCGTACGCCACGATCCCGGCGGAGGCGACAGTGACCGTCGACACTCGCTCGCGGCGGTAGGCCGGGTGCGTCACGTGTGTGCCACGGAACAGCCGCGGATAGACCCGCAGCAGCTCGGGCTTGCTCATCGGCCCGATGATGACCACATCGAGCCGATCGTCGTCGAGCACCGCGCCTTCGCACATCCGCAGCCCGCCGCCGTACGACGGCCCGTTCCCGACCGCCACCAGCATGGCCTCGAGGTGTTCGGTGCGACCGTCGAGCTCCAGCGAGTACGACAGGGGCTCGAACACGCGCAGCTGCGCCAGTGTGGCCAGGGTGTAACGCGACTGGCCACGCGGCCAGCTCATCGCGTTGGCACGCTCGTTGACCAGGCTGTCGAAACCGGTCGCGAGCACGGTGGCGAAGTACGTCGAGGCCGTGCGCGTCACGATCCGTCCCAGGTCCATCCGCCGCGTGTGCCCGGCGACGATCACGTCTGCCGCGGCGACGGCCGAGGCGCGGGCGACGCCCAGAGAGCGTGCGACGTCGTTGCCCGTGCCGGTAGGGATCACGCCTAGCCGGGTAGCGGTCCCGAGCACGGCCTGCAACGCCAGATGCACGGTGCCGTCACCGCCCATCACCGTCAGCACATCGATCCCGGCCAGGACGGCAGCCGTGGCCTCGTCGCGAGCCTGGTGAACGCTACCGGGACACCGCGTCGTCACGTCGAGTCCGCCGTCACGTAGCCGGTCCTCGACCGCTCGCGCTTCATGCAGGTTCCTGCCCCGGCCGGAGCGGGGGTTCACCAGCAGAACGCACCGGGTCACGAGGCGACCTTAGTGCCCCTCCTGAATGGCCTGGCCCGACCCGGGTTCAGAGCGACAGCCGCACCGAGAATTGGGGCAGCGGTGCTCCCACTGCCCTGGCCACCCTGCGGACGATCTCACACACGGCGTTGGCGTCCAGCGTCGAACCGGGCGCCAGCGCCGTCGGCCGAGCCGGGCAGTCGTGGAGGTTGGCCAGCACGACTTCCCCGTGGTGCCACGCCTGATGCACGAGGCGGCGATCGGTGTCGGGAAGAACGGGAACCGGATACGCCGCGTCCACGGCCAGCAAGTCCAGCGTCTGAGCGTTCTTCTCGGTGTCCGTGGCGGATCCCGCGTCAGATCCGTCCCGTCGGAGCTCCCCGGCGAGCCGTCCGTGCGTGCCGATCGTGGTCATCGCCACCCAGGTCACCTGCTCCGTACCGAGCCAGTCGGGCAGCTCGAAGGGGTCGACGAGGTCGATGACGTACTCCTGGATCGGCGCGAGATCGGATGCGGTCGACGAGCCGAGACCTAGATCGGTGAGATCTCGTCGTCGTCGTACTCATCGTAATCAGGGTCGGTGTTGCGTCCGCGCCGCCGGTCGACCAGGCGTGCGATGACCTCGGAGATGAGGAAGAGCGCGGTCATGGGAGTGGCCAGGAACAGCATCGTGATCGGATCGGTCGACGGTGTCGCGACTGCGGCAAAAATGAACGTCCCGAAGACAATCCACGAGCGCCACTTCGCCAACTGGCGGGCGCTGACGGCACCGGCCAGGTTGAGCAGGACCACGAACAGCGGAATCTCGAACGAGACTCCGAAGACCAGCAGGATGCGCAGGATGAAGCTGAGATAGCCGTTGAGATCGACCAGGTTGGTCACCTGGTCGGGCGTGAAGCTGATCAGCACGCCGAGACCCTTGGGCAGTACGTAGAAGCCCAGCGCCACGCCGGCCATGAAGAGCGGGCCCGCGACAGCGACGAAGATCATCGTCCACTTGCGTTCGTTGCGGTGCAGCCCAGGAAGGATGAACGCCCACAGCTGGTACAGCCACACCGGGCTGGCGAACACGAGTCCGGAGACGAGAGCCACCTTCAACTGCAACAGGAAAGGGGCTGCCAGTCCGGAGATGACCGACTGGGACTCGATGCCCTGCTTGCTCGCCTCGCGCTGCACTGTGATGTACGGATCGGTCAGAAAGTTCTGGATCTCATCGTAGAAGACGAATCCCAGGACTGCCCCGACGAAGATCGCGAGCACGCTGAAGAAGAGCCGCCGGCGCAACTCGCGCAGGTGGTCGGTCAGTGTCATCCGACCGTCTGTGGACGCCGGGGGCTCGGGCTTCTTGCCCCGGTTCAGGATCGCCATGGGGGGCCGGCGTGAGGGGGAGGTCCGTCCGTCACTTCTCGGTGTGAGTAGGGGGCAACGACTCGCTCTGGTTCAGCGGAGTCACGGGTGCTGACGGGTCGGTGGCCTGCGGGGTGATCTGCCCGCTGGGCTGCTGCTCGTAACGCCGCACCCGTTCCCGCTCCCGGTCGTCGTCGTCCTTGTCCTCGTCGTCGTCGTTGACGAGACCCTTGGTCTCCGACTTGAAGATCCGCAGCGCGCGGCCTGTGCCGCGAGCCAGGTCAGGGAGCTTCCTTGCGCCGAAGAGCAGCACGAGGACAAGCAGGATGAGAATGATCTCGGGGGCGCCAATGCCTGACATGGTTCCTCTTCTGCGTGGACAGCGTGAACTCGATCAGCATACGCCGCCGTCTCGCACAGGCAGGCTGCTTCGCGGTCTTGCCGGTGAACGAGCCTCCAACATCAGGGGTACGGCTCGGTCGCCCAGGGTCACGCGCCCAGGTCAGGCGTACAGGCTGAGCGCTGCCCGGGCCCGCGCCCCTACCCGATCGGCCAAGGTGGCGGGCTCCACCAGGGACGCGTGTCCGCCCAGGCGGAGCACCAGCCGGGTCAGCCAGCCGTCGTCGCGGTAGCGCAGGCCGATCCGGACCGTGCCGTCGTCGAGCACGCGGCGGCTCTCGATCGGGTAGTACTCAGCTACCCAGCGGGCGGCGGGATCGAGCTCGAGCACCGCCAGCGGGTCGTCGGGGTCGGGCTGAAAGAGTCCCTGCGACAGGTCCTTGCGCGCACTGCTCGGCGGCGTGGCCGGGTGGTCGAGCAGCGTCACGGCGCTGATCCGGTCGAGCCGGAACAGACGGCTCTCCTGAGCACGGTGACACCACGCCTCCAGGTAGCCCTGCCCGTCGGCGAACACCAGCCGCATCGGGTCGGCGTCGCGCTCCGTCGTCTCGTCGCGGCTCGGGACGTAGTACGTCAGATGGAGCCGGCGCCGACTCGCGAGTGCCTCGTCGACCACCTTGCGTACCTCGGCATCGCCCGCGTCGACGTGGATGTCCACGGCTGCCGCGGTCGCGCCCACCTCTCCGGTGGCCGCTTCGAGCTTGGCGAGGGCGCGATCGACCGCGTCCCGCTGGGTATCCCCGCCGGCCTCGCGCAGGGCACGCAGGGCGACGATCAGGGCCAGTGCCTCGCCCGGGGCCAGCCGGAGCGGTCGAGCCAGGTATTCGGCGTTTCCGAGCTTGACGACGCCTTCGCCGTCCAACGCCTCCATGTCGATGTCGATCATGTCGCCGGTGACCGCGTCGGGGAGGCCGCAGAACCACAGCACCTTGAGGTCCTTGACGATCTGGCTCGGGGCTACTCCGAAGTCGCGAGCCACGTCGTCGACCGCGATGCCGTCACGGCGCGCCAGATAGGGCACGAGCGCCAACATTCGTTCGACCTGGTCGTGGGCGGTCGCCGTCATTGCATCTCCAGTCCTGCTACCCGCGCCAGCCGGTAGATGACGCCGTCGCGTACCTCCGCGGGGGCCACCGCCACGACATCAGGCCCGTACGACGTCAGTTCGTCGGCCAGCGAGGACCCGCTTCCGTACGGCACCTCGAGCTCGGTCCAGCCATCGTCGAGCGGACGGGAGGTCCTGGCTCGCCGACGCAAGGATCCGCCGGCGTCGGGGCGTACCCGAACGGTTGCCGTGCTGTTGGGCTGCGGGGGTGCGAGCTGGTGCGCCAGACCGCGCAGGTCCAGATGCTTGGGAGGCGTGTAGCTCCCAGGCTCGCCCGTCGGCCTCGCCTCTCCGTCGATCCGGGAGACGCGGAACATCCGTTCCTCATCGCGGTCGCGGTCATGGCCTACGACGTACCAGTGGCCGTGCCAGGACACGATCCCCCACGGCTCCAGGTGCCGCGTCGTCGGCGTGTCGGCCGACGCCGATCGGTGGTCGAACTCGATCGGCGTGCGCGAGGTGACCGCGGCGAACACCGAGTCGAACGCCGGCTCGTCGGTGGCCAGCTGCGGTTCGAGGATCGCCAGCGCCGACTCGTCGACGTCGACCCCACCGGCGCGTAGCTTGCGCAGACCCTGGGTGGTGGCCGACGCGAGACTGGCGTGCTGCCAGACGCGGGCCGCCAACCCGACGACAGCTGCCTCGTCGGCCTCGAGGCTGATCTCGGGCAGCTCGAACCGGTCCCTGCGGATCCGGTAGCCGATCTCGTCGTCGAACGCCTTCTCGACGTGACCGGTCTCGATCGGGATCCCGAGGACCCGGAGCTCTTCCTTGTCGCGGTCGAACATCCGGTCGAACGCGTCGTCGCTCATGTCGTGGTAGGCCTCGACGGCCTGGCGGATCCGCGCCTTGGTGATGAACGTCCGCGCCACCAGCAGGCAGATCACCAGGTTCATCAACCGCTCCGACTTGCGTTTCGTCACGTCGGGAGGCTAGCCGATGTGGCCAGGTGTCCTGGAAGCGTCTGCTCAGGCGGCCTGGGCCTTGATGACGTCGATGACGAAGATCAGGTCGGCGTTGGCGGGGATGTTGCCCTGACCCTGGCTGCCGTACGCGAGGTCACTCGGGATCGTCAGCACGACCCGCGAGCCGACCTGCTGACCGAGCAGCCCCTGCTGCCAGCCCGGGATGACGCCCGACAAGGCGAACGTGGCGGGCTTCTTCTTCGAGAACGACTCGTCGAAGACCTCCCCGTCCGGGAACACCTGCCCGAGGTAGTTGACGGTCAGTGTGTCGCTCGCCTTGATCTTGGCGCCGTCGCCTTGCTTCAGCACGAAGCTGCCAAGCAGGCCGATGTCGCCCGGCGTGGACTCCTTCGGCACGAACATCGTCGGGTCGCCGTCGTCACCGGTCTGGATCGTCGGCAGGTCGGATTCGCGCAACGGCTTCGGGTTGACGACCTTGTCGAGGTCGACGACGTACACGAGGCTGTCGCCCTTGGCGATCGAGGTGCCGTTGCCGACGTCGCCGAAGCCGTCCGCAGCGGTCACGGTCAGCAGGACGCGATCGCCCGCCTTGGCCCCCGCGAGCCCTTTGGCGAAGCCCTTGATGACCTGGTCGACCTCGAAGGTCACCGGACCCGTGTCCGGCCACGTGGAGTCGTACGCCGTGCCGTCGCTGGCGTTGATCCCGGTGTAGTCGACCGTGATCGTGGACTGGGCCGTGACCTGGTCGCCCTGACCTGGACCATCCTCGAGGACTTCGCCTTCGGTCTTCTCGAACGACATCGGAGCCTTGAACGACACCCGCGGCTGCTGGCCGAACCCGCCCTCGACGGTGATGTCGTCGATCGTCCCGGGTCGGGCCGGAGGCGCCGCCTGTTCGTCAGCGCCTCCCCAGCAGGCAGTCGTCGACAGTAGGACGGGGACGAGCACAGCGGCCAGCTTGCGGCGCACGAGAACACCTCGGGGACAGACGGGACGGGATGTGACGGGACGGACCAAGGACGACGGTACCTCAGCGCCCCACGTGTCCGGCGCCCCGAGTCACATGGACTCGATCAGGCGCTCCACGCGTTCGTCGTGGGAACGGAACGGGTCTTTGCACAAGACCGTTCGCTGGGCTTGGTCGTTGAGCTTGAGATGCACCCAGTCGACGGTGAAGTCACGCCGACGCTCCTGCGCCCGACGGATGAACTCGCCGCGCAACCGGGCCCGGGTCGTCTGCGGCGGCACAGACTTGGCCTCGAACGTCGCCAGGTCGGTCGTCACCCGCGTCACCGCGCCCCGCTTCTGCAGCAGGTAGTACAACCCCCGGTCGCGGTGGATGTCGTGGTAGGCGAGGTCGAGCTGGGCGATCCGGGCCGACGACAGGCCGAGCCCGTGCTGGGCGCGATAGCGCTCGATCAGGCGGTACTTGATGACCCAGTCGATCTCGCGCTCGACCAGGCTGAGGTCGTCTGACTCGACCGCCTTCAGGCTGCGCTCCCACAGGTCGAGAGCCGCGTCGATCGTGGGGGTGTGCATCTCCCGTCGGTCGACGAAGTCGCGCGCCTTGATGAGGTACTCCGTCTGGATCTCGAGCGCGGAAGCATCGCGGCCGTTCGCCAGCCGTACCCGCTTCTGACCGCTCATGTCGTGGGAGATCTCGCGGATGGCGCGGATGGGGTTCTCCATCGTCATGTCGCGCATCACGATGCCGGCTTCGATCATCCGCAGCACGAGGTCGGTCGTCGCGACCTTGAGCATGGTCGTCGTCTCGCTCATGTTCGAGTCGCCCACGATGACGTGCAGCCGCCGGAAACGCTCAGCGTCGGCGTGCGGTTCGTCGCGGGTGTTGATGATGGGCCGAGACCTGGTCGTGGCGCTGGACACGCCTTCCCAGATGTGCTCGGCGCGCTGGCTTACGGCGTACACGGCGCCGCGTGGCGTCTGCAGCACCTTGCCGGCGCCGCACACGATTTGCCGACTGACCAGGAACGGGATCAGTACGTCGGCCAGTCGGGCGAACTCGCCATGCCTTCCCACCAGGTAGTTCTCGTGACAGCCGTAGGAGTTGCCCGCCGAGTCGGTGTTGTTCTTGAACAGGTACACGTCACCGGCGATGCCCTCGTCGCGCAGCCGCCGCTCGGCGTCGACGAGCAGGCCCTCGAGCACCCGCTCCCCGGCCTTGTCGTGCGTCACCAGGTCGGTGACTGAGTCGCACTCGGGGGTGGCGTACTCCGGGTGGCTGCCGACATCGAGGTACAGCCGAGCGCCGTTGCGAAGGAAGACGTTGCTGCTGCGCCCCCAGGAGACCACTCGGCGGAACAGATACCGGGCCACCTCGTCGGGTGAGAGCCGGCGGGCGCCCTTGAACGTGCACGTGACGCCGTACTCGTTCTCGATCCCGAAGATCCGGCGGTCCACGGCAGTCAGCCTATGTCACCGCGATGACCGGCTCTCGATCGTCGAGCTCGTGTGTACCACCTGCGCGTGGGTCGGCCTTCCTCAAGCAGGCCGGCGTGGTCGAGACCGAGATACGTCAGATCGGTGGCGGTCATCGCACCCGCCTTGAGCTGGACGCGGAGGTCGGCGATCTCTAGCACGACGGGCTCGCAGTCCTCGTAGTCGTCGAGGTTCTGGACACCGGTCGGGAGACAGTGACGGGCGATCACCACGTGCCGTTGGCCGCTCGAGGACGTCGCACGGACGGTCGCCACGTGCTCCAAGTCGTCGCTGACGTAACCCGTCTCCTCGGTGAGCTCACGTCCCGCCGCCGCGACCAGAGTCTCGCCTTCGTCCACCAGACCCCCGGCGAGGCTCAGGACGACGCGGTCGGGCCCGGGTCTGAACTGCCGTACGCAGACGAGTTGTCCTTGCGGCGTCAGCGCCAGTACTCCCACGCTGTGGCCGCCTCCGAACATCTCCCACTCAGCCAGCCGACCGTCAGGCAGCCTGTACGTACGTCGGCTGACCGGGACCCAACCGCGGTGAATGACCTCGTCGTCGCCGATGATCTCCCAACGGCGGTCATCGTCGCTGGGTCGCTCAGACATCCCGGGCTGGTGAGTCCGAGTCGTCGGGGAGCTCACCCACGGCACTGGCCGGGTCCGTCGGGTCTGCGGAGTCCGCCGGCTCTGCGGAGTCCGCGGACCCGGTCGAGTCCACGACGTCAGGAGAGTCCGCCGGCTGGGCGGGAGCAGCCGGTTCGACCAGAGACTCATCGGTCTGCGCGGCGATCCGCTGGGTGCCGGCCTGGCCCGGAGTTTGCGGAGACGTCGGCGTTGCCGGCTCGGTCTCGGTCTGCGACTCGTCCTCGGTCGCCGCGACCGTGGTCACTCCGAGCAGGTCGGACAGGTATGCCGCGGTGATCCGGCGAAACTTCCGCGGCTGAGAGCGACTCCGCTCGAGGGCTGCCGCCTCCAGGGCCTCGGGGCCGATCTGTCGTGTGCCGTCATCGTCTCTGTCGTCGTGGGCCAGTGCTGCCACCGCCAAGCGCAGCGCATCATCGAGGACGAGGCCGGGCTGGTAGTGCTCCTTGAGGTACTCGGCGACATGCTCGGCCGAGCCACCCATCGCGGCGTACTGCTGTTCGTCGGCGATCGAGCCCTGGTACGTCAGCCGATAGATCTGGTCACCTTCGGGGCTGTCGCCAAGCTCGGCGACGAACAGCTCGACCTCGTACGGCTTCTCCCCGCCCGAGGAGAAGATCGTGCCGAGCGTCTGGGCGTAGGCGTTGGCGAGTCCGCGCCCGGTCACGTCGAGCCGGTCGTAGGAGTAGCCCCGCATGTCGGCCAGCCGTACGCCAGCGATCCGCAGGTTCTCAAACTCGTTGTAGCGTCCGACGGCGGCAAAGGCGAGCCGGTCGTACAGCTCGGAGACCTTGTGCAGCGTCTGCGACTGGTTCTCGGCGACGAACAGCAGGCCGTCGGCGTACTGCACAGCCACCAACGACCGACCACGCGCGATGCCCTTGCGTGCGAAGTCGGCCCGGTCACGCATGAGCTGCTCGGGTGAGACGTAGAAGGGCATCGACATCGGGTGGGCTCCCAGGTCAGCAGTCGGCGGTGTCGGTCAGGCGCTGTGGCTCAGGCGGTGGATGTTCCGCAGTGCGAACGGCCATCACGTCAGCGGGGCGGCCGGACCATCGGGACGCTGCATCCGAGCCGCCATGATCTCGTCGGCGATGGTGGCGACGTCGGCGTCGGGCATCCGCGCGTATCCGTCGGCGCTGACGACCGCGACCACGGGAAAGATCCGGCGGGCGAGGTCGGGTCCGCCGGTCGCGGAGTCGTCGTCCGCGGCGTCGTACAACGCCTGCACGGTCGCAATCACGCAGTCGCGAGCCGACAGCCCGTCGCGGTACAGCTTCTTCAGCGATCCCCGCGCGAACAGCGACCCCGAGCCGACCGAGTAGAACGCCTGCTCCTCGTACCGCCCGCCCGTCACGTCGTACGAGAAGATCCTGCCGATGCCGGCGTTCTGGTCGTAGCCGGCGAACAGGGGCACGACCGCAAGGCCCTGCATCGCCATGGCGAGGTTGCCGCGGATCAGCGCCGCCAGCCGGTTGGCTTTGCCGTCGAGGGATAGCGTGGTGCCCTCGATCTTCTCGTAGTGCTCGAGCTCGACCTGGAACAGCCGGGTGAGCTCGACCGCGAGGCCCGCCGAGCCGGCGATCCCGACACAGCTGTACTCGTCGGCCGGGAACACCTTCTCGATGTCGCGCTGGGCGATGATGTTGCCCATCGTCGCCCGCCGGTCGCCGGCCATCACGACGCCCCCGGCGAACGTGGCGGCGACGATCGTGGTGCCATGCGGTACGTCCACCGCACCCACGGCCTGCTGGCGAGACGCCAGCCGGCCCGGCAGCAGGTCGGGAGCCTGGTCTGCGAGGAAGCCCGCGAACGACGACGTCCCTGGGGTCAGGTACGCCGACGGAAGCCGGGCGTCATGCGCTGCGGTCACTGTCCACCCTTCTGCACGAAGCCGCGGACGAACTCCTCGGCGTTGGACTCGAGCACCTCGTCGATGTCGTCCAGGATCGCGTCGACGTCGTCGTCGAGCTTCTCCTTGCGCTCGGTGACGGCATCGGTATCGGTCTGGTCGACGGTTTCCTCGTCTTGGGCGGACCGTCCCTTCGCCTTGTGCTGCTGCCCACCGTCTCGGGCCATCGCGCACCTCCCGCTCGGGCGCTTACCTGGGTCGGGCCAGCGCCGTGCTGCACCGTGTTTCCGCCGTCTCAACAACGTGATGCGACCCTACCCGGCCGCGGAACCTCAGGACGTGAGGGCAGCGAACAGCTCCTCGGCCGACTCGCAGCGGTCCAGCAGCGCCCCGACGTGCTGGCGGGTGCCTCGGGTCGGCTCCATCGTGGGGATCCGCTGCAACGAGTCCTTGCCCGGCAGGTCGAAGATCACCGAGTCCCACGAGGCGGCTGCGATCCGGTCGGCGTACTTGGCCAGACAGCGGCCCCGGAAGTAGGCGCGGGTGTCGTCGGGCGGCTCCGTCCGGGCGGCTGTGACCTCGGCGTCAGTGAGCAGCCGCTCGATCGACCCGCGTTGCACCAGCCGGTCGTACAAGCCCTTGTCGGGACGCAGGTCGGCGTACTGCAGGTCGACCAGATGCAGCTTCGGATCATCCCAGTCGAGCCCGTCGCGGGTCCGGTACGACTCGAGCAGCGACAGCTTGGCCACCCAGTCGAGCTCTCGGCGCAGCAGCATGGGGTCACGGCGCAAGCGGGTCAGCACCGACTCCCAGCGCTGCAGGATCTCGGCCGTGTGCTCGTCGACGTCGTCGCCCATGCGGTCGGACACGTAGGCCTGTGCGCGCTCGAGGTAGGCCTCCTGGAGGTCCAGTGCGGTCATCGACCGCCCGTCCTTGAGCGTGACGAGGTGGCGCAGCGTCGGGTCGTGCGACACGGCGTGCAACGCGGCGACCGGCCCGTCGACGGTCAGCTCGGTGCCGAGCACGCGGTCCTCGATCATCGCCAGCACCAAGGACGTCGTGCCCAGCTTCAGCAGGCTCGAGATCTCCGCCCGGTTCGCGTCACCGATGATGACGTGCAGCCGTCGGTACTTCTCCGGGTCGGCGTGCGGCTCGTCCCGCGTGTTGATGATCGGCCGCTTCAGCGTCGTCTCGAGGCCCACCTCGACCTCGAAGAAGTCGGCACGCTGGCTGACCTGGAATCCCGCGGTACGGCCGTCCTGCCCGATCCCCACCCGGCCGGCCCCGCACACCACCTGGCGGCTGACGAGGAACGGCGTCAGGTGGCGTACGACGTCCGGGAACGGCGTGGATCGCTGCATCAAGTAGTTCTCGTGGCTGCCGTACGACGCGCCTTTGTTGTCGGTGTTGTTCTTGTACAGCACGATCTTGTTCTGGCCCGGGATCTGGACCGCCTCGGCCGCCGCAACCACGATGGCGTCGCCGGCCTTGTCCCAGCGCACCGTGTCGCGCGGGTTGGTGCACTCGGGCGTGGAGTACTCCGGATGCGCATGGTCGACGTACAGCCGAGCCCCGTTGGTCAAGATCAGGTTGGCGAGACCGATCTCCTCGTCGGTGAGCTGGCTCGGGTCGGCGAGAGTCCGGCTGAGGTCGAAGCCGCGTGCGTCGCGGAGCGGGTTCTCCTCCTCGAAGTCCCAGCGGGCCCGGCGAGACCGCGCGCTCATAGCGCCGTAGGCGTTGACGACCTGCGACGACGTGAGCATCGGGTTCGCCGATGGGGTGCCGAGCACCGAGATGCCGTACTCGGTCTCGGTGCCCATGATGCGGCGAACGGTCATGTCCGGAAGCCTACGGGTGGCCGCGGAGCCGACGGCCCCGCCGGCTCGGGCGTTACCTGTGAGCCGGCGGCTTGTCGTGCGAGGTTCGGGGTAGTTCCGTGTCGCCAGAACGACGCGTAGCTACCCCGAACTGGTCACCCCGGATCCCGACCGACATCGATGACCGCAAGACCGCCGAAGACGGGATGGCGGGCGTCGTCAGCAGGCTTCGGATGCTGCCGCTTGACGACTACCGACCGAAACACTCGACGACCAGTTGACACGCTGATGCACCGGCGTCACGCAAGCACGAGTCGAGCGGTGCGGCGGGCGTCGGCGAGGGCTGTCCGGGATGCACCGGCCGTCATCTCGACGATGGCGCCCTCGTGCAGCAGGCTCAACGCGCACCCACGGCGGTCGGCCTCGTCGAGCCCAGCCTCGCGCACCAGACGGATGTACAGGTCGCGTACCCACCGCTTCTCGGCGGAGATCTGCGCGAGGGCAGCGTGCGACGTCCCGGCAAGCTCGGCGTAGGCGTTGACGAATCCGCAGCCTCGGTCGTTGTCGACCATCCATGCCTCCAACGCGTCGAGCACCACCAACGGCCGGTCCATTGGCCTGCGACGACTGCGCTGCAGCCGATCACGGACAAAGGCCTGCCACCGCGCCATCCGATGCTGCAGGTAGGCCACGACGAGTGCCTCCTTCGACCCGAATCGGTCGTACAGAGTCTTCTTCGTGACGCCTGCTTCCACGGCGATGCGCTCGACGCCGACGGCATGGATCCCGTGGCCGTAGAAGAGGCTCGATGCCGTGTCGAGGATTCGACGGGCGGCCGGGGTCAGGTCGCGTTCCGGCTCGGCTCGACCCGAGACGTCTTCGATCATGGACACCTCCCACCCGTGAGTATACCGACCGGTATGGCTACGATGCTAGGCATGGCAAGCCTCGGTCGTGCACGGGTCGATGTGCTCACCTCGGTAGGGCTCGTCGTGATGTGGAGCTCCGGCTTCATCGGGGCCGAGCTCGGCACGCGCACGGCCCCTGCCGTGACCGTGCTCGCGTGGCGATTTCTGATCCTGGCGCTGGCTCTCACGGTCGTGTGCCTCGCGTTCCGGGTACGAACGACGCGTGCCGCTCTCGGCAGGCAGGCGATGCTGGGGCTGCTGTGTCAGGTGACCTACCTCGGACTGGTGTTCAGCGGTGCTCGGGCAGGGGTCCCGCCCGGCGTCGTGGCTCTGATCGCCGCCCTGCAGCCGCTGCTTGTGGCTACCGTCGCGGGGCCGTTGCTCGGTGAGCGCACCGGCGGGCTCCAACGCCTCGGCCTCGTGCTCGGGCTGGCCGGCGTCGTCCTCGTGGTGAGTGCAGATCTGCGAGCCGAGGCCGCGCCGATGTGGGCGTACCTGTTGCCGGTGGTCGGGATGCTCGGCCTGGCGGTAGGCACCGTCATGGAGCGACGGTGGCATCCGTCCGAGTCGCTCCTGGAGGCGCTGACGATCCAAGCCGGGGTGAGTGCTGCTGCGTTCTTCGCGGTCGCTGCTGCGACGGGCGCGTCGACTCCGCCGGCAGACGGTGGATTCTGGCTGGCTGTCGGATGGCTCATCGTCTTGTCGAGCACCGGCGGCTACGGCCTGTACGTCCTCGTGACGCGGCGACAAGGTGCCACGAGAGTCAGCACGCTGCTGTACCTGACGCCGCCGACCACGATGGTCTGGGCGTTCGTCATGTTCGGTGACGCTGTGCCCCTGGTCGGGCTGCTCGGCCTGGTCGTGAGCGCCGTCGGGGTCTATCTGGTACTCAGCCGCAAGACGGCCGATTCACCCCGCGTGCGAAGCGGACGCCTGCGGGATCCGCACTGAGCACTGAGCACTCAGCCCTATGCCGTCTGTCGCACGGCGCCCTTGAACACTGGCCCACCTTCGCAGCTCGCTGCGGTCAGAGGTATTGACCCGTGTTGGCGACGTTGTCGATGGAACGGCCGGGCTCGGTGCCCTGCTTGCCGGAGATGAGGGTCCGGATGAACACGATCCGCTCACCCTTCTTGCCCGAGATCCGCGCCCAGTCGTCGGGGTTGGTCGTGTTGGGCAGGTCCTCGTTCTCCTTGAACTCGTCGACGCAGGCCTGGAGCATGTGTTGCACGCGCAGCCCTCGTTGGTTGTGGTCGAGCAGATCCTTGATCGCCATCTTCTTGGCGCGGTCGACGATGTTCTGGATCATGGCGCCGGAGTTGAAGTCCTTGAAGTACAGGACTTCCTTGTCACCGTTGGCGTACGTGACCTCGAGGAAACGGTTCTCCTCCGACTCGGTGTACATGCGCTCCACGGTGCGTTGGATCATCGCGGCTACGCAGGCGTCGGTGTTGCCGCCGAACTCGGCGAGGTCGTCGAAGTGGAACGGCAGCGTCGGCGTGAGGTACTTGGAGAAGATGTCGCGTGCCGACTCGGCGTCGGGCCGCTCGATCTTGATCTTCACGTCGAGCCGTCCGGGCCGCAGGATCGCCGGGTCGATCATGTCCTCGCGGTTGGATGCGCCGATCACGATGACGTTCTCTAGCCCCTCGACACCGTCGATCTCGCTGAGCAACTGCGGAACGATGGTGTTCTCGACGTCGGACGACACGCCTGATCCGCGGGTCCGGAACAGCGAGTCCATCTCGTCGAAGAACACGATGACCGGCGTGCCCTCGCTGGCCTTCTCGCGGGCTCGTTGGAACACCAGCCGGATGTGCCGCTCGGTCTCTCCGACGTACTTGTTGAGCAGCTCCGGCCCCTTGATGTTGAGGAAGAAGGACTTGCCCTCCTCCCCCGTCTTCGCGGCGACCTGCTTGGCCAGCGAGTTCGCCACCGCCTTGGCGATCAGGGTCTTGCCGCAGCCGGGTGGGCCGTAGAGCAGGACGCCCTTGGGTGGCTTGAGCTCGTGCTCCTGGAACAGCTCGGGATGCAGGTAGGGAAGCTCGATCGCGTCCCGGATCTGGTCGATCTGACCGACCAGGCCGCCGATCTTGCGGTAGTCGATGTCGGGGACCTCTTCGAGGACGAGCTCCTCGACCTCGGTCTTCGGGATCCGCTCGTAGATGTAGCCGGCACGGCTGTCGAGCAGCACGGAGTCGCCGGCCCGGAGCTTCTCCGCCAGCAGCGGCTCGGCGATCCGCACGACGCGCTCCTCGTCGGCGTTGGCGATGACGAGTGCGCGGCCGCGGTCGGCCAGGATCTCCTTGAGCATCACGACCTCGCCGACCTGCTCGAAGTGCAGGGCCGCGACGACGTTCAACGCTTCGTTGAGCATGACCTCCTGCCCGCGCTGGAGCTCGGAGACGTCGACGTTGGGGCTCACGTTGACGCGGAGCTTGCGTCCACCGGTGAACACGTCGATGGAGTCGTCCTCGTTGACCGCGAGGAAGGTGCCGAAACCCGTCGGCGGCTGGGCCAGCCGGTCGACCTCCTCCTTGAGCGACATGATCTGGTCGCGAGCCTCGCGCAGCGTGCTGGCGAGGCGTTCGTTCTGGGAGGTCAGGGACGACAGCGAGGTTTGGGCCTCCGCCAGTCGCTGCTCGAGAAACCGGGTCGCCTGTGGGGCGTCAGTCAGTCGGCGGCGAAGCTCGGCCACCTCCGCCTCGAGGAATCCGACCTGGCTGCGCATCTCGTCGCTCGTGCGCGCGCGACCACGTGCATCGTCGTGTCCGGTCATCGTCACCACCTCGCCGGGTCGGTCGGCGCGCCCGGCTGTGACAGCCGAATCCACCGCTGCGTCGACACTACCTGCGCAACAGCAGCCTGGGAGTCCCAACGGCCACGTGTCGGTATGACTCCGTGACCTGACGCGAAGGCACGGCCGCTGCTGCTCGGCGCGTGCGACACCTCCGACGACCGTGCGTCAGGCGTCGGGGACTTCGAACTCGGCCGGGCGCGGGCCCGAGTAGTCGGGGCCGTACGCCCCCGGCGACGGACGGCGCGAACGTCGAGGCGCGGTCACCCCAGGTGCCAGCCGCCGCGCCGTCACCAGGAATCCGGTGTGCCCGTTCATCGTGTGCTGGGGTCGCACGGCCAGGCCTTCGACGTGCCACCCCCGCACCAGCGACTCCCAGGCGTCCGGCCCCGTGAAGCCGCCGTGAGCGCGGACCGTCTCGGTGAACCTGCTCAGCTGAGTCGTCGTCGCGACGTACGCGCACACCAGTCCGCCGGGCGCCAGCGCCGAAGCGACGACCGGCACGCACTCCCACGGGGCCAGCATGTCGAGGACGACCCGGTCCACGTCACCCTCGTGGATGCCGTCGGCGAGGTCGGCCACGGTCAGTCGCCAGGCGGGGTGCTCCCCGCCGAAGAACGATCCGACGTTGCGGTGGGCGATCTCGGCGAAGTCGTCGCGCCGCTCGTACGACGACACGAGCCCGTCGGGGCCGACCGCCCGCAGCAGCGAGCAAGTGAGTGCGCCCGAGCCCACACCGGCCTCGACCACCCGGCACCCGGGAAAGATGTCGGCCAAGGTGATGATCTGCGCGGCGTCCTTCGGGTAGACCACGGCGGCGCCGCGAGGCATCGACACCACGAAGTCGGCCAGCAACGGGCGCAGCACCAGGTACTCGACCCCACCGCTCGAGGTCACCACCACGCCGTCGGGCCCGCCGATCATGGCGTCGTGGTCGATCGCGCCCTTGTGGGTGAAGAAGGTCTGCCCCTCGGCGAGCAGGACGCTGTGCTTGCGGCCCTTGGGGTCGGTGAGCCGGACGCGTTCGCCCACCCGCAGCGGCCCCCGTCGTACGCCTGCCCAGGCCGGATCGGGGGTACCGATCGCGGCGGCGGCGTCGACTTCGGGCGCAGGCATAGTGGCACAGCGTACGGCCTGCGGATTCGCGCGAGCCGCCGTTGGCTGGGCGACCGCATGACCCAACGAGCCTGACGGGTGCCAAGACCTCTTTGCGCTCATGAGGCCAGTCGTCAGCGACGACCGGCGTCGAGGAAGCGCGTGACATCTTCCACCAGCAGCACCCCGCGCAGGGAACCGTCGGGCTCGACCACGACGTACGCCGATGCCGGATGACGCCGCATCGCCGCGACCAGGTCCTCACCGGCAAGGTCGGCGCCGAGGGTGCCCGACGTGTCCACCCGTCGTGACAGGTCCGAGACCGGGATCCACGGCAGCCGGTTGGCCGGAGTGGCCTCCAGCGCGTGGTTGTCGACGACGCCCACCGGTACGCCGTCGCCGCTGAGCACGACCAGAGCACGCGCACCGGCCTCATGGGCACGGCGTAGTCCTTCGGCGGCGGGAAGCTCGCCGGGAACTCCGAGCACCGGTCGGGCCAGGTCGCGGGCCACCAGACCGGGCAAGGCGCTGCGGAACGCGGTGACCTTCAGCGCCTGCGTCGCGCCGGACCACAAGAAGGCGCCAACGATGACGGCGACCAGGTAGTCGATGATGTCGGGGGTCAGGCCAAACAGCGGCATGGTCACCGGCCAGGCGATCGCCAACACCGCCGCAACCCGGCCGCCCCAAGCAGCCACGACGGTGCCGAGACGGCGCCGGCGTGACACGGCCCAGACCGCGGCCTGCAGGATTCGACCGCCGTCCAAGGGCAGACCGGGGATCAGGTTGAGGACACCCACCACCAGGTTGGCGCCGGCCAGCGATGCGATGGTGAACCGCAGCAGGCCGTCCTCGAGCGCCACGAACGACACCCAGGCAGCGGCACCGATCAGCAAAGACGTGAGCGGACCGACCACCGCGATGACGAACTCGCGCCACGGCGACGACGCCTCACCCTCGATCTCGGTGGCTCCGCCGAGGAAGTGCAGGTGGATGGCATGGACGTGCATCTGGAAGCCACGTGCCGCGACGGCATGGGCGATCTCGTGCAGCAGCACCGAGACGTACAGCAAGACGGCGAACGCCGCGCCGGCCACGTACGACAGGTTCCCGAGGTCGGGCACGGCCGCGGCCACCCGCGGACCCATGATCAGCGCGATCACGGCCACGATCAGGAACCACGAGCTGGCCACCGTGATGTCGACGCCCGCAACGGACCCGAGCCGGAAGGTGCCGGCCGGAAGCGGACGTGCGGTCCCAGCGCCGTCCGGTCGGGCTGCTCCTGCCGGAGGACCAGACGTCGGGTTCGACGGTCGCGGGCTCACCCCACCACGCTAACCGCATGGGGCAGGGGCCTCGCAACGTCGCTGGGTCGGGCCCACGCCGAACCCGCCGACGCACGGTCCGCAGTTGTGTCGGTGGCGTCGCCTAGCCTGCTTTCATGACCGCCACCCACACCAGCGACTCGGAGTTGTCGCTGGACCCGGCGCTCACCCTCGACGGGGGTGAGCAGGAGCTGGCCGAAGACCCGTTCGCCGTGCTGAATCGGTACAACTCACTGTCACCGAGCCGCGCGGCCGACTTCATGACCTGTCCGCTGCTCTATCGGTTCCGGGTGCTCGACCGTCTCCCGGAGGCGCCGAGCATCGATGCGGTCCGGGGTTCGGTCGTGCACAAGGTCCTCGAGGATCTGTACGAC
>Ga0136617_10000715_pt1 | contig 28714 bp, 24 predicted proteins | sample AntDrymUQ3222106_2_FD_129672 | JGI IMG/M metagenome (GOLD analysis project Ga0136617, IMG submission 129672) | Polar desert sand microbial communities from Dry Valleys, Antarctica - metaG UQ322 (21.06) | ecosystem: Environmental > Terrestrial > Soil > Desert | place: Antarctica: Dry Valley...
AGGACGCCACGTTCTGCGACACGCCCCGCCGCTCCAACTCCTGCAGATACCCGGCGAGCGTGGTCCAGTTGATCTTGTACTTGACGTCCCCCATCTGCTCGTAGGCGCGCTTCTTCATCGCCTCGTTGAGCGGGCCCATCGAGCTGCCTTCGCCGAAGATCTGCGTGGTGACGCCCTGGCGGATCTCCCCCTGCGAGCGTCCGTCCACGAGCAGCGACTCGGTGGACCACGACAGCATGTTGATGAAGCCAGGCGTAACCGCCAGCCCCGCCGCGTCGATCACCGTAGTCGCTGACGCGCCGGACAGATTTCCAACCGTCGCGATCCGATCGCCGCGAATCCCCACGTCCGTGCGACGTCCCGCCGCACCGGTGCCGTCGTACACCATCCCTCCGCGGATCACGATGTCGAACGGAGTCTGCCCCGGTAGGGAGACGATGAGAAGGATGGCGGCGATGAGTACGTTGCGCATGTAGGGAGTATAGACGGGCACGGGATGCCGTCTTCACGTCGCTGGACGAGCCCCCGGCGCTTCCGGGCGCAATCGCTGTGACAGCGGCAAGCGTAAGATACGCGCGTGCTGAACCTCTCCGGCCGCCGGACGAGCCTTTCGGCCGCCGCCAGTACATCCTCGCGGGTGTCGCGCTCATGGCAGTCAAGTACGTCGTCGATGCCGCGCTGATCTACTGGACGACTGGACTGGTGTGGACGCCGGTCGACTACCTTCTCTCCCTCGCGAACATCTCGAATTCGAAGGCCGCGTCGTTCACGCTCGGGCTGAGCATGACGCTCATCATCTGGACGATTCCTTTCGTCTGGCTGGGTGTGCTTCTCAGCGTCCGGCGCGCGAAGGACGCGGAGCGCCCGCCGTGGATCGTCGTCGCCTTCTTCATTCCAGTCGTCAACTACTTGCTCATGGCGCTGCTGGCGGCCTGGCCGCCGATCCGATTTGTATCGACGCCGGTGCCGGAGCAGCACCTGACCGAGCTCGAGCAGCGCGCCGCCGCGAGAAATGGTCTCATCGCCGGCGTTTCCGCGGGGCTGGTGGCGAGCATCGGGTCCGTGGTGCTCGGCGCCCTGTTCATCAAGACCTACGGCGGCGTGATGTTTCTGCTGACGCCATTCGTTGTCGGTCTCGTGAGCGCATACGCCTCACGCCGCGTGAACCCGTGGGCTCCGCTGCCACTGAAGGGTCGTGTGCACCCTTGGAGTCATGGCCGGCGCGTTCCTGGTCTTCGCCGTCGAAGGCATCGGTTGTCTGCTGATGGCGCTGCCCCTTGCCCTGCCGCTCGCGGTTCTCGGCGGTGTCGTCGGGCACTTCATGGCGCGACACCACCGGGCTCCACTCCTGAAGGGGTGCGGGCTGCGAGGTGACGTCGAACGCCAGTCGATGAGGCTCGTCCCACGCAGTGTGCGTCATTGTGAGTTCACCACCGGCGCCCCGCACCTGAAGGGCTTCTTTCAGACCACTCGCGGGGAGTTCAGACTGGTGCCGCTACCCGGCGGACGGACGCGCCTGGAGGGCAGGACGTGGTACACGCTGCGAATGCACCCGCAAGGGTACTGGACGATCCTGGCTGACCTGATTGTTCACCGCATCCACGACCGTGTCCTCGACCACATCAGACGGGACGCTGAATGACGGGCTCTCTCATTTAATGATTTCTGGATACCCTGGCTTCTTGAGGAGCGTAGGGGCGACCGCCGACTGCTGATTGACGGTGTAGCGGTAGGCCTCGAAGTGCCACCCTCCGCCTGCCCGCTGGACGACGATCGTGACGAGCCCTTCGCCGCGCGGGGCGGCGTTGCCGGCCCGGTCGACGACGCCGCGGAGCTCCCACTTTCCGTCCGCGACCGCAACGTCCGTAGTGACACACCGGACGTTCCCCAAGGTCAGCGTATATCTGGACGACCGATACTCCTTCCGCATGAATTGTTCGTGACGGTTCTGCTGGATCGCCCGCCGGCCGCGCTCGGTGGCGCCATCGGGATGGACGATGTCCCCTTCTTCAGACCACGAGCCGGCGAGACTGATGGCGTCGGCATTTATCCAGGCGATGTTGAAACCATCCGCCAGTCTCATGATCGCGCGCTGATCTCCAGGCGTACACCGCTCAGCGCCAGAAACAGCTGGGGCCGGCGCGGTCGGCGGCGCGGGAGCTCGAACGAGAGGAGGAGCGGGCGCAGGTTGCCGCTCTGGCGGCGATGCCTTTCGCAACGCCTCGATATCCTCCAGCATCCGTTCGACGACTCCGTCGACGATGATCCTTCCCTTGGACGCGGTAGCCAGCGTCGGGTCTCCCCAGGTGCCGGTCGGGGAGTAGGTTCCGGGGCCTCCCTGCCGGCGCGTGAATCGCATCGGCGACGACGGCGGGCCGAGATCCTTCACGGCCAGCTTCATGTCGACTGACGACGGCGCGATGTGAAGCATCATGGACGTCTCCAGTTCGTCCGCGTGGCTGCCCCCTTCCTGCTGCCGGATCCGTGATGCAGCCTGCTCAACCGCGGCGCCGAAATCGGTGTACCGCAGAAGGATGCCTTCAGCAGCAAGTGCCTCGGCGGCCGCCTGAAGAGGACGCGCCGTGGAGATGCCGGTGTTGAGGACGTAGAACCGCCGCGGGCCCGCGCGCGCAATGCTGCGAACGACCTGCGCCGTCAGGTCGCGCGCCGTGTCGAGCGTCAACGTTGTCGACCCGGGATACTCGGCGAAGGCGGGAAAGAAGTGATAGGTGAGGGGAGGCGTTGCGACGACGTCCGAGGCTTCGAGGATCCGGCGCGTGAAATGCTCGGCGAGCGTCAGGTCGTTGCGGAGTTTCAAGTGCGGTCCGTGCTCCTTCAGCGCGGCGCCGAGCGGCACGACGACGACGGCGTTGGCGTCGAGCAACGCCTGTGCCTCGACCCAGGTGTAAGTCTCGAGACTGGTTCCTCGTACCTTCGTCCCCTGAGCGCTCCCGCCGTCGGCGGCGACAAGCGCACACGACATCATCAGAAGCCACAGTCGCATCACCGCCTCCACTCTCGCTCGGTCCGGCGAATGTACACTGAAAACACGTCAATGTCGGACTGGGACGCCGCGCAGTATCACAAGTTGTCAGACCCGCAGCGCGAGTGGGGCCTGCGCGTGCTCGAACGTCTCGCGCCGCAGCCTGGCGAGATGATTCTGGACATCGGATGCGGCACCGGACGTCTGACGTCCCGCCTTCGCGCAGACGCTTCGGCGAGGCAGGCTCTCAGGGTCGTGGCGTTGGACCGTTCCGCGGCGATGCTGCGCGAAGGGCGGGCGCATGGCGGCAGCATGATCCATTTCGTCCAGGCTGACGGCGTCCGTCTGCCTTTTGACGACCGTTCGTTCGACGCGGTCTTCAGTACGGCGACGTTCCACTGGATCAAGGACCACGAGACGCTGTTCTCGGAGATCCACCGCGTGCTGAAGCCCGGCGGTCGGCTCGTGTCGCAATGTGGCGGCGGCCCGAACCTCCAGATGCTGTATCGTCGCGCGCGCGCGCTTCGAGCGTCGGGTGCGTATGCGCCATACTTCGCTGGGTGGTCGGATCCGTGGAACTTTGCGAGCATGGAAGAGACCGAACGCCGAATGGCCACCGCGGGATTCCATGACATCGAAGTTGCCCTTGAACCCGCCCGCACGCCGTTTCCCGACGTCCGCTCTTACGAAGCATTCGTGACGACGGTGTGCCTGCGCCATCACCTCGACAAGCTCCCGGAGGACCTGCGGCACCCCTTTGTCCAGGAGCTCGCCCTCGCCGCGTCCGCGGATGATCCCCCCTTGACGCTGGACTACTGGCGACTGAATGCAGATGCCCGCCGCGCTTGAGAACGCCTCTCCCGTAGTCCAGCCCTTCAGGGCTGCTTACATCGAACGTGCCCAGACGCACACCTCTGCCCGCGACGGCGAGGAGAAGACGTCGGCGGCGCTGGCGCGCTGGCGCCTGACTACGTTTCTTCCAGGGTTGGGCCTGCTCGTATGGGGACTCACTGGCGCCGGCCTCGTTGCCGTCACCGTGGGAACGGTACTGCTGCTCGCCTTCGGCGTGCTCGTCGTCCGTCACGCGCGCGTCGAGGAACGCATTGCGTGGCTGGGAGCGCTGCGCACGTTCAACGAGCGCGCAATTGCGAGGCTGGATCGTAACTGGGACGGGCTACCGGCTGCGGATCCTCCGCCGAGCGTGTCACTCGACGGCCATCCGTACGCCGAGGATCTCGACGTGTTCGGCCGGGCCTCGCTTTTCCAGTGGCTCGGCCCGGCGGCGACTCCGGCCGGGAGCAGCACCCTTGCGCGATGGCTGGCAGCTCCCGTCGATCCCCCGGACGTCGTGAAGCGTCAGGACGCTGTCGACGACCTCGCTGGGAGAGCCGAGTGGCGCGAGCAGCTCGGCGCATACGGCGCGACCGCGGGACCAGAGCGCCCGGAACCTTTGCACAGATTTCTCGCCTGGGCCGAAGCCAGGACGATGCCGTTGCCGCAATTCGCGATCGTTCGTGGGCTTGTCTACGCGATTATGGGTTCCTTATGGGCGTTGATTGCGCTCCACGCGGCAGGCGTGACTCCCGCCTTGTGGCCGATACCGCTGCTGGCCGGAGTCATTCTTTCGTTTGTCACCGCGTCGTCGGTTCAGCACGCGTTCGACGCTGCCGGATCTGGAGAGGTGGCGCTCCGCCGGTACGCACCGATGCTGGCGCACCTCGTCAGCCCGCAGTTCCAGGCCGCGCGGCTCGTGGCCCTGCAGCACCGCCTGCGCTCGGAAAAGGAGACGGCGCCGCGCGCGATGGCACGCCTCGACCGGATTCTCGGATTCTCGGAGCTTCGACGCGGCGCAGCGCTGCTGCACTTTCCCATCCAGACGTTGACGCTGTGGGATTTCCATGTGCTCTTCGCGCTCCTGCGCTGGCGTCAAAGCGCCGGGACGCACGTCCGAGGGTGGTTCGAGGCCGCCGGCGAAATCGATGCCCTCGCATGCCTGGCCGTGGTGCGTCACGACTATCCCGTGTGGTGCCGTCCGCGCTTCAGTGCCGACAAGGTGTTGAGCGGGCAGGCGCTCGCGCACCCCCTGATCCCGGATGGACGGCGCGTGGCAAACAATGTCACGGTCGGTCCGACCGGCACCGTCCTCCTCATCACGGGCTCCAACATGTCAGGCAAGAGCACGCTGCTGAGAGCGATCGGTCTGAATGCCGTGCTCGCGCAGGCAGGCGCGCCGGCGTGCGCTGCCGATCTGCAGATGCCGCCGTGCGACCTGCAGACCAGCATCCGCATCCAGGATTCACTCGAACGCGGCATGTCGTACTTCATGGCCGCGCTGGCTCGACTGAAGGGCGTCGTGGACGCGGCCGAGGGCAGAACCTCCGATCGCGTCCTGCTCTACCTGCTCGACGAGATCCTCCAGGGGACCAACAGCGCGGAGCGGGGGATGGCCGTCCAGGCCGTCGCGCGCCATCTCCTGGATGCCGGTGCCGTCGGGGCCATGACGACCCACGACCTGGCGATTGCGGGGGAGGACCCGCTCAGGTCCGCCGCCGTCCTCGTGCATTTCGCGGAGACGGTCGATGAGAACGGGGCGATGGAATTCGATTACAAGCTTCGGCCAGGGATTGCCACCTCGAGGAACGCCTTGCGCCTGATGCAGCTCATTGGGATCCGCTAGCGCTGGCATTCGCATTGCGTTATGCCGGAGCATGACGACGCGCACATATGCATTTCTCGCCGGGGCGGCTGCCTCTGCGATGGCGGCCTGGTGGTGGACTCGGAATCAGGCAGGCTCGATGGGACCGGCGCCGCGCGAGCGCGGCACGGTCATTTTCGACAACACGCCGGTTGCCTCGCTGGAGGCAGACCTGGATTTTGTACCGACGCGGTAAGCGGCGGTAGGCAAGCGAGGGCCGGAGGGAAGTCCGCGCAGCGGACGGCGAGCGCGCAGCGAGGGTGGGGAGGCTTGCGGGGCCCCACCCGAGCGAAGTTGATTCACGACGCGGGCATCGCGCGGCCGCCATAGCGGTGGGGGAGCCGCGTCCAGCGGCGCGCGTGATGCCACAGTCCGCGCGGGTGATATCGGAGAAGAGTCGCGGTGTTGCGCAGCGCGGACATCCACTCGCGATTTTTCACTCCGGCGCGGATTTCGTTGACGACCGACGACCCATACCGTTCCTGCCACATCGCCCACCCCTCCGCGTACGCAATCAGCGAAGAGAGATCCGCTTCGAGGAACGGACGCTGCCGTCGCAACACTTCGAGCGTCTCTCGCAGCAGTAGCGGCGCCTTCCGGGCGGCGGCGCGCCTGTCCAGCCGGCAGAACGCCACGACCTGCCCGTGGTCCTGCACTGGGTGATGCCGTGAGATGCGCAGGTACAAGTCGTACTCTGACGGCGCGCGGACGATTTCGGTGAAGCCGCCGGCACGGGCGAGCGCATCGCGGCGGAACATCACCATCGCGGCCATCCAGATGTAGTTCTGCCGCAACAGCTCGCGATAGTGGTCTCGCACGATCCGCAGCCGCGGCTCGGTCGGTAGCACGATGCCGTCGGCGTCGGTCTGCAGGCAGCGGCCGAAGACGAAAGCCGCTTCCGGATGTTCTTCAAGTTTCGCCGCGCCGAGCTCGAGCGCTCCAGGCGCAAGACGATCGTCCGCACTCAGAAACACAACATACTCGCCGCGACACTTCGCGAGCCCGGCGTTGCGCGCGCGCGCGACAGCGCCATCGTCTTCAGTGGGGTCCCGGATGACGATCGTTTCTACGGGAATCTCCGGAGAGCCGATACTGTGGACCGCCTGCGGAAGATAACGGCCGTGGTGCCCCGCGGTTACGACGACGGAAACTAACGGCGGGGACCCTGCGACCGGCGCCTGCTGGGAAGGAGACGCCGCCGGACCTGGCATATGGATGCTACGGTAGCAAGAGGACATCCACAGTAGGAAAGAGCGTTTATTAATTGAAGGTGAAGGAGTTACACGAGATCGTCGGAATTCCTCGAGCGGCACTTGGCTGAGTCGGAAGCAGGCGGAAGTGAAGTTTTTACTTCCACGGGTATTGGCTTTGCGATTGCACGGAAGCGTCGCGTGCTGCCCATGGTGTTCAACCGTTGCCATTCGTCATGGGTTCGGCTCGTCTGTTTTGTCGCCGGCTTCGCGGTTTTGCTCAGCATTGCCGCATGCCGCCGCGGCGCCCCCGTCTTCGACCCAACGCCCGGACCGACTCAGGCCGATGGCACCATCTCGGGCACCGTCCGCGGACCTGAGGGCACGAGTGCCATCGAAGGTCGTGAGGTCGCGGTAGTGAACGTGGACACGGGTGCGCGCGAGCAAATGAAGACGAACACTGCCGGCGGCTTCACGTTCAAGGTCAAGCCGGGCAAGTACCGTGTCGAGCTGGCGCTGCTTTCGGGCGAAGTGCTCGTCAAGCAGCCTGGTGTGATCAACGTGAATCGCAGTGACGTCGATGCGCACGCCGACTTCGTCGTCGGCGCCAGTCGTGTGTCGCGCCCCCGCTTTCCCGCTCCCCGTTCCCAGGACGGCCTCGGCGCACCGAGCGCGTAGAGCCTCCGTCTCCCCTCTCCACTAGCCCCCAGCCACCTTGAGCCAGGCTTCGGCGGACACGCGAGTCCCGATACAATCGCCGTGTTGACCCGCACCTACATCCAGGTCGTCGTGTGCGAGATCGTCGTGGTCCTTGCGCTATGGGCATTCGGCCGCGCCTTCTCCTAGCGCATGCACCTTCTCGACTGGCTCGTTGTCGGTGCGTATCTGGTGTGGATCGTGTGGGACGGCCTTCGCCGCACGCAAGGGTCCGATCAGCTCGAGGGTTACTTCCTCGCCAACCGCAGCCTGCCGTGGTGGGCCGTCGGTCTTTCCGTCATGGCGACGCAGTTGAGCGCCATTACGCTGGTTGGCGCCACGGGGCAGGGATACGCCGACGGCATGCGCTTCATCCAGTTCTATCTGGGCCTGCCGATCGCGATGATCATCCTGTCGCTCACGTTGGTACCGTTCTTCCACCGCGCGCGCGTCTACACGGCCTACGAATACCTCGAGAAACGATTCGACGTGAAGACGCGGACGCTTGCCAGCGCGCTGTTCCTGCTCTCGCGCGGCATGTCGTGCGGCGTGATCATCGCGGCGCCGGCGGTGATCCTGTCGATCGTGCTGGGGTGGAACCTGACCCTGACGATCCTCGCGATCGGGCTGCCGACGATCGTGTACACCATGCATGGGGGCGTGCAGGCGGTCACCTGGACGGACGTGAAGCAGATCGTGATGATCATCGCCGGTGTCGTGGCGGCGGTGATCGCGCTCGTGGTCGGTCTCCCCGACGACATCAGCGTGACGAGTGCGCTGCGCATGGCGGGCGCGGCGGGACGGCTGAACGCCATCGACTTCCGTTTTGACTGGAACCAGACCTATACGTTCTGGTCCGGGCTCCTCGGCGGATTATTCCTGATGCTGTCGTATTTCGGGTGCGATCAGAGCCAGGTCCAGCGCTACCTGACGGCGAAGTCGATCGACGAGGGGCGCCAGTCGCTGCTGATGAGCGCCTACTGGAAGATCCCTCTCCAGGCCCTCGTTCTCCTCACCGGCGTGCTGGTCTTCGTGTTCTATCTCTTCAACCAGCCGCCAATCCTCTTCAATCGCGCGCACGCGGAGAAAGTGCAGCAGAGTGGCCGGGCCGCGGAGTTTCAGCAACTGGAGTCGAAGTTCTCCGCGGCGTTCGAAACGAGACGTCGCGCGGCGAACGCGCTCGCGGCCGCTGCGTCGGACGAGCAGCGCGCCAGCGCGCGACAGGCCTTCGTTGGCGCGAACGCGGCGGTCAAGAACGTCCGCGGCGAGGCGGCGGCGATCGTGCGCGACGTCGCCGGCGATGAGAGCTACGGCAGGCTGATGGGAGACACGCCGGTCCCGGACGTCAACTACGTGTTTCCGACGTTCGTCACCACCCGCCTTCCGATCGGCCTCGTCGGGCTGATCATCGCAGCCATATTCGCCGCCGCGATGTCGAGCATTGCCGCGGAGTTGAACTCACTCGCGACCTCCACCGTGATCGACATGTACCGGCGTCATCTGCGTCCGTCAGAGACGGATCAGCATTACCTCCGCGTGTCGAAGGCGGCGACCCTTTTCTGGGGTGTCTTTGCCTGTATCGTCGCGACGTTTGCCACCGGCCTCGGCTCGCTGATCGAAGTCGTGAATCGCTTCGGCTCGTTCTTCTACGGGTCGCTGCTCGGCGTGTTCGTGCTCGCCCTCGGCTTCCGGCGCTGCAACGGCCACGGCGCCTTCGTCGGGCTTGCCGCAGGCATCCTGGTGGTGGCGGCCGTCGCATCTCATCCCGCGACCAGGGGCATCTCGTTTCTCTGGCACAATCCGATCGGGGTCATCGCCGTCGTCGTCACCGGCCTCATCGTCAGTGAACTGACAAAGTCCGGGGCTCGGGACTCGGGGCTGGGGGCTAAGGGCTGGGCTGCGAAGGCTGGGGGCTGGTTCGAATCATGAGAACTGCACATTCACGCCTCGGGGCGCTGCGACTCTGCACCTTCGTGTTGCCGCTCGCGCTGGTGGCGGCAGGCGCGCAGCAGCCGGCGATCTATGACGTCGTGATTACCGGCGGCATGCTGGTCGACGGCACAGGGGCGGCCGCACGGCGTGCGGACGTGGCGGTGAAGGACGGCAAGATCGCCGCAATCGGCATCATCGGTGCCTCCGCTGGCCGGGACGCCATCGACGCAACCGGGCTGATCGTTGCCCCCGGGTTCATCGACGTGCACACGCACGCAGACGAAGTTGCGGACCGGCCGCTGGCCCAGAACTTCGTCAGGATGGGTGTGACATCGATCGTCGCCGGCAACTGCGGCGGGTCCGCGCTCGACGTCGGCGCCGCGCTGGCGAAGATCGCGGCGACCAGGGTTGCGGTGAACTTTGCGACCCTCATCGGTCATAACACCGTGCGCAGTGCGGTCCTCGGTCGTGAGAACCGTGACCCGTCCGCCGACGAGCTCACGCGGATGAAGGGGCTCGTGTGGAAAGCAATGGCTGACGGAGCGGTTGGATTCTCGACCGGCCTTCAGTACGTCCCTGGCACATACTCCAAAACGCCCGAGATCATCGAGCTCGCGCGGGTTGCGGCAAACGAGGGAGGCATTTACGCCTCCCACATGCGCAACGAAGGGACTGCGCTCGAAGAAGCGGTGCAGGAGGCGCTGCGGGTGGGCGAGGCGGCCCGCGCGCGTGTGCAGATATCCCATCTGAAGGTGGACAGTCCGAGCCGCTGGGGGGCCGGCGCCACGGCGCTGGAGTTGATGGACGCAGCCCGCGCGCGTGGATTGGCGGTGAAGGCCGACCAGTATGCGTATACTGCCGCCAGCTCGACGCTCGGCATCCGCTTTCCCTCGTGGGTTCTCGAGGGTGGACAGGAGAAGATCGTCGAGCGGCTGAGCGATCCGCCGACGTGGTTGCGCATCCGCGACGAAATGCGCGCGCTGCTCGCCGAGCGGGGACTCAAAGACCTCTCGTTTGCCACAGTGGCATCGCACCGCGCTGATCCCTCGCTGAACGGATTGTCGATGCAGCAGGTCGCCATGAAGCTCAAGGGGTCCACGAACGTGGACGCGCAGCTCGAGGTTGCACGCGAGCTGATGCTCCGCGACGGCGCTTCGATGGTGTACCACTTCATGTCCGACAAGGATGTCGAACGCATCATGCGCGACCCGCACGTCGGAGTCGCCTCAGACAGCGGGGTGCTCGCCGAAGGCGAAGGCGTACCGCACCCGCGCGGCTATGGCAACAACGCGCGCGTTCTCGGAGAGTACGTGCGGACGCGCAAGGTGATCACGATCGAAGAGGCGATCCGGAAGATGACGTCGCTTCCCGCGCAGCACTTCAGATTCCGCGACCGCGGCGTGCTTCGCGAGGGTGCGGCCGCGGATATCGTCGTCTTCGATCCCGCCCGTGTGTCGGATGCGGCCACGTTCGAGAAGCCGCACGCCTACGCGACGGGTATTCCCTACGTGCTGGTCAACGGCGTGATGGTCGTGAAGAACAGTGAGCACACCGGCGCCAAGCCCGGCGAGATTCTGCGGGGGGCATCCCTCAAGTAGCGGCCGATCCCGCCGTTACTCTTCCTGGAACGTGAAGTAGAGCGCCAGCGGAAGGACGATTGCGCACAAGGCGAGCGCGGCGCCTGCCGCCATGAGGATGGGGTTGGCGAGAACATCGGGCGGGAGCGACCACGAGACGCGTGGGATCGCGCTGAACGCTCTGGCGGTCCACGCGAAGGCGTGCCGGAAGGTCGGCACGAAGAAGCCGACTGCCGCCACCGTCAACCCCGCCGCGCACGCCAGGATGAGTCCCTGCACGAACGTCATCGGTTGCGTAACCAGCTGCGCGGCTTCACGGCGCGATCGCATCTGCGCCCGCCACCACACCACGGCTGACGAAGGCACCTGCGCCTGTGAGACGAGCGCCTGGTGATCGTCGAGCAGGGCCCGGGCGAGGTCGGCGAGCTGGGCGCACGAGCTGCACGCGTGGAGGTGAGCGACAAGATCAGGCTCGCATGTCTCGTTCAGGCGCGCGGACTTGAGCGCCGTCAGAAGATCGTCTTCATGAGCGCAGACGGGCTTACGCACGACGCCCTCCGGTTCCGGCTCCGCCGAGGAGTGCGGCAAGCTTCTGGCGCGCCCGGAACAGCAGCGGCTTGATGCTGCCGGTCTTGAGACCGAGGGTTTCACCGATCTCCTGGTGAGTCGATCCCTGGGCGTAGGCGAGCCATAGCAGCTCGCGCTCGCGCCGTTTCAGGCGGCCCATCGCACGGTGGACGTCCGCACAGCGGTCCGCGCGCGCCGCCGCAGCGGTGTCTGCGCCCTGGGCTTCATCCACGTTCGGGATCAGTTCCGGTGACGTCGCGCGCCGTCGATAGCCGTCTCGCGCCAGGTTGGTCGCGATCCGGAAGAGATAGTTCCGCCGATGCGATTCGTCGTCGAGCGATACCCGCGCACGAAGCAGCCGGTAATAGCACTCCTGGAGGAGGTCGTCGGCAGCCTGCCGGTCGCCGGTGATGCGGGCGAGGTAGGCCCAGAGGGCGCGCGCGGTGCGATCGTAGAAGGCGCGAAACGTGTCCTCGTCCATCTCGAAGGGCACGTCCACTTCACCGGCGGCAGCTTCGAGGCGCTCCACGTTCGTGAATGTGAAATTGCTCATATCAGATGGACTGCGGCGGCGGCGCCACCGGGGCGTCCGGCAGCAGCCCCAGTTTACGCGAGAGCACGTAAGACGCCCCAGCGGAAACCACGCAGCCGACGCCGAGGCAGAATGCGACGATCGACAAGCCCCTGATCAGTTGCTGGACTTCGTCGATGGCGCTGTTGCCGACGAACATGAGCGCCACCGCCAGCGCGACCAGCAGCACTCCGAGCTGCACCGAGACGAGAATTCGGCCGAGCGGCGCGCCTACGCGTGCGGGCGCCCCGCCATTCGGGGCGATCGGCGTGGCCTCGAGGAATCGGCGCCCTGCGGGGCTGTCGATGTACGCGAGCAGCTCCTCGTTCGAGCCGAATCTATCCAGGATCTTGTTGTGGACTTCGGCATTCACCTTTGAGATCCGGTGCCACCGGCGATACTCGACGACGTATTTGATGAGACTGAAAAGTGCAAAGGTAATGACGCAGAAAACCGTGAACGCTCCGAAAAACTCGATCGCGTCTCTCCACATCCGGATCGATTCACGCCGTGCGTCCGGCGGCTCGTTGTAGGCGTAGTTCGGGTCGTACCGTTCGAGATAGAACCCGGGATTGCGGGGCACATCGGGATATTGCGAGAAAAAGGCGGCGATATTCGGGTAGGACGAAAGGTACGCCGGATTGTTCATCAGCGTCGGGTCGAGCCGCAGCACGCGTCCGACTCCGGGCGGGTACTGATCCAGGACCTTATACAACTGACGGCGTGTCTCGCTGGCGTTCTGATTGAGGCTGACCACGGCTTGTGGTGCTGGTGCCGGGGTGGATTCGACCGGCGCCGCTGCCGGCGGCTGCGCCTGCGCCTGCCTCGACTGGGCCTCCGCGATGGGGGGAAGCGAGAAACCCGCCGCCAGGCAAAGGGCAGCAACTACCGGTCGAAAACGTATGTGGATCATGTAAAAACAGCTCCTCACACGCTTACTACGCAGCCGGTCAGGGAAGGTTAACGAGCTCCTCCCCGATCCGCCGGAGACCTTCCCGGAGGAATTCCTCCCGCCCCCCCAGCCACACCCGGATATAGCCCTCCAGGCCCACGTGCGCCCCGGGAACGATCAGCGTGCTCTGACGCGTTCTGACCCGCTCGGCAAGCTCCACGCTGGGGAAGTCGGAGGTGTACTTGAAGAGTCCGATTGCCCCCGCTTCCGGTTCGCGCCATGTCAAACGGCCGTCGAGGCCACCGACCCACTCGCGCGCGATGGCCAGATTGCGCCGCAGGATGTCGCGGGTCCGTGCGTAGCAGCGTTCACGGTTCGCGGGTTGGACGGCCACGCACGCGATCGCGTCCGACATCTTGTTCGGACCGATCGTCAGGTAGTCGTGCTGGGCCCAGCAGGAAGCCGCGACTTCCGCCGGTGCGATCATCCACCCGATGCGCACGCCGGGGATGCCGTACGCCTTTGACAGTCCGCTTGTCACGATGACCCGGTCGCTGAGCCCCCAGAAACTCTTCGTTCGCGGCCGGTCGATCTCGGCTCCCAGATACACCTCGTCGGCCACCAGCCACGTGCCGGTCTCGGTGCAGCGGTCAGCGATCCGCCGCATCGCATCGTCATCCAGCACCGCCCCCGTGGGATTGTTCGGGTTCGAGAGATACAGCAACCGTGTCTCCGGCGTCACGGCGCGGTCGAACTCGTCCCAGTCCGGCTGCCATCCGTTCTCGAGCCGCAACCGAAACGTCCTCACCGTTGCGCCAAGGCTCCGCGCGATGCCCGGCATCTGCATGTAATTCGGCAGCTCCATCGCCACCGTGTCACCCGGGCGCACCTGGCTGAGCGCAATCAGGTGGTTCGCTTCCGACGTGCCGTTGGTCACTTCGATGTGATCGGCGGACGCACCGGGATAACCGGCGGCGATCCTCTCGCGAAGCGCGATCGTGCCGTTCGACTGGCTGTACCCGAGCGGCGTGTCGAGGAACGATTCGAGGTCGAATCCCATGTCCACGAGCTCGCGCAGGGTCAACGGACGCACGCCGCTCTCGCTCATGTCGTAGTCGACGATGTTCTCCCATGTCGACTGCATGCGTTCCATTTCGAAGAGTTCGATTGGCATAGAGACACGCCCCCGGAACTTAACAGGAGATCAAGAGATCAGGCGGAACCCTCCTGGCCTCCTGTGGTTAACTTCTGCTGCGAGATTGCCGCAGCTCCCCCAACTTCTCCAACCCGATATTGCCGCCGCTCACGATCGCGACGGTGACTCCGTTCGACGCCCCCCCGAGTGCGGCGGCGACGGTTGCGGCCCCGGAAGGCTCCGCGACGACCTTCGCGGACGTGAAGAGCCACAGCACGGCATCGATGATCTGCACATCATCGACCGTCACGACGTCGTCCACGAATGCCTGGGCGTGCGCGAAGGTGAGATCTCCGGGGCGCATAGGCATCAGGCCGTCGGCGATGCTCTCGGTCTTCGACAGCGTGACCGCGTGGCCCGCCTGGAGGGACGCCTTCATTGCCGCCGCGCCGGACGGCTCGACGCCGATGACGCGGACGGACGGGCTCGATTGCTTGATCGCCGCGGCGACGCCCGCCAGGAGCCCTCCGCCACCGACCGGCACCAGCACGGTTTCGACGTCGGGTCTTTGCTCGAGAATCTCGAGACCGAGCGTGCCCTGGCCGGCGATGATCCACTCGTGGTCGAACGGTGGCACCATGGTGAGGCCGCGCGCGTCCGCTTCTTCCTGGGCGCGCTTGCGCCTCTCGACCGACGTTGTGCCGGCGAAGATCACCTCGGCGCCGAAGCTCCGAGCGCCCTCGATCTTGATCTGCGGCGCGGTCGTGGGCATGACGACGACCGCGGGCGAGCCGTGCTCGCGGGCAGCCAGCGCCATGGCCTGCCCGTGGTTGCCAGACGAGTACGTCACCACGCCGCGTCGCCGCTGATCGGCGTTCAGCTGCGCGACCATGTTGTAGGCGCCGCGGATCTTGAACGCGCCACCCGGCTGCAGGCTTTCGCACTTGAGAAAGAGCCGGACTCCTGCGAGCGAGGAGACATCGACCATCGGTGTGACCCGCGCCATCGGCCGGATCCGCTCCGCCGCATTGCGGATGTCGCCGAGAGTGACAAGCGACTTGTGTCTTGCACGCTTGCTCATTACTTCAGCATTCAACCTTGCACCTTCAGCATTGCAGCTACCGCCCGCCGATCGGCTCACCCGCCGGGACCGGCAGCGGTTCGGTCCGCTTGTACGGATTCTCCGGGCGCTTGAGGAAGCGGTCGATATCCAGTTTCGCCGTGGACGCGTGCGGCGTCACCAATCGCCCCGCAATCAGCATGATGCGTTGCAGGCCGGAGGTGGCAATGGCGCGGACCTGCGGTGAGGCCGATTCATTGGCGGCCAGGTCCATCAGTCGCGTGATGGTCAGGCTCTGGACGGCTTCCTGCAGCAGCCGGCCGTAGCCGTCGGGAGTACGCGGCGCGCTCCACGTCGCGAGAATGAGCGCCGCCAGCACATCGTCGAAGCCCGGGCTCGCCACGTTGTACGACGCGTGCTGAATGACGCGGGCAGCGCGCTCGGGTGAGAGCAGCGCGCCGAGCGCGACGTCAGCCGCGATCGTCGCCGCGCTGATCGGATCGAATGTTGCGCCGGTGCGCCCGTTGAAGAACTCCGCGGTGCCACCGCCGTAACCCGCTGCCGTCGGTGGAAGGAGATCCAGGATGCGCCTGGGTATGCGGAGCTCGTCGACGTTCAACGTCGCCAGGACTGCGTCGAGTGCGGCGCGCTGTCGTTGCGGCGGAACGATGTCGGCGACCTTCGAGGGGTTCGGGCCGCCGGCGGTGCGGACGGCGTAGGTGAAGTGGACACCGCCGAGCGACTTGGCGGCCGCGACCAGCTGATAGCGATGGTGCAGGTAGAGCGGCACCAGCTGCCGTTCGAGCTCAGAGAGCGGCGTGCCAATGGGGATGTTCTTCAGGCCGAAATCGCGCAGGCCGATGCGGCGGACCTCCATCTCGTGTTTCAGCGTCGCGATGGCGTCCGTGCCGTTGTCCCAGACGCTCGCGAGCGGATGCGCGGAGCCGACCGGACGGCCGTCCGAGTCGGCGATGTACAGCATGCCCCTGGCGACGCCGTCCTCGAGGATCCTTTCGAGTTCCTGCGGTTCAGCGGCGGCCGACGGAAATTGTGAGTAGGCGAAACGGGTGGCGAATTTGTCGAATTCCCCGATGCCGATGGCATAGGCATTCGACAGATCGAGCTTGCCGTTCTTGATCTCGACCCATGGGGCCGGGTAGTCCATGACCGACGCACGGTTGTAGCTGCTGGCGGAAAAATTGTGCGCGAATCCGAGCGTGTGCCCGACTTCGTGAGCCGAGAGCTGTCGGATGCGTGCGAGCGACATCGCCCCCGCGTCGACTGCGGGATCGAGCCGCGCGAGGTAGTCGTCTCCAGGGACGTCACCCGGGAGGCATCCCCCCTCGAGCCCTGCGTGTGAGGGGATGAGTCCGACGCCGAGCATGTAATCCTGCCGCACACGCAGTGAGCCCAGCGTGACGTTGCCCTTGATGATCTCTCCCGTCCTTGGATCCGTGACGCTGCCCCCGTACGACCAGCCGCGGGTGGAGCGGTGGACCCAGTTGATCATGTTGTAGCGGACGTCCATCGGGTCCGCGTCCGGCGGCAGCACGCGGACCTGGAACGCGTTACGGAATCCTGCCGCCTCGAACGCCTGGTTCCACCATGAGGCGCCTTCAACGAGCGCACTTCGGATCGGCTCGGGCGCGCCGTTGTCGACGTAATAGATGATTGGCTTCACCGGCTCCGACACCGGCGCCGCAGGGTCCTTCTTTTCGAGCCGGTGCCTGACGATCCAGCGTTTCTCGATGGCTTCGGTGATCGGAGACGCGTAGTCGTAGAACTCGATGCCGAATGACGGGGCGCGGGGATCGAGCCGGCGTGGACGGTAGCTGGTTTCCGGCAGCTCCACGAACGAGTGGTGCTGGCGCAGCGTGACCGACAAGGGATTCGGTGTCGTTTCACGAACGAAACGCCCCGGGCTGCCGTCGGTCGTGAACGTCAGCATGGTTTCGATCTCGCTGTTCTTCGGGAAGCCTTTCGTGCGCGGCAGGTAGAGCGCGCTGCGGCTGTCGTCGAGCCGGTACGCGCCCTGGTTGCTGGAGCGCAGGCGGTCGGCGACGCCGTGCGCGTCGCGCATGAAAAAGGACGTCGCATCGAGCAGGACGCGTCCGCCTTCCTCGGCTTCGACCTTGAATCCCCACAGCACCGACCGCGCAAACGATTCCTCCACTGCACGCCGCTCGGCCGCATCGGTGCTGAGCGCGCGATACCGGTAGTTCGGCTGAATCAGCAGGACCTTCTGGCCGACACGTTCGAAAAAGGCGATCGCCGACGAGCCAAGCTGACCGCGATCGAGGCCCACCGGGTTCGACCCGAGGCCGGCGGACAGGGAGATCTGGTAGAGGAGCTCCTGGTTGAAACGCGGCACTTCGAGAAACAGCTTGCCGCTCGACGCCTGCCAGTAGAGCGGCACGAATCCGTCGATCTTCTCGGCGCCTTTCGTTTTCTCGGCGATGGTGGATGGCTTGTCAGGTGCGGGTGACGGTTTGTCCTGCGCCGCCGAAGCGGTTGCCGTGGCGCAGACGAGCGCCGCCCAGGTGAACACTCGAAGTTTCATGTGGAAGTCCTGTGAACTGAGAAGACAGGTGGCGTTAGGCGCTTCGACGTTGTCACCTACTTTGTCGCGGTCGTCGTTTTTCGCGCGGGCGAATTCTTCACGTACTTGTCCAGCCAGTTGATCGTCTCGGCAACGACGTGCATGTTCGATTCGCGGGCGGCGTAGCCGTGTGCTTCCGCGGGAAGGGTGACATACCGGACCGTCGCGCCGTGGCCCTTCAAGGCCATGTAGAGCCGATCGGACTGGATCGGGAACGTTCCGGAATTGTCGTCTGCCTCGCCATGGATCAGGAGAATCGGCTCGTTGATCTTGTGCGCGAAGTTGAATGGCGACATGTTCAAGTAGACCTGCGGCGCTTCCCAATAGGTGCGCGTTTCGGCCTGGAAGCCGAAGGGCGTCAGCGTGCGGTTGTAGGCGCCGCTGCGCGCGACGCCGGCGGCGAAGAGGTCCGAATGCGCGAGGAGGTTCGCTGTCATGAAGGCGCCGTAGCTGTGGCCCCCGACACCCACGCGCGCGCGGTCGGCAATGCCGAGCTCCACCGCCTTGTCGATCGCCGCTTCAGCGCTCGACACGAGCTGCTGCACGTAGCTGTCGTTGGCGGTCTCTCCCGGACCCACGATGGGCATCGTGGGTCCGTCGAAAATCGCGTAGCCATGAGCGAGCAACAACAGGTGCGACGATCCGCTGACCGTCGTGAAGCGATTCGGCGATCCGACGACCTGGCTCGCCGCGTCCGCGTCGACGAACTCGCGCGGGTACGCCCACACGAGCATCGGCAACCGCTCGCCTTTCTTCTGTCCGGGCGGCAGGTAGATCGTGCCACTGAGGCCGACGCCGTCTTTGCGCGTGTACGTTACCAGCATCCGTTCGGCCGCCGTGATCTGTGGATGCGGGTCCTTGAACGACGTGATCGCCGTCCTGGTTGTGCCGGGCAGTTCACGCACGAAGTAGTTCGGCGGCTGCGTACGGGTTTCGTGCCTCGTCATCACCCGCTTCCCGTCATCGGACAAGAGACCGACGACGGTTTCATGGCTGTGGTCGTCGGAGCGGAAGAGGCGTTCGGCCTGGAACGTTTTCAGGTTCAATCGGTCGAGGAATGGGCGGTCACCCTCCTTCGACGCGCCCGCTCCGCTCAGATAGATGAAGTCTCCGGCCTGGTGAATGGTCGAGCGGGTCGGCCGGAAGAGCGGAGTCCCCGGATGCGAATACGAGTCCTGCTGCTTGCGGTCCCACAACTTGCGCGGCTCTCCCCACGCTCTGTTCAACACCCACGTCCGCGTCGTCCGCGTCTTTCGATCGTTCTCGGTGAGGAGGATGGCTCCGCTGTCGGTCCAGTTCGCGCCGCCGTAGCGGTACTGCGTCTTCGCAACTTCCGCGGGCTCGCCGGTGAATGGCGCCTTGAGTGCGAGGATGCGATCGCGGTGAGGCACGTCGTTGCGAATGTCCCCTTTATCGAGCGCCTCGACCCAGATGAGCGTCGCCGGTTCGAGCGGCACCCATCGATACGAACGGGGTCCGGTTAGAACACCATTGATCGGCACGGTGTCGCCCATCGGCACATCGGCGATCGTGCGGAGCACCTGGCCGGTCCTCGACCAGACCTCCACGTCCGAGGGGAATTCGAACCACGTCACCAGGCGCGAGAACGGGCGCTTGACCTTCTGCACCACCAGGTGCTGCCCATCGGGAGACACTGTAAAACTTGAGAACATGGCGGGACGGCCGATGGGCTCGCGGCGGCCCGTCGCAGCTTCGACCGATGCAAGTTGCGACTGCATGTAGTACTCGAACAACGCTTCATCGTGCGCACTGGTGAGCAGATCCTGATACGTGCGGACGGGGCCCGGCTTGCCGACGCTCTCCTGGATGTTCGGCCCCGTGGGCGTCTTCGACGGCGGCGGCACCGTGGCGCGTGGCGAGGGGATGAATCCGCAGATCAGCGCGGTGCTGTTTTCGAGCCACTGGCACGTGCCGTTCAAACCGTTGATCGCGGCACCGGGTACGAGCCGCGACTGTCCGGTGGCCACGTCAGCGACGTACAGCTCGATCGTGTCTTCGCGGGTATTGGTGAAGGCGATGCGCTTCGAGTCAGGAGAGAACAGCGCGCCGCCGATCTTCGCGCCGGCCGGAACGACGATCATTCGCTCGGCGCCGGACGCGATCGTGCGAATCGTGATTCCAGTCGCGGGCGCCGTGCGGTGCGGCCCGTTCGTTCTCGGGTTGATCCGCATACCGGCGAGCCTCTGCATCGGCTGCGAGACTTCAGAGATCGGCGGCATGCTGCGGCGCGGCATCAGCGCGATGACGTCGCGCGATGGGCTGACCGCTACATTCGGTAGTGGTTCGGCCGTCATGATGTCGACGATCGCCTTCGGAGGCGTGAGATAACCGGATGGCCGGGGGGGCGGCGCCTGCGCGGAAAGTACCGATCCAGCGAGAATGACAGCTACGAACGCCGAGGATGTGCTTCTCATGCGGGCCTCCCGTTTTGAACGGGCTCGATGTTACACCCGGCGCCGGCTTGCGCCGGCGGCGGATAAGGAGTGAGCGGGTGAGGGCCGACGCCTGTGCCAGCATGAACATGACGCCAAACGCGAGCAACACGATCGGAGCTGACGATATCCTGGGTGAGAATAATGCGCATGGTGCCAATGCTGTTTTGGGTCGCGCTCAGCGTTGCGGGCCAGCTCAACGAGGGGCCGCCGTTTGTCGCGATAGGCGTGTGGTACACGGCGCCGGTCGATCCGGAACCGATGCGACAGGACTTTCATGCCATTCGCGCCTCTGGATTCAACGCCATTATGACGTCGGTGAGCTGGAAGGATGGCGAGCCGAGGCGCGGCGGGTACAACTTGCTGCCGCTGGATCGTTTGATCGCCGTCGCGACCGAAGCCGGGCTCCGCGTGCACGTCGACGTTTTGACCGAGCCGGAGCCTTCCTGGAAGACCGAGGGGACGAACGCACTGGCCGGGAGTTTCTACGAGTACGTTCGGAAGCGTGTGGGATCGCATCCCACGGTGCTTGCCGTTGATCTGCCCGGGACGAACCCTCCGGAGGAGAGTCGCCGTGCCATCGTCGGCACCGGTCCCGGGCTGCGCACCATGAGACAGGCGCGGGTCGCGTTGTGGTCGGCCATCGCCCGAGGATCGCGCGGATTCAGTTTCGGCAGCCCGGATGATCGGGTGAGCGCGGAAGTCCTCGCGCTCGGCGAAGTCGCGGGCGTCATCACGAGGAATTCCGCGCTCTTCGCGCCACTGCAGCCGCGCCGGGCCGGCGAGGTCACCGTCACGGGAGGCGGTAGCGGGGTTTCGGTGAGCATCCTCGAATCTGCCGAGGCGATCGCCGTGATCGCGGTCAACCATTCGCCGGACGTGCGGAAGGTCACGATCACATTTCCTCCGGATACGCCCGAGGCGATCTGGCAGAACATGGAAGCGGGCAACGAGGTTCATTTCGTGATGGGCCGCACCGGTCCCTCCCTCGAGTACACCTTTGCCGGCGAGGATGTTCTCGTGCTGGCGATCAGTAAGAAGCTGCGCTAGGGGCTCCCTGGCGGCCGTCAAACCACGCGCTTGATGCGGCGGTAGCGGGCGTGAAGTGCCTGGTCGAACGCGTACGCGAGCAGGCCCGCGCCGACAAACCCGAGGATCCAGATGCCGTTGGCCATGTCGGCAATCTGCAGCATCGAGTCCCTGGTGCCCTGCGCCTCGCTCGGATCGCGCTGGAGCGCGGCTCTGACCAGAAACCCGCCAAGGACCGTGATGATGAGGCCGCGCGCGCCGATGCCGAAGCTGCTGATCACTTCGGCCGCCTTCCGCAGCCGCGGTGCGACTGATGAGAGGTCCAGCGTGTCGCTGTAGCCCCGGCGGAATCCGGCAAAGATCTGTGACACGCCATAGCCGGCCACGATCAATCCGCCGATGCCGACGAGCCAGGCGCCCAGCGGCACCGCCATGAGGCGCGCGGTCCACATCTGCGCTTCGCCAGGCTTGGAGCCGCCCATGCCCTGAAAGAGGCGCAGCGCTTCGATGCCCAGCGCGCCATAGATCACCGCGCGCCCACCGTTGCCGATCCGCTTGACGAGCCCTTTGAAGCTGGTGCCATGACGGTCCGGATCGCGAATCGCGTCCAGCGCCCGCCAGAGGGCATAGCCGCACAGACCGAGGGCGAGGATGAGGAGCATGATGCGGCCGGCGGGGCTGCCGAGCATCACGCGCAAGGCGCCGCTGGTATCGGTGACGCGCCCGCCGCGGCCAGCCGCCGCGGCGATCGCGAGCGACCCGACGATCGCGTAGATCACCGCCTTCGAGGCGTAGCCGAGTCGCGCGAGCTGTTCGAGCATGGTTCCGAAAATTATCAGCGGATGGCGCGGCTGTAGAACAGGTCGTGATCGCCGGGCGGATCGATGCCCGACAATCGGAGGGCGAGTGCGATCTGCGCCCAATGCCGAGTTTCGTGCAGCAGGATGTGGAAGAGCAGCTTGCGCGGCGTCATCTCCCACAGCCGGTCGCGTACTTCAAAGGTGCGTATCTGGTTCGCCACGTCTTCGTCGGCTTCCTGCACGAACTGCTCCAGTTCGCGCCTGACGGACGCGCCGTAATCGAAGAGCGGTGCCGCGTTGTTGCCGGTCAAGCCTGTAGCGTCGGCGACCGGTTCGTTCCGAAGCCGCTGCAGGTGGCGTCGCTCGACGAGAAAAATGTGGTCGATCAACCGTCCAATGGTGCTGAACCGGTCGCTGTTCTGAAGCGGCAATTCCAGGCAGGCGGCATGATCGGTGAAGAACCGCCGCCACTTGCCGCGTTCCTCATCGGTATAGCGAAGCAACTCCTCGAACGCGAGTGTCAACGGCATGGATCCGATAGTCTATCAGCCAGGATGTTCTCGTCCCGGTTACCCCGCGACCTCTCCCCGAACACGCTGGCGCGCAGCGTCGCCCTGCATCGTGCCGCGCGGCGGCCGCTGCTGGATCTGACGGCCACCAACGCGACGACAGCCGGTCTGGCTTATCCGCAGGATCTCCTTGCGTCCCTCTCGAGCCCCGCCGCGCTCGAATATCGGCCAGAACCCTTCGGATCGATGGAGGCTCGCGAGGCGGTCGCCCGCGACTACGCGCGGCGTGGAACCACTGTTGCTCCTGATCGGATCGTGCTGACGGCGAGCACCAGCGAGGCGTACTCGCTGCTCTTTAAATTGCTCTGTGATGCGGGAGACGCCGTGCTCGTCCCGGCGCCCAGTTATCCGCTGTTCGAGCATCTGTCGCGCCTCGACGGTGTGCAACCACTCACGTATCGCCTCGAGTATCACGGCCAGTGGATGGTCGATGAACACAGCGTGGACAGCAGCTGGACAGACAGCACCCGCGCCGTTCTCGCCGTGAGTCCGAACAATCCGACTGGTTCCCGGCTCTCGCCAGACGACGAACGGATGCTGTCTGCGCGGTGCGCCGCACGCCACGCGGCGCTGATCGTCGACGAAGTGTTCGCCGACTATCCGCTAGCACCCGTAGCACCTCTAGCACCTTCAGCACCCCTCGGACCCCCCGCACCCCCATTAACGTTCCGTCTGGGCGGCCTCTCGAAATCGGCCGGCCTGCCGCAGGTGAAACTGGGGTGGATTGCGGCCGCTGGCCCGGAGAGCGTGGTTGCAGATGCGCTGCGGCGGCTCGAAGTCATATGCGACACGTATCTGTCGGTTTCCACACCAGTGCAGTCGGCCGCCAGTGAATTGATCGATGGCGGCGCAGCCGTGCGCGCCGCGATCCTCGACCGGATTCGCCGCAACCATGCGGCGCTCGCGCAGGCGATCCCACCGGATTCCTGCACCGAGCTCCTGCGTTCGGACGCGGGCTGGTCGGCGGTCCTGCGCGTCCCGTCGAGCGTCCCGGAGGAACACCTCGTGCTGCGGCTCCTCGAGGAGGACGACGTGCTCGTGCATCCAGGGTACTTTTTCGATTTTCCGCACGAAGCCTTTCTCGTCCTGAGCCTGCTGCCTCCAGTCTCCGAGTTCGACGAAGGCGTCCGGCGCGTTCTGCGCCGCCTCCATGGCTGACAACCGCATGGCCGGTCGCCGGGCCGGTTCGCTCGTGGCGCTGTTCTCGATCCCGTCCTCCGAAAGCTGGGGCATAGGCGAGATCGCAGATCTGCCGATCTTCGCCCGGTGGCTGCGTGACTCCGGGCTGTCGGTCGTCCAGCTCCTCCCGGTGAACGAAATGGGAGACGGCCAGACGTCCCCGTACTCGGCGCTGACCGCGATGGCGATCGACCCGATCTACATTTCGCTTCGGGCGTTGCCCGAGTTCATCGCCTGGGGCGGGGAGTCAGCGCTCGACGCCGAGGAGGCTGACCGGCTGGCGGCTGTGCGCGCCGCGCCCGGCGTCGATTACCGGAATGTCCGGGAGCTGAAGATGCGATGCCTCCGCGAGGCATTCGAGACGTTCCTCGCGGATGACTGGCAGCGCGACAGCAGCCGTGCGCAGGCGATGCGTGAATATCTCGAGCGCGAGCAGTGGTGGCTCGCCGAGTACGCGATCTTCCGCGCCCTGCACACCGAGAACGGCGGCCGCCACTGGATCGAGTGGGACGTCCCGCTGCGCGAACGCGACGCGACTGCGTTGCGGGAGGCGCAGACACGGCTGGAGCGGGACATCCTGTATTACTCGTGGCTGCAGTGGGTCGCCGGCGAGCAATGGGCGAACGCGCGCGCCGAGTGCGGCGACGTCGCGATCCTCGGAGATTTTCCGTTCATGGTCGGCGCCGACAGCGCGGACGTCTGGGCGCGCCAGGACCAGTTCCGGATCGACGCGTCGGTTGGCGTACCGCCCGACGCGTTCTCGGAGACCGGGCAGGACTGGGGCCTCCCCGTGTATCGATGGGACGTCGTCGAGGCCGGCGGCGACGAGTGGCTGAAGCTGCGCGTCCGCCGGAGCGTCGCGTTGTTCGACGGGTTCCGGATCGACCATCTCGTAGGTTTCTATCGCACGTTTGTGAGGGAACAGGAAGGACAGACGGACTTCGTCCCGCCGGACGAGCCCGCGCAGCTGCGGCAGGGACAGCGGCTCGTCGCGATCTTCCGCGACGGCGCCGCCGCCGTGATTGCCGAGGACCTCGGCGTGGTTCCGGACTTCGTGCGGCACTCGCTGGCGTCCCTGGGCGTTCCCGGGCTGAAGGTGTTGCGGTGGGAGCGGGAGTGGAACGCCGAGGGCCGTCCCTTCAGAGACCCGGCGCACTATCCGCGCGTGTCGGTCGCGATGAGCGGCACGCACGACACCGAGACCCTGGCGGAGTGGTGGGACGCGGCGGACGGCGAAGAACGGGGTCGCGCGATCGAATTGCCGGCGCTCGCCGAAGCCGCCATCATGACCGACGAAACCTACTCGCCGCGCCTGCGCGACGCGCTGCTCACCACGCTTTTCGGCGCCGGCTCGGACCTGGTCCTCCTGCCGGTTCAGGACATCTTCGGCTGGACGGACCGGATCAATGTGCCGGCGGTCGTTGCCGAGCACAACTGGACCTGGCGGCTGCCGTGGCCGGTCGACGTGCTGCGAGACGAGCCGGACGCGAGAGCACGCACCGAATTCCTCGAGCGTCTCGCCCGCCGCACCGGCCGATCCCGCGGTTAAACTCCTTGATAAGATTCAGTCCCTATGCCCCTCACCGTCACGCCATCCGTCCCTGAGTCTGCCGTGGAGGCTGCGCGCGCGCGCCTCGACGCGCACGTTTGCGAAATCGTCCGCTGGCATTTCGATCCGCAGACCGGATGCCCGTTCTGGCTCGAACGCGCGAAGCATTTCGAGTTCGACCCCGTGAAGGACGTCCAGTCGTACGCGGATCTCGACAAGTTCGGACTGTTCGAGGACGAGTGGCTGCGCGGCGGCCCGGTGAGACGCTGGGTGCCGAAGGCGTTTGCCACCTCGCCGATCTACACGTTCGAGACCGGCGGCAGCACGGGCGTGCCGAAGTCGCGCATCAACGTGAACGACTTCCGCACCGACTACGAGAATTTCAGCGACACGCTGCCGGACGAATTCTTTCCGAAAGGGGTCGACTGGCTGCACGTCGGCCCGAGCGGTCCACGCCGGCTTCGCCTGGCGATCGAACATCTCGCTCAGCACCGGCGCGGCATCTGCTTCATGGTCGATCTGGATCCGCGCTGGGTCATCAAGTTGATCAAGAGCCGCCAGATGGACCAGATGGAGGCGTACAAACGCCACGTGATCGACCAGGCGCTGACGCTGCTGCGCGCGCATGACAACATCCGCTGCCTGTTCACGACACCGAAACTGCTGGAGGCGCTCTGCGAAAAAGTGTCGCTGAAGAAAATGGGGATCCGCGGCGTGTTCTGCGGCGGCACCGAGATGACGCCGCAGTTCCACCGGTTTGCCGTCGAAGAACTGCTCGACGGGATTTACTTCGCGCCGACGTACGGCAACACGCTGATGGGGCTGGCGACGCACAAGGAACCCCGGGATCCGGCGGACAACTTCGCGATCATCTATTACCCGCCGGCGCCGCGGGCGATGATCGAAGTCGTCGATCCGGACTCACCGTTCGAGCCGGTGGAGTACGGAAAGACGGGCCGCGTGCGCCTGACGACCCTGACGCAGGAGTTCTTCATGCCGCGCTTCCTCGAGCGCGACGAAGCCGAACGGGAGCGGCCGAGCCAACGCTATCCGTGGGACGGCGTCCGGAACGTCCGTCCGTTCTCGAAGTTCGCGACGACGGTGGTCGAGGGAGTCTACTGAAATGAAAAAACTTCTCGTCACCCTGGCGCTTCTGACGCCAGCCATCCTGGTCCAGGCGCAGTGGCCGCAGTGGCGAGGTCCTCATCGTGACGGCGTGGTGCCGAAGGGGTCGGTGCCCGCCGCATGGCCCGCCAAGGCGACGCTGAAATGGAAGCAGGCGGTCGGGGAGGGCTACTCATCCCCGATCGTGGCCGATGGTCGCGTCTACGTCCATAGCCGCAAGGATCCGGAAGAGATCGTCACGGCCCTCGACCTGGCGTCCGGCAAGCCGGTCTGGACCGAGCGCTACCAGTCCGCAGTCAACAAGAACAAGTACGCGGCGGAAATGTCCAAGGGTCCGTTCTCCACGCCGCTCGTCGCCGGCGGGCGCGTGTTCACGCTGGGAACGACCGCTGTCCTCAGCGCGTTCGACGCGGCGACCGGTGCGGTGAAGTGGCGCAAGGACTGGTCGAAGGAAATCGACATGTCCAAGCTGTTCACCGGCACCGCCATGTCACCGATCATCGACGGCGGCCTGCTGATCGTTCACGTCGGTGACGACCGGGGTGGCGCGTTTCGCGCACTCGATCCTGCGACCGGCACCGAGAAGTGGTCGCTGCCGGGCCACGGCCCCGGGTACGCCTCGCCGATCGTCGCCACCTTTTCCGGGACGCGTCAGCTGATCACGATGACCGACAAGGCCGTCGTCGGCGTCGGTGCGGCCAGCGGCAAGCAGTTGTGGCAGATTGCCTTTCCCGATGAATGGAACGAGAACATCGTCACCCCCGTCGTCGCGGGTGACGTGCTGGTCGTGTCGGGCACGCGAAAAGGCACGTTCGGGTACAGGATCGAAAAAAAAGGGACCGCGTTCGCCGCCACGCAGGCCTGGCACAACACCGATGTGCCGATGTATATGAGCTCTCCGATCGTCGATGGCACCTTCGTGTACGGCTTCTCCAGCAAGAAAAAGGGGCAGGTCTTCTGCCTCGACGCGAAGACCGGCACCGTCAAGTGGGCGACCGAAGGTCGCGCGGGCACCAACGCGGCCATCCAGAGCGCCGGCGCCGATCTGCTGGTGTTGACCACCGAAGGCGATCTGATCGTCGTGAAACGGAACCCGGAGAAGTACGAGGAGCTTCGCCGGTACAAGGTCGCCGAAGGGCAGACCTGGGCCCACCCGGTCCTCCTCGGCCGCGAGGTCGTCATTCGCGATGGAGACTCCGTCGCGGTCTGGTCGCTGAGCTGACCAGACGGTGGCGGCCGGCTTCAGGCCTGGGGGTGCGGCCGGAACGGAGCGAGAGCCGCCTTCGCCAAGGCTACGGCGGCCAAGCCGAGTGAAGGCCGCCAGCCGGGGTGCAGGGGCCCCGGCGATAAAGAAATGATTTCTGAGCTCATCGGCCACTATCGCGTCGTCGCGAGTCTCGGCAGCGGTGGGATGGGTGTCGTGTGGAAGGCGATCGACACCCGGCTGAATCGCCCCGTCGCGCTCAAAGCGATCCGCGATGCGGACGCGACCAATACGGACGCCATTCTTCGTCTGCGAGCCGAGGCGCTGGCGGCGGCCTCACTCGACCATCCTTATATCTGCAAGATTTACGAGCTGCTGGAGACCGGATCGGCCACGCTGGTCGTGATGGAGTTCGTCGAGGGAGAAAACCTCGGCGACATCCTGGCGCGGCGCACACCGCCGCTTGTCGACACGCTGCGGTGGGGATCGGAGATCGCCGAAGGGCTCGCGAACGCCCACGCCCGCGGCATCGTGCACCGTGACGTGAAGCCGACCAACGTCATGGTCACCGCGCACAATCACATCAAGCTGCTGGATTTCGGCATCGCGCGAATCACCGGCGACGCGGCGCTGACCCAAAGTGGCCTGACGCTGCCCGGCAACACGCCTGGGACGCCGCAATACATGGCGCCGGAGCAGGCGCTTGGCAAGGTTGTCGACGGACGCGCGGATATTTTCTCGCTCGGCGTCCTGTTGTTCCGTTGCCTCGCTGGACAGTTGCCGTTCGAAGGCACGACACGCGACGCATACGTGCAGCAGATGCTGTCGGGGACCATCCGTCCGCTCGATCAGCTGGCGCCCGCGACGCCCGGTCCGGTTCGCGACATCGTCAAGGCCTGTCTCGAGCGG
>Ga0136617_10000716_pt1 | contig 28706 bp, 25 predicted proteins | sample AntDrymUQ3222106_2_FD_129672 | JGI IMG/M metagenome (GOLD analysis project Ga0136617, IMG submission 129672) | Polar desert sand microbial communities from Dry Valleys, Antarctica - metaG UQ322 (21.06) | ecosystem: Environmental > Terrestrial > Soil > Desert | place: Antarctica: Dry Valley...
GCACACCACTGACAACTCGCGGGTCTTGAACGGCGTGAGCCAGTTGATGTCGAGCAGGCCGATCTGGCCGTCCTCGAAGCGCAGCGTGCCGCAGAAGAGATCCTCGTGGGTGCGATGGATCCGCTTGGCGGTCTCGGCGGAGACCCGCTGCACCGACGACAGGGTGAGCATCATCATGATGTCGATGTCATGAGTGGCCAGATCGCTGATGACGCCGACGTCGCGGATGCGAGCCGGGAAGGGGCCGGTACGTCGGGCGGCCAGCAGATGCACCTCGCCGCCCTCGCCGCGGGTGATCCGGTCCCGCAGTTGCAGAACGGCGGGGTTGTACCGCTCGACGTGCCCAACCCCCAGGTGCAGGCCGTTGGCCTCGGCCAGCTTGGCCATCCCCTCCGCTTCGTCCCGGCAGCCGGCGATGGGCTTCTCGACCAGGACGTGGATGCCGCGTTCGAGCGCCAGCAGGCTCATCTCGCAGTGCATGTCGGTGGGCGTCGCCACCACCACGAAAGCCGGCTTCTGCGCGTCGAGCATCTTCGCCGCGTCCGGGTAGCGATTGACCGTGCGGCCCCTCAGGGCCGAGGTGAGGTTGGCCTCCGACGAGTCCGCCACCCCCACCAGGTCGACGTCGTCGAGCTCGGTGAGAACCCGGATGTGGTTGCGACCCATCGCCCCAGCCCCGATCACCGCGGCACGCAGCAGCGGACGGTCCGGAGGGCTCACTGGCACCTTCCCATTATCCGGGGGCACATTGACACCGGCACCGCTGTCCCGCTGGCAGAGTCCTGACCGTGTGCGGCGTGTCGGCGGCGCCCCGCTGTTCGACGAGCTGGTAGCAGTAGCTCAGTGTCTACCACGCCAAGCGTGATCACCCGCAAGTTGCCCCCCGTCAGTCGGTCCCGCCCAGGGGTACGCTGTCAGCGTTCCGGGCCGCCTGAACCGTACCCGCAGGCCCGCGGCGAAAGCCCGCCGGCCTGCGGCGAAAGAAGGTATGTGAGCACTCGAGCCGCCGTCCGGCAGCGGCCGCCGGGACGGCGAGCCGGTGCCGCGTTCTTCCTGCTCATGGCGATCACGCCGGTGGTGCCCTATATCCAACTGCCCGGCGTCGACATCGCCTACAATGACTTCCCGCCCATCCTGGCGGTGGGCTGCGGCCTGATCTATGTGGCGACCCGGCACCGGCACCGGCTGCCGGTGCCCCTCCCGGTGGCGGCCTTCCTCACCGCCCTGATAGCCGTCATCGCCGGGGCCTCGGCGACGGCGAACGGCCTGCTGCCCAAGGATCTGCTCGGTGGACCGATTCGCTGGACCGAGACCACTATCCTGATCGCGTTGGCGTTCATCATCGGCGGCGATCGCGAGTTGCGCGCGCTGCTGCTGCGTGCCGCCACCGTCATCGCCACCGGCGCGGCACTCATCGGCATCGCCGCCTTCGTCGTCGGCTTCGAGGGCCCTCACTACCTGGGCATCGAGGCGTTCCGCAGCTACCAGTCGCTCTACGGCGTCTTCCCGGGCCGGATCAGCAGCACGCTCGGGCTTCCCTCGAGCGCTGCGGCTGCGCTCTTCGCCCTGGCGTTGCCGATCGCCGTCGGCTATGCCATCGGCGCCAGTGGGCCGGCGCGGACCAGGTGGCTCTTCGCCGCGGCGACCTTGAGCATCGCGCTGCTGTTCACCTTCGGCCGGGTGTCGACCGCGCTGGGCCTGGGACTGGTAGTCGTGCTCCTCGCCCTGCGACTGCGACCCCAGGTCGCCGTGTCGGCGGGAGTCGCCGCTCTCGTCCTGGTGCTCGGCTCGCCACTGCGTGCCAGGTTCCTCGACGACAGCAACGACCGGCTTGCGCTGTGGAGCGCCGCCCTCGAGATGATCAAGGCGCACCCGCTGCTGGGCGTCGGACCTACACAGTACGAGGACGCGCTGCCGGAGTTCCGTAACACCCGGTTCGGTCTGGCCGGCTCCACCGCCCACAACTCGCTGCTCGAGGCGGCCGCCACGTTAGGCCTCGCCGCCGGAATTCTGCTTACCCTGGCAATCCTGGTCTCGTTGTTGGCCTGGCTGCCCGCCGCACTGCGGTGCCGCAGGGTCGCACCGGAGGTGCTGGGCGCCTGGCTCGGGCTGACCGGATTCGCGCTCAGCTCACTGACCGTGAACTTCTTCTTCTGGCCGCAGTTGGGGCTGCTGTTCTGGACGATGGCGATGGCCTTCTCCCGCTCGGCCACCCAGCCGGCCCCGCAGGCGCTGCTGCCTTCCCAGGTGCGCTCTGGCGCCTTGCCTACCCTAGTCCGGCGCCGCTCGGTCTCCGCGGGGCTCTAGCCGCGCCAGCGACCGGGTGTCAGGGCTTGATGACGAGCCGGCCGGTGTAATCGATGCGGTTGAGCAACAACGCCAGGCCGTTCTCCGCGATGTACTCATCGACGGCCTGCCGGCTGCCCTTCCAATGCCCGTAGTCGTCGACGATGAGCACACCTCCAGGCACCAGCCGCGGCCAGAGCGTCGCCAGCTCGTGCTTGGTGGACTCGTACCAGTCGGTGTCCAGGCGCAGGAAGGCGATCTTCTCCGGAGCGGCTTCGGGAAGCGTGTCCTCGACCTTGCCCTTCACGTAGTGCACGAGCGACTGGTCGTAGCCGGTCTTGGCGACGTTGGACCGCACCTCCTCGAGCGGGACCTCGACCCAGGTGGAGGAGTCCTCACCGGTCTTGGTGCGCTCGAACTCGTCGGCGGCCTTCAAGCCCTGCACGTCGTGGTCAACGTCGGTCGGCTTGGTCATGCCTTCGAATGTGTCGAAAAGATAGAGATCGCGGTCGGCGGTCCCCAGCTCCACGAGGGTCTTGGCAGCTGCCATCGTGCTGCCGCCACGCCAGACGCCGCACTCCACGAAGGCACCGGAGACCTTGGCCTTGACCAGGTAGCGGGTCGCCTCGGCAACCGCGTAGATCCGCTCGGGGGTGGTCAACGTGTAGGGCTGGACGAAGTCGATGAGCGCCGCATCCTCGGGCAACAGATCCTGTGGCGCTCTTCGGTACCTGATGACGTCGATGCCGAGCGGGCGGGTGACCTTGCGTACGAGGTCCTTGAGCTCCACCGGTGTTCCTCCTCAGCCGCGGTCGGCCCACACCGGGCGATCGTCGTGTGGTCCGTATTCCGACGAAGGGTACCGGTGGGCCTACCGGGTCAGGATGCCACGTGCCTGACGGGTGACTTGGCGCAGCCGTCCCACGATCTGCCGGGTCTCCTGGGGACACATCATCGTGGTGATCCCGGCGACGCCTAGGACGCAGCCGAGCCGGATCCCCAGCGTGTTCCACCGCACGTCGACCAGGACCCACAGGCCGGCCGCGAGCGCGGCCGCCAGGCCGACTCGCCACAGCAGGGTCGTCCACGCCTGGTGCCAGCGGCGCCAGGCGGCAAATATGCAGATTCCGCTGGTCACGACCGCACCGGCGAGGTATCCGACGGCGATACCGGTCGTGCCGAGCACCGGGCCGAGGATGAGCCAGCTGACCACGCCAACCGTGAGGCCGGAGATAGCCGCTGCCGCCGGGATCCGGACCAGATTCCGCTCGGTGGCGCTCAGCGAGTTCACCGCCGGGATGGAGCAGATAAGGATGTACGTCGCGGCGAGCAGCAACTCCAGCACGAGGTGCGCCTGGGCGAATTCCGCGCGGCGGAAGGTGAAGGTCAGGAGGGGCCGAGCCAGCAGTATCGCGCCGGCGAAGAACGGCAGGGTCGCCACCATGAGGAGCCGGGTGCCGGTGTCGAGCTGGCGTCTGATCTCCTCCTCATCGCCGCGCCCGAAGGCGTTGGCCATCGACGGGAAAAGCGCCATGGACAGCGCTCGGGGCACGAAGTACGCCGGCACGGTGAGGGTCATCGCTGCCGCGTACAGGCCCGCCTCGGACGTGCCGCCGTAGAGATACGCGAACACCATGGACAATTGCAAGAACCCCGTACTGGCCAGCACCCCGAGCGCTGCCCAGAAGCCGTAACCGCGCATTTCCCGCCGCAGCGCCGTCGGCACCGTGACTCCGGGAGTGCGAGCCGGCCGCGGTAGGCCGAGCCAGCCGACTACCGCGAACACCGTGTAACCGGCGATGAAGGGCAGCAGCAGGATCAGCTCGACGTCCAGCATCACCACGATGACCGCACCCGCGATCGTGCTGGCGTCGCAGAGGGTTTCGATCACCGCGTACTTGCGGATCGTTCCGTAGCCGTACTGCGCACCGCGTACGAAGGTATAGGCGGAGTACGCGACAACCAGGAAGCATGTCGCCACGATCTCGGCGCCGGAGAACTCGTCGAACAGCCACGGCAGGACGACCGCCACCACGGCGGTCACGCCGGCCGTTCCGAGCATGCACCAGCGCAGAAGGACGATCAGGGCTCGGCGCGCCTGTGCGGCGTCCTTGCCGCCGAGCAACGCCGGGACGAACTTGGTGGCCCCGATCGAGGTGCCCGTGGCGAAGGCAAGAGAGGCGAAGGTCGCGATGGACAACTGGGTGTTCACCTGGCCCAGCGCCTCGCGGCCGAGCTGGCGCCCCACCAGCAGACTGAAGATCAGCCGGGTCAGGCCCAGGGCGAGGATCGCGACGAGCGACAGCACGGTGTTCGCTGCCACCCGGGAGCTGCCGGCACCGGTCGTGTCAGCGGTCATCCGCGCAGGCGTCCGCGACAGCCAAGGTCGACGGTAAGGCTCATGACCCCGTACGCTATCTTGTTCAGGAAGTGTACCAAGTTGGGCGAAACTGTCCCTAGCTGACGGATTTGGGCCCCTTCATGAACGTCGATCGCCCGACCAGAGCAGCAGCCGATCGTTGTGGCGAGCCGGTGTGGGGGCGTCGGTCCGGTCACCACCAAGGATGGGAGCACAGTTGAGACTGGACCGGGTCGTCTTCATTGCCTACGCGACACGGCGAGTCATAGCGATCTGCCTGATCGCCGGCCTGTTGCTGGCCGGAGTGTTCACCGTCCTGTCGCCGGCGGCGTACACCGCGACCTCGCGTGCGCTCGTCTCTCCCAACGCTGAGGTGCTTGCTGAGACCCAGGAGGGCGGTGCGGTCATCGCGTTCGCGCAGCAACGAGCGCAGACGTACGCCGAACTGGTGGGCTCGCCGACGGTGGTCAACCCGGTCGCTCGCCAACTGCGCATCGATGTCTCCGACACCCGGTTGGAGAAAATGATCAGTGCGGAAGTGGTGCCGGGCACTCAGTTGATCGAGATCACCGCCACGGGGACGACGCCCACCCAGTCCGCCACGCTTGCCAACGGCGTGGCTGACCAACTCGCCCGTGAGGTGAGCCGGCTCGAGCAGCAGGGGTCGGGTGCGACGCCGACCGTCGTAGTCAACGTCGTGCAGCGTGCTTCCCTACCGGCCGGACCCGCCAAGCCCCTCGTTCGCAATCTGATCTTCGGCCTGCTGGCCGGGCTCCTGGTCGCGGTGCTGGCCTTCCTCGCCCGGCTGGCCTTCGGCCAGGACCTGACCGACGCCGACGCCATCGTCGCGGTCACCGGAGCCCCCCCGATAGCCAGCGTAGGCGCGCGACGCGGGTCCCGCCGCTCGGTGCTGGCGGTACGGGATCGGCCGCTGTCGGCAGAGGCCGAGGATTACCGCCGTCTTGCCACGAGCCTGCAATACCACGACACCGAGAAGCCGGCGCGATCAGTCGTCGTGGCCGGAGTACTTGGCGGTACGGGGACCTCGACGGTGACAGCCAACCTCGCGACGGCTCTTGCCGAGAACGGCCGCCGCGTCATCGTCATCGACGGCGACCTCCATTCGCCCACCCTCCCGGCGATTTTCGGTGTCGACCCGTGCCCCGGGTTCACCGAGGCGCTGGCAGGCAGACTCGACGCCGAGCAGCTGTTCCAGCCATGCGGCAGGGGTCAGCTCGCGGTCCTGCCGCCTGGCGAGCTACCGGCCAACCCCGGCGCGCTGACCGGCTCGCCAGAAACGAGTGAGCTGATTCAGAAGCTCACGCTCATCTCGGACATCGTCCTGATCGACTCCCCAGCGCTGCTGGAGTACAGCGACGGCATTGCGCTGGCGGCCGTCACCGAAGGAACTGTCCTCGTGGTTCGCTACGGCAAGGTAGGAAGGACCCAGCTGCAGCAGGCTGTGGACCTCATCGACCAGGTGCGCGCACGCCTCATCGGCACGGTGTTCCACGGCGTGCCACGTCGCGGGCCAGGCACGGTGACGCCCGCTCGGCGCCCCACTTCCGCCGCGCCCCCGGCGGACCGTCCGGCTGGCGAGGGCTCTCCGGTCGTTCAGACGTGAGCGTTCGAGCCGCTGCCGCTGCCGCTCGGACCGCGGCCGCTCAGCGGACGGCGCACCGGGTGCCGCTGGGCGTCCGGGTTCGCCCGCCGGTGCTGCTGTTCACCGGCTGCTATCTGATGTTCCTGGCGATACTCTGGTTGCCGTTGGCCGAACTGTTCCCTGAGGCATTCGTCGCACTCACAGTTGACCGTTCGCTGTTCGGCTACAAGCCGCCGGTTGCCACGATCGTCATCTACCTGCTTGGGCTGTACGCCGTCTGGGTCGGCTATCTCTATGCCAAGGCGGTACCGGCTCGCGCGATAGTCCGCCGCGTGGGGGACGAAGATGGGCAGCGCGTGCACCGGCTCTGGCAGGTCGGCGTGGGTGTGGCGCTGGCCGCGTTCGTCATCCAGCTCGTTCTCGTCGGCCAGGTTCCCTTGCTCGCCGTGGCGGCACGTTGGGAGCTCAATCCCAAGCTCATCCAGCTCGTCCTGTGGCTGGCCGCGCTGGTCCCGATGGGGCTGCTCATTCGAGGGTGGCGACGCGGCCCGGTCATTGTCGCGGCCGTCTCCTTCGTCGCGCTGTCACTGTTGGCCTACCGGACGATGGTGTTCGACCTCGTCATGGCGGTCTTGGTGGCCTGCTCGCTCTTCATCCCGCGCCGGCGGCTGGGCATGCTTCTGGTCGGGGTGGGGCTGGCTGTTTTCGTGGTGTTCGCGACAGTTGGGGTCATCACCAAGGGTCAAATCTACGGTAACAAGGGCTACGACATCACGAAGGCGGTCGCACTCGTCCAAACCGACAGCATCGGCACGTTCAGCAACCTGGACCGGGTACGTGTCGTCACTGAAGAGCACGGGACGCTGCGGGGAATGATCGTCACCGACACGTCTCTCAACATCATCCCTGGCGTCGGTCGCGACTACGCGAACTTCAGACTCGGAAGCCTGCTGAGCGGCCGGCAGACGATCACGGTCGATGGGACGCAGATCAACCGCAGCGTGTCCCTCACCACGACGTTCGCCGGTCCCGCGTACGCCGATGGGGGGTATCTAGGCGTACTCATGTTGGGCGGCATCCTCGGGCTGCTGCTGGGAATCTTCGAGGAGGTCGCCGTGCGTTCCCGCTGGTTCGCCGGCGTTTTCGGCCTCTGGGCAGCGGTGATGTTTCACGGCATCTACAGTGGCTTCATCAGCGAGACCGGCATCTTGGTCACCGTTCTCACCAGCGTAGCCGCGGTCATCGCGATCCGTCAGCGAGCTGCCCGGCGTACGGCTACGGCGTCTGACGCGCCCGCCGCGCTCGCTGCTCGAGCAGCCAGGCGACGGGTTGCGTTGTCGGATCTGGCGCTGCCCGCCATGGTCAGCGCAGCCGACGGCACGTCCGCCGGCGGCCGGCGGCCCACCCGCTCCAGGCCGGCCCCTCGGCGGGGATAACGGCCCGATACCGCCTGATCGCGGTCCGGACGGCGAGTCGAGCGCCTCCATCATCGACAATCACGCGCTCCGCCATAGCCCCGGGGCGGAGCAAGACCACCTTGGGCCTATGGGAATTCTCCACCGCAGGCGGGTGAGGGACGTGCCGTCGGGCCTTTCGGCGCGTGCCCGCCACGGAAAGTAACAGTTTGATCTCAACAGGTCACTTTCTGGATGGTTGATCCCGCAGCGCCGATACTTTCCCACCGGTAGGCGCTCCTATCCGTCCAGTTCGCCGGCCTCGCTCGTGCTCCTCGGCGGACGCCCCTCTCTGGGGGGTGGTCCGCAAGCCGTCGCTGGGTCTCACCTAACAGATTCGAGTCCGTTCCGTGAACCTCAGCCGCATCCTCCGGCATGTCCGTAGCTCATGGCGCATCCTTGCCGCTGGCCTTGTCGTCGGCATCTTCCTCGGTGGGCTGGCCACCCTGGTCCAAGCCAAGACGTACGCAGCTACCGCCCAGGTGCTGGTCAGCCCAAACGTCCCGCTGCCGGACAGCGGCGGCGCATCCGTCGGCGACGCCTACTCCGCCGGCCTGTTCAGCCAGCAGCGCGCTCAGTCCTACGTGGAGCTGGCGACCTCGTCTCTGGTGCTCGGGCCGGCGGCTGAGAAGGTCGGGATCGCGCGCCCGGAGACGCTCGAGGACTCGGTCCGGGTGGAGTGGATCGCGCCGGCCACGTCGGTGATCGATATCATCGTCGAGGACGGCTCCGCACGGCAAGCGGCTGCGCTGGCCAACGAGATCGCCGCGCAGCTGGCCAGCGTGGTCGCGACGATCGAGCGATCGACCACCGGCCAGCCGGCTCCGGTCAAGGTGACCACGGTGCGACCGGCCTCGGTGCCACTCTCGCCGGAGAGCCCCGACCCGGTGGCGAACCTGCTGCTGGGCCTGGTGCTGGCGCTGCTGGTGGGGCTGCCACTGCTGCTCGTGCGGGCGCTGCTGGACCGCAGCGTCAACGACAGCGCGGCGGTCGTCGAGGCGACCGGCGAGCCCCCGCTGGGCATCATCGGCCATGCAGACCCCGGCGGCCTGGTCCTCCGCGAGGCGCCGCAGTCCCTGGTGGCCGAGGCGTTTCGCAAGCTGGGGACCAGCACCCGGTTCGCCCGTCCGGGGGCTGCCGCTCACTCGCTGGTGGTTACCGGACCGCAGGCTGACACCGGCGCGTCCCTGGTGGCCGCCAACCTCGCCCTGGCGCTGGTCGAGGCCGGTCGCCGGGTCGTTCTTGTCGACGGCAACCTGCCCGATCCAGCCATGAGCCGGCTGTTCGGGCTGTCCGACGCACCCGGGCTGCATGATGTGTTGGCCGGTGATGTCGAGCTCGTTGCCGCACTGGCTCCCGGCGGCGAGGCGGGTCTGCTCGTGCTGGCGGCCGGCCGGCCCGCGAACGGCTCCGGCACTGTGGTCGCCGGCCCGCCCATGGTCGGCCTCCTCGAGCGACTTGAGGCGCAAGCCGACATCGTGATCATCGACGCACCACCGGTGCTGCTCTACGCCGCGGCCGCCGAGTTGGCCGCGATTGCCGACGCCGCGCTGCTCGTCGCCCGCTACGGCAAGACGAAGGTCGAGGAAGTGCAGCAGGCCTGGGTGACGCTCGGCCAGGTCGGCACGCCGGTGCTCGGCGTCGTCCTCAACGGCGTTCCCGGGCCTGACCCGGCGGCGGCCGTCGGCGTGGCTCGTACGCCAGCACCTGTGGAGACCTCATCTGTGGCCCAGGCCGAGCCGCTGCAGCGCAGCACCCGCTGATCCGGCCGTCTCGGGGCCTACCGCAGCCGGCGACCGCACTCCGGGCAGGTCTCGGCGGTGGTCCACCGCTCGTCGTCGACCACGTGCCCGCACCGACCGGTCCAACCGATGACCCGGGCCGGGTTGCCGACGACCACACGGTGCGGCTCGACATCGTGCAGGACCACCGCACCCGCGCCCACGATGGCCCACGTGCCGATCGCCACGCCGGGAAGAACGACCGCCCGTGCGCCGATGCTGGCCCCGTGGCGCACGGTGATGCCCTCGACAGCCCAATCCTGGTCGCCCTTCAATCCACCCTCGGGGTTCGCCGCCCGGGGAAATCGATCGTTGGTGAGCACCACGAGTGGGCCGACGAACACCTCGTCCTCCAGGGTGCTGCCGTGGAAGACGTTGGCGTAGTTCTGCAGCTTGCACCGGTCACCGATGACGACATCGGTGTCGACGAACGCACCCTTGCCGAGGATGCAGTCGACGCCTATCCGTGCGCCGCCACGTACCTGAGCCTGGTGCCAGATCCGGGTACCCTCGCCGAGCACGGCACCATCCTCGACCGTGGCGCTGGGATGGACGTAGGCGGGGCGTGGGGCGCCGCCCACACTCACCCGGCACCACGCCGAGACATCACCGCGGTCGGGGTCTTGAGCAGGATCCAGGCATCGAGTGCCAGCGAGCGGTTCTCGATGTACCGCAGGTCCATTCCGCACATGTCATCGAAGGTGACCTGGCCGCGCCCGAGCACCTGCCAGTAGCCGGTGAGGCCGGGTCGCACGGCCAGCCGGCCCAGCTGCCACGGTTTGTAGTGCTCGACCTCGTACGGCAGTGGCGGTCGCGGACCTACCAGGCTCATATCGCCACGAAGCACGTTCCATAACTGGGGGAGTTCATCGAGGCTGCTCTTGCGCAGCCAGCGCCCTACCCGGGTGATCCGGGGATCGTCTCGGAGTCGCTCGGCGACCACGCTTTCGGAATGTTCGATCAGGTAACGCAGATAGTCCCGGTGAATTGAGTCGTCCATGTCGCTGCGCATCGTCCGCAGCTTGTAACAGGCGAAGTGCCGCCCGCCCTCCCCGACGCGTTCCGCGGCGTACACAGCCCGGCCGCGACTCTCCAGCCTGATCACGACGGCGAGCAGCGCCAGCAGGGGAAAGGCCAGCACAAGCAGGACGCCGGCAACTGTCACGTCGAACAGGCGCTTGACGAGGACGTACGGGCGAGAGCCGCCAACCTTCACCCGGCTCTCCGGATGGATGGGCTGACCTGCTCTGGGCGTGGTCGCCGGCGCGCCGGCGCGAGTAGCAGGACCTCGTCGGCCGTGGACGGTTTCCGCGATGACACGCCGTCCCTTCCTGTTGGGCCACCGGCGCGCGCCGGTGGCCCGCGCGACTGCCCCGAGCGCCATCTGGCGGCGTCAGATTACACGGAATCACCGCGTGCCACCTTGTGGAAGCATATTGACACCCGCCGAGGCCGGGATTGTGCCCTCGTGACGTGGTTCGGCTACCCTGGTGCACCCGGCCGGACGTTCTCGCCTGGGGAACCACCATTCGGCCGGGAGGCGCTGGCGTGAGTCGCGAAGACGACCTCCCGGCTCCGCGGACACGGCACCGCCGGCCACGGCGGCGTCGCGGGGTGACCGCCGCCGTCTTGGCAACGGCACTCGTGGTCGCCGGCGCGACTCTTGCCGGGACGGTATTCGCCGCGGCTCAGAAGTACGACAGCAACGTTGCCCGGATCGATGCGTTCACCCGCGGTGGCACCGGGCAGCTGACACGCCCCCGGCCCCGAGTCGACGGGCCACTCACCTTCCTCGTGGTCGGCTCGGACAGCCGGGCAAGCAATCCGAATGACGCGGCTGAGCTGGCAGCGACCGGCGGGCAGCGTACTGACACGATCATGCTGATCCACCTGCAGCGCGACCAGAAACACGGCTATGTCGTGTCGATCCCGCGAGACACATTCGTCGACATCCCTCCCGGACCGGGCTGGTCCGGAGGCAAGGGCAAGATCAACGCGGCCTTCCATTACGGCGGGGTCCCCCTGTTGGTGCATACGATCGAGGACTTCACCGAAGCCCAAGTCGACCATGTGGTCGTGATCGACTTCAGGGGTCTCGAACGCGTGGTCGACGCTCTCGGCGGCATCGACGTCACCGTGACCAGATCGGTGCGAGACTCCCAGACCAAGGCGGAGTTCACCAAGGGCCTCAACCACCTCGACGGCAAGCAGGCCCTGGACTACGTACGGCAACGCTTCGGACTCCCGGAGGGCGACTTCGACCGCATCAAACGGCAGCATCAGTTTCTCTTCGCGCTGCTGGACAAGGCTGGCTCGACGGGCACCCTGGCCAACCCCGTCAAACTCGACGCGTTCCTGGACGCGGCATCGGAGTCGATCACCGTCGACAACGAGCTGCAGATCATCGACCTGGCCGTTCAGCTCCGCTCGCTTCGCCCCGCTGACTTCACCTTCCTCACCACCCCTATCGCGGGGTATGGCAGGGATCCGACCTGGGGATCGGTCCTGGTCCCCTACGCCGTCAAGGCAGCCGAGCTGTTCGAGGCACTGTCCAGCGACACGCTCGCGGCGTGGGTGTCGGCGAACCCCAGATACACCAGCGATCCGACTCGCGGGTTCTGACAGGCAGCTACCGGACCTCCGGCCGCGCGGGGCGAGCGGTGCCCCCGGCATAGGTCCCGAAGAACTGGGCCGCCGCCAACTGGTTGGCCAGCGCCCACGTCGGATACGCGTGGATGGTCTGGGCGATGCGTCCGATGAACATGCCGGTCCGGATGGCGAGCGCCCCCTCGGTGATGAGCTCACCGGCGACCGGCCCCACCGCGGTCATGCCTACCAGGCGCAGGAAGGGTGTGCCGGGCAGCAGCTTGCGGGGGACCGCGATCATCTTGACGAAGCCGTCGGTCTGGCCGGCGACCCGAGCCCGGTCGCTGGTCGTGTCGGCGGCACAACTGATCAGCGCCGCCGCGCCGTACTTCTCGTAGGCGTCCGCCTCCGTCAGCCCGACGTGCGCCACCTCAGGGTCGGTGAAGGTGACCCATGGGACGACCGACGCATCCCAGGCGCGCGCAGGCCACCGAGCAGGCCGGGCCGCCGCGGCGCCGCGAAGGCGTTGCCGGCGGCGATGCGGCCCTGCTGGTAGCCGACGTGGGTGAACTGCAACGGCGAAGCGCAGTCGCCGGCGGCGAAGATGTGCTTTGCGGTGGTGCGCAGGTGGCCGTCGACGACGACGAAGCCGCGTCGATCCAGTTCGACACCGGGCACGTCAAGAGCGAGCGAGTCGGTGCTCGGCGCCCGGCCGGCCGCGACGAGCAGGTGGCTGCCGGAGACCGACGAGCCGTCGTCGAGGGTCAGCGTCGGACCGGCCGCCACCGCTGCCACCGCGGACCCCGTCCGCACGCTCACCTCATCGCGCTCCAGGGACATGCGCAGGACTCGCCGCGCCTCGGGCTCGTCACGGATCAACAGGGTAGGTGATCGCTGGATCACGGTGACTTCGCTCCCCAGCCGACGGAAAGCTTGCGCGAGCTCGCAGCCGACCGGTCCGCCGCCCAGGACGAGCAGGTGTGCTGGCTGTTCCTCCAGCGAGAACACGGTTTCGTTGGTCAGGTGAGGCACATCCGCCAAGCCGGACACCGGTGGCACAGCCGCCCGGGCACCCACGGCCAGGATGAACCGACCACCGGTCAGGGTGGCGCCATCGACGTCGACTGAATGGGATCTGGTGAACTGCGCGTGCCCGCGTACCAGGTCGATGCCCTCGGCGGCCAGCATCTCTGGTGACTCGTCCTGCTCGATCAACGCGATCGTTGCCCGCACATGCTTGATCACCGCCGGGAAGTCGATCTCGACCGTGCCGCGGTAGCCGCGCTGTTCGCCGCCGCGCAACGCGGCGACCTGACGCGCGGTCTGGATCAGGGTCTTGCTGGGTACGCAGCCGTAGTGGGTGCAGTCGCCGCCCAACCGGTCCCGCTCGACCAACGCGACGCGGTGGCCGGCGGCCCGGGCCGCTCGCGCCGCGCTCAGGCCAGTAGCGCCGGCGCCCAGCACGATGAGGTCGTAGTCGCCCATCACCGCATCCTGACAGGTACTGCATCGTGACCGGGCTCAGTCGCGTAGCGTGCTACGTGTGGCTTACGAGGGCCCCCTCGTTGTCGCCCACCGGGGCTCATCGCACGCGGTACCCGAGCACACCCTGGCCGCCTACCAGCAGGCGATCGACGAGGGAGCCGACGCTGTGGAATGCGACGTGCGTCTCACCCGAGACGGACACCTCGTCTGTGTTCATGATCGCCGAGTCGATCGTACCTCGAGCGGTCGGGGCCTAGTGTCCACACTGGAGCTGGCTGAGCTTTCCGAGCTGGACTTCGTCTCCTGGCGCGCAGAAGCCGGTGAGGTGCCCGACACCGACGACAACGGCGTCCTCACCCTTGCCCGGCTTCTGGAGCTAGTGCTGTCGGCTTCCGGCAGAGTCACGCTGCATGTCGAGACCAAGCACCCCACCCGCTATGCGGGTCTGGTCGAGCAGACCCTGGTACGCATGCTGAGCGGTCAGGGGGCGATCGGGGGAAACAGCCAGGTCACCGTGATGAGTTTCGCGCCGCTCGGGTTGCGCCGGATCCGATTGTTGGCTCCGGAGCTACCTACCGTCTTGCTCATCCGGTCGCATACCTACGGGCTGTGGCGCGAAGGGATACTTCCCTCCGGCGTGCGCATCGCCGGACCCAGCATCGACACTGTCCGCCGGCATCCGAGGTTCGTCTCGCGGGTGAAGGCGCGCGGGCATCGGGTGCACGTGTGGACGGTCGATGATCCGGCCGATGTCGACCTGGTGCTCGATCTCGGCGTTGATGCGATCATCACCAACCGCCCGGCAGAGGTCCTGCGGCGACTCGGCCGCGTCTGACCGGTCTGTCTGCCGGAGAGCGACCAGCGCGTCACAGCGCGGTGAATGGTCACTCTGAGTCAGGCGCAACGGCCTTCACCGGGCCTATTCTTCGGGGCCCGGACGCCGTTGCCTCCCCCGTCGGCGGCGTCCGGGTCAAGACTCGGTCACTCTGGGTCAGACCAGTGGGTCCCGCCAAATGGGGCAGGACATGCACCGCGGGCCACCGCGGCCGCTGCCCAACTCACTGCCAGCGATTCGGATGACCTCGATCCCGGCCTCTTCCAGTTGTGCGTTGGTCTCGACGTTGCGTTCGTAGGCAACGGCCAGCCGGGGTGCGATACAGAGCGTGTTGTTGCCGTCGTCCCATTGCTCACGCTCAGCGGTGACCGGGTCGAGGCCGGTGTCGATCATCCGTAGGGTGTCGATGCCCATTGCCTTGGCGGCGGCGACCAAGAACGGCTCCGGTCTGGTGACGACCGGCTGCCGCGCGCCGTTCCTCATGGTGTAGGCGATCAGGGTGTCGGCGACCGCGGGATACATCAAGATGGCATCGACGTCCACCATCGTGCACACGGTGTCGAGGTGCATGGTGGCGCGTTCCTGCGAGATCGGGACGACGAGCACGGTATGCGCGGCACCGGCGACGAACACCCGACGGGCCAGTGTCTCGGCGCCGGCGGCCGTAGTCCGCTGCCCCACGCCGATGGCCAGCACGCCGGGCGTGAGCAGCAGCACGTCGCCACCTTCCAGCCACTCCTGACCGGCCGAGTACAGGCTCTGGGTGCCGGCGAAGCGGGGATGATACCGGTAGATCGCCTGGGTCAGCGTCGTCTCGCGCTGCCGGGCCGGCATCGACGGACTGGTCACGGCCACCCGATCGCGCACCCACACGCTGGAGTCACGGGTGAACAGCAGGTTGGGCAGCGGGTCGATCACGAAGTTGATCGTGTCCATCAACCGGTAGGTGAGGCTGTGCTCGTCGCGGATCTCCTCGTGTGCCAGCCCGGCGATGAGCACCTGGGCCAGATCTTGGGAGTGCAAGCCGGTCAAGTGCGCGGTCACCGTGCGACGCAGGGTTTCGCCCAGGCGTGGATCGGCCGTCACCCCGGCGATCGTCTCCGTCCGCGCGGCCGGAACCGCGAGGGTCTCGGCGAGCAACTCGGCCAGGTAGAGTACCTCCACACCATGGTCACGCAACGCCGCCGCGAAGGCGTCGTGCTCCTCCTGCGCCCGGCCGACCCACGGGATCCCGTCGAAGAGCAGCTTGTCGTTGTTGCGAGGGGTCAGCCGCTTGAGCTCTGGACCGGGACGGTGCAGCAGGACGGTTCGCAGGCGGCCGACCTCGCTGTCGACGTCGTGCCGCGGCGGGTCAGGCATGTGCTTCTCCTCAGTCGAGCCGCGGTGGCAGTCAAGTCGCCACGGTGATCATCATTGGGCAAGGAGGCCTGGACAAGTGAGATGCGCCAAATGAGCCGCCCGCAAGACTTCCATAGTGGTGTTCGGCACCCGCGGCGATGTCTCTGGTTAGTGCTGCAGCCGTAGATCATGATCATTGGCGCGAGATCACGACGTGCGCCCAGATCCCGTTCGTCCGGCACCGGCGAGAGCGACCATCTGGGCGCTTTCGTCCCGTGGGGCGATCTCAGCCCGGCTGAAGTCGCGCGCTCCTCAGGTCCGCCTCGCCGGCGGTCTCGTGGTGTGGCTGACCAGCCCGCGGCTAGGGTCGCGCTCCATGGGACTACTCGAAGGGTCCGTAGCCATCGTCACCGGTGCGGGCCGGGGTCTGGGCCGCGGCGAAGCGATCGAGCTCGCAGCGCAGGGCGCTGCTGTCGTCGTCAACGAGCTCGACGGTGAGGCCGGCCAGGGTGTCGTCGAAGAGGTCCGGGCTGCGGGTGGGAGGGCCGTCCTCGACACCGGCGACGTCAGCGACATCGATGCTGCCGCGGCGCTCGTCGCCACAGCTCTGGCGGAGTTCGGTCAACTCGACGCCTTGGTCAACAACGCCGGCATCCTGCGCGACCGGACTTTGGTGAACATGACACCTCAGGAGTGGGACGACGTTGTCCGGGTGCACCTGCGCGGGCACTATGCGCCGACTCGGGCCGCCTGTGCGTACTGGAAGGACTCCGGCCGCCAAGGCCATCTGGTGTGCACCTCCTCCACATCCGGTCTGCTGGGCAACTTCGGGCAGGCCAACTATGGTGCGGCCAAGGCCGGCGTCGCAGCCTTCTCGACGATCGTGGCAATGGAGATGGCGCGCTATGGCGTGACGTGCAACGTCATCGCGCCGGCCGCCCGCACCCGGATGACTGAGTCGGCATATGGCGACATCCCTGTGGGGACGGCCGGCGGGCAGGCAGACTGTGGAGGAACGAACAGCGGGGAGACGAACGATGTGGAGGTGTTCGACTTCTGGCACCCGGACAACGTGGCTCCGATGGTCGCCTACCTGTGCAGCGACGCCAGCTCGCACATCAGCGGCAAGGTCTTCGGCGTGCAAGGCGACGTCGTGGAGCTCTACCAGCCCTTCACCTCCGCCGCGGCAATCGAGAACCATCACCTGCGGTGGACCGCCGAGGGTTTGGCCGCGCGAGTAGGAGAGTTGTTCTCCGCGAGTGGCATCGTGCCCGAGGCGGAGAACTTGATGGCCAAGTTGCGCTACACCATGACGACACGACGTTAGAGCGCTGCGTTCGCTCATGACGAGGCGAGTGAGCATCGAGCGCAGTGAGGCGCGGAGCGAGTTGACGGCTAGTCGGGTTGCACTCCGCGCCGTCGGGCGAGCGCGACCGCCTCGGTGCGCGAGCTGGCGCCCAGCTTGGCCAGGATGTTGGACACGTGAACGCTGACGGTCTTGGGACTGATGTACAGCTGCAGGCCGATCTCGCGGTTACTGCGCCCATTCGCGATCAGGGACAGCACCTCGTGCTCCCGAGCCGTCAGCGCCTCGGGCTGGTTGCCCGATTCCCGTTGGGTTGGCACGGTGGACGAGCCGAGGGCCTGGATCTCGACCAGCAGCGGTCGTGCGCCGAGCCGGTTGGCGGTGGCGCGGGCTACGGCGACCAGCTCGGCCACCTGGCCGCTGTTGCGACCCACGGCGCGCAGCACCGCGGCCAGGCGGGCCTGTGACCTGGCCGTCTCGAAGACGTGACCGAAGCGCGCGAATGCGGCGACGCTCGTCTCCCACGCGGCGAGAAGCTCCTCTTCGGTCGGTGCGTCGACGCCGGCCAGCCAGCGCAGCCGGGCATCCTCGGCTCTCACGCGAGCCACCCAAGCTTCGCCCTCGGCACCGCGCTTCCGGCCGCGGAGTAACCCGTGCCGCACGACCGTGTCGACCCCGTCGACGAGCGAGCGACCCCGCTGAACGAGCTCCTTCCGCTCGGGGCCGCTGGACCGGACTGCCGCCGTGGCCAGCTGACCCAGCAGCAGGCCACTGAGGCGGATCCGCGCCTGGAAGGTGGGAAGCTGCCACAGCTCGGTCATGAACGCGACCGTCTCGTCGAACATCGCCTCTGCGGCGGCCAGGTCGCCCCGGTCGCCGAGCAGGTCGATCGTTGCGCTCGCGGTGTAAATCGCGATCATGCCCTCGCGTTTCCACCACGGCCGGAGCTGGGGGAGCAGGTCGAGCCGCTGGTCCTCACCTCTTCCCGCGGCAACCGACAGCTGGACCGAGGCGAGCTCCGCCTCCGCCATGGCGGGGGGAGACTGACCGGTAACGTCGCCGATGCGCTCGGCCTCGTCCCACTTGCCGCTCACGTAGGCCGCGATGGCGGCCATGACACGAGCCTCGAGGCCATAGGGCGTCCACGGCCGGCCAGTTTCACGGGCCCGCTCCGTCGCCGCCTGATAGACCGCGAGGGCCTGATCCAGGCGGGCATGTTCGTAATGCAGTCCGCCGAGGTTGACCATGCTGCGCAGCTCGACCGTCACCTCACCGGCCGACCGTGCCTTCGCGGCGGAGCGCTCGAAGGCGAGCTGGGACCGCTCCGGATCGCCCGTTCGTTGCTGCACCCGGGCGAGCGTCGTCAAAGCGTCCGCCACCACATCCGGGAGACCGAGCTCGCGACCGAGCCCGACAGCGGTCTCCGCCCACCGCGCAGCCTCGTCGTCGCGATGGCGCTCGGCGTGGGCCTTGGCGTGTACGTTGACCACGCGCGCACGCAGCGCGGTGGGCGGCGTGGCGGGCACCAGGTGGAGCGCCTCGGTGGTGACAGCGAGCGTGTCAACGATGGTCTCGGTCAAGCTTGCCGTGGTAGCGAGCGCGATCAGCAGTTGAGCCCGCTGCTCTCCCGGAGCGTCGGGCAAGAGCTCCTGCAGCCGCTCCTGGACGAGCCCGGTCGCGCGGTAGGGATGGCCCGCAGCCACGGCCGCCTCTGCGGCCTTCAACGTCAGAGCGACGACGTCGACGGGCCGCTCGCTCCGTGTCCAGGTGTCGTCGTCGGCGAGCAGCTCGAGTGCCATCTCGTAGTGCCGGGCGGCCTCCCCGGGACCGGCGATAGCCATTGCTTCGTCGCCCGCCTGGATGCAGGCTCGAGTGGCGGTGGGCAGATCGTGAGCGAGCCTCGCGTGCCGCGCAAGCTCCGCCGCCGTGCCCTCAACCTCCCGCGCGACGAGCGCGGCGGCGTAGGTACTGTGCAGGCGAACCCGCTCACCGGGGAGCAGGTCGTCGTAGACCGCCTCGGCCAGCAGTGCATGGCGGAAGGCGTAGCCGTTCGCACCGACCGGAACGAGGACGTTGTTGTCGACGGCTGACCGCAAGACGCGCTCGAGGGTTTCGCCGTCCGTGCCAACCGCCCGGGACAGCAGGTCGTGGGACACTCGCCGTCCGGCGACCGAGGCAGCGCGGACCGCGAGGCGGGTTATATCGTCGAGGTGGTCGAGTCGCAGCAGCAGCAAGTCGGCGAGATCGGTCGGCAGGGTCGCCCCACCCAGCTCGGATGCGGCGACCAGCTCCTCGGTGAAGAAGGGGTTGCCTTCGGCTCGCTCGACGATGCGGCGGACCTGGCCTTCACGGAGCGGCGCCGGGTGCAGCGCGCGGACCAGCGCACGGACCCCTGCATCGGCGAGCGGTGCCAGCTGGACGCGGCTAACCGCTGGCAGGCGCGCCCACTCGGCTGCGGCGGCCCGCAACGGGTGGCGCCGGTGGAGGTCGTCGGTGCGGTATGAGGCGACCAGGCTGACCGAGTCGGGGAGGTGCCGGACCAACAGGAAGCTGAGCATCTCGCGGGTGGACTGGTCGGCCCAGTGAACGTCCTCGAGCAGCAGGAGCAGCGGGGCGGAAGCTGCCAGATCCTCGAGAGCGGCATGCACGGCCTCGAAGAGGCCGGCGCGGTCCACCCGCTGGGGGGAGGACGCGCCGGCGTCCGACAACAGACGTCGTCGGGGCATCAGCCGAGCGACCGCTGGATTGGCCTCGACGAGGGAGGCGGCGAGAGCGGGTGAATCGCCTTCGAGCCGGCCGAACGCCTCGCTCAGCGCGAGGTAGGGCAGGGCGCCATCGCCGAAGTCGAGGCAATGCCCGACGAGAACCCGCCAGCCGGCGTCGTCGGCCGAGTCGCGCAACTCTGTCAGAAGGCGCGTCTTGCCAACCCCGGCGTCTCCCCCCAGCAGGACTGCCGCGCCGGCCGGGCTGGCCGAGCCGATGCCGACAAGGCTGCACAAGTGCGCAAGCTCGTCACGCCGCCCGACGAGCGGGCGACCTGAGGGTGGCTCGGCCGGCATATCATGCATCATCCCGGCTGCCTGTCACACTGGCGATCTCTTTTCGTGGCCGCCGCAGACTGCCCTATGAGCCGGTGACCCGACCGAACGGCAGGTGCCAGCGACGATGACGCGGCGCGCGACGGTGAGATGCCGGATGGTAGGCGGCGCTGATGCGCTCGCGGCGGTACGCCGCGTCCGCGGCGATGAACTCGGGGGTGGTGAACACGTCGGCTCCTCTGGAGGTTCTCTTTCTGACACCGTTGAGACTGCGCGTCTGAGGAGCCCGGCCACATCGGGACTATGACGTATCTCCATGTCACCTTGGCCGAGCCGGCTACTTAGCCGCTACCCACGGATCGAGGCCCTAGGGCTCCTCACGGGTCCGAGTCTGGCGCATGCGTCGGCACCGGTAGTCCAAGCATTGCTCCACTCCGCAGGCGGTTGCACCCGACCCGGCTGGGGATGACACTGGGCGCCAGTCGGGTGTGATCGCGGAGGATCGTGGCGGTTCTGGCCCCGCGGCGGCAGTAAGTCCCCGATGCATCATGACAGGTGTGAGCGAGGTTCTGATCCAGCCCGTCGAGGGTCGAAAGCTCAAGCTGGAGCATCTGATCCCCCCCGCATCGGCAAGAAGAGCGGGTCGTTCACGGCGACACTGGAGATCGAGACGGGAAAGGCGACCGTCGGAGTCTGGGACGGCGCAGGACTCGACGAGTTCTTCGCTGGGCCTGCCCAGGCGTGGCGAGGGTTCGACGGTGAGCGACCTACAGCGCCCTTGAGGGAGACCTGTCCATCTCGTGCCGTCACAACGGCCGTGGGTCAGTGAGTTGCACGGTCGCGGTCGCTCAGCTCTGGCCTCCAGTCTGGGAGTTCTCCGCCGAGATGAACTTGCCCCCTGGCAGTACAGCTAGTCCTGCGGGCGAACGGAGCCGTCGGCAGTCAGGATCTGCTCCCTGAGGATGTCGCCGTGTCCGGCGTGCCGCGCGAGCTCCTCGATCATGTGTACGTAGATCCATCGCAGGGACAGTGGCCCCCGACGGTTGTGCATGGCCAGGTCGTCGAGCGAGAAGGCCGCAGCAGTCACGTCGGCGTCCGCCCAAGCTTGGCCGTAGCCCGCCAGAACCGACTCGACATTGTCGGTGTCGGTCAGGACGAAGCTGTCCTCCACCGCCTCCGGCAGGCCGGTCTCCGCACGAGTGCGTCCACCGAGGGCGACGTCGAACCACACGCGTTCCACGAATGTCGCGTGCTTGACCAAGCCCAGCAGTGTCGTAAGCGACGGCACCAACCGCCGTCTGGCTTGCTCCTCGGTGAGTCCATCCAGCAGACCGACGATTTCAGCGCGGTTGTCGTGCAGAAACGACTCGATCTGCTCGCGTTCACCACTGGTCAGTGCGGAGTCACTCCGGTTCTCAAGGCCCATTCCCGGAGCCTACGTGCCGGTCTCCGGACTCCGGACCGATGGCGGCCAGCCCAACGTCGTCGTCGAGCTTCTTGTAGCGGAGTTTCGCTTCCCATCGTCACGGTCCCTCCTCGATCTCAGGCAGGTTCCACGTGGTCCAATTCAAAGAGCGAGACTTCGTTGCTGGTGGCTCAGATCCCCGACCATACTGTGACGGCTGAGTCTCCCGCCTTCTGAGCTCACTGCCGCCAAGAAGCGTTTCGTTGGGCTCGGGTTCCGACATCGTCGCGTCGGTGCCGAGCAAGAAGGTCGCCGCAGCGAGCGGTGTGGAGCTGGCCTACTACGTCTCTGGCGTGATGTCGTCCTGATCGGGCATTCGATGGGTGGCACGGTTGCCCATCTCGTCGCGCGGGCGCGACCCACCTGGATCTGGCGGCTCTGCGCACCCAGGAACGCGACGTCAGCAACTCGTCCGGGGTCAGGGAGAGTATGTGGCCGTCCACTCTTTCATCCACCCCCTTTGCCGCCGAGAATTCTATCGCGGTTCCAAGGTCACGCTCGTGGTCGTCTTGCTATCTTCTGCGGCGTGAAGGGCTGGTGAGGAGGCCGGTATGGCCCGCAAGAACTCAGGCGACTATGGGAAGGAGATGCGCAGGCAACTCTTGACAGCCGGCATCTGCAGCCCGCGCGAGTTGTTCGGCTGCAACGTCGAGGAAGTCTCGGACCTGGCGGTCAGCAATGGCGCCATTCTCCCCCGTGCGTACTGGGGGTTTCTGCAAGCGGCGGGTCGCGGAGCTGGGGACTTCTTCCGGGGGACCGACATCTTCTACCGGAGCTTGCCCATCCCCAGGCAGGTAGTGCAAGAAATGATAGACCGCGATGAGCGGGCGGCCGGGTTCACCTTGCCTGACAAGGTATTCGTGTTCGCCTCCCATCAGGGCTATTCGTTCCTCTACTTCGCAGTGGAAGAGGATGATGACGATCCTGCCGTGTTCGCCTACGTAGAGGATGAGGGACCGCCGCGGCAGGTAGCGGAGAGCTTCACGCAGTGGTTCTCCGCCAGCGTGACAGATCACGCGGAACTGTAGAACGGTGCCCGCGTCCGGTCCGGGTTCGGTTGGCTTGTCCGTGTGATCGAGCAGATCGAAGCCCTGTGAACCGGCTCCCCTTGACTGATCATCTGGTGTCTGAGGCGATCGCACACGTTGCCCTGACCCGGTGGATCGGCTTCCCCGTCAGGTCCGGACGGCCTCGGTCGCGGCGGCCACCGCCAGAGTGGCGAACAACGCGGCGGCGCCTCGTTGGATCCAGACCAGCGGTATCACCCGCAGGACGACCCGGCCGAGGATGACCGCGATTGCGGCGACGGCGACAAGTGCGGCGAAGGATCCCAGGAAGACACTGACGGGCTCCGCGTAGCGAGCAGTGAGTGCGGCCGTGGCCAGCTGCGATGCGTCGCCCCACTCGGCGGCGAACAGCACGCCGAAGGAGGTCGCAGCGATCCGAGGCGCGCTGTTCGGATCCGTCGCACCGACGTCCGCCGGGTGCTCGGAACCCTTTCTCGACGCACTGAAAAGGATGACCGCGCCGGCCGTGAACAGGACCGCCACGACGGCGAGAACCGCCCGCTCTGGCAGTAGCGACAACAGTTGCCCGGCGGTGACCGCGATGAGGCACTGCAGGAAGAACGCGGCCGATACCCCGGCGAGCACCGGCAACGGCCGGTAGCGGGTGGACAACACCAGCGTGGCAACCAGGGTCTTGTCCGGCAGTTCTGCCAGCAGCATGACGAGGAAGGTCACGGCTAGCACGCCGAAGGAAAGGCTCACCGTCCAAAATCTGCGGACTGGGCCGCTGCCGTCGCGGTGTCGAGCACCTGCTTCACGGGACGACCCAGGGCGGCCGCGGCCGCGGCGACATCGTCGTATTCCATACTGACGTTGACGATCACGCCGTCGAGGCGAGCGAGCTTTACTCGTACCGAGTGGCCGTCGACCGCCACCATTGCGGCCTCGCGTTCGAGCGCGTACTTGTCGACCGAGACTTGCCGCAGGCCGATCGTCGACGTCTCGGTGAAGATCACGAAGCGCACCGCTTCGACCGCTGCCTGACCACACAGGACATGCAAGGTGTGCGCCGGCCGGCCCTTCTTCATCAGGATCGGAGTCAGCCAGGCGTCGGAGGCGCCCGACTCCAGCAGCCGGGCCAGCACTGCCGGCCACAGCCGGGGATCGAGGTCGTCGACGTTGGCTTCCAGCACGACGGCGGTCCCGGCGCTATCGGTGCCGGTGCTGTGGGTATCGACCGGCTTGCCCCGACTCGGCTCACCCAGGACCAGCTCGCCCAAGACCAGGCGGATGACGTTCGGCAGCTCGTCGAGGTCACGGCGGCCCGCTCCCGAGCCGACCCGGCGCACGGTCATGGCCGGCAGCGGCTCCCATCCTGAGACATGCGATGCCAGCAGCGCCGCGCCAGTGGGTGTGCACATCTCGTACGGCGCCGGACCGGTCCAGACGGGAGCGTCCACCGCGGACAGTAGCTCGAGCACTGCCGGAGCAGGGATCGGGATCACGCCGTGCTCGGTGCGCGCCATGCCGCTGCCCAGCGACACCCGGCTGGCGGTGAGGGCAGTGACACCGAGCGCGTGCAGGCCCGCGCACACCCCCACCACGTCGGCGATGGCATCGAGCGCGCCCACCTCGTGGAAGTGCACCTGCTCGATCGCGATGCGATGCGCCCGTGCCTCGGCCGCGGCGAGCCGGCCAAATACGTCGAGCGCCCGGGCGCGTATCGGCTCGTCCAAGGCCGCCCGCTCCAGCAGATCACGGATGTTGGGCCAGGTGCGGGTGACCGTGGTGCGCAGCGCGTCGACATGCACCAGCACCGCACCCAGCCCCTGTCGGGTGACCTCCTCCGCCGTGAGTCTGATCGGCTCGGTGTCGACAGCATCGACGGCGGCCTGCAGTGTCGCCAGCGGCACTCCCGCGTCGACCACGGCGCCGAGCAGCATGTCGCCGCTCGCCCCGGCGATGCAGTCCACCCAGCCGATCACGGCTGCCACCTCATCACAGTGCCGGCCCGGCGCTTCGCCTGGCCACCCGGGCGGCGAAGACGCCGGCCCCGAACCCGTTGTCGATGTTGGTGACCACGACGCCCGGAGCGCAGGAGTTCAACATGGTGAGGAGGGCCGCGATACCGCCGAAGGAGGCTCCATAACCGACGCTGGTCGGGACCGCGACCAGTGGCACCCCGGTCAGGCCGCCGACCACACTCGGCAAGGCACCATCCATGCCGGCGACGACAACCAGGCAGTCGGCAGTGTCCAGATCGGCTCTGACCGCGAGCAGGCGGTGTATCCCCGCGACTCCGACATCGTCCACCCGACGGCTCTGAGCCCCGAAGGCCCGCGCCACGAAGGCGACCTCGGCGGCGACCGGACCGTCGGAGGTGCCCGCGCTCACGACAGTGACCGCGCCCCGCGGCGCAGGCAGCGGACCCACGCAGACGCAGCGGCCCTCGGCTTCCTCCGCGATCTCGTCGCCGGCGAACTCCTCGCGCAGCGCCGCCGGCATCTGCTCGTTCGCCCGGGTAATCAGCGCCGGCCGGTCCGGATGCGCCCGCCGCAGCGCTGCCGTGACCGCGACCACCTGCTGGACGGTCTTCCCCGCGCCGTAGATCACTTCGGGGTCGCCGGTACGCAGGGCCCGATGGGTGTCGGGGCGGCTGAAGCCGAGATCGGTGAAGCCCTCGAACGGAGCCTGGACTAGGCGCTCCAGTGCGGCGTCCACCCCGACCGACCCGGCGGCGACGTCGGCGAGCAGGGCGCGGGCCTCGTTGCGGTCCACGCTGACGAACCCTACGTTGCGACCTGGCGCGAGCGGGTCGCTGGTGGAGCGCGGCTAGGCTGCGGATCGTGCACCTCGATCCGCAAACCCTGCAATTCGTGGCGCTGGGCGCGCTCGCCCTCGGCGTGCTCGGGCTGCTGGTCGGCGTGGCCGCGAGCCGGCGACTCGCGCGCTTGCGCGCCGAGGTGGCAGCGCTGCGGGCCGACCCGGCTCTGGTGGCCGGCGTCGATCCGAAGGCCGTTCGGAACGTGGCGGTTGTCCGCTACGACGCCTTCGCGGATATGGGTGGCCGGATGTCCTACAGCGTGGCGCTGCTCGACACCGCCGGCGACGGGCTGGTCCTGTCGGCCATCAACGGCCGGGCCGACAGCCGCGCGTACGCCAAGGGAATCCTCGACGGCGCCGGCGAGGCACCGCTGTCCCCCGAGGAGCAGCAGGCGGTCGACGCCGCACTCGGCCGTTCCGCCAGTCGACTACGCCGTTGAGATGCCGAGCCGTTGAGATGCCGAGCCGTTGAGATGCCGAGCTGCTGATATGGGTGTTGCTGACATGCCGGCCACTGACATGCCTGCTACTGAGATGCCCGCCGTACCCCCGACACGCTTCACCTACCTGGGCCCGCAGGCCACCTTCGCCGAGCAGGCGTTGCGGACCCTGCCGGCCGCCCGCACTGGAGTGTCGACCCCGTCGGCGTCGGTGCCAGCGGCTCTCGACGCGGTGCGCTCGGGCGACGCGGATGCCGCTTTGGTGCCGTTGGAGAACTCCGTCGAGGGCGCCGTGTCGGTCACTCTTGACGAGCTGGCCATGGGTGGTCCCCTGGTCATCGTGCGGGAGGTTCTCCTGCCGGTACGCTTCGTGCTGGTCGGCAGGGATGGGACAACCATCGATGAGGTCCGCACGGTGGCCACTCATCCGCACGGCGAGGCGCAGTGCCGCGGCTGGCTGCGCGAGAACCTGCCCAACGCCTCGGTCCACAATGCACTGTCCACTTCTGAAGCAGCAGCCGCAGTGGCGCGCGGTGAGTACGACGCAGCTCTTGCCGCGCCGCTGGCGGCGGAACGCCATCACTTGACAGTGCTGGCCGAGGACGCGCACGACACCGACGGGGCAGTCACGAGGTTCGTCCTGGTCGCCCGACCCGGGCCGCCACCGGAGCGGACGGCCAGCGATCGCACGACATTCGTGGCCTTCATCGCCGACAATCACACCGGCGCGTTGCTCGAGGTGCTCACCGAGTTGGCGGTCCGAGGGATCGATCTGACCCGGATCGAGTCGCGTCCCACCAAGGAACAGCTGGGCCGATACTGCTTCTCCATCGACTGTGCGGGGCACATCGCCGACACTCGAGTCGGCGAGGCGCTGGCGGCACTGCGGCGGATCTGCGCCGACGTCCGATTCCTCGGCTCCTACCCCCGAGCCGACGACGATGCTGCCCCGCAGCGCACCGGCACGACAGACTCCGACTTCGCTGACGCCGCCGCCTGGCTAGCGCGGATCCGCGCCGGCGACCCCGTCGGGTGATCCGGGCCCATCATCCCCAGCCGAGCTCGTGCAGGCGGTGCTCCTCGATGCCGAAGTGATGGGCGATCTCGTGGACGACCGTGACAGCGACTTCGTCGACCACCTCTTCTTCGGTCCCACAACCGGTGCAGATCGGCATCCGGTAGAGGGTGATGCGGTCGGGCAGGACGCCGGAGTACCAGGAGTCGCGTTCGGTGAGGGAGATCCCCTCGTACAGGCCAAGCAGGCCAGGGTCGCCGGGTGGCGGGTGATCTTCGACAAGTACGACGACGTTGTCCATCAGGGCTGTCAGCTCCGCCGGCACCTCGTCTAGCGCGTCGGCGACGAGCTCCTCGAAGCGCTCGCGCGCAACGTCGACCACAGGGCAAGGGTGCCATGCCCAGCTCGTCACGGCCCCCTGGTACAGGTATTGCCCGCTGCGGGCAGCCCGATGTGTCCTCAGTCCGGCCGCCCACGGGAATTCGACCATCGCGGAATGGCTGCGAAGGGCATATTCACGCCGGGGAGCAGGCAGCTGGATGACACGCCGCGATGCCGGCCAGGAGTGAGGCGCTCCACGGCGCCCGGTGCGATGTCGACGCCTTCATCGTGAACTGGCTTGAGCGAGCCGGCCGCGGTGCAACATGCGCCGGCGTGTCGAGGTGCCCGTGCGCATGACCACCGGGAATGAATGGTTGTGTTCGCCCATGAGCGATGACATCGCCACGCTGCCCGCGCAGCGCTCGGCCGACCGGGCACGCCGCGGCCGTCACGTCCGCGGAGTTGGCATGCTGATCCTGTCGTTGTTCCTGCTCGCGGGAGTGACCGGACAGCTGGGTGTACGCGCAGCGACCGCCCGCGACCTCGGTGGCGAGGTCGACCTCACCGTCCACCATGCGTCGGTCACCCGCGCCGGGCTCGCGACGCCGTATCGGGTGGTGGTGTCGCGCGGGGAAGGGTTCGGCGGGCCGATCCACATCGAGGTGGAGCGGGGGCTGTTCGACAGGTTCGACTTCCAGGGTTTCTATCCCACGCCAGCGAAGGAGACGGCGGACCCGCAGTGGGTGCGCTACGAGTTCGATCCGCCACCCGGCAACGCGCTGTACTGGAGCTTCGACGTGCGTACCGGGCCCAACCAGATCGGCTCCTATCGCCACTACCGCGTGCGCGTGGTCGACGAGACCGGGCGGGTTCTCGCCCAGGTCAGGCACTCCATGCTGGTCGTGCCCTGATGCAGATCGTCCTGCGCGCCCTCGTCGTCTTCGTGGTGCTGTATCTGATCACCCGCGTCATCGGCAAGCGCCAGCTCGGTCAGATGAATGCGTTCGAGCTCGTCCTGCTCATCACCATGGGCGACCTCGTGCAGCAAGGCGTCACGCAGGAGGACTACTCCCTGACCGGCGCTTTCCTCGCGGTGGGCACCTTCGCCGCCGCCAGCGTCGTCCTGTCGTGGCTGACCTGGCGCAGCAGGCGGGCCCGGCGGGTCATCGACGGCCATCCCACCGTGATCGTCCGCGACGGCAAGATCATCACCGAGGTCGCCGACTCAGAACGCCTGCCCGTTGACGAGATCTTCGAAGCCATGCGCGAGAAGGGCATCCGCGACCTCGCGGAAGTCGACCTCGGCGTTCTCGAACCGGACGGCGGCTATTCGTTCTTCACTCGCGCGTCCCGTTAGCCTCAGGCAGTGATCGACCTTCAACTCATCCGCCGCGATCCTGAGCGGGCACGCGCCTCGCAGCGCGCCCGTGGTGAGGATCCGGATCTCGTTGACGCGCTCCTGGAGGCCGACGAAGCGCGGCGGGCCATCATCACCGCCGCTGACATCCTGCGCGGCCAGCAGAAGGTGGTGTCCAACAAGGTCAAGCAGGCCAAGCCCGACGAA
>Ga0136617_10000717_pt1 | contig 28690 bp, 22 predicted proteins | sample AntDrymUQ3222106_2_FD_129672 | JGI IMG/M metagenome (GOLD analysis project Ga0136617, IMG submission 129672) | Polar desert sand microbial communities from Dry Valleys, Antarctica - metaG UQ322 (21.06) | ecosystem: Environmental > Terrestrial > Soil > Desert | place: Antarctica: Dry Valley...
AGCAGGCGCAGGGTCAGCGCGATCCGAGCCGGCGTGGAGAGCACGGGATGGCAGGTCGTGAACACCAGGCTCAGGAGGTCGTCGCCGATGGCGTCGTCGAGCGCGGCGTCGAGGTCCGGCTCGGACCGCGTCTCGAGCCCGCGCGCGATCTCCTCGTGCTTGCGCTCGAGCGTCCGGCCCCGGCGCAGCACGTCGATCGCGCGGTGCTTGGCGGTGGCCATCAGCCAGGCGCCCGGGTTGTCCGGGACGCCCGACTGCGGCCAGCGCTCGAGCGCGATCACCAGCGCGTCCTGGGCGAGGTCCTCGGCGAGGCCGACGTCGCGCACCACGCGCGCGAGGCCGGCGATCAGTCGGGGCGACTCGATCCTCCAGACCGCGTCGATCGCGCGATGCGTGGCGGCCGCGGTCACCTACCGCTCGGTGGACTGCGCCGATGGGTGCACGTTCGCCGCGTTCGCCGCCTGCTGGACGTCCTCGGGGAAGTCGGACAGGTCGGCCACCTGGCGGACCTCGATCATGTCGCCGTCGGACATCGGGCAGCGCGTGGCCCACTCGACGGCCTCTTCCTTCGAGCGCGCCTGGATGATCCAATAGCCGCCGACGACCTCCTTGGCCTCGGTGAACGGCCCGTCGGTGACGGTCGTCTTCCCTCCCGAGAACCGGACGCGTGCGCCCTTCTCGGGCGGGTGCAGCCCGTCGAGCGCGAGCAGCACGCCGGCCTTGCTCAGCTCCTCGTTGTAGGCGCCCATCGCGGCGACGTCCTCGGCGCTCGGCGACCAGTCGGCCTCGCCGGTGTCGCCCGGAAGGGTGACGAACATCATGAAGCGTGGCATTGCAGCTCCTTCGGTGGTGGTTTCACGAGGGCGACGAACGGGCCGTCGCGAGATCGACACGGCCCGCGGAATCCTTCATCACGCGGCTTCGGAGCAGGCGGGCGAGGCGGCCATGATCGGCCCCCGCGGACGCAATGCTGCCACGGCGACCGCGAGAGCGGCGAGCACGAGCGCCGCGCCCACGAGGTAGGCGAGGTGGTAGCCGGCGTTGAGCGCCGAGGCGGTCGCCTCGCCGGCCGCGAGCCGACCCTCCGTGCGCTCCGTCGCGAGCGTCGCGAGCACGGCGAGGCCGACGGCGCCGCCGACCTGGGCGCTCGTGTTGACCAGGCCGGAGGCGAGCCCGGAGTCGCTCGGCGTGGCGCCGGACATCGCGAGCATCATCAGCGTCGGGAAGCCGAGGCCGGCGCCGAGGCCGGTCAGGATCATGGCGGGCAGGATGTCGACCAGATAGGAGGCGTCGACCGGCGTACGGGCGAACAGCAGCAGCCCGGCGGCGATGAACGCCATCGCACCGACCAGCGTCGCGCGCTGGCCGTAGCGCGTGCTCAACTGCGCCGTGAACCGGAACGACATCGCTCCCATCACGATCGTGCTGGGCAGGAAGGCGAGGCCGACCTCGAACGCGTCGTAGCCCAGGATCCCCTGCAGGTAGAGCGCGCCCAGGAAGAACATCCCGAACATCCCGACGATCAGCAGGGCCTGGACCAGGTTCGCTCCCGCGACCGCGCGCGAGCGGAAGATGCGCAGCGGCATCAGCGGGTTGGCGATGCGCGCCTGGCGGGCGACGAACGCCGCCAGCAGGGCGATCGAGACGCCGCCGAGGCCGAGCGTCTGCGCCGATCCCCAGCCCTGCTCGGCGACCTCGAGGATCGTGTAGACGCCGAGCATCAGCCCGCCGGTGAGCAGACCCGCGCCGGGGAGGTCGGCTCCGGCGCCGATGCCGATCCCCTCGCGGCCGTCGACGAGTCGCAGCGCGAACAGTGCGGTGGCGACGCCGATCGGCAGGTTGACGAAGAAGATCCAGTGCCAGTTGATCGCTTCGGTCAGCGCCCCGCCGACGAGCAGCCCGATCGAGCCGCCGGCCACCGCGACGAACGTGTAGATCCCGATCGCCTTCGCCTGCTCGCGCGGTTCCGGGAACATCGTCACGATCATGCCGAGGATCACGGCCGAGGTCAGCGCGCCGCCGATGCCCTGGACGAAGCGCGCCGCGATCAGCACGCCCTGGCTCTGGGCCACCGCGCACAGCAGCGAGGCGGCGGTGAACACGGCGAGGCCGATCAGGAAGATCCGGCGCTGGCCGACGAGGTCGCCGATGCGCCCGGCCAGGAGCAGCAGGCCGCCGAACGCGATCAGGTACGCGTTGACCACCCAGGCGAGGTTGCTCTGCGAGAAGTCCAGGTCGGCCTGGATCGAGGGCAGGGCCACGTTCACGATCGTCGCGTCCAGGACGATCATCAGCATGCCGACGCAGAGCACGTAGAGCGCCGGCCAGCGCCTGCGGTCCACGGGCGGCTCTGCAGCGTCGGCTTCGAGGGTCATGGCGGGCATGGTGCGGCTCCTTCCGGTCGTTCGATTGCGGCACCGTATCAAATAGTCCTGACTTAGGACTATTCGTATACATTTCAGGACTAACCGGGTACAGTGACTCCCATGCCGACGACCACCCGCACCTACGGCGACGCCTGCGGGATCCCGCGCGCCCTCGACCGCGTGGGCGAGCGCTGGGCGCTGATGGTCATCCGCGAGCTGGTGCTCGGCCCCAAGCGCTTCACCGACCTGCGCACCGGCCTGCCCAACGCCAGCCCCAACGTTCTGGCTCAGCGCCTGCGCGAGCTGGAGCGCGCCGGCATCGTGCGCCGCCGCCGGCTGCCGCCGCCGGCGGCCTCGCAGGTCTACGAGCTGACCGACTGGGGCGCGGAGCTGGAGCCCGTGCTCCTCGCCCTCGGGCGCTGGGGCGCGCGCGCGCCGGGGCCGCCGGAGGGCGACGGCATGAGCCTGGACGCCCACGTCCTGTCGCTGCGCACGCTGTTCGACCCCGCCCGCGCCGAGGGCCTGGACGCGACGCTCGAGCTGCGCCTCGGCGAGCAGCGCTTCCGCGCCGAGCTGGCCGGCGGGCGCCTGGCCATCGTGCCCGGCGAGGCGGCCGCGCCCGACGCGACGATCGAGGCCGACGCCGGCGCGCTGCTGGCCGTCGTCCACGGCCGCCGCGAGCTGGGCGACGCGCTGGGCGCCGGCGAGGTCACGATCGCGGGCGACCGGCGGCTGGCGGAGCGCTTCCTGCGGCTGTTCCCGCTGCCGGAGCCCGCGGCCGCGTGATGCGCGTGATGCGCTGGTCGTGAGCCTCGCCGCGGCGGCGGCGATCAGTCGGGCGCCCGGCGGCCGCCCGGCCGCCGGACGCCGAACCAGGCCAGCTCGGCGTCGGCGAGGGCGGCGTGGTCGCCCCGCTCGAGATCGCGGGCGGGGTCGTCGCTGACGCGGCTGAGCGTCCGGTAGGGCAGGTGGGTGACCGCCCTCAGGGCCAGCACCGCGTCGGCCGCGTGCCCGGCGCCCACCGCGCGCCGCAGCGCCCGCCGCTCGCGCGCGGTGCCGATGCGGGCGGGCAGGTAGAACAGCAGCACCGGGAGGCTCGGGATGGCGGCGATCGAGACGCCGAGCAGCACACCGACCCGGCGCGCGCTCGCCCGTGCCGAGCGCGCGGAGGCGATCGCGTCCGCGCCGGCGTCGCGCACCCGGCCGGCGGGCTCGGCCACCTGCGCGCCGACCAGCGGCAGCGACTCCACCGTCTCGCCGACCGTCACGACCGCCTCGCCGAGCCGGCCGGCCGTGTCGCTCAGCTCGGCGAGCCCGCGCACCTCCTGCGCGACCAGCACCCCGGCTCCCAGCCAGAGCAACGTCCAGATCACGGCGATCGCGTCCAGCAGCGTGTGCGCCCGTCCGCCGGGCGGTCGTGAGCGATTCATGCGCTCCCGTTACCCGCCCGGGCCGGCGGGCCTACAGGTCGACCTGGCCGGCGATGCACGTCACCGTGCCGCCGCCGACCCAGATCGTCCCGTCGTCGTCGCGGGAGACGTGGACGCGGCCGGACCGGCCCAGCGCCGTGCCCTGGGAGGCGACGTAGGGAGCGCTCGCCCGCCCGCTCTCCAGCAGCCACTCCGCCAGCGAGGCGTTCAGGCTCCCGGTGACGGGGTCCTCGACCGTCGAGCCGTCCTTGGGGAGGAACGCTCGCACCTCGAACGCCTCCGGCTCGCCGTCGGGATGCGGGCCCACCACGCCTACGTCGAGGTCGACGAGGCCGGGGCGAAGGGCGAGCACCGCCTCGGCGCTCTCGAGCAGGACCGCGACCCAGCCCGGCCCGTTGTCGACCCACTGCGCGTCCACGATCGCGCCCGGCTGGATCCGCAGCAGCGACGCCAGGTGCTCCACCAGGGCCTCCTCCACCGGGCCCGAGCGGATCAGCGGCGGCGCGGCGAAGGCCAGCCGGGCGCCGGTGCGCCGGATCGCGACCAGTCCGGCGCCGCACTCCTGCACGATCACCTCCGGCGGCGGCTCGGGGCCGCGCCCGGCGGAGAGCCAGGCGTGGCAGGTGCCGAGCGTCGGATGCCCGGCGAACGGGAGCTCGACCATCGGCGTGAAGATGCGCGCCCGGTAGTCCGCCCCAGCCTCGCCCGGCGGCAGGACGAAGGTCGTCTCCGAGAGGTTCGTCCAGTGCGCGAACCGCTGCATCTCGGTCTCGCTGAGCCCCTCGCCGTCGAGCACGACCGCGACAGGGTTGCCCGCGTAGGGCACGTCGGTGAAGACGTCGACCTGGCTGAACGGGCGCTGCACGGGCGGCCAGGCTACTGACGCCCGGCGCGTCAGCGCGGCGCGGCGCGGCGTTCCGCCTCGGCCTGGATCTGGTCGAGCGACCCGGCGACTGCGCGCTCCCAGGGACGCGCGACCCGGTCGCCCCACCAGCGGCCGAGCGCCCACAGGTCCGTGCCCAGCTCGCCGGAGTAGACGAATCGCGTGCCGCCTCCGGCCGCTCCGAGCAGCTCGTAGGTCTCCGCGACGTGCGGGACCGGGCCGCGCAGCAGCCGGAACGAGATGCGGTGCGGGCGCTCGAAGCGAACCGTCTCCACCGTCGTCGTCCGCACGCGCCCGCTGGTGGTGAAGTGGGCGGCCAGCGCCATGTCGCCGCTGCGCTCCCAGACCTGGAGCTTGTCGGCCATCGCGCGCGGGGTCCGCCCGAGGTAGGGAGCGGCGATGACCTCGAAGACCGTCTCCGGCGGCGCGGCGATCGTGCGCTCGATCGGCCCCAGCGGGCGGGTGCGGCGGCCCACGCCGAGGTCGAGCGTGAGCGCGCCGCGCACGAGCAGCGCGTAGCCGCCGCCGGCCACGCCCGCGAGCGGGACGATGAGCGGGAGCGCTCTCATGCCGTCGCCACGTGCTCGCGCCCGCGCAGGCCGGCGCGCGGCGCCAGCAACAGCCGCCAGGTCGCCAGCGCCCCGGCCGCCATGCAGGCGGTGGCGAGCAGCGAGCCGAGCGAGAGCAGCGGGCTGCCCGTCAGCCCGTGGCCGATGTTGCAGCCGTGGGCGATGCTCCCGCCGACCCCCATCAGCAGCCCGCCCGCGGCGGCGCGCGCCGTCCGCGCCGCGTCGGGGACGCGGAGGCGGCGCTCGCCCACCAGCGCGCCGCCGGCCACGACGCCGAGCGCGAGCCAGAGCGCGAACGGGAGCGTCCCGCCGGACGCGAGGGCGGCGCGCGTGCCCTCCGCCGCGCCGACGAAGCCGAGTCCGTACCCGTAGTCGGCGGCGTCCGCGGCGACCCAGGCCCCCGCCGCGACGACGCCGAGGGCGAGGCCGCCGACGAGCCCGGAGCGACGGCGGGCCAGCAGCACGGCCAGCGCCACCACCCCGAGCACCGCGGCGAGCGGCTGGTAGTCGATGCCGAGCACCTGTGCCAGGCTCTGCTGCGAGGGCGCCCACGCGCCGTCCAGCGCCTCGATCACCCCGCTGCCGGGCCCGCGGATCACCAGCTCGCCGAGCGCGAAGCCGGCGATCGCCACCGCGAGCGCGGCCGAGCCGGCGCCCGTCTTCCACAGCATCCCGGTCACGCAGCCGCCGGCCAGCGCCATCCCCACCCCGAACACCAGCCCGCCGGCGAGCTGTGCCAGCGGCAGCAGCCCCAGCCCGCCCGCCTCGGCGCTGCGCTCCAGCGGGGCGACGCCCAGGGCGATCAGCAGCGGCAGCAGCAGCAGCTGCAGGGCCACCGCGACCGCGAATGCCCGCAGCACCGCCGGGCGCCCCTCGAACGCCGCGCGCCGCAGCCCGCGGTTGAAGCACAGCCCGAATCGCGTCATCACCGCCCCGGCGGCGAGACCGGTGAGGAGCCCGATCAGCGCGGCGGCCACGCCACAGGTATAGCCGGACGGTCCCTCGCGCGTGGGTACAGTTGTGCTACCGACCTATGAACAGGGAGCTCGTCCATGTCAGCCACTGAGCCGCTCGTCTTCGACGCCATCCGCACACCGCGCGGGAAGGGCAAGAGCAACGGATCGCTGCACGCGACCAAGCCGGTGGACCTCGTCGTCGGCCTGATGCACGAGATGCTCAGCCGCAACGTGGACCTCGACCCCCACCGCATCGACGACGTCGTGCTCGGCTGCGTGACCCCGATCGGCGACCAGGGCGCCGACATCGCCAAGACCGCCGCGACCAAGGCCGGGCTGCCGGACACCGTCGCCGGGGTGCAGCTCAACCGCTTCTGCGCCTCCGGCCTGGAGGCCGTGAACATCGCCGCCCAGAAGGTCGCCTCCGGCTGGGAGGACCTCGTGCTGGCCGGCGGCGTCGAGTCGATGTCGCGGGTGCCGATGGGCACCGACGGCGGCCCGTGGGCGATGGACCCCGAGACCAGCTACGACACCTCGTTCGTCCCGCAGGGCATCGGCGCCGACCTGATCGCGACGATCGAGAGCTTCTCGCGCGAGGACGTCGACGCCTACGCCGCCCGCTCGCAGGAGCGCGCCGCGGCCGCCCGCGAGGAGGGCAGGTTCGCGCAGTCCGTGGTCCCCGTGCTCGACCTCAACGACCACGTCGTGCTCGACCACGACGAGTTCATCCGGCCCGGCACGACGGTGGAGACGCTCGCCGCGCTCAAGCCGTCCTTCCAGGTGATGGGCGAGATGGGCGGCTTCGACGCGGTGGCGCTGCAGAAGTACCACTGGGTCGAGAAGGTCGACCACGTCCACACGCCCGGCAACTCCTCGGGCATCGTCGACGGCGCCTCGCTGGTGGCGATCGGCAACGAGCGGACGGGCGCCGAGCTGGGCCTGAAGGCGCGGGCCCGCATCCTCGCCACCGCGGTCTCCGGCGCCGACCCGACGATCATGCTCACCGGCCCCGCGCCCGCCTCGCGCAAGGCGCTGGCCAAGGCCGGCCTGACCGTCGACGACCTCGACCTGGTCGAGATCAACGAGGCGTTCGCCGCGGTCGTGCTGCGCTTCGTCAAGGACATGGACCTCGACCTCGAGAAGGTCAACGTCAACGGCGGCGCGATCGCCATGGGCCACCCGCTGGGGGCGACCGGCGGCATGATCCTCGGCACGCTGATCGACGAGCTCGAGCGCCAGGACAAGCGCTACGGCCTCGCCACGCTCTGCGTCGGCGGCGGCATGGGCATCGCGACCGTCGTGGAGCGCGTCTGATGGCCGACACGATCCGCTGGGAGGACGCCGGCGACGGCGTCGTCAACCTGGTCCTCGACGACCCCAACCAGTCCGCCAACACCATGAACGCCGAATACGCGGCGTCGATGAAGGCGACGGTCGAGCGCCTCGAGGCCGAGCGCGAGTCGATCGCGGGCGTCGTGATCACGAGCGCCAAGAAGACGTTCTTCGCGGGCGGCGACCTCAACGACCTCAAGACGGTCAGGCGCGAGAACGCCGAGGAGTTCGCCGCCTGGGTGCGTGAGAACAAGGCGCTGCTGCGGCGGCTCGAGACGTTCGGCAAGCCGGTCGTGGCCGCGATCGGCGGCGCCGCGCTGGGCGGCGGGCTGGAGATCGCGCTCGCCTGCCACCACCGGGTCTGCGTCGACGACCCGAAGGTCCAGCTCGGCCTGCCGGAGGTGACGCTCGGCCTGCTGCCCGGCGCCGGCGGCGTCACGCGCACGGTGCGCATGCTCGGCATCGCCGAGGCGCTGATGCAGGTGCTGCTGCAGGGCACGCGCCACCGTCCCGCCAAGGCCGCCGAGATCGGGCTCGTCGACGAGCTGGTCGCTTCTGCGGACGAGCTGCTGCCGGCCGCGAAGGCGTGGATCGCGGCGAACACGGAGGCGGTCCAGCCGTGGGACGTCAAGGGCCACAAGATCCCGGGCGGCACGCCCGCGAGCCCGAAGTTCGCGCAGAACCTGCCGGCGTTCCCGGCCAACCTGCGCAAGCAGCTCAAGGGCGCGAACTACCCGGCGCCGCACCACATCATGGCCGCGGCGGTCGAGGGCTCCCAGGTCGACTTCGACAGCGCGCTGGAGATCGAGGGCCGCTACTTCGTGGACCTCGCCACCGGCCAGGTGGCCAAGAACATGATCCAGGCGTTCTTCTTCGACCTCCAGCGGGTCAACGGCGACCGCGGGCGGCCGGAGGGCGCCGAGCCGTTCGCCGCCCGCAAGGTCGTCGTGCTGGGTGCGGGCATGATGGGCGCCGCGATCGCCTACGTGTGCGCGAAGGCCGGCATCGAGGTCGTGCTCAAGGACGTCTCCCGCGAGGCGGCCGAGCGCGGCAAGGGCTACTCGGAGGGGCTCGTCGCGAAGGGCGTCGAGCGCGGGCGGGTGACGCAGGAGAAGGGCGAGGCCCTGCTCGCGCGCATCACCGCGACGGACGAGGCCGCGGCGGCCGCCGGCGCCGACCTCGTGATCGAGGCCGTCTTCGAGGACCCGGGCGTCAAGGCCGGGGTGTTCGCGGAGATCGAGCCGCACCTCGCCGAGAGCGCGCTGCTGGCCTCCAACACCTCGACGCTGCCGATCACGGGGCTGGCCGAGGGCGTCACGCGGCCGGCGGACTTCATCGGGCTGCACTTCTTCTCGCCCGTCGACAAGATGCCGCTGCTGGAGATCGTCAAGGGCGAGCAGACCTCCGAGGAGACGCTCCACCGCGCGCTCGACGTCGCCCGCCAGATCTCCAAGACCCCGATCGTGGTCAACGACTCGCGCGGCTTCTTCACCTCGCGCGTGATCGGCACGTTCCTCAACGAGGGCATCGCGATGCTGGTGGAGGGCGTTCCCGCGCCGTCGATCGAGCAGGCGTCCTCGCAGGCGGGCTATCCCTCACCGGTGCTGCAGCTCTCCGACGAGCTGAACCTCAAGCTCATGCGCAAGATCCGCACCGCCGCGCGCGAGGCGCAGGCGACCGGCTCGGGCTGGGACGCGCACCCCGCCGAGCAGGTGATCGACCGCATGCTCGACGAGTTCGAGCGCCCCGGCAAGCTCGAGGGCGCGGGCTTCTACGCGTACGCCGACGGCAGGCGGGCGGGGCTCTGGCCCGGCCTGCGCGACGCGTTCCCGCCGGTCGAGGACCCGTCCGCGATCGACCTGCGCGACCTCGAGGAGCGGATGCTGTTCATCGAGGCGCTCGAGGCGGTCAAGTGCCTCGACGAGGGCGTGATCGAGACGGTCGCCGACGCGAACATCGGCTCGATCATGGGCATCGGGTTCCCGGGCTGGACCGGCGGTGTGCTGCAGTACGCCAACGGATACACAGGCGGCCTCGCCGGCTTCGTCGCCCGCGCGCGCGAGCTGGCCGCCGCCTACGGCGATCGCTTCGAGCCGCCGGCCTCGCTCGTCGAGAAGGCCGACCGCGGCGAGCGCTACGCCGACGACCGTCCGCTCGTCGAGGCCGGGTAGCGGCAGCCCGGCGCTTTCAGTCGGCGGGAGCGGACGAGGGCAGGCGCAGCGCCATCCGGGCGCGGTCCACCAGATCCTCCCCCGTGTCACCCGGCTGCCAGGCGGCCGAGGCGATCCGCACCGCGGGGCCGAGCGCGAACTCGGCGTGCACTTCGCGCTCCAGGCGCCTGAGCGTCGCGGCGTCGGCGGCCGGCGCCAGCAGCGCGAAGCGCCGGCCACTCTCGCGGAAGGCCTCTGCTCCGACCGCCACCGCGGCGCGCCGGGCAGCGCCGGCCGCGATCTGGATCACCCGGTCGCCCGCCGCGTAGCCGTCGCGCCGGTTGATGCGGATGAGGTCCTCGAGCTCGATCAGGACCACCGCCGCCGGACGCTCGAGGGTGGCGGCGAGGGCCGCGGTGCGCGCGGCCTCATGGAAGGTCCGATGCCCGCCCAGCAGCGTGAGAGCGTCGGCCAGCGTGGCCAGCGGGTCGTGCTCCAGCGGCTCGCCCGCCTCGGAGGGCTGCAGCGGCGACAGCTCGGCCACGGCTTCGGCGGTCGGCTCGGTCAGGGCGCGGGAGCGCCCGAGCTCCTCCACGAACAGCTGGGTGATCTCCGGATCGAACTGACGGCCCGATTCCTCGATCATCTCGGCCAGGGCGTCGGCGGGCGGCAGCCCAGGGCGGTGCGGCCGGTCGTGGGTCATGGCGTCGTAGGCGTCGACGACGGCCAGCACGCGGGCCAGGCGCGGGATGCGTTCGCCCTCGAGCCCCGCCGGGTACCCGCGCCCGTCGTAGCGCTCGTGGTGGTAGAGCACGGCGAAGGCCGCGTGGCGCAGGGTCGGCATGCGCCCGACGATGTCGAAGCCGATACGCGGATGCAGCTCGATCACGGCTCGCTCCTCGGGGGTCAGGGGCCCGGGCTTGGCGAACAGCCGCTCGGTGATGGCGAGGTTGCCGACGTCACGCAACAGCGCCGCGCAGACCAGCGACTCCTCCTCCTCGGGGTCGAGCTCCAAGCGCTGCGCGAGCACGCGGGCGTGCGCGACCACCCGGCCGGCCGAGCGCCGCAACAGCGGATCGCGGGCGTGGGCCGCCTCGGCGAGCATGCGCACCGCCGTGCGGCGGGCGTCGCCCGCCTCGCGGTGCAGGCGCTCGGTCTGCAGCGAGGCGCCGGCGTGGTCGCCGAGCGCGAGCAGCAGGTCGTCGTCGAGGTCGCCGAAGCCCCCGTCGCGGTTCGCGCAGATGACCACGCCCTGGAAGCGGTCGTGCAGGTAGACGGGGATCCCCACCATGCACTCGATCTCCTCGTCGGCCGGCGTGCGTCCCTCGCCACCGCCGGTCGGCGCGTCCTCGCGGAGGATCTCGTCGGCCCCGAGCGCCTCGCGTGCGAAGCGCTGGGCGACGACGCCGTCGGCGGGATCGTGCTCGAAGCCGTGCGAGCGCATGAGGTCGAGGTCACCGTCACCGTTGGAGTCCTCGCGCGAGAGCATCAGGCCCTTCTTGGCTTCGACGAGCTCGATCGCGGTGCGCAGGATCAGGTCGTGCACGTCGCCGGGATCGACCTGGTCGGCCCCGCGCTTGTGCAGCCGCTCGAGCTGGGCGCGCAGGTCGCGATTGAACTGACGCTCGGCCTCGCGCGAGCGCTGCAGGCGGGCCATCAGCGTGCGCGCGTGGGCAAGCGCCTCCTCGCGCCTGGTGAGCTCGGAGGCCATGCGCTTGCGCGTGTCCTCGGCTGCACTCGTGCGCTCACGCAGTTCCTCGTGAGCGCGCGCCGCCAGCGCCCGCTGTGACCACCACGCCCACAGCGCCGCCACGCCCGCGAGGACGACCGCCACGACGAGCAGCAGCGCAGCGGGGTCGAGGCCGAGCGCTGCGGCCGTGACCAGGCCGAGCGCGAGCACGCCGAGAAGCGCGGCCGCGAGCTTCGAGTCGGCGCCTCGGCGTGCATGCTGGGACGTCCGTGCCATCCGGCCAGGCGCAGGCTAGCGTGCCGGCGCCTCGAAGGCAGACATCGCCGGTCGCCGCGCGAGCACGACGAGCGCCGCCGCGGCCGCGAGGCCCGCGGCGGCGAAGAACGCCGCCGGCGGCCCTTGGCGCTCGACGAGGAGGCCGGCGACGACGCCGCCGAGCGCGATGCCGGCGGCGTTGGCGCTCGACAGCCAGGTGGCGGCCTCGGCGCCCTGGCCGGTCGGGGTGACGCCGTCGAGGGTGACCGACGCGGTGGCCCACTGCGCGGCCGAGGGCGCCCCGGCGAGCAGGAGCAGGACGGCGAGGACGGCGAGCGATCCGGCGAGCGCGAGTGCCAGCAGCGCGGCGGCGAAGGCCGCCAGGACGGCGGCCAGCCGCCGCAGCGGCGGTGTCCGCCAGTCGCGCGCGCCGTAGGCGGTCCCGCCGATCACGGCGCCGGTGGTGAAGAGCGCGAGCAGCACGCCGGCGGCGGCCTCCTGCCCCCGCTCGGTCGCGAAGGCGATGACGGCGACGTCGACGGTGCCCAGCGCGGCGTCGGCCAGCACGGTGGCGAGCACCAGCGTGCGGACTCCGCGGAGGCGGATCGATCCCAGGCCGCGGACGCGCGGGCGCGTGGGGTGCGGCGCGGTCTCGGCGATCCGCGCGAAGCGCAGCCCGAAGCCCGCGACGAGCACGGCGGAGGCCAGCAGCGGCGCCTCCGGCCCGACCAGCGCGAGGCCGGCGGCCGCGACCAGCGGCCCGACCAGGAAGACGCCGATCTGGGCGGTGGTCTCGAACGCGTAGGCCGTGGCCAGCGGCGGGGAGCCGACGCCGAGCATCCGCTGCCACTCCAGGCGCATGGCCGCCACGAGCGGCGGCACGGCGACCCCGGCGAGCGCCGCGAGGGCGACCATGAGCCCGGCGGAGCCGGCCACCGCCAGCGCGGCCACGCTCAGCGCGTGGACGCCCACCAGCGGCGGCAGCACCCTGCGCGCGCCGTAGCGATCGAGCAGCCGCCCGCGCAGGGGCGCGGTGACCCCGATCCCGGCGGCGTGCGCGCCGACCGCGAGGCCGGCGACCGCGAACGACCCGGTCTCGCGCTCCACGAGCACGACGAGCGCGAGGTCGAACAGCCCGAACGACAGCCGCGCCCCGAGTGACGTGAGCACCAGCCGCCTCGCCCCGGGAGCGGCCAGGACCGCCCGGTACGGGGTCAGGACCCGCATCGGGCCACTGACGGCTGGCCGCCCGTCCCTCGGACGATCTGCTCGAACCGGCCCGCTCCGCGCACACGCGAAGTCTCGCGATCTCGCGGCTACCTGGTGAAATGGCCGTCGCTGTGGACTCGCGACTGCATCCCGCCACGCGTGGCTTCGAGGCTGGTGAGCGATACGAGCGGGCGCGGCCGGAGTACCCGGCTCCCGCGGTCGACTGGCTCGTCGGGCAGCTCGGCCTGGACGCGCGCCCCGGCGCCCGTGTGCTCGACGTCGGCGCCGGCACCGGCAAGCTGACGCGACCGCTGATCGAGCGCGGGCTGCGGGTGGTGGCGGTCGAGCCGATCGCGGGAATGCGCACGGTGCTGGAGCGGACGGCGCCCAGCGCCGACGTTCGGGCCGGCCGAGCCGAGGCGCTTCCACTGGCGGACGGCGAGGTCGACGCGATCGTCGTCGGCCAGGCGTTCCACTGGTTCGCGAGCGCGGAGGTGCTCGACGAGTTCGCGCGCGTCGTACGTCATGGCGACCGGCTCGGGCTGGTCTGGAACCGCCGCGACCTCGAGCAGCCCCTGCACGCGGCGATCCACCAGCTGATCGCACCGTACCGACGCACCACGCCGGCGCATGGCGGCGACGCCTGGCGAGCTGCGTTCACCGACGCGGCGCCGTTCACGCCGGCGGCCGAGCAGCGCTTCGTGTTCAAGCAGCGGCTCGACGCCGATGGAGTGGTCGATCGTGTGCTCTCGATCAGCTTCATCGCCGCTCTCCCCGAGCACGACCGAGGCGTGGTCGAGGCACGAGTGCGCGAGCTGGCCGGCTCCTCGCCACCCGAGCTGGCCTACAGCAGCGAGGTGTTCATCTACAGGCGGGGCGGCTGAGGCTCTCGCTCCCGAGCCCCGAAGGTTCTGAGAACAGCTCTAGGCGGGCTCGTCGTCGCCATCGCCGAGGAAGAGATCGGCGTCCTCGACGTCGGTGTCGAGCGGAGCGGCGTCCGGCTCGATCATGTCGTCGGCGTCCGGCGGGTTGGACGACTGGGCCTCGCCGAGGCTGGCTTCGTGGAAGTCCTCGTGGGTGGGCTCTTGGCCTGGGCGTTCCATGTGCGCGGGATACCCGATCGGCGCCGCTGGAATCGTAGGCTGGGACGGTGCCTGCGGCCGCCGCCGACCTGCGTTCCCGCCTCGCCGCGCTGACCCTGCGCGACGAGCACCGCCTGCGACGGCGCTTCGACCGCGTGCGGCGCAGCGGCGACGCGCGGGCGCTGCGCGCGCTCGAAGCCGAAGTCGAGCGCGCGGAGGCCCGTGTGGCGAGGCGGCGAGCGGCGCTGCCGAGCATCTCCTATCCGCCCGAGCTGCCCGTCAGCGCGCGCCGCGAGGATCTGCTCGAGGCGATCCGCGAGCACCAGGTCGTCGTCGTGGCGGGCGAGACCGGCTCGGGCAAGACGACGCAGATCCCGAAGCTGTGCCTGGAGCTGGGGCGCGGCGTGCGCGGCGCGATCGCCCACACGCAGCCGCGCCGGCTGGCGGCGCGGACGGTCTCGCAGCGGATCGCCGACGAGCTGGAGGTGCCGCTCGGCGGCGCCGTCGGCTACGCCGTGCGCTTCAGCGACCGCAGCTCCGACGAGACGCTCGTGCGGCTGATGACCGACGGCCTGCTGCTGGCCGAGGTCCACTCGGACCCGCTGCTGCGCCGCTACGACACGATCATCGTCGACGAGGCGCACGAGCGCAGCCTCAACATCGACTTCCTGCTCGGCTACCTCGGGCGCATCCTGCCCCGCCGGCCCGAGCTGAAGGTCGTCATCACCTCGGCGACGATCGACCCCGAGCGCTTCAGCCGTCACTTCGGCGGCGCGCCGGTGGTCGAGGTCTCCGGGCGCACCTACCCGGTCGAGGTCCGCTACCGGCCTCCGGAGCCGGGGGTCGACCAGGCCGAGGCGATCGGCGACGCAGTGGAGGAGCTGCTGCGCGAGCCGCGCGGCGACGTGCTCGTGTTCCTCTCCGGCGAGCGCGAGATCCGCGACACCGCCGAGCTGCTGCGCGGGCGGCTGGGAGACGACGTCGAGCTGCTGCCGCTCTACGCGCGGCTCTCCAGCGCCGAGCAGCAGCGGGTGTTCAAGCCGCACGCCAGGCGGCGGATCGTGCTCGCCACCAACGTCGCCGAGACCTCCTTGACCGTCCCGGGCATCCGCTACGTGGTCGATCCCGGCACCGCTCGCATCAGCCGTTACAGCACCCGCCTGAAGGTGCAGCGGCTGCCGATCGAGCCGATCTCGCAGGCCTCGGCCGACCAGCGCAAGGGTCGCTGCGGCCGCACCTCCGACGGCATCGCGATCCGCCTCTACGCCGAGGAGGACTTCGAGCAGCGCCCGCGCTTCACCGATCCGGAGATCCTGCGCACCAACCTCGCCGCGGTGATCCTGCGCTTGGCCGCGCTCGAGCTGGGCGACGTCGAGGCCTTCGGGTTCCTCGACCCGCCCGACCGCCGCCAGGTCCGCGACGGCGTGCGGCTGCTGGAGGAGCTGGGTGCCATCGAGGGCGAGGGGCGGCTCACCCAGCTCGGCCGCCGCCTCTCCCAGCTGGCGGTCGACCCGCGCCTGGGCCGGATGGTGCTCGAGGCCGGCCGGCTGGACTGCGCCGCCGAGGTGATCCCGATCGTCGCCGTGCTCTCGATCCAGGATCCGCGCGAGCGCCCCGCCGACGCACGCGCGCAGGCCGACCAGGCGCATGCGCGCTTCGCCGACGAGCAGTCGGACCTCCTCGGGTACCTCAACCTGTGGCGCTACCTGCGCGAGCAGCAGCGCGCGCTGTCGGGCAGCCAGTTCCGCCGCCGCTGCAGGGCCGAGTACCTGCACTTCCTGCGCGTGCGCGAGTGGCAGGACCTCGCGGGCGAGCTGCGCCGCGCGGCCAAGGAGGTCGGCGTCTCCCTCAACCAGGCGCCGGCCGAGCCCGCCGACGTCCACCGCGCGCTGCTCTCCGGCCTGCTCTCGCACGTCGGTCTCAAGGACGCGAAGGGCCGCGATTACCAGGGCGCGCGCGGGGCGCGGTTCGCGATCTTCCCCGGCTCGGCGCTCGCGCGCCGGCCGCCCGCGTGGGTGATGGTCGCCGAGCTGGTGGAGACCTCGCGGCTGTGGGGCCGCGACGCCGCGCGGATCGACCCGAAGTGGGTCGAGCCGCTGGCCGATCATCTCGTGCAGCGCGACTACGGCGAGCCGCGCTGGGTCGCCTCACGCGGCTCGGTCGTGGCCACGGAGCGGGTCACGCTCTACGGGCTCCCGATCGTCAGCGGGCGCACGGTCGCCTACGGACGGATCGACCCGGCGCTCGCGCGCGAGCTGTTCATCCGCCGCGCCCTGGTGGAGGGCGAGTGGGAGACACGGCACGCGTTCCTCGCCGCCAACGGGGCGCTGCTCGAGGAGGTCGACGCGCTCGAGCAGCGCGCGCGGCGGCGCGACCTCCGCGTCGACGACCAGGCGCTGTTCGACTTCTACGCCGCGCGGATCCCGTCCGACGTCGTCTCCGGCGCGCACTTCGACCGCTGGTGGCGCGACGAGCGCCGCCGCGACCCGGAGCGCCTGACGTTCCCGCGCGAGCTGCTCGTCACCCCGGCCGCCGCGGAGGCGCTGGACCGCAGCGGCCGGCCCGAGAGCTGGCACCAGGGCGAGCTGACGCTGCCGCTGAGCTACCGCTTCGAGCCGGGCGCCGAGCACGACGGCGTGACCGTCCACGTGCCGCTGAAGGCGTTGCCGCAGCTGCGCGACGACGGCTTCGACTGGCTCGTGCCGGCCTTCCGGCTCGAGCTGATCACCGCGCTGGTCCGCTCGCTGCCGAAGGACGTGCGCCGCCGGCTCGTGCCGGTGCCCGAGCTGGCGCGCCAGGTGCTCGAGCCCCTGCAGCCGCGCAAGGGGCGCTTCGCGGACGCGGTGGCGCGCGAGCTGGAGCGCCTGCGCGGCGTGCGGGTGGCGCCCGAGGCGTTCGACGGCTCGCGGCTGCCCGCGCATCTGCGCATGACCTTCCGGGTCGAGGACGAGGCGAGCGAGGTCGTGGCGGAGGGGACCGAGCTCGACGCGCTGCGCGAGCGCGTCCGTCCGCGCCTGCGCGCCGAGCTGTCAGCCGCCGCCCGGGGACTCGAGGCCACCGGCCTGAGCGGGTGGGAGATCGGCACGCTGCCGCGGACGGTGGCGCTGCCGGGGACGGGCGGGGCGGTGCTCGGCCACCCGGCGCTGGTCGACGAGGGGGAGACCGCCGGAGTGCGCGTGCTCGAGACGCCCGCCGCGCAGGCCGCCGCGATGCGGGCCGGGACGCGCCGGCTGCTGCTGCTCGCCGTGCCGTCGCCGGTCCGCGCCGTGCAGGCCGGCCTGACCAACGCGCAGCGGCTGGCGCTGGCGGGCGCCCCGCACGCCGGCGTCGGCGCGGTGCTGGCGGACGCGACGACGGCGGCGCTCGACGCGCTCGTCGCGGAGGCCGGCGGGCCCGCGTGGGACGCGGCGGGCTTCGCGCGGCTGCGCGGCCACGTGGCGGGGCGCCTCGCGGCGAGGACCGGCGCGGTCGTCGCGCAGGTGGCGCGGATCCTCGACGCGGCCCGCGAGGTCGAGCGGCGGCTGGAGCCGCTGGGCGCGCCGGCCTTCGAGGCGGCGCGGCGCGACGTGCGCGCGCAGCTGGCCCGGCTGGTCCACCCCGGCTTCGCGACGGAGACCGGCGCGGAGCGGCTCGCGGACGTCGAGCGCTACCTGCAGGGCGCCGCGCGGCGGCTGGAGCGCCTGCCGGACGCCACCGCGGTCGACCGCGACCGCATGCGCGTGGTGCACGAGCTGGAGCAGGCCCACCGCCGCCGGCTGGAGTCCTGGCCGCGCGGCCGGCCGCTCCCGGACGCCCTGCGCGAGGTGCGGTGGATGCTAGAGGAGCTGCGCGTGAGCCAGTTCGCGCAGGGCCTCGGGACGCGCACGCCCGTCTCCGCGAAGCGGATCCGCCGCGCGCTCGAGGACGCCGCCGTGTGAGCCGGCGCTTGTCACCTGAGCGCCCGTCACGGGCGTTGAGGTGACAAGCGGCCCGCTACAACGGGTGGCATGCGCCGTGGCCGCCGCCGCTCGAGCTTCCCGACTTCGGACGGCCTCGGCCGCGTCCGCTGGCTGCAGCCCGTGCAGCGGCGCCGCCGGCGGCGGCTCCCGGTGATGCCGCTCCTGCTGCTGGCGCTGGTCGTGGCGGCCGGCGCCGGGGCCGTGTGGGTGCTGCTGGTGCGCCAGGCTTCCAGCGACCGCCGCCAGGAGGTGGTGGAGAGGTTCGCGGCCGCCTGGACGCGCGGCGACTATCCCGCCATGTGGCGGTTGATCACCCCGGAGCGCCGCCGCGACTGGCCGCTGGCGGAGTTCGCGGCCAGCTACCGGATCGCGGCGGAGGAGGCCACCGTGCGGTCCGTCCGCACCGGCCCGGTCGGGGAGCCGGCCGGCGACCGTGCGCCGGTGCCCGTCGAGGTGCGGACCGCGAGCTTCGGCGCGCTGCGCGACACGATGGCGCTGGCCGTCTCCGAGCGCGACGGCGGGGCGTTGCTCGACTGGTCGCCGGCCTGGCGGCTGCCGGGCCTGCGCGACGGGGAGCGCGTGCGCCGGCGGGTGCTCCGCCGTCCCGACCGCCGGCCGATCCTCGCCGGCGACGGCAGCCGGCTGGACGCCGAGCCGGCCGCCGCGGCGATCGCCGGGACGGCGCCGGCGGGCGGGGAGCCGGGCAGCGGGCTGCAGGCCCTCTACGACGCGCGGGTCGGCGGGCGGCCGGGCGCCGAGCTGCGCTTCGGGCGCCGGGTCGCGCGCCGGGTCGAGGTCAGGCGCGGCCGTGCGCTGCGCACGACGCTCTCGCCCGGGCTGCAGCGCGCCGCCACGGCGGCGCTCGGCGACCGGCTGGGCGCGGTGGCGGTCGTCCGCCCGCGCACGGGCGACGTCCTCGCGCTGTCGGGCATCGCGGTCTCGGGCCCGCAGCCGCCCGGCTCGACGTTCAAGATCATCACGCTCGCCGGCGCGCTGCAGACCGGCATCGCGAAGCCGTCCAGCAGCTATCCCGTGCAGACGTCCGCGACGCTGTCGGGCGTCGCGGTGCGCAACGCGGGCGACGAGGCGTGCGGCGGCTCGCTCGCGAGCTCCTTCGCGCACTCCTGCAACTCGGTGTTCGCGCCGCTGGGGGCGAAGCTCGGCGCCACGCGGCTCGTCCGCCTCGCCGAGGCGTTCGGCTTCAACGAGGCGCTGAAGCTGCCGGGGGCGCGGCCCAGCACGATCCCGGCGGCCCGCGAGCTGCGAGACGACCTCGCCGTCGGCGCCGCCGCGATCGGCCAGGAGCGCGATCTCGCCACGACGCTGCAGATGGCCTCCGTCGGCGCGACGATCGCCAACCGCGGCGTGCGACTGCGCCCGCGGCTCGTGCGCGGCGAGCGTGCCGTGCGCCGCCGTGTGGTGAGCCGCCGGGTGGCCGCTCAGGTGCGCGACATGATGGTCGGCGTCGTACGTGGGGGGACGGGTGGCGCCGCCGCGCTGCCGGGCGTCGACGTGGCCGGCAAGACCGGGACCGCCGAGCTGCGCCCGACCGCGGACGGCCCGTCGGACCCGAGCGCCACGGACGCGTGGTTCGTGGCGTTCGCCCCGGCCTCGCGGCCGCGCGTGGCGGTGGCGGTCATGCTGGTCGGCGCGGGGCAGGGCGGCGCGACCGCCGCGCCGATCGCGCGCGAGGTGCTCGCCGCGGCGCTCTAGTCGTCGTCGCGGTTGTCGCGGAGTCCTTTCAGCGGATCCTGGCACGGACGGCGTCGGAACGAGCATGAGCGTGGAGGAGCTCGCCTGGACGCCTCTTCTACGCGCTCGTTTGGGACAGCCCCCCGACGAGCAGACTCCTTGCCAGGGCAAGCAACTTCTTGGAGGGACCATGAACCTGGGCAGACTGTTCCTGCGCGGCGTGGTGGGGCCGCTGTTCGTGGGCCACGGCACGCAGAAGCTGTTCGGCTGGTTCGACGGCCACGGCCTGGAGGGCACGGGCGGCTTCTTCGGGAGCCTCGGGCTGCGGCCCGGTAAGCGCCACGCCTCGGCCGCCGGGACGGCGGAGGCGGCCGGCGGAGTGCTGCTGACGCTCGGCGCCCTCACGCCGGTGGCCTCGACGATCATCACCGGGACGATGATCACGGCGATCCGCAAGGTCCACCTGACCAAGGGCCCGTGGGTGTCCGACGGCGGCTACGAGTACAACCTCGCGCTGATCGCCGCCCTCGCCGCGCTGACCGAGACGGGGCCGGGTCGCCCGTCCGTCGACGGCGCGCTGCTGCCGCGCTTCAAGGGCACGGGCTGGGCGCTCGCGGCGCTGGCCGCCGGCGCCGCCGGCTCCTACCTCGCGACGGAGCGCTTCAGCGAGCCGGCGCCGGCGCCCGCGCCGCCGTCCGCCACCGACCCCGCGCTGCAGAGCCAGCCCCGCTTCGCGCGCGAGCCGGGCGCCGTCTCGGCCGACCAGCCCGCCTGAGTCTCACCCGCCCCTCGCCCGTACGGGCGCCCGCACCGCAGGACTCGGGCTAGTCCCGTGGAGCGGGCGTCCGCGGTTGCGGATACTCGCTCCACGATGAGACGCCGAGTCCCCGCTCCCGCCGCTTCCGCTCCCACCAAGCACACCGCCGGCCTCGAGGTCTGCGTCCTCTGTGACCGCGACTTCGTCCAGCCGCTGGACTGGGAGCCGCTCGGCGAGGACCGCTGGTGGATGTTCCTGCGCTGCGCCGAGTGCGGTGTCTCGCGCGAGGTCGTCATCGCGAACAGCGAGGCCGAGCGCTTCGAGACCGCGCTGCACGGCCGCGCCGCCGTGATCTCGACCGCGGCCCGCAAGCTCGAGGCCGAGCGCATGGCCGACGAGGTCGACGCCTTCGTGCGGGCGCTCGAGCACGACCTGATCGACGCCGCCGACTTCGCCCGCTAGCCACCGCGCGCGGCGGCCGGCGCCGCCGACTTCGCGCTAGCCGCCGCGCGCGGCCCCCAGCGCGGCGAGCAGACGCTCGCGGGCGGCCAGCTCGGCCTCGAGCGGCGCGACGACCAGCTCGCCGGCCACCGCCGCGACGCGCTCGTCGAGCGCCCGCCGGGCGCGCCGGGCACGGCGGCGGGCGCCGGAACCGTTGACCACGCGCGCGAGCAGGGCCAGCACCGCGCCGAGCAGCAACCCGCCGCCGAGCAGCGCCGTCGGGGCCGGGAAGCCGGCCAGCTCGGGCGTCGGCAGGGCGTCGCCGAGCTGGAGGTAGCCGAGCACGGCGAGCAGCGCGAGCCACAGCGCGCCGGCGGCGGCGCACGCCGCGAGGACCACCTGCAGCCAGCGCGCCGGCGTCCACCAGCGCGGACGCGTCATGCGCAGGTCCGCGCCGGCCACCGCGCGGTCCAGCCGCTCGGCGACCTCCGCCTCGCGCGCCACCGCCGCGCCGCGGGCGAGCCCCGGCCACGGGTCCGGCAGGCCGCGCGCGGCATCGCCGGCGAGCGTCCGGACCGCTGCGTCCACCTGCGCCCGCTGCACCGGCGTGGCGCGCGGCAGCGAGGTCCGCACCTCCTCGCGCGGCACGTCGTCGAGGCGCAGCCGCCGCAGCGGGTCCGGCCGCAGCCGGCGCAGCCACGAGAGCCACGGCAGGCCCGTGGCCAGCGCGCCCCGCCGGCGATGCGCGCCCCGCACCGCCGCCTCGACGGCCGGCAGCCCGACAGCCGTCCCGAAGGCCAGCACGAGCCGCTCCCGGTCCCGCCGCCCGACGCCGGCCGCGGACCCCTCGGTTGTCACCTCCGACCCTCTCACCGGTACGGAGGCGACAATCGGTCGCGCGTGCCGGCGGGGTTGACCGTCGCCCGCGGCGGCCTGGAGCCGGGCGGCGACGGCGTCGACGTCCGCGGCCAGGCGCGCGAGCGCCGCCTCGCGGCTCGCGACCCGCTCCGCGAGGGCGCGGCGGAGCGTCTCGACTCCCTCGCCCGTGCGTGCGGAGGCGGCGAGCACGGGGACGCCGTCGAGCCCCTCCGCGCCGAGCAGCCGCTCGAGGTCCGCGCGCGCCGGCGCGGCGTCGTCGCCGAGCCGGTGGCCTGGTTGAGCACGACCAGCATGGCCGCGGCGTGGCTCGCGAGCGGCCGCAGGTAGTGCTCGTGCAGCGCGGCATCGGCGTACTTCTGCGGGTCGACCACCCATACGAGCAGGTCGACGAGCCGCACCAGCCGGTCGACCTCCAGGCGATGCGAGGCCTCCACCGAGTCGAAGTCCGGCAGGTCGAGCAGGACGAGCCCGTCGGTGTCTCCGCCGCCGTCCAGGCGGTGCCGCGCGGGCACCTCGAGCCAGTCGAGCAGGCCGGAGTCGGCGCCGCCCCAGGTCGCCGCGGTCACGGTGGACGTGGTCGGCCGGCGCACGCCCTCGCGGACGAGCGGGCGACCGGCCAGCACGTTGAACAGCGTCGACTTGCCGGCGCCCGTCGGCCCGGCCAGCGCCACCACGGTCGCCTCCAGCCCGTGCCCGAGCCGCTCGCCCGCCCGGCGCGCGACGGCCCGCGCCTCCTCGACGAGCACCGGCTCGAGCCGGCCGCCGGCGAGCTCGGCCGCCTCGCCCAGCGCGAGCAGCCGATCGTCGAGCCCCCGGCCCGCGGCGCCGCGCCGCGCGCCAGACCGGCGGTCGAGGAGGCCGCTCACCGCGCCGCCTCGGGGATGCCGCGCACCACGCGGCCGCTCACCGCGCCGACTCGAGCGCCCGCACGGCCGCCTGGAGCCGCTCGACGGACTCCGGCTCCGGGGCCTCGGCGTCGAGCCGCTCGTGGTAGCGCGCCGCCTCGCCGTCGAGCAGCGCGCGCGTCCGCTCGAGCAGGTCCTCGCGTGCGCGGGCGGCGAGCGAGCGCACCGCCTGGTCGCCGAGCAGCGCCTCCAGCAGCTTCTGGCCGACCGCGGACGTGCCGCCCGCGACCGCGACCTCCGCGCCGGTCAGGCCGCCGGTCTGGGCGAACACCGCGATCATCACGACCAGCCCCGCGCCGTTGACGCCGAGCGACGCGAAGCGCGCGGTCGTGCGCTTGCCGCCCGCCTCGCGGCTGACGAGGTCGAACACGTCCCCCTGCCACGCGCGCACGCTCTCGCGCGTGCGCTCCAGCAGCTCCGCGGAGGCGGCGTCCAGCCGCGGCGCCCCCTCCAGCAGCGCCCGGCCGGCGGGGCGGCCGCGCCACGCCCCGGCTGCCCGCTCGGCGGCCCGATCCGCAGCGGCGTAGACGACGGCGTCGACGCTGGACTGCACGGCCGCGCGCAGCTCGTCCGCGGCGGGCGGGCCGCCGGTGATCACCGATCGCACGCGGTCGCGCAGCCGGCCCAGGCGCGACTCCAGCGCCCGCATCAGGTCGCCGGTGCCGACCACGTCGTGCCAGCGCGCGAGCACCTCGCCGCGCAGGAGCGCGCCGCTGCGCATCGCCTCGTCGACCTCTTCCAGCGCCCGGTCATAGGCCGTCTCCGCGTCCTCGTGCAGGCCGGCCGCGGTCGCGGCCTGGTCGGCCAGCACCGCGAGCACGCCGCCGGTGCGCGCCGGCAGGCTGTCGAGCGCCCCGGTGAGCGTCCGGCTCACGAGGCCCGAGCGCGCCTGCGCGTCGGCGGCCAGGGCGTCGAGCCAGTCGCGCACGGGGGCCAGCGCAGCGGCCGGCAGCAGGCCGTCCGCCGCGAGCCGCGTCTCGGGCACCACCAGCAGCTCGGTGCCCTCCAGCCCGCGCTCGGCGACCATCGCGCCCAGGTGCTCGGCGACCTCGCCCGCCGCCTCGGCGGGCACCCGGTCGAGCACGAGCGAGAGCGCGGTGCCGCGGTCGCGCGCCGCCTGCAGCAGCTCCCACGGCACCGCGTCCGCGTAGCGCGCGGCCGTGGTCACGAACAGCCAGGCGTCGGCGGCGGCCAGCAGCTGGCGCGCCAGCTCGCGATTGGCCTCGACGACCGAGTCGATGTCCGGCGAGTCCAGCAGCGCGAGCCCGGCCGGCAGCGCGGCCACCGCCACGAGCTGCAGCCCGCCCGGCCCGGCCGGCCCGCCGCTGGTGCGCGAGAGCGCCGGTAGGACGCGGTCGTCCTCGAACCAGCGGCGGTCGTCGGGGTGGCAGACGAGGACCGGCGCCCGCGTCGTGGGGCGCAGCACGCCCGGCGGGCTGACCTCCTCGCCCACCAGGCTGTTGACGAGCGTCGACTTCCCCGCTCCGGTGGAGCCGCCGACCACCATCAGCAGCGGCGCGTCCATCTGGCGCAGGCGCGGCAGGAGGTAGTCCTCGATCTGGTCGACCAGCTCGCGGCGCGTCCGCCGCGCCTCGGCGAGCCCGGGCACCTCGAGCGCGCCGCCGACCGCCTGCAGCGCCTCGCCGAGCTGCGCGAGCGGCCCTTCGAGTGCGGACGGAGCGGGAGTGCCCATGCCGGTACGGTGCCCGCTCGGGCCCTAGCGCAGGCGCGCGGCGACCTCGCGGGCGCGCTCGGCGTCCGCCGCCGGCGCGATCCGCGCGCGCAGCGCCACGCCCGGCGGCAGGTCGAGCACGAGCGTCGGCCCGGCGCGCGGCGCCGAGCGCTGGGGCGCCACCCGCTGAGCGCGCGCCCGTCCGAGCGCGCCGTCGCCGAGCACGACGACGTAGCCGCCGCGCGGGCCGGCGAGGTGGAAGTGGGCGACCTCGGCGGCGCTCACCGCGCCCGCGCCCGCGCCCGGCGCCAGCGCGACCGTGCCGCCGTCGAGCCGCACCGCGGTGATCGAGGCGGCGGCGCCGCCCCAGCTGGGGAACAGCACCTCCGCGTGCAGGCGCCGGCGCGTGCGCTCCACGCTCCACGTCGTCTCGACGTAGTCGCCGGTGAAGCGGTGGCGCGAGGTCACCGTGGCGCCGCCGCGCGCCACCCGGCCGACGGCCTCCAGCTCGCCGAACGGCCCCGCGTCCGGGTCGCGGGGGAGCGGCCGCACGCGGTCCACGCGCCCGCGCGGGGAACGCGTGAGCACGACCGCAGCGCCGCCCGGCGACGCCTGCGACGCGAGCACCCGCCGGCGACCGGCGCGGCGGACGACCACGCCGAAGCTCGCCGGCGGCCGGCCACCCATGCCGCCGACCGGGAGGCCGTCCGGATCGAAGAACCGCGCCAGCTCGATGCCGCCGTAGGGGAACGCGCCGCGGTTGTCGGCGACGATCGCCGCCGCGTAGCGGCGCGTGCTCACGCTCAACCGCCCGACGTCGGCGTCGAAGGCGTAGACCGACGGGGGCGGCTCGGCCGCCAGCACGCCGAGCCCGTGTACGACCGCGCGCGCCGCGTTCGCGCCCATGCGCGCGACGTACAGCCGGCGGCTGCCGGTGCCCTGGTAGGCCGAGCCGACGTCGTAGAGGTTCACCGGCGGGAGGTGGCGTGGCGCGAGCGCCTCGCAGCGGATCGCGAACTGGTCGAGCCCGCGGTCGAAGACCCACTTGGCCCACGGCCCCTGGCGCGGGTCGAGCTGGAAGCGCGGGGCGGCGGCGATCGTCAGCAGCCCCTGCAGCGCGTAGGCCCAGGTCTTCGCCTTCATCCAGCGCCCGAAGCCGAGGCCGGTGTCCCAGCTGAGCATCCCGCAGTGCATCCAGTAGCCGAACTGCACGCGCGCCGCCCACGCGCGCAGGATCGCCATGTCGGCCTCGCCCAGCGGGCGCATCCCCGCGCGCAGGGCCTGCTCGTACCAGACGACGAAGTGCAGCGTCATGTTCGCGTACTCCGCCGAGTCCACGTTCTTGCGCGAGCCCGCCGAGTCGCTCTGATACTGGAAGCGGTAGCTGGGCGACAGGTTGTGCGCGTCGCCGGCGTGCAACGGGCGCCGCGCACCGGCCACGAAGCGGCGCACGTGGTCGCGGTAGTCGGCGCGCAGCAGCTCGGGGTCGCCGGTGAGCGTCGCCGCGTGCGCGTACAGCTCGGCGTTCCAGTTGATCTGGTTGAGCCGGACGTAGGGGAAGCGGAAGAAGGGGCCGCGCGCGACCGAGTCGACGGAGGCGACGATCTGGGCGACCGTGGCCTCGTTCAGCCCGATGACAGTGCGCGCCCGCCAGGCGGCCGTCAGCGCCTCGGCCACCTTCGGGTCGAACGCCTTGTCCATCGGCGAGTCGTAGGTCCCGAGGTCGCCGAGCCAGCCCGGCGTGTGGAACATCTTGTCCGGGTTGGGCAGCGTGCGCCCGGCGAAGAACGGCGGCGACTCGCACAGGCGCTCGGCGATCAGCCGCGCCCGGTGGTCGTTGCGGGCCGGCCCCTGGTGGCCGCGCTCGGCGGCGACGGCGTGGATGACCAGCAGCGCGGAGTTGTAGATCACGTCGATCACCCGGCCGCCCGCGCTGTAGGTGCGGTGCTCCTCCTCCCACGTGCGGTCCAGGCGGCGGACGACCTCGTCGGCGACGGCGAGGTAGTCGGCGTCGCCCAGCGGCGGCGCGGGCAGCCGCAGCGCCGGCCAGGGCGCGACCTCGATCGTGCGGCGCGGCCGCGCGAGCGCCGGGGCGGCCGGCAGCGCGGAGGCGGCCACGAGCGCGCCGGAGGCGCGGGCGGCGCGGGTCACGAGGCGGCGGCGGGTGAACGGCATCGGCGGGCGCGGATGGTCGCGGGGCGGGCGGCTCCCGTCAAGGGTTCGCACATCTGTCCAACGGTCCTCGCGGCGCCCGTGCGGGAGTCCGATGCCTGTCGTGCGTCGTCTGAAGGGGGCGACCAAGTCAAGGAGGACGCCAGTGCCCAGAAGGCTCAGCCGCACGAAGCGGCTGCTCATGACGACAGGAGCGGTGGTCGCGGTGGCCGGAGTGCTGCCCGGCGCCGCCTCGGCGGCGGAGTGCGCGGCCGTGCCCACCAGCAAGGCATTCGCCCAGTTCGGCGACGCCAACGACTACTTCCTCGCCCCCGGCGGGGCGTTCGACTCGATCTGGTCCGAGAAGAGCGGCACGCCCAACCTGGTGGCGAACGAGAACCCGTTCAACCTCGGGGGCGGCGTCACCTCGCTGCGGATGACCGGGAAGGAGGCGGTCACGAGCGCGCAGTTCTGCGTCGATCGCACGATGCCGCACCTGCGCTTCGTGGCCCTGCACGACGACGACGGCCAGCTCGACGTCGAGGTCAAGATCTACGAGAACGGCCGCGTGATGGACTCGTCGAGCGGGAGCATCGCCCCGAGCGACCACCGCTCGTGGGCCCCCACCCGCACCGTCGACCTCAAGACCGGCGGCATGGCCGAGGGCGAGTCCCGCACGGCCACGGTGAGGCTCCGCAGCCAGGGCGAGTGGTACGTCGACGATCTCTTCATCGACCCCTACCGGCGCTAGCGCCGGCATGACCTGAGCCGGTGGACGTGCTCGAACCGAGCGCCGTTGCTCCCCCCGGCTCGGCCGCGGGGAGCGAGGAGCTTCTCCAGCAGTCCTGGGCGGACCGCGGCCGCGCCGTGCGCGGCCGCGAGCTCCGGCTCGAGCTGACGACGACCGCCGCCTTCGGGGCGGCGGTCATCGTGCTGCTCCTGCTCGCGCCCGCGGCGCGCGGCCCGGCGCCGGCGGCCGCCCTGGCGGTGCTGGCCTATGCGATCGCCGCCCGCTCGGACTTCCCGATCGGGTCCGGCCACATGGTCCCGACGCAGCTGTTCCTGGTCCCGCTGTTCGCGCTCGCCCCGGCCCCGCTGGTGCCGCTGCTCGTCTTCGCGGGCCTCGCCGCCGGCCTGCTCGGCGACGCGGCGCTCGGCCGCGCGCGCCTGGACCGCCTCGCCTACTGCGGAGGCGACGCGCTGCACTCGGTGGGCCCGGCGCTCGTGCTCGTCCTGCTCGCCGGCGGCGACGCACTGGACGCGCCGCCCGAGGTGCTGCTGCTGGCCTTCGCCGCGCAGCTCGTGTTCGACTTCGGCTCCTCGAGCCTGCACGACCTGATGGTCTTCGGCACCCGGCCGCAGCTGCACGTCAAGGTGACCGCGCAGGTGTGGTCGGTCGACGCGGCCCTCACCCCGCTCGGCCTGCTGGTCGCCAAGGCGGCGCAGACGATGCCGCTGGCGCTCGCCGTGCCGCTGCCGGTCGTCGCGGTCATCGTCGCCATGTCGGCCGACCGCTCGCGCCGGATCGGTCACGCCCAGGAGCGGCTCGAGGCCCTCCGCCGTGAGCGGCGCCGCCGCGAGGCGGCGGTGCAGCGGGTCGGCGACGCGCTCGCCTCCAACCTGGACCGCGCGGCGATGCTCGAGCTGGTGGGCCGTGCGGCCACCGACGCGCTCGACGGCGACGCCGGCCGCGCGATCGAGCTCGGGGCGCGGCAGCCGCCGCCCGGCCCGGAGGGCGTGCAGGGCCGCCTGCTCGCCGACGTCGAGCTGCGAGCGCCGGGCGCCGCGCCCGCGCCGGCCGAAGTGTCCGAGGGTGACCAGCACGCGATCGCCGGCGTCATCGGCGACCCGGCGGGCCCGGTCGGCGTGCTCTCGGTGGTGCGCGATGCCCCGTTCTCGGCCGAGGAGCGCTCGCTGCTCGCGCACCTGTGCGGGCAGGCCGCCGTCTCGGCCGCCAACGTGGTGCGTCACGAGAAGCTGCGCGAGGCCGAGACGCGCCTGCGCCACCAGGCCTTCCACGACGCGCTGACCGGCCTGCCCAATCGCTCGCTGTTCGCCGAGCGCGTCACGCACGCGCTCGAGCGCACGGACCGGCTCGTCGCGGTGCTGCTCCTCGACCTCGACGGCTTCAAGCTCGTCAACGACACGCTCGGCCATGAGGCCGGCGACCAGCTCCTGATCGCCGTCGCCGAGCGGCTCCGGACCTGCATCCGCCCCGGCGACGTCGTCGCCCGCCTCGGCGGTGACGAGTTCACCGTCCTCCTCGACGGCGTCGAGGACGACGCCGAGGTCGTCCGGATCGCCCACCGGATCATCCACGCCGTCACCGTCCC
>Ga0136617_10000718_pt1 | contig 28646 bp, 32 predicted proteins | sample AntDrymUQ3222106_2_FD_129672 | JGI IMG/M metagenome (GOLD analysis project Ga0136617, IMG submission 129672) | Polar desert sand microbial communities from Dry Valleys, Antarctica - metaG UQ322 (21.06) | ecosystem: Environmental > Terrestrial > Soil > Desert | place: Antarctica: Dry Valley...
AGCAGATCAACACCCAGATCCGCCTGATCACTCGCCGCGGCTTCGGCTACCACTCACAACAAGCCGTGATCGCCCTCGCGATGCTCAGCCTCGGCGGCCTCTGCCCGCCCCTCCCGGACCGGTAAATCGACCCACGGAACCGACAGTAGGTTCCCAAATCCTCGATTCGATCGCCCGCTACTGCAAACGAATCAACCAATCAGGACACTAGGCTCGCGCCAACCTCAAGAGGACAACGATCGGCCATTCCGTTACTCGTGCCCCGGGTTGCGAGGTTTGGTGCCTGAGTCTAATTACTCGTGCTGGATAACTCGGGTCATGAGTGCTGTCGTGGCAGATGGGCTGATCTGCGCTGATCTCCGGCGCCAAACCGAAAGGGTGAGAGACGCCCGACCGGGATCGCATCGGCTACGCGGCGTGCGGCGCGGGGCGGCCCACGCCCCAGCGCGGCGATGGCTCCTTGCCCCAGCTCGACTCACGCGCGTAGCGCATGAGCGAGGGGAAGTAGTCCTCCAGCGCCGGCGGTGTCGCGCCCAGCAGCTCCTTGGCGCGCCGGGCGTCGAACGTGCAGCGCACGCGGAAGTACGGCAGCAGCGCGCCGGCGCGCTGCTCGGCGCGCGCGTCCTCCCCGGGCCGCACGAAGCGCGGCGGCTCGGCGTCGAAGGCCTCGGCGGCCATCGTCGCCAGGCGCGCGTTCGTCGGCGCCGAGTTGCCGGCGACGATGTGGAACGCGCCGCCGCGCACGGGGCCGCGCACGAGTTCCAGCAGCGCGTCGGCGACCACGTCGACGGGCACGATGTCCAGGCACGCGCCGGGATCGGCGGGTACCGTCGGAAACAGTCCGCGGGCAAATGCCTGCAGCGGCCAGTAGATGACGTTGAAGGCCTGCGTCCAGCCCGTCACGCTGTCGCCGACGATGACGCTCGGGCGCACGATCGCGGCCGGCAGCCCGCTCTCGCGCACGACCTCCTCGGCCTCGAGCTTCGTGCGCTCGTACGTGTTGCGAAAGCCCTGGCCGACGTCGCCGTCGTGCTCGCTGACAAGCCCGATCCGGTCGCCGGCGACGTATGCCGTCGAGACGTGGACGAAGCGCTCGAGCGCGCCGCGCTCCTGCGCCTCCAGTGCGAGCTTGACCACCTCGCGCGTGCCCTCGACGTTGATCCGCCGGGCATCCTCGATCGGCAGGGTGAAGCTGATGGAGGCCGCGCAGTGCACGACCGCCGAGACCTCGCCCGCGATCTCCTCGCGGAACGTCGGCGACAGCCCGAGGCCGGGCGACTCGAGGTCCGCCGCCAGCGCGCGCACGCGCCCGCCGGGCGGGCGGGCGCCCGGCGCGACGATCGTCTTCAACAGCTCGTCGACGCGGGTCTGGGCAGCGGCGTCGTCCTCACCACGAACCAGGGCGATGACATCGTGGTCGGTGTCCTCGAGCAGGCGCGCGAGCACCTCGACGCCGAGAAAGCCGGTCGCTCCGGTGAGCAGCACCGTGCCGCTGGGGGTCATGCGGCCTCCAGGCACAGCGATGCGTTGTGCCCGCCGAAGCCGAACGAGTTCGACAGCGCGACGGGCGGGCGGCCGTTGGACATCTCCAGCGGACGCGCCGTGGCGGCCACGTAGTCGAGGTCGAGGCCCTCCTCAGCCTGCTCCCAGCCGATCGTCGGCGGCGCGATCCGGTCGCGCAGCGCGAGCACCGTCGCGATGGCCTCGACCGCGCCCGCGGCGCCCAGCAGGTGTCCGATCGCCGACTTCGTCGACGAGATCGGGATCTGCCCGGCGCGGTCGCCGAACACCGTCTTCACCGCGCGCGTCTCGGCGCGGTCGTTGAGCTGCGTCGAGGTTCCGTGCGCGTTGATGTAGTCGACCTGCTCGGCGTCCACGCCGGCGTCGCGCAGCGCGACCTGCATCGCCCGCGCGCCGCCGCGACCCTCGGCGTGCGGTGCGGTGATGTGGTGCGCGTCGCCGGTCGAGCCGTAGCCGCGAACGGTTCCGAGGATCCGTGCGCCGCGTGCGCGGGCTGCGTCGCCCGCCTCGAGCACGATGACGCCAGAGCCCTCGCCCATAACGAAGCCGTCACGGCGCGCGTCGAACGGGCGTGAGACGCCGCTCGGCGAGATCGCCCCCATCCGCTCAAAGCAGGCGCGCGAGAGCGGGGTCAGCGGCGCCTCGGCGGCACCGGTGACGACGGCCTCGGCCTCGCCGTGCTGGATCATCCGCAGCGCCGTGCCGATCGCGTGGCTGCCGGCGGCACAGGCGGAGACGACGCTGAAGACCGGGCCGCGCAGGCCGTGCTGCAGCGACAGCGCCGCCGAGCCGGCGTTGCTCATCATCAGCGGGATGGCGAGCGGCGAGACCGAGCCGGGACCGGTGTCGCGCAGCTGGTCGTGGTTTGACTCGAGCGTCGAGATGCCGCCGATCCCCGTGCCGAGCACGCAGCCGATCAGCTCGGCGTCGTAGGGCAGGTCGTCCGCCCAGCCGGCGTCGGCGAGCGCCTCGTTGCCGGCGGCGATCGCCAGCTGCGTCGAGCGGTCCGCGCGACGCGCCTGCTTGGCCGACATGTGGTCGGTCGGCTCGAAGTCCGCGCACGGCGCCTCACCGTCGCGGATGCCGGCGTTGCCGGCGGTCCAGCGCTCGTGCAGCGTCCGCGCGCCGACGCCCAGCGGCGTGACGGCTCCGACTCCGGTGATGACGACGTCGCGCAAGCTCATCCGTCGACGCGAGCGATGACGAGGTCGACGATGTCGCCGACCGTCTTGATGTTCTTGAAGTCCGCGCCGTCGAGGTCGATGTCGTAGGTCTCCTCGACGACCTGCGTCAGCTCGACGAGGTCCAGCGAATCGACGTCGATCGCCTCGAGGGTCACGTGGCGTGTAACGGCGTCGGCCTCGGCGCCGAATGCGACGAGGTTCTCGATGACGGTTGCCTCTACGTCCTGCGGTGTCGTGGTCGTGGCCATGAGTTGGGTCCTTTCGTGATCGGGTTGCGAAGCTCAGTCGGCTTGGTGTCGCACGCGCGCCCAGCCCGCAGGCGAGGCGCACGTGACCGCGGGCTGGGCGATTCGCGCGGGCTCTGCGATGCGCTCGCCGGGGAAGAGGACGGCGACATGCGACATGTAGAGCACGCGTCCAGCGTGGCGGTCCGCGGCGCCGTTACCAACCACTTCCCCCCGTGGGTGGGACGCCGGACCCCCCGGTCGGGGGGTCGCAGTCGACTGGCGCGCGGCTTGCCGCGAGAGCGGCCTGGGTATGGCAGCACCCGGTGGCCAGTCCCAACGCGACTTTCCTGGACAGGCGGCCATACGGCGTTTGCCCGCCGCCCTCCACTCTGAGGGTCGTGAGCGTCCGACGATCCCGCAAGGCGCCCGCAGTCATGGCCGTCGCCGCGCGCTTCGGCCGCGACATCCCGCAGTGCATGACCCAGGTGCAGCACGTCCTCGCCGCCGCCCGCGAACGGGGCGCCTCGCTGGTCGTGCTGCCGGAGTCGGCGCTCGGCGGCTATCTGTACGAGCCGCATGTCGTCGGCGCCCCTGCCCCGTGCGCTCCGCCGCCCACGCTGCAACGCGACGGCGAGGAGATCGCGCGCGTCGCGCAGATGGCGGGTGACATCGTCGTCTGCATCGGCTACACCGAGGACGCCCCGGGTGGGCCGTACTCCAGCGCCGTCTGCGTCAACGGCGACGGCATCCTCGGCCATCACCGCAAGGTCCACCTGCCGGCCGGCGAGCGCGTGGCGTTTCGCGCGGGCTCGGGCTTCGCCGCGTTCGACACGCCGATCGGCCGGATCGGAATGCTCGTCTGCTACGACAAGACCTTTCCCGAGGCAGCGCGCCAGCTCGCCCTCGACGGCGCTGGTCTGATCGCCTCGCTGTCGGCCTGGCCGGTGTGCCGCGTGGATCCCGCGACGCTCATGCGGCGCGACGTGCAGGTGCGTCACTTCAACCTGCTCGACCAGACCCGCGCACTCGAGAACCAGGTCGTGTGGATCTCGGCCAACCAGGTCGGCCGCTTCGGCCGCCTGCGCTTCCCCGGGCAGGCGAAGATCGTCGACCCGCGCGGGCGCGTGCTCGCCAAGACCGGCTCCCGCGCCGGCGCGGCGGTGGCCCGCGTCGACGCGCCGGGCGTCGTCGCCGCCGCGCGCGGCCGGCTCTCCTATCTCGACGACCGCCAACCGCTGGCCTACGCGGTCGGGGCCTAGCGCGCGTGTGCGGCATTGCGGCGGCGTACGGCCCCCACGGCGCGGGCGAGACGGAGCGGATGCTCGACCTGCTCGTGCACCGCGGGCCCGACGACGCGGGCGAGGTGCGCGTCGACGGCGCCTGGCTCGGCCACCGGCGCCTGTCGATCGTCGACGTCGACGGCGGCCATCAGCCGTTCGTCAACGCCTCCGGTGACGTCTGGCTCGTCGGCAACGGTGAGGTCTACAACCACGAACAGGTGCGCGCCACGCTCGGGCCGGCGCCGTTTCAGACGCGCTCGGACAACGAGGTCGCGCTGCACCTGCTCGACGAGCGCGGCCCGGCGGCGCTCGCCGAGCTCGAGGGCATGTTCGCCTTCCTCGTCGCCGCCGAGGACGGGCGCTTCATCGCCGCCCGCGATCCGGTCGGCATCAAGCCGCTGTACTGGGCGCGGCGCGATGGGCGCGTGCGCTTCGCATCGGAGATGGCCGCCTTCGCGCCGGACTGGATGCCCTACGTCGAGGCCTTCCCGCCGGGCTGTCACTGGACGCCCGACGGCGGCGTCGTGCGCTTCGCCAGCGCGGTTCCGCAGAACGGCGAGGGCGCTCCCGCGGCGCGCGCGGTCTGGAGCGCCGATGCCGAGCCGCCCGACGCGGCGCTGGCGGCCACGCGGCGCATCCTGATCGGCTCCGTGCAGCGCCAGATGATGGGTGACGTCCCCGTCGGCGTCTTCCTGTCAGGGGGCCTGGACTCGGCGATCGTCGCCGCGATCGCCGCCCACCACCTGACGCAGTACGGCGAGCGGCTGAGCACCTTCGCCGTCGGAACCCGGGACAGCGCCGACCTCCTGGCCGCGCGGGTGGTCGCACGCCACCTCGACACCGAGCACCACGAGCGCGTCTACGACTCGCGCGAGGCGGTGCGCGCCCTGCCCGACGTCGTGCGCGCGATCGAGCACTTCGACCCGTCGCTCGTGCGCAGCGCCGTGCCGAACTTCATGCTCGCCGAGATGACCGCGCAGCACGTCAAGGTCGTGCTGACCGGCGAGGGCGCCGACGAGCTGTTCGCCGGCTATGAGTACCTGCGTGGCTTCGACAGCCCCGAGTCGCTGCAGGCCGAGCTCATGCGCACCGTGCACGGCCTACACAACCTCAACCTGCAGCGCTGTGACCGCGTCACGATGGCCCACGGCCTGGAGGCGCGCGTGCCGTTCCTCGACCGCCAGGTGATCGCGTTCGCCTTCAACCTGCCGATGACGTGGAAGCAGTCAGCGCCCGGCGAGCTCGAGAAGCGCATGCTGCGCCGTGCCTTCGACGGCTGGCTGCCCGAGCAGATCCTGTGGCGCGAGAAGGCCGAGTTCGGCGACGGCAGCGGCGCCAAGGACGTGCTCACGAACACCGTCGAGGAGGGCGTCAGCCGATCGGACTTCGAGCGCGAGCGGGCGGCGGTCGACCCGCCGCTGCGCACCCGCGAGGAGTTCGCCTATCACCGCATCTTCGCCGAGCACCTGCCCGGCGTGCGCCCGGAGCGCACGCTCGGGCGCTTCGCGACGGCCTAGGCCGCGGCGAAGCGCCCGTTGCGGCGCCCCCCGTGTTCAGGCCGCGTCGTCCTGCACCCAGTCCAGCGGGATGCCGGCGTGCTTCTGCGAGACGATCGCGTCGTACTCCAGCGCCTCGCCGGAGACCGAGACGCGATGCGTGTAGCGGGTGCGGATGCGCTCCTCGAGGATCCCCTCGCGGAACATCCGCGCAAGCAGGCCGCCGAAGCCGGTCTCGCAGTTCTCCTCCAGGAAGCGATCGCGGATGTTGAACGCGATCCAGCCGGGGGAGCCGACCAGGTTGAACGCCTCGGCGAAGGCGAGCGTCGGGATGTCGCCGAAGCCGAGCGCGGCGACGCACGTCATGACGTCGAAGTCGTGGCGCATGAGGTCGCGGCGCTGCTCCGCCGTGAGCTGCGTCATGTCCAGCGCGTAGTAGGCGGCGTACAGGCCGGGCCGATCGCGCTGCGCGGCGTCGCGCGCCTCGGGCAGCAGGTCGACGCCGACGATCTCGCCCACCGTCAGCTCGTCGAGCCGCTCGCCGACCATGCCGTTGCCGGCGCCGAAGTCCAGCGCCGTGAGCTCCTCGGGCTTCAGGCCGGCGTCGCGCAGCGCCTCGCCGAGCAGGTCGCAGACGACGCGCGGAGACTCACAGTCCAGCTGGTCGGCGAACAGGCGCTCGTAGAGCCCGCGGACCTTGTAGATCGCGGCGTAGTCGTGGAAGCGGATCCGGCGGCGCTCGCCGTCGGCCAACTCGATTTCGCACCATTCCTCGTCCTGGTCCAGCTCGCCACGAGCATGCTCCGGAGGCAGATGCAGCGCGTAGTCCACGTTGTCGAGCGTGGCCATGGGGCTCCTTCGGGTCGCTTAGCGAAAGATAAAGCTATCGACTTCCGCTACCCATCCCTCGCCACGTCAAACGCGCGGTCGATGGATCTACCATCCGCCGCACGCGCCCGCGCCGCGGCGTCAGCTCAACAGGCCGAGGCGCTGCGCGCGCTGCACGGCCTCGGCGCGGTTGCGCACGTCGAGCTTTCGGTACAGCGCGCTGGTGTGCTCCTTGACCGTGTGCGGAGACAGGTGCAGCGCGCCGGCGATCTCCCGGTTGGTGGCGCCGCCGGCGATCCGCTCGAGCACCTCGCGCTCGCGGCTGGAGAGCGTCAGCGCTCCGGCCGCCGACACCGGCGCCGGCTCGAACAGCGCCATCCCCAGCGCGACCATCCGCACCGCGCGCGCCACGTCCGCGGCCGGCCAGTCCTTGGGGACGAAGCCGCTGGCGCCGCAGGCGCGCGCGGTCGCGGGTGAGATCCGCCCGGCACCGGAGATCAGCAGCACGCGCAGCTCGGGGCGCTCGGTCAGCAACCGCTCGCAGACCTCGGGGCCGGACTCGCCGCCGAGGAAGAGGTCGACGAGCGCCACGTCGGGCGCATGCTCGCGCGTCAGCGCGACCGCCTCGTCGCCGCTGCGCGCCGACAGGCAGCGCTCGACCCATTCGAGCTCGCCGAGCATGAGCCGAAATCCCCAGTGCACGACGTCGTGATCGTCGACGACGAGCACGCGCAGGCGGTCGCTGTCGCCATCCTTCATCGCGCGCAATCCGGGGCGATCACGGCGAGCTCCCGTTGCCCGCCAGCGGCACGACGAGGCGCACGACCCACGTCCCCGGCACGCGCTCGCCGAACTCGACGAGCCCGCCGGACTGCAGCGCCTCGAGCGCGGCGAGCCGCAGTCCGACGCCGGTCGACGCGGTGCGTTCGGGCGGGACACCGTCGTTCTCGATCTCCAGCACGAGCGTGTCGTCGCTCGTGTGGGTGCGCACGACGAGACGCCGCGCGTCGGCGTGCTTGCGCGCGTTGCGGACCGCCTCGGTCAGGACCGACTGCACGAGCGGCTCCAGCGACTCGGGCAGCTCGATGACCGGTCCCTCGACGATCAGCCCGAGGTCGGCGTGCTCGGCGCGCAACCGGTCCAGCTCGGCGCGCAGGGTCGTGCCCGTCGGCGCGGACGAGCGCCCCAGCGGACGCTGCAGCGCGGAGCGCAGCTCGCCGAGCGCGGCGCCGACCTCCTGCGCGCAGCGGGCGCGCGCCTCGGGGCTCAGGGCCTGCTCGGCCGACAGCACCAGCGAGACGCCGAACAGCCGCTGCACGACGTTCTCGTGGATGCCGCGAGCGAAGTCGATGCGCTCCTCGAGCTCGCGCGCGCGCTCGACGGTCTTCGTCGCGATGCGCGAGGTCGACGCCAGCGCAAGCGTCTTGCCGAGCATCCAGAGCAGGTCGCGGCGGTGCTCGTCGATCGGTGCCGCGCCATGCTCGGGCTCGGCGAGGATCACGCCGAGCCAGCGCCCCGCGGCGACGATCGGCACGTAGACGAGCGGATGCGCGCCGACGAGCTCGGCAAAGTCCTCGGAGATCTCGTGGGGACGGTCGCCGCGCACCTCGATGACGCGATCCTCGGTCAGGGCCTGGCGCGCGACCGGCGCCGACTCGACCGTGATCTCACCGCTCGTGAAGCGGTCCAGCCCGATCCCGTGCGCACCCGCGGCGTGCACGCGGCGGCGCGCGTCGTCGTAGCGGAAGATCACCGCGCGGCGCATCTGCCCCTGGTGGCAGACCGCCTCGGCCAGACGTGAGTAGAACTCGTCCGAGCCCTGGTCGGCGTCGACATGCGCGAGCACGTCGTTGAGCAGCTCGAGCGCGGCGAGCGAGTGGGCGGGCGCGGCTGGGTGCACCCGTCCATCGTGGCAGGCGCGCAGGTCGCAAGTGGTGGTTCTACGGCGAGGAAGTTCCCGCCAGCGGCGTGATGCCGGTCGGCAGCGGCCTGGCGACCTCGATGAGATGCTCGAGGCGGCGGCGCACGGTGGCGCGGTCGGTGCCGGTGAAGTACAGCCCGACGCTCGGGTTCGGGACGTAGATGCAGTACAGCTGGCCGCCGCTCGTGTCCTGGCAGGTGATCTCCGTCGGCCTGCTGCCAGGCCGGTTGACGATCTGGCCCATCCCCCGATAGCCGGCGGACTTCTCGCACGTGACGGTCAGCGTGAGCGCACCGTCGTAGGAGGCCGGCGCCGGCTTCTCCGGGACGAAGTTCTTGGCGAAGCGACACCGCGGCTCCTTGGGCAGCTGCTTGCCGAGCAGGGACGTGACGACGACGTAGTCGCTGTCCTTGCCCGCCTTGCCCGCCTTGCCCGCCGGTGCGCCGCCGGACTCCGTCGCAGCCGGCGCGGCCCCCGTGGTCGTGGTGGCGGCCGGAGCCGCCGCGTTCGTGCTTGTGACGGTCGCGTCAGACGTGTTCTCGGAGTCGCCGCAGCCGGCGAGCGCGCCGACCGCAGTGAGCACCAGGAGGAGGAAGATCGCGCGTCGCATCGGGCCGGAAGACTGCCAGAGTCATGCAGTTCGCGAGCCGGACGCTCCCCCGAGGCGGCGACATGGTGTTGGCGCGAGAGCCTCGGCGCACGAGACGGCGCTCCAGTTCGCCATCTCGTGCGCGGGTGTTCAGTCCGGAGGCTCTACGCCCGCGCGCGACCGGGTGCCCAGCGCGGCCACAGGCGCCGCGCCGGCCGGCCGTCGACGGCTCGCAGTTGTCGTACGCGCAGCCGCAGCAGCTCGACGGCGGGCGCGGCGGGGAGGAACGGGTCGGCGACGACGCGGTCGTCGTCGAGTCCGAGCGCCGCCCAGATCCTGCCCTCGACGACCGCGACGAGGACCGGTCCCTCGAGCGGCGTGCAGGAGTCGAGCTCGGCGAGGTCGTGCAGGAGCGGCATGTCGGCGTCGTGCGCGCGGCGGATGGCGACGGCCTGGTGCTCGACCGACGCCACAAAAGCGGGCTCCGCGCGCGCGTTGAAGCGGTCAATCATGTGTGCGAGGTGATGCAGCATGTTGGATCGCGTTCTCCCCTTGTGTGCCAACACCAGCCAATGTACGATCAAACACGCATATGTCAATGTCACACAAGTTGAAGGTGTTCGACGTCCAGCGCGACAGCGAGATCTCGATCACGCAGCAGCTCGTCACGCACATCTCGTCGCTGATCGACAGCGGCGAGCTGGCTCCCGGCGAGCGCCTGCCGGCGACCCGTGCGCTCGCCACCGACGCGGGCATCAACCACCTCACGGCGGTGCGGGTGTACCGCCGGCTCGCCGAGCTCGGCTACGTGACCGCGGCCGTCGGGCGCGGCACCTTCGTGCGCCAGCGGGTGCCGGTTCCGGCCGGCGCCGCTGCCGTGGCGGGAGCGGACGGATCACGGCCGGTCAACGACGACTGGCAGCTCGGGATGCTCGCCCAGCGGCACGCCTCCTACGCCGACGAGATGCTGCGCGACGCCCTGCACGCGCCGCTGACGGGCGGGGCGATCGCGCTCGGCTCGGGCTACCCCGATCCCGAGCTCTGCCCCTCTCACGAGCTCGCCGAGCTCGCCGTCGAGATCGTGCGCGACAACCCGCGCGTCATCACCGACTACCTACAGGTCGAGGGACTGCCCGAGCTGCGCGAGCGGCTCGCCGAGCGCGGCCGCGCGTCGGGCTTCGCCACGAGCGCCGACGAGATCCTCGTGACGACCGGCGCGCGCCAGGCGCTCGACCTCATCGCGCGCGCGGTGCTCGGTCCCGGCGACGTCGCGGTCGTCGAGTCGCCGACGTTCGCCGGCGCGCTCGCGTCGCTGCAGGCGACGGGCGCCCGCGTCCTGCCGCTGCCCGTCGACGCCGACGGCGTCGACGTCGACGCGCTCGAGCGGATCCTCGCGCGCCACGAGATCAAGCTCGTCGCGCTGCAGGAGGCCTGCCAGAACCCGACCGGCGCGGACCTGTCGCCCGCACGCCGCGCACGCCTGCTGGAGCTCGCCCGGACGCGCGGCTTCTTCGTGCTCGACGACGGCGTCTACGCGACGATGCGCTTCGACGGCAAGACGCTGCCGCGCCTGCGCGCCGACGCGCCGTCGCACGTCATCTACGTCGACTCGCTGTCCAAGACGATCGGCGGCGGCCTGCGGATCGGCTGGATCGCCGCGAGTGGGCCGGTGTTCTCGCGCCTCGTGAAGCTGAAGAGCGACTCCGACATCCACACGTCGGCGCTGCCGCAGTACGTCGCCGCCCGGTACCTGCGCGGCGACCGTCACGAGCAGCTGCTCGCGACGGCGCTGCCGGTCTACGCCGCGCGCCGCGACGCGCTGCTGGATGCCCTGACGCGCCACCTCGCCGACGACGCGACGTGGACGATCCCCGGCGGCGGCAACCACGTCTGGGTCACTCTGCGCGAGCCGATCGACGAGCGCCTGCTCTACGTCGAGGCGCTGCGCTCGGGCACGGCGTTCATGCCCGGCGGCGCCGTGATGGCCGAGCAGTCCTCGCGCACGAGCATGCGCCTATCCTTCGGGCTCGTCGAGCCCGTGCTGCTCGAAGAGGGCGTGCGACGGCTGGCGGTGGCCCTGCGCGAGGTCAAGCGGCGCGGGCGGGCGGCGTCGACCGGCGCGCTGTCCTAGGGCACGAGCGCACGCTCGACCTCGTCGACGAAGTCGAGGTGCAGGTCGAGCAGGCCGCGCAGGTGCGCGGTGACGAGCAGCAGGTACTTGCGCCGGTGGGGCAGCCTCTCGGCGGAGGCCTCGGTCTCGGCGATGCGCCGGCGCAGGTCGGCGATGTCCTCGCGCAGCGTTCCGAGGCTGGTCCGCGTGACCTCCTCGCCGACAAGGTCGGCGATCAGCAGGCGCAGCAGCGGGTCGCTCTTGATCGGGGTGAAGCGCACCGGCGTCTGCGCGTAGTCGCGTAGCGCCTGCATCCCCTGGTCGGTGATCGAGTAGACGGTCCGCTCGCGGGTCTTGCCCGGTGCCTTGTGCGCCTGCAGGTAGCCGAGCTTGGCCAGCCGCTTGGGCTCGACGTAGTACTGGCTCTCACCGGCCCAGGCGAGGATGCGCCCCTGGCGCGCCATCCGCAGCAGGTCGTGCGGGCCCGCCCCCTCGTGCCCGACGAGGCCGAGGATCTCGTAGGAGAACAGGCTGAGCTCATCTCTTGACATGACTATGGTCCATAGTGTTTGATAACTACGAAACGTAGTCTATCTACCTGGAGCCACCGCGATGCCATCCACCACGACCACCCGCGGAAGCGCTCGGCGCTGGGGTCCGCTCTGGGGCGCGCGCGCCGACGACTGGGCCGCCGTCGAGGCGCAGCAGCAGCCGACGTACGAGGCGGCGATCGAGCGCGTCGGGATCGAGCCGGGCGCCCGCGTACTCGACATCGGCTGCGGCAGCGGCGTCTTCCTGCGCCTGGCCGCCGATCGCGGCGCCCGGGTCCACGGCGTCGACGCCTCTGAGGCGCTGCTCGAGATCGCCCGCGCGCGCGTTCCCGAGGCCGACCTGCGACTCGCCGACATGCAGTCGCTGCCCTACGACGACGACGCGTTTGACCTCGTCACCGGCTTCAACGCGTTCTTCTTCGCGCAGGACATGGTCGCCGCGCTGCGCGGGGCCGGTCGCGTGGCGCGGCCGGGCGCGGCGGTCGTCATCCAGGTGTTCGGGCGCCCCGAGCGCTGCGACCTCGAGGCGATGAAGGCCGTCGTGCGGCCGTTCATGCCAGCGCCGCCGGCCGGCGCGCCGCCCGCGCTTGCGCTGTGGCGCCCGGGTGTCCTGGAGGCGCTGGTCGTGGCCGCGGGCCTGCGCGTGCGCGGCGCCTTCGACGTGAGCTACGCGATCGACTATCCCGACGCGGACACGCTCGGGCGCCGGCTGATCGCTCCGGCGGGGATCGCGCAGCGCGTCGGCCCCGAGCGCGAGCCCGCCGTGCGCCGCCAGATCGTCGCGGCGCTCGCCCCGCAGCGCCGGCCGGATGGCTCCTACCGCCTGAGCAACGAGTTTCACTATGTCCTCGCGACGAGCGCCTGAGGCCGCGGTCATGCGCGACGAACGTTTCCCAGGTGCTGATCGCGGGCGCCGGCCCGGCGGGCCTGATGACGGCTGGCCCGGGCTGACGCTGTTCACGGGACAGGACGCGCGGCCGGCCGCGCTCACGCCGGTGCACCCGATCCTCGTCAGGCGGCTGGACGCAACCCCCGCGCGGGCGATCGGCATCCGCAGCGGCGGGGCTGTGCTGGTCCGGCCGGACGGCGTGCCGGTGAGCTCGTTTGCGGATGGGCGACGAAGTCGCCTTCGATCTGCGCTGCATGACGGCCGCGCCGGACGCTCACGCGCAGCACCGTACAGACCCGTAGGGTGCGCGCGTGCACCGACCCCGCCTTCGCCGCCTCGCGCGCCGCACCATCGTCGCCACCCACCGCGCCGTGCTCGAGTTCGTCGATGACCGCGGGCATCGCTCGGCCGCGCAGATCAGCTTCTTCGCGATCCTCTCCTTCATCCCGCTCGTGCTGCTGCTGGCAGCCGCGTTCGGACTCCTCTTCGACGACGCCGCCGTGCGTGAGCGGATCATCCAGACGGTCTTCGACAACGTGCCGCTGGCCAGCAGCGGCGACCGGCCCAAGCTCGAGCGCTCCGTCGGTGACGCGCTGCAGCAGGCCGGCCACCTCGGCATCTTCACGACGGTCCTGCTGCTCGTCGCCGCCAGCGGCGTCATGGGCGCGCTGCGCCACTCGATCAACGAGGCCTGGGACATCGAGGAGCGCCCGCCGCTGCTCAAGCGCAAGGCGCTGGACTTCGCACTCGTGCTCGGCGGCACGTCGATCCTCGCGCTGAGCGTGTCGCTGACGATCACGCACAAGCTCGCCGGGATCGTCGACGACGAGGCGGGCGGCGGCTGGTTGGCGGCCGCGCTGCTGGAGGTCGCGGGCGACCTTCTGCCGCTCGTGTTCGTCGCGCTCGCGCTGCTGTTTCTGTACCGCGTCCTGCCGCTGCACCGCGAGCCGCTGCGCGACATCTGGCCCGGCGCGGTCGTGGCCACGATCGGGCTGGCGATCGTCAAGCAGGGACTCGAGCTGTACTTCGAGCAGCTGCCGACTTCGGCGCGATCTACGGCTCGCTCGGCGCCGCGATGGCGCTGCTGATCTTCGTGTACGCGGCCGCCAACGTCGTCGTGTTCGGAGCGGAGTTCGCGGTCGAGTGGGCCCGCGCGCCCGACACGCAGTCCAACCCTGAGCACTGATCGTTGTACATCCGGGCCATGGCCATCGGCCGAATGTTGTCCGCTGGGACAAAGACCGCTGTGTGGCCGATCACGAGCCTGCGACGGGTCATCTGACGGGGAGAGAACAGTGAAGCTCGTGATCGGGATCGTGCGCCCGGACAAGGTCAACGACGTGCTCGAGGCGCTGTACCGCGCCGAGGTGCGCGGCTTCTCGCTGAGCCGCGTCCAGGGGCACGGCGGCGAGCTTGACCGGGTGGAGACCTACCGCGGCGTGCGCGTAAAGATGGGCCTGTCGGACAAGGCGCGCTTCGAGATCGCCGTCTCCGACGACTTCGTGCAGCTGACGATCGACGCGCTCTGCGACGGCGGGCAGACCGGCGAGGTCGGCGACGGCAAGATCTTCGTCGTCCCGCTCGAGCGCGTCGTGCGGATCCGCTCGGGCGAGAAGGACGACAGCGCGGTCACGCCCGTCGGCTCATGACGGCGGTCATCGCAGCGGCGGGCGAGATCAACGCCGGCGACACCGCGTGGATGCTCATCGCGACGGCGCTCGTCCTGCTCATGACGCCCGCGCTGGGCCTCTTCTACGCCGGCCTGGTGCGCTCGAAGAACACCCTGAACACGTTCATGATGTGCGTCGGCGCGATCGCCGTCGCCGCCGTGACCTGGGCCCTCGTCGGCTACTCGCTGGCCTTCGACGGCGACGCGAAGATCATCGGCGGCCTGGGCCATGCGTTCCTCAGCGACGTCGGCTTCGAGCCGCGCGATGGCACGACGATCCCGCACCTGCTGTTCATGGTCTTCCAGGCGACGTTCTGCATCATCACGACGGCGCTCGTGTCGGGCGCCGTCGTCGAGCGGATGCGCTTCGGCCCCTTTCTCATCTTCGCGGCGCTGTGGTCGGTGCTCGTATACGCGGTCCTCGCGCACTGGGCGTTCGGCGGCGGCTGGCTGGCGGCGCAGGGCACGCTGGACTTCGCCGGCGGCGTGCCGGTCGAGATGGGCTCGGGCTTCTCGGCGCTGGCGGCGGCGCTCGTCGTGGGGGCGCGCAAGGACTACGGGCGCCAGGCGCTGCTGCCGCATAACGCGATGTACGTGCTGCTCGGCGCGGGGCTGCTGTGGTTCGGCTGGTTTGGCTTCAACGGCGGCAGCGGCTTCACCACGGGCGAGTCCAGCGTGCTGGCGTTCACCAACACGCTGCTGACGCCGGCCTGCGCGCTGCTGACCTGGTTCATCCTCGACCTCGTCCGCAGCCGCCAGATCACGGCGATCGGCGCGGCGACGGCGATCATCGTCGGCTGCGTCGGCATCACGCCGGCGGGCGGGTTCATCAGCCCGATCTGGGCGATGGTGCTCGGTGTCGTGGTCGCGCTGCCCTGCTACGCCGTCGTCGCGTGGCGGCCACGCACACGCGTCGACGAGACGCTCGACGTGCTCGCCGCGCACGGCGTCGCCGGCCTGACCGGCATCGTCTTCATCGGCTTGGCGGCGCAGCAGGGCTGGAACGGCGTGGCCGACGGCCTGTTCTACGGTGACGCCGGCCAGCTGGGCTCCCAGCTCGTCGCGGCGCTGGCCACGCCGGTGTACGCCTTCGGGATGACATACGTCCTGTTGCGGGGGCTCGGGGCGCTCATGCCGCTGCGCGGAAGCGACCACGAGGAGGCCGTCGGGATGGACATCATCCATCACGGCGAGGAGGCCTACGCCAGCGGCGAGGGCGCGATGCTGATCCGTCCCGACGCGCCGTCCGACGCGACCGATGATGGGGTCGCCAGGGTGCCCGAGCGGGTCTAGCACATCCCGCGGCTGCGCAGGGAAGAAGCTTTGGCCCGGGCTGCGGCCGGTGGGGTACGGTGCGTTTCCGCCCGACCTTCCGGTGGGGAGCGGCCTGTCGTCCGATCCCGAGGTGACGCATGAAGATGGTGATTGCCTACATCCGCCACGAGGCGTTCGAGCCGATCCGGGCCGATCTTCTCACGAAGGGCTTTCCGTCGCTGTCGGTGAGCGAGGTCAAGGGCTCGGGGCGCCAGCGCGGGATCACCGAGCGCTACCGCGGCGCCGAGCTGACGAACTACCTGCGCCCCAAGGTCAAGGTGGAGTGCGTCGTCGCCAGCGGCGACGTGCGGCTCGTCGTCGACACGATCCTCAAGCACGCGCGCACCGGCGGCGTCGGCGACGGCAAGGTGTTCGTCCTCCCCGTCGAGGAGGCCTACCGCGTGCGCACCGGCGAGGCCGGCCCGGAGATCCTGCAGTCGCACCCCGACGCGGCCGGCGGCTTCTAGCGGTCGTCCTTGGCGATGGGCGCTACGCCTCCCGCACGTTGGGCGTCGATGCGGGCGCCTCAGCGCCCGGCGGGAGCACACCAGCGGATTCAGCGCAGGTCGCGGTAGGTCATCACCACGCGCCCGAGCACGACGACGTCGCCGTCGCGCAGCTCGGCCTCGTCGACGCGGCGGCCGTTGACGACGGTGCCGTTGGTGCTGCGGTCGTCGAGGATCCGCAGCCGGCCGGCGCGCGTGACGATGATCGCGTGGCGGGCCGAGACCGTATGGTCGTCCAGCCGCACGTCGGCCGTGATCCCGCGTCCGACGTGCGTGACGTCTGCGGTCAGCGCGAAGGCCTCACTGCCGCACAGCAGGTAGCGGCCGGGACCGAGCTGCCGCCCCGGATCAGCGCGGTGATCGTCGCCGTGCGGGACCGCCTCGAGGGCGGCCGTGGGGTCGTCGACCGCGTGCATGTTGCGGGTAAGCGCGGACACCTTCCCGCCAGTGCATCGCGCCCGCCTCAAGCAGAGCTTAAGACGCTCGTCCGCGCCGCCATTTCGTACGCCGCTCTTACGTTCGGCTGGGATCGTCGTCGCACCAGACCAAGGAGGACGCGACGTGAGCAGACGACGAATCGCAGTGATCGCGCTGACCGGCGCACTCGTCGCGGGCGGCACCGGCGCGGCGATCGCGGCGGTGGGCAAGGACGACGGCGAGCAGGCCGAGCAGGCGGTTCTCGACGACGCCGCGAAGCGGCTGAACGTCACGCCCGAGAAGCTCCGCGACGCGCTCGGCGCGGCGCAGGACGCGCAGATCGACGATACCGCGAAGGACGGCGAGCTGACGCAGAAGCAGGCCGACGCGATCAAGGCCGCGCGCAAGGCGTCCGGTCATGTGCTCGGGCCGTTCGCCGGCCCGGAACTGCACCACAAGCGCTTCGGACCCCGCGGGCCCGGTGTCGGCATGCGGGGCGGGCTGCTCGACGACATCGCGAAGACGCTCGGCACCACGCCCGCCAAGCTGTTGGAGTCGCTGCGCTCGGGCAGGTCGATCGCGGACATCGCGAAGGCCAACGGCAAGTCGCTCGCCGACGTCCGTGCGGCCGCCAAGGCCGCCGTCAAGACACGCCTCGGCAAGGCGGTCAAGGACGGCGACCTCACCCAGAAGCAGGCCGACGAGATGCTCGAGGGCGTCGACGAGAAGCTCGCGGCGATCACGTCGGGCAAGGCGCTGCGGTTTCACGGGCGCTTTCACCGCGGCGGCAAGCCGTCGCAGGACGAGGTACGCCCCGGCGGGCTGATGCCCGGTGACGAAGCGCCGCAGCTCGCCGTTCCGGACGGGCTCTACAGCTGACGGACGCGTAAGCGCCGCCGGACGGGGCTGGTCAGCCCGTCCGGCGGAACGCGTGACGGCTTGCTCTCATTTCGGTGTGAGCTTTGGAGGCCCCACCGCACCGGTGCGCCGATCAACGCGCACGCTGAAGTTACCGCCCCTCGATCCGGAGCTCGTCCACACCACGAAGTGCGGCCCCTCCCTGAAGACCTTCACCGGTTCGTCGAACCTCAGGGCCGTGGCGTTCGCATGGCTCGCGCGCAAGCTCCTTGGCCTGGTCACGGGTGATCGTGGACCTTCTACCGAGCACGCTCATATTCCCCTACGCCGCCCGCCACGGCGGGGCTCCCAGACCCGCCGCCTCCGCGGCGACGCGCGCTCATGTGACAGCCCATCCCGGCAACGCCGCGCGGATCCGCGCAATGTCGTCGCCGTCCAGCACCCACAGCGCCTGCACATCGCCCTGATCTCGGCACATGAAGCCCGTCGCCGGGGTCATCGCGGCGTACACGCCCTGCCCCATGTACTCGACGTCGAAGAGGTACGGCGGGTCGGCGAAGTCAAAGCTGCGGTACAGCGACATGAGCGCGCCCTTGTCGCCGCGCAGCTCGCCGTCGGCAGCGCGGCTCCTGGCCGCGAACTGCTTGAGGTCACTCGGACCGGCGGAGCTGGTTCCCACGCCGTCAATCGCCCCGCGAGCCAGGAAGGTGCGCCGGTGCCGTGGACACGGCTTCGTCGCCATGGTCGACCGGGGGCGGCTTGTCGTCGTCGCTGCCCGTGATCCCCAGCCCGTCGGTGAGCTGCTCGCCCCAGCCCTTGTTCTTCTGGTCCTCCTCCCACGCGCGAACCTTGATGCGGCGCTCCTGCTCCTGCTTGGCCAGCTTCGCGAGCTCGTCGAGCCTGGTTGGCCGCCTTCTCCATCGCTCCGGAGGACGCGCGCGCGTCGCTCGTGCAGATCTTCATCCGGCCGCCGAACTTGCGGGCGTACAGGCCGCGCTTCGTCGCGGGCGTGGCGGGCGTAAGACTCGCGCCGGGGAATCTGCCCGTCGACGCGGCGGGCAATCGCCCGGAACTTCGCCGCCAGCGCCTCGGGCGCCGGGCCAGTCGAACGGGACGTCTCGTCGATTCCCTCAGTTCGCCCATCACTGTCTCCAGGCGGTCATCCGGCGGCGACGATAGCAGCGACGATTTACCGATACCAACCGGCGCAGCACAGGCGCGACGGGACGTCGGGCGGCGTCATTGACGCCAACCCACCGTGTGCTGCAAACGTGACGACGACGCTGCGGTTCGCACCCGGGGCGCGCTGCATGCTCGTGCGCGTGCCGGCGCCGCGCGGTGGGCAATCGCGCTAGCCTGCCGCCGGTGTTGCGGAGGGTGCTGCGCCGGGTTCCGGCGATCGTCGGCGGGCTGGTCGTGCTGGTCGTCGGCGCGTACGCGGTCGACCGGCTGCTGCTCTCCGACGACGGCGACGACGACAAGCGCGACCCGTCGGCCTCCCTGCGCGTGAGCGTGATCGCCCCAGGGACATTCGAGAGCGCGCATCCCTTCGCGCCGTACTACGTCGTACCGCGCAGCCGGCTGCGCGACCCGTCTGAGCTGTCGCGGGTCGCGCGCAACAAGATCGTGTCCAGCCCCGAGAGCGCGCTGGCGAAGGGCGCGCTCGCCGGGAGCCCGCAGATCGTGCGCCTGACGCTGCGCGCGACGGGCGACGATCCGGTGACCATCGAGGGCATCCGCTTCCGCGTCGTCAGCCACGCGCGTCCGCTGCGCGGGTGGTTCACGGCGCTGGCGGGCTGCACAGCCGCGCCGGTTCGCCGCGCGCAGGGCAACCTCGACTCGACGCGCGCCGCCGTGCGCTACGTCAATGGCAGCGGCGCCGGGTCGAGCAAGCTGGCGCTCGAGGTCAAGCGCGGGGCGCCGCAGGTCATCGAGCTGCGCGCGGCGACGAAGAAGCGCCGCGTCGCGTGGTTGGCGCTGCTGTCGGTCAAGGACGCCGACGGCAACACGGCGACCGTGCCCGTCGACGACGCCGGCAAGCCGTTTCGCGTCACGTCCGCGAGCGCGAGCCGCGGCTACGAGCCCGTCTACGGCGCGACCGGCATCACCTCGTTCGCTCGCTCGAAGTCGCTCGCGCGCGGCGGCGCGGGCTGCTGAGCTGCCGCCCCTACTGCCGTTCCCCGCTACGGCGCGCGCTCGTGCCAGCGCAGCAGCCCGACGAGCAGGTCGACATTGCCCTTGGCGTCGTCGAGCGCGTGATGGGTCTTTGCGTCCCTCGGGCCCAGCAGCGCGGTCGGCATGCGGCGCTTGATCGCGTCGCGCACCGCGCTGCCGGCGAGCGCGGCATAGGCGGACTTCATGTCGTAGTGCGCCGACTGGCCGAACGGGCTGCGGTCGGCGAACTCGTGCAGGTAGTACTGGGTGAAGTGCCAGACGAAGCCCAACGGATAGGCGGCCAGCACCGGCTGAGCGTCGTGCTCGGCGGCGAGACCGTCGACCCACGTGGCGAACCTGGGCAGCGCCTCCTCGGGCGGGCGGCCGTCGCGCTCCAGGGCCGCGCGTTCGAAGCCGGTCACGCGCAGCGCCTTCTCGATGTAGCGGTCGGTGATCGGGCGCAGCACCGCGTGGAAGCTGTTGGCAGCGTGCTCCGGATCCAGCGGATGGACGACGCCCGCGTCGTCGCGCAGCGCGGCGGCGCAGGCGCCCAGTGACACCATCGAGCTCGTGCCGGGCACGTGGCCGTCGGGTTCGACGTCGACGGAGAGATACAGCTCGCGCGTCACCGCGTGGAGGGTGGCATACGATCGGCGCGTGCGGACCGTGGCCGAGGGCGTGCAGCAGCTCGCCGGGCGCCCGGCGAACGTCGTCAACGTCTACCTCGTGGGAGACGTGCTCATCGACGCGGGCACGCTGGCGGCCAAGCGGCGCATCCTCAGGCAGCTGACCGGACGTGACGTGCGCTCGCATGTGGTGACGCACGCGCACCCCGACCACTTCGGGTCCAGCCACGCCGTGTGCGAGACGCTCGGGCTGGCGCTCTGGACCGGCGCGACGGATGCGGAGGCACTGCAAACGGGCACCATGGTCCCCGCCAAGGGCCGCGTGCCGGCGCTCATGGCCAAGTCGAAGATGCCGCCGGGGCATCCCGTCGCGCGCCGGCTGAGCGAGGGCGACGACATCGGCCACGGCTTCGTCGTGCTTGACGTTCCCGGCCACTCACCCGGGCACATCGCGCTGTGGCGCGAGTCAGACCGCACGCTCGTCTGCGGCGACGTCTTCTTCAACCTGCCCTCGCTGCGCCCGCCGCCGGACTTCCTCACGGTCGATCCGCAGCGCAACCGCGAATCGATGCGGCGCCTCGCGGCGCTGCGGCCGGCGCTCGTGCTGTTCGGCCACGGGCCGCCGCTACGCGACACCGATCGTCTGGTCGCAGCGGCCGCGTGAGCGCGCGCGGATCGTCGCCCGCACGGCGATCGCCGGGTCTCGTCGTCGATCAACCGCGCTGCGGCGACTGGTGGTTCGCCCTCGACCCTGCCACCGGTCCCAGCCAGATCTGAGGGATCAGCCCTCATGCGCCTGCGACCGCGTCGGCCTCGTCCCGCAGCACGGCGAAATCCGGTCCTGCTTGGCGCCCGTCGCGTTGCACCTGCTGATGGGCCGGCGGCTGGCCGGCCAGCGAGGAGGATCTCGCCGGGGCGTCGGCGAGCCGCTCGGCGCGCTGGACCCGCAGACCGCCCGCGACGTGCTTGCGGTGGCGCAGCGGCGTGCGCGCACGCTCGTGGTGATCTCGCAGGAGTAGGCGCCGCGCCGACCAGCACGACGTCCGCCGCGACGGCGCCGCGTCGCGCGGCGAGCTACAGCAGCAGGTCGAGCTCTCCGAGCTGGAGCCTGTCGCCCGGCAGGACCTCTGCCTGGGTCACCCAGCGGCCGTTGACGAAGGTGCCGTTCGTCGAGCTGAGGTCGGTGACGTCACGCGATCGCCGTCGCGAACCAGCATCGCATGCGTGCGTGAGACCGAGTCGTCTGAGATGACGAAGTCACACGACGACGCGCGTCCGATCACCGTCGAGGAGCCTGTCGTGAGCAGTGCCAGCAGGCCCGAAGAAGGTGACGCGGCGGGGACGGCAAGCCACTGCCTCGTTCGCTCCAGCAGCGACGGCGCGACGAGATCGCCGATGACCTGACGCAGCGCGCTTCGGCCGCCGCACGTCAACGCGGCTTCGACGCGATGCTCGAACGTCTGCGTCCCGAGCACGCCGCAGACGTAGCCGCGCTGCAGCCGCCCGATCGCCCGCTCACGGACCCGTCGGGTGACGCGATCGGTCATGCGGCCGATGGTACGCCGCTGCGGTGAACGGCGCTGCGTCTCGCACGGAGCTACTTCAGCCGGATCTCGATGCTGTCCTGCGCCCCTAGGAGTGCACCATCACGCGCTGTAGATGTCCGACACGCCGTTGCCGTCACCCGGGGCGAGGTTGCTCGCAGCGGAGGCGAACGTCAGCGCGCGGCCGTTCGTCGCGTAGGCGATGTCGTAGCAGTCGCCGTCGGCCGGCCGGCGCGCGGTCGCGGAGGCGAGGAAGGTCAGCCTTCGCAGCGCGCGGTCGATTCCCTTCGAGCCGCCGATCGCGCGCAGGTAGACCTGCCGCCGGCCGAGCGGCGGGCGGTACGTGACCGCGCTGCGCCAGGACCGCTTGCGCGTGCTCGTCAACGCCAGGTCGCCGCCGTCGGAGACGAAGGCGACCCGCGTGCACAGCCCCTTGACGGCGACCTCGAAGACCGTGCCGCGCGACTGCCGGCCGCGGCTGTCGACCGAAACGCGGATCGTCCGTCCGCTGCGCAGGTCGCGCACGAACGCGTCGGGGGTGGCGTTCGTGTCACCCCGGACGAGGTTGCTCGCAGCCGAGACGAACGCCACGCAACGCGACGCGACGCGCGACGTGCCGCCCAGCGACGCGCCACCGGAGGGGCCGTTGGCCGGCTGGCCGTTCATCGCGCCCGACGCCAGTGCGATGCGGCCGAACTGCCACGGCGTGCCGTTCTCGCCGTAGCCCGGCGCCCGCCGGACGACGAACACGTTCGTGAAGGCCCCGGCCCCGGCGACGAGGTTCGTCGCCGAGGACTCGAAGGCGACCATCCGCCCGTAGCGCTTGTCCTGGGAGATCACCGCATGGCCGGCGGGTGCGTTGGCCGGCGCTGCCGCGGCGTTTCGCGAGAGCGCCAGCAGGCTCTGCCCGGGAAACTCCGCGTGGGCCGGCACGGCGAGCAGGCCCGTCAGCAGGGCGGCGAGCAGGACGATCCGCGGCACCACCGGAACCGTAGCGGCGATCGGCGGCGGTGCCCTGGTACGACCGCGGCCTCCGGGGCACTCGCAGCGAGCGCGGCGCTGCCGCGCCCGCGTACGCATGGGGTGATCCCTCATCCCGCGCAACCTTCGGATGCGCTCAGCGCCCCACCCCCGCCAGCGCCTCGAGCGCGAGGTCGACGTGCCGCTGCTCCAGGCGGATGTGGCTCTGCCGGCTCATCGAGCGCGGAGCCACGCCGATCGCCTCCACGGGCGGGGCGTTGGAGAGCAGCGGCACGACGACGAGCAGCTCGACCCCGACCGACCACGGCCAGCGCTTCGGTGCGTCGCCGACCCGCTCAGGCTCGCTCGTGACCTCCGCGACCCCGAACACGCACTTCCAGACCGAGGCGTAGAGCACGAGCCGGTCGCCCGGCGCCATCCGCGGGCGGCGCGGAAAGCCGGTGCGACCCGGCGACAGCAGCCGGCTGCCCGCGGTCATCCAGTGATCGGCGAGCGGGCGTTCCGCCGTCCCGTGCGACTTCAGGAACGCCGTCACCGCCGGGGCAGGCGCAGCCACCGGCGCCGCTGCGCGCCGCCGCCGATCGACTGCGCCAGCAGCTGCATCGGGTGCACGAGCGGCCGTGGCTGACCCTTGCGCTCCAGGTGCGCGGAGATCTGCAACGTGCAGCCGGGGTTGGCGGCGGCGATCGCCTCGGCGCCGGTGGCGAGCAGGTTGTCGGCCTTGCGCGCGCCGAGCTCGCGCGCCGCCTCGGGCCGCGTCAGGTTGTAGATCCCGGCCGAGCCGCAGCACAGCTCCCACTCGGCCGGCTCGACGAGCTGCAGGCCCGGGATCGAGCGCAGCAGCTGGCGCGGCTGCGAGCGCACGCCCTGCGCATGCGCGAGGTGGCAGGCGTCGTGGTAGGCGACGGTCATCTCGACGGGGTGGCGCTTGGCGCGCGGCGCCACCGACGCCAGCAGCTCGTGCACGTCGCGGGCGCGCGCCGAGAGCTCGGCGGCGCGCTGCGCCCACTCGGGCTCGTCGCGCAGCAGGTGGCCGTAGTCCTTGATCGCCGAGCCGCAGCCGGCGGCGTTGACGACGACGTGGTCGTAGCCCTCGAAGGCCTCGATCGTCGCCTTGGCCAGCGGCAGCGAGTCCTCCTCCTGGCCTGCGTGCAGCCCCAGCGCGCCACAGCAGCGCGGCGCCCGCGGAGCATGGACCTCGAAGCCCTCGGCGGCGAGCACCGCGACCGTCGCGGCGTTGACGTCGCCGAAGTACGCGCGCTGGACGCAGCCCTGCAGGAAGCCGACGGTGCCGCGCCTCTCGCCGGCCGCCTGGGTCACCGCGGGCAGGCGGTGCAACGTGTCGCGCAGGCGCACGGGCGGCGCCAGCTCGCTCAGCGTGCGCATCAGCGGCGAGCGCTCGACCAGGCGCGAGCGCTGCGCCCAGCGCGCGAGGCCCGAGCGGCGAAAGACGACGATCCCGGGGATCGTCGCGCGCAGCCGGCCGGGGTAGGGAAACGTCGAGAACAGCACGCGGCGCAGCAGGCGCTCGCGCGCCGTGCGCGGATGCTGGCGCTCGACCTGCTGGCGCGTGTCCTCGATCAGCAGGTCGTAGCGCACCCCCGACGGGCAGGCGGTGACGCACGCCATGCAGCCCAGGCAGTTGTCGAAGTGGCCGACCATCGTGTCGCTCAGCGTGCTGTCGTCCTGAAGGCCCTCGTGCATCAGCACGATCCGCCCGCGCGGGGAGTCCATCTCCTCGTTCCACAGGACGTAGGTCGGGCACGTCGGCAGGCAGAAGCCGCAATGGACGCAGTCCTCGATGAGGTCGATCTCGGGCGGCTTGTGGGTGTCGAATGCGGGCATCGCGAGCCAGCCTAGTCCGGGTCAGATCCCGCCGACGAAGATGCCGGGATTGCAGGTCCGCTTGGGGTCGAACCGTGCCTTGACGCGGCGCATCAGCACGAGCGCCGCGTCGTCGGGGTGATCCCATGGGTCGAGGTGCGCGCGCACGTAGGCGGGCGCGTCGAGCACGACGCAGGGCGCGGGCGCAAGCACCTCGCGCACCCGCGCGATCGCGGTCACGAGCTCGCCGGGGGCGGCGGTCGGCAGGGCGAGCCAGTACAGGCCGAGCGCGGCGCGACCGACGAGCGTCGCGCCCGCGATCTGCGCGGCGATGCAGGCGTCGGCGAGCATGCCCGGCCGGCCCGAGACGCGGATCACGGCACCCGCGTCGACGCTGCGCTGGGCCGCGCGCTGGCGGGCCCACAGCTCGTCGTCGTCCTCGGTCGACGCCGCCTCGACGCCGGTGGCGGCGAGCAGCTTCTGCGCCGCCGCCGCCTGCGCGGCCGCCGCGAGCCCGGCGAAGCGCGCGAGCACCATGCCAGTCCGCCCCTCCCAGCGCACGTCGAGTGCCTGCGCCTCCAGCGAGCTTGCCGACAGCGCGGTCGCGGCCTGCTGCAGCAGCCCGGGGTCGTCGGTGGTCCCGGTCGCGGTCGCCTCCGCGGGCGGGCGCGGGTGCAGCCGCACGGCGATCTCGCAGATCACCCCCAGCGTCCCAAAGGAGCCTGTGAAGAGCTTGGCGAGGTCATAGCCGGCGACGTTCTTGATGACCTTGCCGCCCGCGCGCGCCAGCGTGCCGTCGGGCAGCGCGACCGTGATCCCGAGCACGAGGTCGCGCGCCGCGCCGTAGCGGTGGCGCAGGGGGCCGGAGTCGCCGGTCGCGACGACGCCGCCGGTCGTCGCCGCGTCGCCCTCGCCGAACGGCGGGTCGAGCGCGAGCATCTGGCCCTCGGCGGCGAACTGCTCGTCGAGGTCGCGCAGCGAGACGCCGGGTTGCACCACGGCCGTGAGGTCGCCGACGTTGTGCTCGATCACCGCATCCAGCGCCCGCGTGCCGAGCTCCACCGCGCAGTCGGCGCCGGCGCCGCCCCAGGACTTCGTCCCCGCGCCCACGATCCGCGCGGCGACGCCGCGCGCGGCATATCCGCGCAGCAGCTCGGCGGCGTCCTGCGCCGTCTCGGGGATGACCAGCTGCATGGCGGGCGCGCTCAAAAGCGCTCCGCGATGCCGTCGCGCTCGAGCGGATGGGTCCGGTACGGCCCAGGCACCTCGCCGCACAGGCGCGGCGTCGGCATGACCTTGCCGGGGTTGGCGAGGCCGCGCGGATCAAACGCGCAACGCAGGTGCTGAAACGCCGCCAGGTCAGGCTCGTCGAACATCTTCGGCATGTGGCGCTTCTTGTCGACGCCGACGCCGTGCTCGCCGGTGATCGAGCCGCCCGCGTCGACGCACACCTCGAGGATCTTGCCGGAGAGCTCCTCGGCGCGCTCGGCCTCCTCCTCGCCGTCGTAGCAGACCAGCGGGTGCAGGTTGCCGTCGCCGGCGTGGAAGACGTTGCCCACGCGCATCCCGTACTCCGCGGCCAGCTCGGCGATCCTCACGAGCACCTCGGGCAGCTTCGTGCGCGGGATGACCCCGTCCTGCACGAAGTAGTTCGGTGACACCCGGCCCATTGCCGCGAAGGCGGCCTTGCGCGTGCGCCAGATCGCGGCGCGGTCGGCGTCGTCGTCGGCGATGCGGATGCTCGTCGCGCCGTTGCGCTCGCAGATCGCGACGACGTCGTCGAAGCGCGCCTCGCACTCGGCCTGCGAGCCGTCGAGCTCGACGATCAGGGCGGCGCCGGCGTCGGTGGGAAACCCCGCGCCGACGGCCTGCTCGGCGGCCTGGATCGTGAGCGTGTCCATCATCTCGATCGCGCCCGGGACGACGCCGCCCGAGACGATCTCCGACACGGTCTCCCCCGCCTCGCTCGTGGTGGCAAAGAACGCGACCATCGTCTTGATCGCCTCGGGCACCGGGATCACCCGCAGGGTGATCTTCGTGCAGACGCCGAGCGTGCCCTCGGACCCGACGAAGGTGCCGAGCAGGTCATAGCCGGGCAGGTCGAGCGCCTTGCCGCCGAGCTGCACGACCGCGCCGTCGGCGAGCACGACCTCCAGACCGGTGACGTAGTTCGTCGTGAAGCCGTACTTGAAGCAGTGCGCGCCGCCCGAGTTCTCGGCGACGTTCCCGCCGATCGAGCAGACGATCTGCGACGACGGGTCGGGCGGGTAGAAGTGCGTCGGGCCGACGGCGGCGGAGACCTCGACGTTCGTCACACCCGGCTCCACGACGACGCGGCCCCCGTCGAGGTCGACCTCGAGCACGCGGCGCATCCGCGTCACCGCGATCACGACGCCCTCGGCGACGGGCAGCGCGCCGCCCGACAGGCCCGAGCCGGCACCGCGCGCGACCCACGGCACGCCCTCGTCCGAGCATGCGCGCACGACGCCGCGCACCTCGGCGGCGCTGCCCGGCAGGACGACGGCGCCGGGCGTGGCGCGGTACTGCAGCAGCCCGTCCGATTCGTACGTGCGCAGCTGGATGGACTCCGTCAGGACGTGCACGTCTCCGCAGATGGCGCGCAGCCGCTCGAGCAGCGAGCGTCCGAGCGGGTTGTGTCCGTTGTTTGCGATGTTCGAGTCGATTGGTTGCACGAGACGGCGCTCGAAGGGTACGCCACGAACCTGAAACTCATGCGCTACAACGGTGTTCTGTCAGGCAGACGGCGTACGGTCGCCAGTCCGATGAGGCGAGAGGAGCCAGATGACGCAGCAGACCTACGTGTTCAAGGCTGAGCTCGTGGGATTTCCAGGAGTTCGCCGCTCGATCACCGTGCGCGACGACATGACGCTCGTCGACCTGCACTACGCGCTGCAGTCGGCGTTCGGCTGGGACGACGACCACCTGTACTCGTTCTGGCTGGACGGCTCGTTCTGGGCCTCCGACGACGGCCACTACATGCACCCCTACCACGCCGCCTCGATCGATCCGCCGGGCAGGAGCGCGTGCGCGCGCCTGAACGAGCTCGACCTCGCCGAGGGCCGGCGCATCGCCTACGAGTTCGACTTCGAGCGCGAGTGGCGTGTCCTTCTGGAGCTGCACGAGCTCCGCGCGGAGGCCGGCAGCGCGGTCGCGCGCTGCATCGAGCGCGAAGGCACGGCGCCGCCGCAGTACCCCGAGGTCACGCGCGAGGAGCACGAGGCGTCGACGCAGGCCACCGTGGAGTTCGTGGCGCTGATGTCCGAGGAGGCCGACGCGGCGTAGGCCGGGCGCGCGGCGCTCAGCTGCCCCGCAGGCGGAACATCAGCTCGTCTGGATAGCACCAGCTCCAGTCCTCGCCGGGCTCGACGGAGCGGACGACCGGGTGGCTTGACTCGTTGTGATGCGCCGTGGCATGGCGGTGGGGCGAGCTGTCGCAGCAGCCGACCTTGCCACAGGTCTGGCACATCCGCAGATGCACCCAGCGCCCGCCGATCTTCAGGCACTCCTCGCAGCCCTGGATGTGCGCCGGGGCGTCGAGGAACTCGATCGTGTCGAGATGCGAGCAGCCCGGCATGGCGACCCGGGGCTACTGCTCGACGAGCGCCGTGATCGGCACGGCGTAGAAGGTCTCGCTCGCGCCGCCGCCCGCGGGCGTCTTGCCGCCGATGACCTCCAGCAGCGGCTTCTCGCCGATCATCCCGCCGCTCGAGATGACGAACTCGTCGGCCTCCTGACGGCGCTCCTCGGGCACGTCGGTGCGGCGGATCACGACCGTCCCCTCGGGACGATCGGGCGTGTCGACCAGCGGCAGGTCAAGAATGAGCTCTCTGATGTCTGACATACGTTGACGAGCTGATTCGAACCGCTGACCCCTGCATTACGCATGTGAACTGGGGCTGTGCCGTGTCCAGCGTCGGGTAGCGAAGGCCCACGGTAGCAGGCGTTTCGGGGTCTTGGCCTGGTCGCGCGGGGTCGCCGCTGCCGTTCTGGGCGGGCGGGATATACGCGTCTTAAGCCACCGCTCGACGTAGAGCAGCACCCACCGCAGATCCGTGTGCCGCGACACCGCCTTGAGCATCAGCTCGTGATCGACGCTGGAGAAGAACGACCGGATGTCAAGATCGATCACCCAATCG
>Ga0136617_10000720_pt1 | contig 28606 bp, 21 predicted proteins | sample AntDrymUQ3222106_2_FD_129672 | JGI IMG/M metagenome (GOLD analysis project Ga0136617, IMG submission 129672) | Polar desert sand microbial communities from Dry Valleys, Antarctica - metaG UQ322 (21.06) | ecosystem: Environmental > Terrestrial > Soil > Desert | place: Antarctica: Dry Valley...
CCGACCCCGATGGCGTTTGCCATGATCGTCAGTATCGGCACCATGATGAGCGCCGCCAGCAGGCGCGGAACCACGAGATACGCAACGGGATCGTAGGCGAGTGTCTCGAGTGCATCTATCTGCTCCGTCACCCTCATCGTTCCGATCTCGGCGGTGATCCGGGCTCCCACTCGTCCGGTCAGTACGAGCCCGGTCAGCAGCGGGCCCAGCTCGAGAATGATCGACTGCCTGGAGATGAGGCCCACTACTGACAGCTGCACGCCGCCGAAAAGCTGATAGCGGGTCTGGAACGCCGTCACCGCGCCGATGAACGCTGCAACGATCGCCGCCAGCGGCAGTGAGTCCACCCCGATGTTGCGCATCTGCCGTATCGTCTCGCCGCCGTAGGTGCGCGGGTCCCGCAAGCCGCGGCCGATATCGCGCATGAAGTAGCCGCGCTCGCCGATCCTCGAGAGAAGTCCAGCGATTGCGCCGGTCAAGTTCTCACGCGCGTGAACAGCACCGCCCCAATGACTCCGAACAGAAGGCTCGGCAGCCATGCTGCCAGCTCGGGGGGAACGAGGCCGTTTTGACCAAGCCCCTTTGTCAGCTGAATGAGGAAAATGAATACCACCGTCGTGGCCAGCGACAGCCCGACACCGTATGCGGCGCCCCCTCGTTGCGTGCTCGTCGCCAGCGCCGCACCGAACAGCAGAATGATGATGCTGGTGATCGGTATCACGATCTTGAGCATGCGCTCGACTCGCAGTGTCTTCACGTTGGCGCCGGAGCGCTCCATCGCCTGGATGAATTGACCAAGTTCCCGGTAGTCCATGTCGGCCGGTGCTTTCGGCGTCAGCATCAGATCCTTGGGCCGCTCGCTGAACCGGCGGTCACGAAGAGAGTCGAACACGTAGGTCACGTTGCTGAGGGAATCGGAGAGCACGTGCATAGTTCCGCCAAGGAGCTTCCATCCCCTCCGCGGATTGTATATCGCCTGGTTCGACGCAACGATGTAGGACGGATAACTCGGTCCCCGCCCTCTCCGCTCGATCGTCATGCCGTCGATGGATTCGCGTTGGACGTGAAGTGTCTGGACCTTGTACACCCGCCCCGCGTCTGCCGAGTAGGCGAAGTTGTACCTCTCACTGGTGGATGAGACGGTCTGCGACTCGAGCAGCTGCAGCTTTCGCTTCGTCGCGCGCGGGGCGAGCTCGCCGAGTACAAGGCCTGCTGCGCTGGCGATCACCGCTCCGAGGAAGATCGGTGCGATGAAGCGATAGAAGCTCACACCCGATGCCTTCGCCGCCGTAATTTCCGAGTGTCTGGTAAACGCTCCGATCGAGAAGACCGTCGCGAACAGCACCGCCGCAGGCAGTATGAGGAACATCGAATCGGGCAGCCCATAGAAATAGCTGAGCGCGATGTCTTTCAGCGGCAGGTTCTTCGCCAGGTACTTATCCAGGTGGTCAGTGACGTCGAAGATGATTACCAGCAACGGAAAGCCGAACGCCGTTGACAGGAAGATCTTCCAGAACTCCGAGAAGACATATCGGTCCAGCGGCCTTACAAGACTCACGGCGCCGCGGTACGGGGAACTGGCGGGCGCGACGCAGAACGACGGCCGAACTTCCGGACGCGTGTTCTCATGTTGTCGAGTATCTCGCGCAGGTCGCCACGGTTGGAGCCGGTTTCGCGGCCCATCTTCGCCAGGAGTATGAGGGCGAGTACGGCGAACACGAAATTGGCCAGCCACATGGAGACGAAGGGAGGAACCATTCCCCGCCTGGCCAGCGATTCACCCGCTATCAGGCCAACGTAGTACAGAGCGAAGACGATGAGGCTGACGCCGATGGTGAGACCGACCCCACCGCGCGGAAACCGGAGAGCGATCGGAGCCCCGAGCAGCACGAACACGAAGCAGGCCGCTGCCAGCGCGAACTTCTTGTGAATCTCGACTTCGTAAAGATTGATGCTGTGCGCCGACTCGGAGAGACGAAGCCTCGCGCTTTCCACCTGCGCGGGAATGACGTCGTTCGGCAAAGCCCTTTCGGCGTCGGTCATCGTGAGAGAATCCGGGAGCGCGGGACCCGTATGCGTCCCGCCCCCTACCGTCGGAGTCGAACCGCCGATCTGTCCCTGCGACGGCGCACCACCCGGCCGTTGAGCGCTGAGCGTATCCACTCCAGCCTTAGCGAGCAGCGCGCAGTACGCTCCGCCGAGTCCGATCGAGAGCGGCTTCTCCGTGGATGTCGACAGGACGTCCTTGCTGAGCTTCACATTGCGCGCTTTGGCGAGTGTGACCTTCTTCTTGAAGTCACCGCCCGCGTCGGCGAACGAAACGCGGGCCCGGGCCGCGTTCTGCTCCATCTCGCAGACCGACATCTCGCGCTCGCCCTTGAAGTTGTCATTCGTGGTTTTCCTGAACTCGTTCCCGACACCGCGCACCCTGATCAGCTGCGTGTCGAAGTAAAGCCGCTGCAGCTGCGCCGGGGTCTCCGTCGGAACATCCTGCACGGTGCCGCTGTATAGAGTCAACTGCAGATCGACCTGGTCCGGCGACATCGCCATGTTGCCGCTGTCCGCGTAGATCGTGCGCCGTCGCGTGGCGTCGCCAACGTCGTAGATCGTGACCTCGCGCATCAGATTCGTGGTCCGCGACAGGTTTCCCGCACGCAGGTAGAGCTTACCGGGGCTGACTTCGTTGATCACCTGCTCGCGCAACCCGAACGTCGGCTTCTTCTGCGCAATGTCGCCCTGCAGGGTACGCAGCTTATGATTCGCGCGCGGCAGAACCTGGTCGTTGAATCCGACCATGAAGAGAGTCACGCCCACCGCCGCCACCAGCACGGGCGCGAGTACGTTGCGAAGACTGACTCCGCTGGCCTTCATCGCCGTGATCTCGTTCTCCGACGCGAGCCTGCTGAACGCGTAGAGAGTGGATACGAGCACGGCCATCGGCAGCGACAGCGCTACCGTGAGCGGCACGGAAAGCCCGAGAAATTCTGCGATCACACCCCATGGAAGTCCCTTTCCGACCAGCTCGCCGAACCGCTTCGAGATGTACTGGAGCAGCAGCAGAGAAGTGAGCGCGGTGATGGCGAATACGAGCGGCCCCAAATGCTCCTTGAGGACGTATTTGTGGAGTATCTTCACGGGGTGAAATATACGGGAGGCAGCTATACCTGTGACCCGCCGCCATCGGCGCGTTCACAACGATTTCACGTGATACACCGGTGGACGACGTTCTGCTCGTTCGTCATGCTAGTGTCAGCCGTCCCTCACGCCGCCGCGCAGGAGATTCCGCGCGATACATCCACCACCGCTCCCGCGGTCAGGATACGCCTCGGGGACTCGCTCGCCCTCCGTTTGCCAACAGTGCTGTCGCGCGCCGAGCGCGAGAGTTATCGCCAGGCGGTACAGCAGATCGAGGCGGCCCGGGCGACAGCGTTCCAGCAGAACATGCGCTCCATCATTCAGTCGGTGTGGGGGCAGGTCGCAGCGTCCAGTTTCGCCACTGCGCAACTGCCGCCGGCGTTCGCGACTCAACCGGCCGACACGAGTCAGCGCAAAGTAGCGGCCCGCGCCGGAGACATCATCGCGAAACATTCCGATCTCGCATTGCAGCTGAACGGACGACTCGAGTTCCGGGGAGAAAAAAACCAGAACGAGCGTTGCGCCGTGGGAGGATTCGCCGATCCCATCTTCAACTGTCGCAGTGCTTTCCAGCCGCTGATCGACTTTCAGTTCAACGCGCGGTCGGGCGGCGTCGTTGCCGAACGGCTGCACGTGGATGTCGACTACGATACGCAGCGGGAGTTCGACGGATCGAACAACATTTCCGTCAACTACGAAGGCAAGGGCAACGAGCTGATTCAGCGCATCGAGCTCGGCAACGTCACCTTTCAGCCGCCGATTTCGCGGTTCATCACCGGCGGTATCCCGAGCGGCAACTATGGACTCCAGGCCGTCGCGAAACTTGGCTCGGCCCGGGTGAAGGCGATTCTCGCCCAGCAGAAAGGCAATGTCGTGAGCGATCGCATCTTCACTGTCGGAGACCGCACGCTATCCGCTGTCGACCGCCGCATCGAAGACCATCAGTTCGAGCCGCGGCGATTCTTCTTCACGGTGCCTCCGCGCCTCTTCGGCCGTGCCTATCCGAACGTCGACATTCTCGATAGCCGGCGGATGGCGGAGATCGCGATGTCGCTTCCCGATACGCTGCGGCCAATCCGGATTTTCTTGTATCGTCTCCTTATCGGCGGGCAGCCGCCGAATCCGAGCGGCCCTCAGTTCCGGATTCTTGGCGATCCGCGCTCCCGGCGCGGCCAGGTTTATGAGCGGCTGCGCGAAGGAATCGACTATTACGTCGATCCATCGCAGCTGTGGATCGCGCTCGTCCGTCCTCTTTCGCTCAACAACGAGCGCCTCGTCGTCGCCTATCGCGTTCGCGTCAACGGCAGAGACACGATCAACGTCACCACCGGCGGCACTCCCGATCTCGAGTTTCGCTCGCAGACGGAACAGTTCGCGAACATGCTGTGGGACCCGCAGGTAACGCCGGACCAGCCCGCGTTCGAGCGCGAGATCCGCAGCGTGTATCGCATTGGAGGGCCGGAGGTTCGGCGGCAGAGTGTCGTGGTGAAGGTCGTCACCGGCACTGGCGATGATCAGGAGAAGGCCGTCGCTTCAACGATCGGGGCGGTGGCCGATACGTACCTTCAGCTGTTCGGTCTGGCGCAACGAACGAACACCTCGACGTTCGACATCGAGAATCGCGTCTGGCCAAGCCCCGGCGATCCGAACTTCGAGCTCAGCCTGGGTGCTTCTGCCGCGCGCGTCATTCGTGACCAGTTCCTGGTTTTCCCATCGCTACGGCCTTTCGCGAAAAACGGGCTCGCCGGTCCCGTCAATCCGTCCAACGACACCATCTATACGACGCCCTCCGAGTACGTGAAATCGGCTCAGCGTCCACAGCCTGTGTATCACATCCGCGTCCGCTACCAGGCCGAAGGAAGCGGCGAGGCCGGCGCGCTGATGCTCGGTTCCGTCCAGGTTCGCCCGAACTCCGAGCGCTTGTTCGTCGATGGAATTCCACTTGTGCGTGGCGCCGACTATACGGTGGACTACGACCTCGGCCGCGTTTCATTCGTTCGTCCCGATTCGCTCTTCCCGCGGCCGCGCCAGGTTGCCGTGCAGTTCGAGGAGAATCCCGTGTTCGCCGAAACGCCGACTTCGATCTTCGGCGCAACGGCCGAGTTTCCGATGGCGCGCGGAAGCGTGAATTTTACCGCGATATCCCAGACACAGAACACCACGTTCAACAGGCCTCCTCTTGGATTCGAGCCGGCAGCGTCGCTGGTGGCAGGTGTGACCGCCCAGTTCAGCTTTGATGCTGCACCGCTGACCGCGCTGGTATCCCGGCTTCCATTCGGACAGACGAGCGTTCCGTCGCGAATCAACGTTTCCGGCGAATTTGCCGCGAGCCGGCCGAAGCCCAACAGCGCGGGCCAGGCGTACATCGAATCGTTCGAGGGAGAAGGCGGATTTCAGGTGCCTCTGCTCGATGCGAACTGGTACTACAGCAGCCAGCCATCGCTGGGACGCGCGATACCGTCGCGGCTTGGAGCCGACGTGCTCGATCTGACTCGCGCGGCAACCATGGCGTGGCAGAGCGAAGGGCTCGATGCGCGGGGCGATGCTGTGCGCTACAGCATCGAGGACATCGATTCTCTCACCAACATCATCGGAGCGGGCAGGTCTGGCCCCGAGCCGCTGCTCTGGATGACGCTCTATCCTCTCTCCGTCGGCGGGTTACGAGGTGACGGCGGTTTCAAGTGGAACATCGCCAACGCGCCGTCGGGCCGCCGCTGGCGCTCGATCCGCACGCCACTGGGCACGACGGGCTCCGACCTTTCCCGAATCGAAAGCATTGAATTCTGGGCGCAGATACCCATCGCGGCTTCGCGTCGCAATCGCAATCCGCTGCTGATTCTGGATTTCGGCGACGTTTCGGAGAACTCGGTGAACTTTGCGCCTGACACACTCAAGGTGCGGTTCGCATCCGGCTCCACTTCCTTGCTCGACAGCACCTTCACCGGCAGGAAGCTCGAAGGGTTCGACCGACTGGATAGCGAGCGCGACCCTTTTTCGCGGGCGTTCGATACGGGCGTCAATGACCGGGGTCTGGCCGGTGACGTTGCGGGAGTCATCACCGTTGTCAGCGACACATTGGCTGGTCAACCTCCACGCGTCGAGCCCCTCGGCAACTTTGCAACGTGTCGCGGAGGTTATTCACTGGTGCAGATTCTTGGCGATGCGCGCAGCACCTGCACTGTGCTCAACAATCGGCTCGACGATGAAGACGTCGATTCCGACAACGTGCTCAATCTCACCAGTGCCGAGCGTGATGCGGAGCAGCTGAGGCGCTACATAGTGAACCTCGCTGACTCCACTGCATTCAACAGAGTGGGCAGGTGTGCACCCGCGCGACGCACGGTGGTCGGGCCTCCACCGGAACAGGTCTGCTGGGTGCTTTTCCGCATTCCGTTCCGCCTTGCCGACGATTCACTCGGTGCGCCTCTCTTGCGGCGGACCAGAGCCTTGAGGATGACGCTGATCTCGGGTGGCTCCGTGAGCGACAACGAGTTTACGCAGGTGCCGATCGCGAGACTGCGTCTCACCGGCGCTCCATGGCTCAAGCGTCGCGACACTGGCATTCGCGGCATCGGTGCCGAAGAAGCAGGAAGTGGTTATGTGAACGCCGGCGTGATTGGAACGCAGGATCGCAATCTCTCGGGCGGCCTTAGCTACGAATCGCCACCTGGTGTCGTTGACGAGCCCGACACGAAGCGCAGCAACTTTCAGACGAACCGGGTGCAGATCAACGAGCGCTCGCTTCGGCTCACCGCCGGCAATCTCTCTTTATTTGACCGCGCCGAGGCGTACTTCCGCTTTCCCGATGGCGACAAGAATTTCATGGCCTACAAGGATCTGCGGTTGTGGGCCCGCGGCGTGCGCAACGGCTGGGGAGAGGGCGGCGATCTTCAATTCTTCGTCAAGGTCGGGCGAGATCCCAACAACTTCTATCTCTATCGTACTCCGCTCAACGGCGGGCCGGGCCGGTCGGCGTGGCTACCAGAAGTTCGTGTCGACTTTCAGAAGCTGTTTGCCCTTCGCTCCGAGATTCAGAATGAGTACCTGAAAGGACGTTCCACCAGCTCGTGCACAGGCATCGATTCGGCGTTGATCGCGCGCACTCCAATGCCTCCGAGCGGCGTTCGGTTCGTTGCCTGCTCCGGCGGGTACATCGCCTACACCGGCGATCCCGGTGTGAGTCCCCCCAATCTCGCGTCGGTGCAGGAGTTGTCGGTGGGAATGGTGCGAATCGGTATGGGCGGATCGGCGACGCCTATCGCCCCCGGAGACACGCTCGAGCTGTGGGTTGATGACATACGCCTGGGCAACGTCGTCGATGCGGCGGGCTACGCCGGACAGATGGCGCTGTCCGTTCTCGCGGGTGATTTCGCCGACATCCGGATGAACGTCAGTCGGCGGGATCCGCATTTCCGGCAGCTCGCCGAGGAGCCCACATTTCTCACCGATAACAGCGTGAACGTGAGCTCGGCGTTTCATCTCGAGAAGTTGCTGCCGCGTACATTGGGGTTGTCCATACCATTCACCGTCAATTACACATCCGCGTCGATCGACCCATTGTACGTGTCACGCTCGGACGTTCAGGGCGATGTGGTCGAAGGGTTGCGCACACCGCGATCCGCGGCCACGTCGATGACGCTGTCAGTGCTCCGTGCGGTGCCGCTCGTTGATTCGCGGCTGGCACCACTGCTAAACAATCTCGCCCTGACCAGCACTTACACAGCGGGCGAAGCGCGCACGGAATACGAGAACGGTCGCGCGCGGAATTTCACCGTTGGCCTCGGCTACAATCTCTCCCGCGCTCTGCTTCCTCAGCTTTCCCGCTGGTCGCCCGCTGAGCTCCACATCACGAGCGTGTACAGCAGAAGCAGCGACCGGCGTGCCGCTTTTCTGAAGCCGGCGTCGTCGATCGAAGACCTGCCGCGGCAGATCGCCGGGTTGACGAGTACGTGGCGCAACGGGACTTCGCTCCAGATGCGGCCGTCGAAGACATTTTCCGGCCGCCTCGATTTCAATTCGGTGCGCGACCTTCGCGGCTACGGCGAGAACACGGCGCTTGGCGTAGTGACCGGTACCGACAGGCAACGCCTTCTCTTCGCGGACACAGGCATCGAGCGCGAGCGCGAGCTGCAGGCCGGGTTCAACTATTCGCCGCCCGTCTTCTCGTGGCTGCGCCCGCGAGTGGATTTCGGAAGCTCCTACAACATGCTTCGCGATCCCAATTCGCTCAGCTTTCTTCGCGTGGAGGATTCGGTGGGCACCGTCCGACTGCCACGCAGGCTCGGCAGCTCGCAAACCACTACCGCGGGGGTCACCCTCGACCTGCCGCGAGTTGCCCAGGCGTATGTCGACAGCGGCAGATTCCTGCGCCGCGTAATGACGGCAATCCAGCCGATCGACGTCAACTACAATAGAAGTCTGGTGTCGGTATTCGATCAGACACCATTCGCCCCGCCCGTGTCGTATCAACTCGCTTTTGGAGGCGTTAGGCGATTTCGGGAGCTGGGCGGCCGGCCGGCGACGAGCGCGGGGCTGATCACGCAGCTCTCTGCCAATCACACCGTTATTCTTCCATTTGGGGCGAGCGTCGCCAACAGATATCAGCTGATCAACGCGCGCAATTGGACTCGCCGTCTCGACGACTCGCATGCGATTGCGGACGGAACGCAAATCGTTTTTCCCGACGTGGCCCTCCGGTGGAGCATGAAGCCCGACCGCCTCCGGCGCGTCATATCGAGTGTTGGCGGCAGTGCGCGCGCGGTGCAGACTCGTCAGATCAATACGAGGCAGCCTGGAGTACCGCGATTCGTTTCCCCAGGTGCAGCGGATGAGGATGTCGAGCCCGGACCGACCGCTGATCGCGCCGAAACACTCTTGCGCAGCTATCCGGCCAACCTGTCGGTCGTGTTCGCGGGAGCACGCCCTCTTTCCACGACACTCGGCTATGCGATTTCGCAGCGGCGCGAGAATCGGCCCGGTTTGAGCGCGCAGAACGCCAGCGCCGACATGAGCGTCGAGATATCCAAGCCGTGGGCAGTACCTGCGCAGTGGAGCCTGCGCAGCGACATTCGGACTCGGCTCAGCTATCAGGATGCGCACGGCGACAATTTCGTTTTCAATCCGCTCATCGCCAGCCGGGAGAGCCGGCTCAGTGACAATGGGCGGCGCGCGTTCAGCTTCAGTGCTGACACCGACATCGCGGAGAATCTCTCTTCGAGCTTCGTCTTTTCTCGCGTCGAGAGCTTCGACAAGAATCTGAACCGGCGATTCATTCAGACTGTTCTGAGTGCTGTGTTGCAGCTTCAGTTCTTTGCGGGCGACCTCAAGTGAAGAAAGAGGCACAGAGCGCCTCCGGCGACGCGGATTCCGCAGAGACGCGGAGAGCGCAACGCAAGGCGGTTCGCGGCTCGCACACCTTGTGTCTCAGTTGGATACCAGGATTGGCGTTGGCTTATCCAAGCCCATGGCTCAAGCTCACTAAGCTCGCGCTATCGGCTTTTTCACCCCACGATTTTGACCTTAAAAGCCCAGAGCCCATCGCTTTGACTCGATGCCCCGAGCTATTCCGGCCGACGCCCTACAACGATTCAGTGCTTACTTGGGGCAGTCGCGTGCTCGTCGCTTGTTCCGTCGTTCTCCTGGCCACCGCAGCCTGCAGCGGCGACCGCGCTGAGAAGCCGATGAGGTTCGACGGTCAGTCGGCCATGCGGTACGCGCAGGCGCAAATGCAATTCGGACCGCGCGTTCCCGGCACACCGGGCGCGCAGCGTGCCGGCGACTGGATCATCACCGAGATGCGCGCACGCGCGGACACCGTGATCGTACAGAGCTGGACGCACACCACCGCAGATGGAAAGCAGCTGCCGATGCGCAACATTCTCGCGCGTTTTCGGCCCGGCCTGACGAATCGGATTCTCTACCTGACTCACTGGGACACGCGGCCGGTGAGCGACAACAGCACCAACCTTGGCGAGCGGCAGCTACCCGTGCCGGGTGCGAACGATGGTGCCTCCGGAGTTGCACTGTTCGTCGCCCTTGCGGATGCACTCAAGCGCACGCCGCCGGCCGAGGGGGTCGACCTCCTCTTCGTCGACGGAGAAGACTACGGAAGCTTTGGTCCGCCGGTCGTGGATGCGTTGATCGGCTCGACGTATTTCGCTTCGCACCCGCCGGAGCCCGGATACAAGCCGATGTTCGGCGTGCTGTGGGACATGATCGGCGACGCGGATCTCGTGATCAAGAAGGAGCCCTACTCGATCGATGCAGCGCCGGAGGTAGTGGAGCGTGTATGGCGAACAGCGGCAGAGCTGGGACACGACGATGTTTTCGTGCCCGCGCCACCGTACGGGTACGGGATCACCGACGACCACCTGCCACTTATCCAGGCGGGTATGCGCGTCATCGATGTGATCGATCTCGAGTATGCGTACCACCACCGCCCAACTGATACGATCGACAAGATTTCCGCGCGATCCTTATCTATTGTAGGGGAGGTAGCCGAAGCACTGCTGCGCTGATCTCTGCGGCCCGAGAACCACCTGATCGCGGATAACGCGAACTAGCGCGGATCAGGTACGGCTAAGGGATCTGGCCGAAGCGGGCACTTAAGAACGTTCACTGATGGAAACAGGTACAAAAAACAGGTGCTTAAAAGCGGGTACTCGTCCGGCAATGGAATAGACTGCATTTGCTTCTATTCCGTTTCATCCGCCCTCGTCCGTTCCCAGTCGTAGAGGGGCGGAAACGATCCTGTTGAGGACGAACCGATGACGGAGTGTCGCCGATCGCAGGCTAGTGTCAGCGGATGGCCACTCCCGGCGAACGAAAGGCCCTGCTGTTTTTTGCGGGCGTCATCATACTCGGCGGCGGAACGCGGGCGGTGCGCGCGCTGGCGAACGATTCGCCGGTGGCAGCAGCGACGCGGGAAGCGCTCGACAGACAAATCGCGACCGTCGATTCCGTGCGGAAGCGCGGAAAGCGCAAGGGGAAGGGCAACGGCGCGCAAAAGCCTCAGCGCGCCGTGCCGGCAATCATCGATCTCGACGTCGCCACCGCACAGGAAATCGAGACCCTGCGCGGTGTGGGGCCCAAACTTGCGCGACGCATAGTTGCCGATCGTGACAGCCTCGGTCCCTTCGGTTCACTGGAGCAGCTGGAGCGTGTTCGAGGCATCGGGCCGGTGCTCGCCAGGAAGCTCGATTCGACGGTAACCTTTTCACTCCTTCCGCGTCCTTCCACCACAGAAGCCACAGGTTCTTCCGCCCCCAAACGCAGGCGGAAGCCTCGCCAGGGGGATACGGATAGTTGACAGCTCCTGCCGTCACCACGGAGCGGATCGGTGATCTGCTCATTCGTGAAGGGCTGATCACGCGCGATCAGCTCAATCACGCGCTCCAGGAACAACGGGAAAACGGTACCCGGCTGGGCTACAATCTCGTCAAACTCGGCTACGTCAAGGAAACCGAGCTGACGAAGATTCTCGCCCGCCAGCACCGCATGCCCGCCGTCGATCTCACGAGATTCGAGGTCGACCCGAGAGTTGCGCGCATGATTCCCGGCGAGATGGCGACCAAGCATCTCGTGCTGCCCCTCAAGCGCGAGGGTCGCACGCTCACCGTCGCCATGGTCGATCCTACGGGCGCGAGTGTCCTCGAGGATCTCAAGTTCATCACCCGCTGCGACATTTTCCCCGTAATCGCGGGCGAGTTCACTCTACGCAACGCCATCGAGCGCTACTACGAGTCGAACGAAGCGCAGATGGAGACGCTGCTCAAGGACATCACGAAGTTCGGTGAAGGCGACGTCGAGGTCGTTGAGCAGATCGACGAGGACATGACGGCCGCCGCGCTCTCCATCGCGGTGCAGGACGCTCCCGTCGTTAAGCTCATCAACGCCATCCTCACCGACGCGGTCGCCCGCGGTGCATCCGACATTCATTTCGAATGCTTCGAGCACGAGCTCAGGGTTCGTTACCGTATCGACGGCGTCCTTCAGGAGATCATGAAGCCGCCGCTAAAGCTGAGAGCGGCGCTCACTTCGCGTTTCAAGATCATGGCGCAGCTGAATATCTCCGAGCGCCGCGTGCCGCAGGATGGCCGCATCAAGCTCAAGATCCTGAACCGCGTCATCGACTACCGCGTATCTACGCTCCCGACGCTATTCGGTGAAAAAGTCGTGCTCCGAATTCTCGACAAGGGGAACCTGAACCTCGACCTCCAGACATTCGGCATCGAGCCGCGCGCCGAGCGTGAGATCCAGGACGCCATCGCGAATCCGTACGGAATGGTGCTGGTCACCGGTCCCACGGGCTCCGGCAAGACCACCACGCTCTACTCGGCGCTGTCACGCGTGAACAACATTCACGTCAACATCATGACTGCCGAGGATCCGGTCGAGTATCAGTTGTTCGGAATCAACCAGGTGCTGGTGCGGTCCGACGTCGGCATGACCTTCGCCGCCGCGCTTCGCGCGTTCTTACGTCAGGATCCGAACATCATCATGGTGGGTGAGATCCGTGACCTCGAGACGGCGAGCATCGCGATCAAGGCGGCACTCACGGGCCACCTCGTTCTCTCGACGTTGCACACGAACTCGGCGCCGGAGACCGTCACGCGCTTGCTGGACATGGGAATCGAAGGGTTCAACGTCGCTTCAGCCATCAATCTGATTGTCGCCCAGCGTCTCGTTCCGCGCATCTGCACCAGCTGCGCGGAGAAGTTCGTGCCCGACGAGGCCGAGCTGGCGGTGGCGAAGGTCAGCGGGGCGACGACGCTCCGCGAGCTCAAGTTCAGCGATCTCGCACTCGCTGATGCGAAGCCGAGGGCCACGAAGTTCGCCGCGCCGTACATCGCGAAGGTCACTCTTGATACTCCTGTCGCCGAGCTGCCGTTTTTCCGCGGTCGCGGTTGTGAAGCGTGTCAGGGAACGGGTCTCAAGGGGCGCCAGGGTCTCTACGAGACGATGAACATGACCACCGGGCTGAGGAAGCTGATCATGAAGAATGTAGCCGCAGCGGAAATCGGAGCGGCCGCGGTTGCGGAAGGGATGCTCACACTACGCATGGACGGCTGGCTCAAGGTCATCAAGGGCATCGCGACGCTCGACCACGTGGTGAGGGAAACGAGCATCTAGTTCTGTGGCGTAGCTCCGCTACGCTCGTCTTGACAGGTACGATCCCGACGCCACGAGGAGACAGCTCGAGATGACCGAACCCCTTCAGGCCATTCTTCCACACGACACCAACGGTGTACCGCCGGCGCTTCAGCCCCGGACTCCGCCCCAGCCCCTGGCGCATCCGATGTCCGGCCGCCAGCCGGCCGCTCTTCCACTCAATCTTCGAGCCCTCCTCGAGGAGATGGTATCGCTCGGCGCGTCTGACTTGCACATCGTCGCGGGCGAATGTCCGAAGCTTCGCATCGACGGCGAGATAACGAGCGCGCGGACCGGCGGAGTGCTCGCGCCCAAGGACACGCTTCAGCTGGCGTACTCTGTATTGACGGAAAATCAGAAGAAGCGGTTCGAGATGGAAGACGAGCTCGACTTCTCCTTCGGCATCGCCAGCCTTGCGCGCTTCCGCGGCAACTGCTTCCGGCAGCGCGGCTGCGTCTCGATGGTCGTCCGCCAGATTCCCTTCTCCATCAAGACGTTCAACGATCTTGGCCTGCCCGCCTCGATCGCGAAAATGGCCGAGAAGCCGCGGGGACTGGTGCTCGTCACCGGTCCGACGGGCTCGGGTAAGTCCACCACGCTGGCGGCGATGATCGACAAGATCAATCGCGAGCGGAAAGGGCACATCATCACCGTCGAAGATCCGATCGAGTTCATCCACAAGCACCAGGGATGTCTGATCAATCAGCGAGAGGTGGGCACCGACACGAAGTCGTTCGCCAACGCGCTCAAGTACGCGCTGCGCGAGGATCCTGACGTCATTCTCATCGGCGAAATGCGTGACCTGGAGACAATTCAGGCAGCGCTGACCATCGCCGAAACAGGCCACCTTGCATTCGCTACGCTGCATACCAACTCGGCGCCTGAAGCCATCAACCGGATCATCGATGTATTCCCGGCGCACCAGCAGGCACAGGTGCGGGCGCAGCTGGCGTTCGTGCTGGAAGGGATTGTCACGCAGACCCTCGTACCACGAGCGAGTGGTCGCGGAAGGGCGATGGCGGCGGAGGTACTCGTCGTCACTCCGGCGATCCGCGCGCTGATCCGGGATGACAAGGTGCATCAGATCTACTCGTCGATGCAGTCGGGAAAGAAGTTCGGTATGCAGACCCTCAACGACGCGCTGTACGCGCTGTACATGGGGCGCGAGATCACCGTCGAAGAGGCGCTGAGAGTCACCGGGTCGCAGGACGAGTTCCTGCGAATGATCGGGAAGGATCCCGCCGTCACGGGCGAAAAGGCGTCCAACCAGACGCGCCAGATCGTCGCCAGCGGAGTGAGCAGCCGCAGGTAGTGCCGAGCCTGGTGCGCGGGATGAATCTGCTGGCGGAGCAGTACAACGCGCACGGCGTACAAACTTGATGTTACGGAGATAAGGCAATGGCCACGTTCACATACACCGCGCGATCGTTTCAGGGCGAGATGCGCACCGCCACGCTCGAGGCCGCCTCGCGCGATGACGTTATCGCGCAGCTTCGGCGGCAGCGGCTGAATGTCGTCAAGATAGATGAAGCGATACCCAAGAAGCCGAAGCGCGGTCACATCAAGATGCGCGATATCGTCATCTTCACGCGCCAGTTCAGCACGATGATCAACGCCGGACTTCCGCTGGTGCAGGCGATGACGATTCTCGCCGAGCAGAGTCAGAACAAGACGCTGTCGGAGATCACGCGGAAAATCGTGTTCGACGTCGAGTCGGGCAACACGGTTGCGGACGCGATGGGAAAGCATCCCCAGGCGTTCAGCAGCCTGTACGTGAACATGGTGGCGGCGGGTGAGGCCGGTGGTATTCTGGACACTATCCTGATGCGGCTGGCGACGTTCATGGAAAAGAATGACGCGTTGATCAGGAAGGTGAAGGGCGCGATGATCTATCCGGGCGTCATCATGACCGTTGCCGCAATCGCGGTGACCGTTCTCCTGATCTTCGTCATTCCGGTGTTCGAGAACCTGTTCTCGTCCGCTGGTCTTGCCCTCCCGCTGCCCACCCGCGTTGTGATGGGCGCATCGCGCTTCCTCAAGGCCTACTGGTTCGTCGTGCTCGGCGCCGTTGCCGCGAGTGTCTTCATGTTCAAGAGATATCGCGCTACGTCCAGCGGGAAGCTCAGAATCGACAGGTTCCTGCTGGCCGTGCCGGTGCTCGGTGACGTGCTGAGAAAGGCCGCTGTATCGCGGTTCACCCGCACACTTGGGACTCTGATCAGCTCCGGCGTCAGCATCCTCGACGGACTCGAGATCACGGCCAAGACAGCGGGCAACAGAGTGGTGCAGGACGCGATCATGGAGTCGCGCACGTCGATCGCCGGCGGTGATACGATTTCGGCGCCGCTCAAGAAGTCGGGAGTGTTTCCGCCGATGGTGATCTCGATGATCGCCGTCGGCGAGCAGACGGGTGGGCTCGACGAGATGTTGTCGAAGATCGCCGACTTTTATGACGAAGAGGTGGACGCGGCGGTGAGCAACCTTCTGTCGCTGCTCGAGCCGGTGATGATCGTGTTCCTCGGTGTGGTGGTGGGCGGGATGGTGGTCAGCATGTATCTGCCGATCTTCGACATGATCAACGCGGTGCAGTAAGAGCTTGCAGCCCTCAAGTTGACTCATACTTTGCCATTCGTTGATTCGTAGCTTGCCTCGATGAAAGTGAAGAATGGGAATTGGGGAAAGAGGTCGTCGAATGCGCTCACGACCTCTTTTCTTTTCATAGCACTGCTAGTTCACTCGCGGTGGCTCGGGCCAACCCATGCAGATTGCCGCCAGCCGTTCCAGCAATGTGCCAGTCATTTCCCCCGATCGGGAGCCGATTCCCCACGTATTGGCGAGTACGACAATCACGAGGTCGTCGTCTGGATAGACGTGGAGCCCGGATTGAAGACCGGCGTTTGAGCCACCAATGCTCAGCCTGCGGTGCTTGCTTGTCGAATCGCTGACGAAAAATCCAAAGCTCATATTCGCTTCCACTGTTCCTACCTTCGGCCTCGCATACAAGAGATCTATCGAGCGTTGGGAAAGCAGTCCCGGTCGTTCAAGAGCCCGACCCAGTCGCGCTAGGTCTGCGGCTGTCGCATACATATTCCCCCCCGCCATGTTGTGGCTGTAGTCCCAGTCTGGCACCCGATATACATGACTGGAATCGACGACGAAAGTCCAAGGGTGAAAGTAGGAATAGCGCATCGCCCGATTTGGCAGAACGCGGCGGACATCATCGAAGCCGGTGTTTTGAAGACCAAGGGCGGCAATTATATCACGTCTTACGAAATCCTGATATTTGAGGCCTGATGCGGACTGAATGGCGGCACCAAGAAGGTTGTAGCCGTAGCTGGAATAGAACGCCCTTGTGGTAGGGGGTGCGACAAGCGTGTCGTTCTTAAAGAGTTCTAGGATTTCGTTTATGTCGTCGAAGTGTCGGGCATAGAGCGCTGGCGTTCGCTCAGTGGTCCAGTGACGAATTCCAGCCAGATGTGCGGCCAGTAGTCTTGGCGTGATAGAAATCCCAGGCTTCTGAGGGAAGGACGCGACATACCGCTGGATCGGAGCATCCAGGTCAATGAGGCCACGCTCATTCAACTTGAGAAGGGCCAGGCCAGTGAAGGCCTTAGTGATGCTTGCGACCCCGAACCTCGTCAGAGGGGTGACCGGCACCCGATGCTCTAAGTCGGCGTAGCCCATTTGCGCCGAGAGGATCGTTTCACCGTTCAGCACTACGAGACCGGACAAACCGATATTTCGCTGACGACGCTGGATGTCCTCAAGCGCCGCCCTAAGATCGGCCCGGCGATCCCGACAACCTTTCGCGATGTTCTGCTGTGCGGCTCCGGTGAGCGGATATGCTAACCACAGAAAGCATAGGGCCTTGTAGGAAGCGCGTCGCAAAGAGGCGGAAAGCATTTTGGCTGATCGGTGCTGAATGGATTCATGGAGGCGCAGGGCTGAAAAAAGATCAGCACTGTTGAAATTTCAGCACTAAAGGCGTTTTGTCAATGCCCAAGTCCCTTATTCCACTTGAGAGTTATGGAGTCCGCCGACGTTCCCAGGGCGGAATTGAACGCGTAAAGGGCAGTGGAAAAGACGGCGTTTTCTATTGCGGCGGGTCTGATTCGCGAACGTGTTCCGCAGCCAGAAGGAACTCGCACACGATGGGGCCTGGGACAGCGTAAGTGCAAAGCGATTCCGCCACCATCGGGATCACGCCAGAGAGAGGAATGAACCTTACTCCCGGTAGTCGATCGCGACTGGTGCCAGCACAGCATTCCACACCGGCCGTCCTTCTTCGTGTCGCACCACCACGGTCTTCGGATTATCAAACACAACACGAATGGGCACACCACCACTCGCCTCGAAGCGCTGGAGTATCGGGGTCATCTGCCCGGGTCGAAGTGGCTAACGTTTTCATATCGCAGCGTGAAGCCGCTTAAGGGGGAGGATCCTGCGCTCGCAGAGTTCTTGTTTTAGGCTCCGGTGTGTCGGTCTCTTTTGGCTTGCCAGACTGGAGTGAACTAATCCGCAGACTGTATGCTTCGGTGCATGAAGCGGTACCTGGCCCAGACAAGACGCGGGCGGTTGAACTTTTCCGATTGAAGCATTTCGCAAGAAACTATGACGGGTAGCTAAGAGCGGTAAAAACGGCTCTCTACCAAGACGTGGATCTCGACACCTGGAGTCTGAGAGAGAACCGCACTCTTTCGGCCGCAGCAACGATGGTGGCAGCGGGCAGTCGAGCAGGCGTGGCGAATGTCATCACATTCAACTTTGATGACCTTCTCGAATACTACCTTGAGAAGCATGGAGTAAAGAGTAAAAGTCGGGACTTCGGGCGGGTCATCTTCAAGCAGCGCGGCTTACCCGTTGCGTTCTACGGGTTGGAGGATGCGGCAGAGGGCAGCTTGCTGCATGCAGGAGACTTCGTGAGGCGCGCGCGAACAGAGATTGAGCAGCACCGTCGTCAGGAAATGCAGCGGTCAGAGCAGTTTACGAGCGTGCAAGCGCCGTGACGTTCCATACAGTTGCGAGCCCATGAAAGGCCACCCCGACGGACAACCACAGCAGCTCATTGTGTCCCGCGTTGTACGCGAGGGCGAAAGGTTTGAATCCGCCTAGTGACATCCCGGCCAGCGTCAAGACCACCAAGCGAAACACAAACGCGCCTACCAGCCAACCAACCAGACTCGCGACCACCCACCGCCACGACGGACGTCGCTGAGCAGGCGCCTGTACCACACCCAGCACGAGCCCGGCGGCCACCATGCCGAACACTGTGGCTAGCGCGTCGTAGCCGCGCAGATCGATTGTCGACATCACCACCAGGCCCGCGACGACGGCAATAGCGAGCCCGAAAGCAGTCCTCCACGCCCAAGCCCGCGGGCGACTTACCAGTGAACGAAGCAGATATGTCTCACCCGCCGCGATCCAGCTCAGGATGATGAGATGGCCGACCGCCGCCGCCCGATCGATACCAATGGCCGTGTGCAGACTGTGAGTGACGAGCGGCACAAGGAGCAGTGGGCCGAGGTGGACAAGTATCCATAGGGGAGCAAGAGAGTTTCGCGTCATTGATGTCATCGGATTGTTGGTTTCGATGTGACCGGCGATGCTGAATAGGTGATACGCCAGATGCGCCCACCCGCGTCATCGGATACGAACAGCGCACCGTCTGGAGCTTCAGCCAGTCCCACCGGCCGATGTGAAGCGTGTAGTGGCCGCTTGCGTCTGCCAGCGAATCCATCGGCGAAAACCTCGAAGCGCGGCATCGGCTTTCCATCTTCGACCGGAACGAACACAACATTGAAGCCGTTGTTCGGTGGCGGCCGGTACCACGCACCGTGAAACGCTATGAACGCCCCACCCTTGTAACGCGCCGGGAACTGTGTGCCCTCATAGAACAGGAGGCCGTTCGGCGCCCAATGCGCTGGAAAGGCCGCAATTGGCGCGGGCGAAGTTTCACAACGCGTGTGCCGTGTGCCGTCGCCACCGTATTCCGGAGCCAGTACCGCTCGGCCGAGCGAGTCGTCGAAATAGCAATAAGGCCATCCGTAGTCTCGGCCCTCCTCGAGTCGATACATGACTTCGGGAGGCAGGCGCGCCCCGCGCCTCTCATCGTAGATCTGCGGAAAGTTCTCGTGCAGATCGTCGCGGCCATGGGGTACCCCAAACAAGTCACCGGTGCGCGGGTGAAGAGCGAGCGCTACGACATGTCGAAGTCCTGAAGCCCAGCGTTCGCCGTCTGATTGCCTCTGCCGTAATCGCGCTGCTTCGAACCGCCAGATACCGGCGAACGCATCGCGTTCGGGGCACGGATCGCGGCCCATGGACCCCACTCCTCTTTCCATGAGCTGGCAGCTGTTCGTCGGCGCGCCGATGTTGAGGTATAGGCGGCCGAGCGTGTCGAATACGATGCTTCGTGCAGCGTGACCGCTACGGGGGAGGCCCATCACGATCGTGTCGGGCGATGCGTCAGGCGCGAGTGCGCCTGCTCGCAGGCGGTATCGAAGCACTTCGGACCAAGTCGACTGGTATAGAAACCCATCACGACTGGCAATCCCGGAGCCGCCGCTGTTTACGACGGAATCGACGAGATCGGCGCGGCCATCTCCCGTCGTATCCCGCAGCGCGAGCAGCGCGCCGACGCGGCCCTTGCCTTCCCATCGCGCTGCGTAGACATCACCGCTGGGCAGCACTACCAGATGCCGAACCGAGCCTAGGCTGTCGGCGAACACAGTGGCGCAGAATCCATGTGGCACCGAGATCCCGCTGTCGCATGGTCCCAGCGCAATGGCGACGTCGCGGTAGCCTGCGTCCGAGCATCCGGTGGCAAGAACGAGCGCCATGCCCCTGAAGATGTTGTGCACCCTTAGCAGCATATTCCCTTCGTGAGGGGAGTAATAGTTGGCGGAGCCGACGTGCGTACTCGTGACTTCAGGTAGGATGCGAAACGCGGCTTGTTGTTACGGGACTTGTGCGAGTACCGATCCACAGGTGGGAGACCGCGCATAGCCGGATGACACGCAACACTTTGTAACACCGGACGCGAGGATGCATCCTTCTCTTGTTCTCCGTCGAAGTCCCAAACCCGTACCCTTCCGTGGCGACTGGAGCATGGCGACAAGCCAGGCGGTGCAGCTGATGACCAGCGAGGGGCGATCTACCGCGTCACTGGTTCATGCCGCACGTGACGGGGATCGGAACGCCTTCGCGGTCTTATATGATCACCATGTGCGCTTTGTGCACACGCTGTTGCTCGGGTATGCGCCGCCGGACGACGTCCCCGATCTCGCTCAGGAAGTATTCCTTGCGGCCTGGTTGCGAATCGGCACTCTTCGCGACGCAGCTGCTTTCCCCGGATGGCTCGGCGCGATCGCACGCAACCTCGGCCGGATGCACGTGCGGGTTCAGCGTGATCATGTATCCCTGACTCCCGACATCCGATCTCGACACGTCGAGCCGGAGGACGTGCTCGACGCGGAGCGTGCCCTCGCGCTGATCAACACGCTGCCGGAGACATTTCGGGAGCCGCTGCTGCTGCGACTCGTGGACGGGATGGACGGAGAAGAGATTGCGGCGTGTCTCGACATGACGCACGCCGCCGTGCGCGTCAACCTCCATCGCGGAATGAAGCGCCTTCGTGAACTGCTGGAGTCTCATCATGTCTGAGATCGATAACGACGACTATCTGTGGAACCCCCGCGCGACTCCGGATCCTGAGATCGTACGGCTCGAGACCGCATTGCGATCGTTCAGGCGCCCGGACGGGATGAGGGACTTGCCATCGTCTGCGCCTACCGCAGTTATGAAGTCTGACGCGACCTTGGCGGTTCCGCGCCGCGGCTTGCGCGTGTGGCGTCGGGGTGCGTGGCCTGTTGCCGCAATCGCGGCGGCCCTGCTATTGGTGCTGGCTCTCGGTGCGAATCGCCGGCTCATGCGTCCATGGGCTGTCATCACGATGCGGGAGACAGCGGGCTGGCTGCCGGCGGTGCAGGCTCGTCGCCCACTTACAACCGGTGAGTGGATCGTCACGGACACGGCAATGCGTGCGCGGCTCAATGTCGGGTCGTTGGGACGCGTCGAGATCGGACCTTCGTCGCGTGTGCGGCTTGTCCGCGCGGCGATGACGGAACATCGTCTCGCACTGGTCGAGGGCACGTTGCGCGCGCGTATCTGGGCCCCTCCGCGGTTTTTCATAGTCGAAACCGCGGCGGCGACTGCCGTCGACCTGGGCTGCGTATATACACTGCAGGTCGACCGTAACGGCGTCGGGTATCTGCGTGTCGAGTCGGGGGAAGTGGAGCTGGTCGGCCGTCGGCTTCTAGCTCGGGTTCCTGCTGGCAACACGGTCCACGTCAATGCGCAGACCGGCCCCGGATTGCCTTTCCCGGATCAGTCTTCCTCTGCGTTTGTTGCCGCATTGACTGTCTTCGAGCAACAACCGGCGGAGACGGTGTCGAGTACCGCAGCACTCGCAGTTCTGCTGCGCGAGTCGACGGCTCGGGCGTCGATTACTCTGTGGCATCTTCTCCCGCTCGTCGACGGCATGCGTCGGGCGTCGGTGGTGGACCGTCTCGTTGACTTCACCCCGTTGCCGGCGGGGATCGACCGGGAGTCTGTCATGCGTCTTGACACCGAGGCGCTTCGAGCGTGGCGGACGAGTATGGAAGTCGAGTGGTCGACAGAGCGCGCGCCTTTGTGGAAGCGATGGTGGCGGTCATGGTGGGGCGCAGCCAGTGGTACGCTCGCAATTAGTTTATAGGCGTGGACTTGACTAAGTCGGATTCCTAACCACTGAGAAAACCTCGGAGCGCTGGCTTCGTCATTTGTATTCACACTGGCGGGTATGAGGTTTCTCTCTTGAACCTCGGAAGCTGTACGAAGTTCTTCATGACGTCGACGCTGAGCGGAATCAGCAAGTACGAATCATCGACGAATCGGGAGAAGACTATTTCTATTCCGCACGCTTCTTTGCGACGGTCGAACTTCCTCAAGCCGTTCGTCGCGCCGTACGCCAAGCCGTGCAACAAACACCTGAAGATGGCACGCGATCATATAGGTAGCTCGCTTCGCTCGCGATTTGTATGATCCGCTTGCAGCCCGGTTTATGGCGGTCGGCAGTCAGTGGAGTGCGTCGTGGCTCATGACGTAACTGTTGCATCTCCGCGGTTCTGGGTGGGCGTCGCCTCCCGCGACCATGTCCTCCGCGGTGTCGCAAGTAATGTCGCGCAGATCGGGCATGGCAAGCGCGCGCCGCTCGCGCGAATGCATCCCGGCGACTGGATCGCCTACTACTCCCCACGAACCGCGCTCGAGGGGGGTGAGGCATGCCATGCGTTCACTGCAGTGGGCCGCATCCTGCCCGGCCCGATCACCCAGGTGGACCTGGGAAATGGCTTTCAGCCCTATCGTCGCCCCGTCGCGTACCTCCCCTTACACGACGCTCCGATCCGGCCCCTTCTGCCTGATCTGTCATTCATCTTGGACAAGTCGCGCTGGGGCTACGTATTTCGCTTTGGCCATTTCGAAATTCCGCGAGCGGACTTCATCCGTGTAGTGCAGGCTTTGAGGCTAGACCCTGCGGTGTTGGACGAGCGCCCATCGCGGCAAGCTTCGGACTGACACTCGCCGAGTATGACAAGCCGTCAAGGCGCTCGGTTACGAAACAGCCATCGCCTGTACACTGAGCGTGCCGCAGGCGCGACGTAGTAGTCCCGTCGTAGCCGGCGCCGCCGCCCTCGTAACCGGCCAGCTGCGGGCAGCTGTCCACTGGAATTGTCTCCTTTCCCGCGACATATCGAGTGAGGAACTCTTCGAACCTAACGCCTGCACGCTCAACGCAATTGTAAAACAGGGATACCTGCTTGGCGTCGGTGAACAGTCCTACTATATCGGCACCCCTGTTGATCAACTGACTGGACCAGCACACGGGTTCCGTGTCGGTGCAGCTGACGTAACCCGGTGCCAATCGCGTCGAGATGAGACAACGCCCCCTGACGTGACGTATTACTTCTGAATCGCCGAAGCCTCGGCGAGCAACTTCGCATTCCCGTCTGAAGCAACGTTTCAAGTTTCATTCGCGTGTTCTTCCAGCCCGACGCTTCGCGAGTGAGCCCGAATACGTAGTGGCCAAGCACCTCCTATTGCGGCCCACCCGGAGCTCCAGGGGAAAGGTGCAAAGCTCGCACGTGGCAGGACGCCTGAGCGGTCGAGCGCGGACGGCACATCTGTGCGGAGAGACTACTCGATTCCGATCGCGACCATCAGCCGACAACCCTTCCCGACGGTATGGTGTCTCAGTATACCAGGACCGCCCGCCCATCGCCGGCATGATGCCCGACACTCGAGGCAAACACAACTATGCACAACTCGACATCAGTCACGGAGGACCGAATGCGATTCACCCGCAGACATCTTTTCACTCGAGTCAGGAAAGCTGGATGCCTGGCCCTCGCTGTATGCATTGGGCCTGGGCTCATACCCCGAGGCGCAGACGGTCAGCAACCGCCCGTCAGCGGGATGCTGTCGAGACCGGCCGTCCCCGCAACACTTCGGAAGGAGATCGAGGACCTGAACCAGGCGATGGTCGCCGCGTTCAAACGAAACCCGGCCAGTGTCGCGAGCTTCTACACGGATGACGCGAGAATCATCGGGGGCGGCGCGCGCCATGAAGGGCGGGCGGCAATCGACGCGTATTGGGCGCAGGCCACGATGTTCAAGGACTGGTCGCTGGAAGTTTTCGACGCCGGCGGCAGCGCAACGTCACCATGGCTGCTCGGGCGGTCAACGCTGACGGGCCAGAGCGATCGCACCATGGTGACGGATTTCCTGGGTGTTCTGCGCCGGATGCCGGACGGCTCGCTCAAGTACCAAGTCGATTTCTATACCGCCTGCAGTGCGAATCGCCGCACTGGAATCGAGAATACATCGGCGGGTGTGACATCGCCGCAGCCACCGCGGTTGCAGCAAACGGCTCCGTCATCGCAGGTATCGCAGGTATCGCAGGTATCGCCATCATCGCCGTCGCTCTCCCCGGAACCTCGCACGCCCTTCAATGGTCCCGCCCGCACAACATTGACCACGGGCGTCGTGGACGTTCCATTGGCCAAGGCTGGCCAGTACTACTATGTGGACGTGCAGATGAACGGCAAACCGTTCCGCCTCACGCTCGAAACCGGTGCTGGTTTCTTTGCGATCAGCGCGCGCGCGGCAACGGTCCTCGGCTTGCGGGTTGATTCCGTTGAAGTGTCGCCCGGCTATCGTGCCCCAGTCACTCTGGTCGAATCGCTCACTCTTCCGGGAGTCAGATTCGACACCATCGCCGCTCGCGTGATGCCGCTGTTCGACTCCTTCGACTTCGATGGCATCATCAGTATTGCCGTTCTACGGGACCTTCTCGCAACCATCGACCTCGGCGCATCGCGGCTGCGGCTCGAGCGAGGCTCGCTTCCTGTTCCGAATGGGCGCGATGTCCTTCCCATTGCTGGAAAGGATCGCGGCGGCCGCGTCGATTTCGAGATGAGCCTTGGGAAGGTGACAGTGCCCGCAGTGATCGACACCCGCTCGTATTTGTCGATCATAGCTCCTGATTCGCTTGAAGGTTCGCTGCACCTGGGCGCAGCGCCGAGGTTTGTCGGCAACGCGCGTGGACCGTCGATGGGTACTTTCACATTGCGGGGTACGCATTTGGCCACGGACGCGAGGATCGGAGCCTTCTCGGTTCGCCGCCCGGGAATGGTCCTGCGCAACCGGCCAGGCGTTGTGGTCGGTGTTCCATTCATCGAGCAGTTCGCCATCACGATCGATCAGCGAAATCAACGCATCAGGTTTGCGCGGCCAGGACGCGCCGCGTTGGCTGTCATTCCCCCTGAGGATTGGGAGACCGTTTCTGGCGCTGCTGGAAGCGGAACGTCGTCGTCATCGGCAGGCACTGCTCCCAAATCCGGACCCACGCCTCGAACAGCCCGGCCAGTGCCTTCGGGCCGGCCGATGGGCTTCAATCGCGTCGAGTTCATGGTCCTGCCACAGCCGGCTCAGTGACGGCTGGCTCTGCCGCAATGCGGATCGACAGACCGAACCAGGTCTATGACCGGCTTCGGCGCTCGATCATTCGCGGACGGATCGCTCCTGGCACACGCGTCGTGGAGAACGACGTTGCGACGAGACTCGGCGTCAGCCGAACTCCTGCGCGTGAAGCGATACTGAGGCTCTATCAGGAGGGGTTTCTCGTCGCCTCCGATGTCTCGCGCCGCATCGAGCTGACGGTTGCACCACTGACTCGTGACGATCTGCTCGATCTCTATCGTATAATGGGTGCGCTGGAGAGCAGCGCGTCCCGCGCAATCGAGTCGCTGACTACGGTAGGGAGAAAGGAGCTGGTTCGTGACCTGAAGAATCGGGAGTCGCGATTCGAGACCGCGGCAAGCCAGCGAAAAATCGACTATGATGCTGTGTTCGAGCGGCACAATGCGTTTCACGCACGAATCGTCGAAGTCGGCGCGGGTCCTCGCCTTCGATCTCTGATCGAAACCGTACGTCCCCAGGTAGATCGGTATGAATGGGTCTATGCTCCACTCGTGGGGCCGGACTATTCGGAGACGTTCGCGGAGCACGCGGCCATTCTGAAAGCGATTCGCGACGGATCGGCGGAGAACATCGAACGCGCAGTGTCGCGGAACTGGGATCGCGGCGCTGCTCGATTGTCAACCGTCATCGGAAAAGCCGGGTCGCGGGGAGATTGGCTCGCTCGGCCCTGAGCAGGAACTCGTGGAGCGGAAGATGCGATCCACACAGGCATGAATCGAAACAGCCTGATTGCAATCCCCATTGCCGCATTCACTCTGACCGCGCTTTGCGGCCTGTACGCGGGGAGCTCTACGTCGGGGGCTCAACAGACAGCGCTTGACACCGTCGCCATCATCGGAGTGACAGTCGTCGATCCCGGCTCCGCCGGACCGTCAGCACGGGATCAGACGATCGTCGTCAGCAACGGCCGTATCATGGCAGTGGGGAAGAGAAGCAGCACGGTTATTCCTCGCGGCGCACGCCGGGTGATGGCGCAGGGAAAGTTCGTCATCCCCGGCCTGTGGGACGGCCACGTTCATTTCATGAACACCGGTTCGACTGCGCTGCCGCTTCTCGTCGCTCACGGCGTGACGAGCGTTCGTGAGATGGGTGGCTACATCGACAGCACGCGCGCGTGGCAGGCTCGGATGCGTTCGGGAACGCTGGTCGGTCCGCGAATCGTCACGCCCGGTCCCATTCTCGAGAGTCCGCGCTATCTGCAACGCGTGCGCGAACGAAGCGTGCGCGACCCCAGGATTGGCCTTCGAATTCTGCCGTATCGGCTTGGCGTGGTTGATTCGGTTGATGCCAGAAGAGCGATCGATTCGCTGGTGAAGCTGCGCGTGGACTTCGTGAAGATCCGGACCGCTGCGTCGCCGGAAGCGCTGTACGCAATTCTGCGTGAAGCGCGCCGCGCCGGCTTGAAGGTGGCTGGTCATGATGCCGCAGTCGTGTCACTCAGGAACGCGGTGGACTCCGGCCAGACCGATGTCGAGCACGGTTTCCTTCCGCCCCTGAGCCGGCACGCCAAGCCCCTCCGGGATTCCATCTACAGGAAATTTGCCGAGCGTGGCGCGTGGTACACTCCGACACTTTCGGTGTCGCGCGCGGTGATGCTGTCGGGCGATTCAGCGATGAAAGCGATCTTCAGTGACGACGCCGTGCGAGGAGATGCCCGCCGGCCGTTCGCTTCGCCATGGCTGCTGGAGTGGTGGCGCATGCAGGTGGAAGAGCGCGCGCTCGACACGAGCTCGACGCGGGCGGCTGAAGGTCAGGAGTACTATCGCAGCACGACCAACGATGTGCGTAACATGCGTGACGCTGGTGTGCGGATACTGGCGGGCACGGACGCCGGTTCTGTGCTGGTCTACCCCGGCTTCAGCCTGCACGAGGAGCTTCAGCTGCTGGTGGAGGACGCTGGCCTGACGCCGAGGGAGGCGTTGTGGGCCGCGACCGTTGGTCCTGTGCAGTTTGTGGGACTGGAAGCGACCGTTGGTCGTGTCGCGAAAGGACAGGTCGCGGATATCGTCCTGCTCGAGGCTGATCCATTGAGGAACATTCGCAACACCCGGCGAATCTTCGCGGTGATGCAGGCGGGTAGGCTGCATTCGCGGAAAGATCTCGATCTGATGCTGGAGGGGGTAAGGCGGGAGGTATCGCGTTGAAGAGCCAATCACCGGAAACCCGAAACTCGAAACCGGTAACCCGAAACCGGGGCCCGAACCCGCAACGCCTTAACGGTACTTCGCTGAGAGCAACTGCGTTTATCTCTTTCGTCGCGCAGCCAGCAACGCATCGACTGAATTCGATCCCGGTCCCATCAGCGCGATGGCCGCCGCGCCGGCGAACAGTGCCAGCACGAACTCGATGCCCGTCGGAATGAAAAACCCGTTCTTGATGTGAACGATCACCATTGCTCCGAGCATGTCCATCGCCAGTCCGAGCGCCGCCAGGCGGGTGAGCACACCCACAATCACCTCAATCCCGCCGAACGTTTCGAGAAATGCCATCATCGGGCCGGTGATACCCGGTAGCGGCGCGCCCATCTGAGTGAATCCAGCTGCGGTGCCTTCCAGCCCGAACACGACAGCTTCTGATAGCCGTGCATGAAGAAGATGAATCCCACGAGCATACGGAGTAACAGGCCGCCTGCATCAACTCCGGTCGACCGGAGTTCGGACGACGGCGTCGTCATCACGAACCTCCGGCCGTCATCATGATCAGTTCTTCTTGAAACCGGGTTCTGATTCCGCGCCTCCACTTACCGCTGACCCGAACTTCGGGCTGGTTACGGATCCCGTCGTGGTGTGCGGCGGATTGGCGGTTGTCTCATCAGTGTCGTCGCCCTTTTCTGGTTTCGCGGGCGCGGGACGACGCGTAGTGTCGTCGCTGGACTTGTCCGTGTGGTCCTTATGATCCATCGCTTCCTCGCTGTAGGTTGGTGACCTTTAGTCGTGCATCCTTCGTGCCCGATGTGCACTGAGTCTCGCGGGGGAAAAGTTTCTGTCGTTGCGCGGTTGATGGCGGGCCAGTCCTCTAAAGGTGAATCGGTCTCTGAAAGGCGCGCCCTCGTTGGCTCTCGGTGTGATAGCGGCGCTGATGGCGCTGGAAGTGGGGCTCGCACGTATCGTCACAGCGGGTTTGCCTCCCGTTCCCAGCGCTTCGCGTGACGCCTTCGACGCTCCGTCCATCGTCACCCGGCAGATAGAAGAAGGGATCGCCGCCGCCAGCTTTTCTACATCGGGCGCACGCCTCACTGGCAACC
>Ga0136617_10000721_pt1 | contig 28585 bp, 31 predicted proteins | sample AntDrymUQ3222106_2_FD_129672 | JGI IMG/M metagenome (GOLD analysis project Ga0136617, IMG submission 129672) | Polar desert sand microbial communities from Dry Valleys, Antarctica - metaG UQ322 (21.06) | ecosystem: Environmental > Terrestrial > Soil > Desert | place: Antarctica: Dry Valley...
GAGACCGAAGCTCGCTGCTGACTCAGTGAAAGTCCCGTCGAGGTTGTTGCGGTACACGATGCGTTGCCCGCTGCCAACGAGAAGAATATCCAGATCGCCGTCTTGATCGAGGTCGACGAATAGAGCCTTCCGCGCTCCGCTCGTGCCGACAACTCCGGCTTTCGCCGTGACCTCCGCAAATGTCCCGTCGCCTCGATTGCGAAACAGGTAACCGCGTCCCTCACCCCCGAGGGCGAAAAGGTCCAACCAGCCATCGTTGTCGTAGTCAGCGAAGGTGGCGTACGAGGCGCCTTGCGGCAGGGATATGCCTGATCGCCCCGTTACGTCGCTGCCGAAACCGCCTTGAACGCGATGGAGATGTGCTACAGATCTCGACAGCGATGGCGACCACGTCGAGACGAACAGGTCATCCGTGCCATCGCCGTCGACATCTCCCGCGGCCAACGCTATCGGTGGGTCCTGCCGATCGGACACGGCGGCGGCACCGGTACGGATGTCTGCGCCAGCGAGGCCGGCCTCGCCCGTCGCGTCGGTGAATCTCGCGAGGTCAATTGTCGCTCGCTCCCTTGCTCCGCGAAGCGAAATAAAATTCTTGGGCACAAAGGTCAGGATGGTACGGCCGGCGATCGGGCCTTCAGTCCACCTGATGTCCTCGAGCGACGCCTGATATGGCGCCGTCACCTCCATCAGCCTGAGCAAACGATCGAGCGTCGTCCGCGATTCCGCGGGCTTACCCTCGCGAAGCAGTTGAATGGAGCTGTCGAGATACATCCTTGCCTCCCGTGGAGGCTCGGGAGGTATCCGCCGCAGTTCCTCGAGGTGCCGAACGGCGCTGTCGGCTGCACCGCGACGGGCAAGCGCATTCATGAGCTTCAGTCGCGCCACCAGATTCGCCGGAGCGATCGCGAGCACATCGCGGAGCCGGTCTTCGTATCTTCTCACCGAAGCTCCATCGCCCTGCTGCGACTCGAGCTCGGCGAGCGCGTAGAGCACGTGAGCATTGCGAGTGGTGTCGCGCCGAAGGCGCTCGAGTGTAGCGCGCGCCTCTGAAGGACGTCTCGTCAATGAATAGAGTCTCGCGAGCGCAAGACCGACCTCGGTACTCGCCGGCCCCAGCTTGCGGGCACGCAGCAATTGCTTCTCCGCCTCGGCGTAGCGGCCGGCTTGCAGATAGGTGAGTCCGAGGTCCGCGTAGCCCGCGGGGTCGTCCGGCGCCAGCCTCGTGAGCTTCTTGAACTCGGCTTCAGCTTCCGGCAACTGGTTTCGCTGGAGATAGCTAAGCCCCAGCATGCGAGCGGTGTAAAGTTCTTCGACGGGAGCCCGCTCGGAACGGCAAGCGGTGATTATCGCACTCAGCGAGGCACAGAGAAACACCGCCCAGACTCGCCGGGTCATCAGGATCATACTCGCCTCATCGAAGGTTGCGGTAGCAGCACGGAGCGGTAATCTCTCGACGATCTCGAGGGAACTCAAATACTGTCGGACAGGGACACAATAGCTTCCACCACCCAACAGTTGTAACGTCTCTGCGACTCAAAGTGAGGCTCAAATGAAAATATTCACTGGTATGTTCGCCGCTGTCACACTGTGCATCGCGTCCGGGATTGAGGCACAGGCAACGCCTGTTCCGCAGCAACCAATCGGGTTTTTTATCACCAGTGCCGGTCCCGGAGACGGCGCCAACCTGGGCGGGCTGGCCGGTGCGGATGCGCACTGTCAAACCCTGGCCAGGGCTTCGGGAGCGGGCGCCCGAACGTGGCACGCGTATTTGAGCTCGACCGCTGCTGCAGGTCAGCCTCCGGTCAACGCCCGCGACCGCATCGGCGCGGGCCCCTGGTACAACGCCAAAAGCGCCCTCATCGCGTGGAACGTCGCCGACCTTCATGGTGACGTGCATCGTGATCGCAACAGCATCAACAAGGAATTCGCGCTGAATGAAAAAGGATTGCCCGTCAACGGACGCGGCGACACCCCCAATCAGCACGACATTCTCACCGGCTCGGATTCATTTGGACGCGCTCTTCTTGGCAGCGCTGTGACGACCACGTGCAATAACTGGACAGGCAACACGACCGGCAACGCGATGGTCGGGCACCACGACCGGACTGGCGGCGGAAATTCCTCGTGGAATTCAGCGCACGCCAGCCGCGGATGCAGTCAGGCAGAGCTGGTCGCTACCGGTGGAGCCGGCCTCTTCTATTGCTTCGCGTTATAAGACGCTAACTGAAATCGGCAACGTGTCGCATTCGAACCCGACGTGGACCGACGACAATACGCACGATCCCGGCGTAACGCTGCTCGAGGCGCTGATTTACACTTTGTCAGACAATGCCACGGATTTCGGGCGCCGACTCCGTATCGGGGTCTGCGGCTGGCGATGTGTGCTGGTAATCACACTGGTCACCGCCGGAGCGGTGTTGCTGATTCAGAGCCGTCCGGGTCAGGACTCGATCAACTCCTGACCCGGACGAACGCCTGCCCGCTCCACCGACTCGATGAATCCCCAACCCCAAGCCTGCCGTAGGAGCTGTTACGACAGCGATGTGTCCGCGGTTCCGAGATAACATCGCACGCTGATTGTCTCGGTTCAGCATTCACAGACGATAAATCATCGAGGAGCAGCCCTGATCAACCGGATCCTTCCGGCGCGCATTGACAACCGCTACCGCGGCCACCCGCTGGCGCTCTGGCTGTTCGTGCCGATCGCGTTGGTGAACGTGTCGAGAAGCCTTACTCACCTTCTTAAAGCCGATGGCGGTGCGCAGTCGATTTCCACAATACCACTCGATACGTATTCCGCGTCCGCGGCGCAAAACATTGTCGGACTCTTCGCGCGCGTCGGGCTAGAGCAACTGGTGCTGGCGTCGCTGTTTGTCCTGGTGCTGTTTCGGTATCGCGCCATGATTCCGCTGATGTACGTCCTGATCGTCGCGCACTACCTCGGCTCACGGATCGTCGCGCAAGTCAAGCCGCTCGTCATCGCCGGGACTTCAGGCGTGAGTAGGCCGTTTCTGGTAATTGCGATGCTGAGCGCCATTGGGCTCGTTCTATCCCTGATCGGACGACGCTATACGGAGGAAGCCGCGCCCGGCGCTTAACGCCGGTTCACGCAAATCCGCAACCTGGAAATCCGCCCGAACCCGCCTGAGCCGATTTCCCCGCTTTTTCCGCGTTCCTTTAAAGACGCTGAATTCGGAGCGCCTTGAAGACGAATCGACACCGGGATAGCGGGGGTCTGAAATGGAACAGAGATGCCTGGGGCGCACCACAGTCAGCACGTCGCTGCTGGGACTGGGAGGCAATCGGCTGCTGGCGACACCCGGCCGGTTCCCGGAGGCCCAGCGCCTTGTTTCTGCAGCATTGGCCATGGGAGTCACGTACTTCGACACGGCCCGCCTGTATCCTGAAAGTGAAGTCTATCTTGGCCGGAGTCTGGGACCCCGACGCCAGCAGGTCTTCCTGGCCACGAAAACACATGCGAGGGACAGTGCGGGCGCGATGGTCCACCTGGAGGAGTCGCTGCGTCGATTGAAAACCGATCACGTCGACCTGTGGCAGTTGCACGATGTGAGAACGGCGTCCGACCTGAATCAGATTTTCCGCGCGGGCGGCGCGGTCGAGGCGCTCGATGCGGCGCGCCAGGCCGGGACGGTTCGTTTCCTTGGCGTAACGGGACACCGTGATCCGGAAGTCATGCGGGAATGTCTGGAGCGCTTCGACTTCGATGTAGTGATGGTTCCCGTAAACGCCGCCGAGCCGCAGTATCGATCGTTTCTTGATTCGGTGATTCCCGTCGCTCGAGCCAAAGGCATCGGCGTGGTGTCGATGTATCCCTATTGCGGCGGGCGCATCACACAGCTCGGCCACTTCGAATCCGTCGAACCTTACCTCAGGTACACACTCTCTCAGTCTGTTTCGGTGGCGCTCGTGGGGTGCGACTCGGCCGGCCAGCTCGAGGCGAACGTCCGGTATGCCGAGCGGTTTGTCCCGATGTCGTCTGAGGAACAGAATCGCCTGGTGGAGCTGGTGAAGCCCGATGCGCTCTCTCTCATGTACTACAAAGGATCACCCTCGAGCGGAGACGGCCACCGATGAAAGTCTGCCTGCTGAGCCGTTCGCTCTATCCGCTTCTGGGAGGCAGCGAAACCTACGTCTACGCGGTAGCCGAGAGCATGGCGCGATTGGGGCACGAGGTCATCGTCGTGACGTCCGCTTTGCCGGCGCACTACGCTGGCCTCTATTCCTATCCGTTCAGAGTTGTTCGTGTGCCTGGGCTGTCGGAGTTCAATTCCGCTCAAGCGCCGTTGAGCACGCTGGTGCCTCTTTACGAGACGCTCAAGCTCCTGCGGCCGGACGTGATTCACGTACACAACATTCTGCTCGGCATTGCACTGACGCTCATCGCAAAGAGTCTTCCCGAATCTCCGGGAATCATCTTTACCGACCACAACACGCCAATGCCCGATGACCGGCGGTGGATATCCGGCATCAACTGCTATGAAGTAGAGCTCGCCCTCGGACGTTTCCTCTTCCAGCACGGCGCCTATGATCTGGCCGTGACGCCCAGCGAATGTTTCTTCTCCTGGGCGCTGAAATGTGGTGCTCCGGTCGACAAACTTCGGTTGGTCCGCCATGGCGTCGACGTCGATCGATTTTCACCTGGTCCGGCCGCGCAAGGAATGCGGCGCAGGCTCTGCAGGGACCCCAACGCTTTTCTCCTTCTCGCTCCCGGACGGACGGTGCGGCGGAAAGGCATCCTCGTCCTCCTGAAGGCTCTGTCCGATCCGCTACTCGTCTCCCGCAATGTGCATCTCGCTATCACGACGTCGGAAAACACCTCCGAGAGGGAATTTCTTTCCCACGTGGCCGAGATCACTGGTTGTTCGAGTCTGCGGGATCGAGTCACGTTTCTCGTCGATGCGTTTACGCCTGGTGAGATGCCCGATGTCTACCGCGCGTGTGATTGCGTCATGCTGCTTTCGCGCGCCGAGGGGTTCGGGTTGGTCGGCATCGAGGCGCTCGCTGCCGGCGTTCCCCTCGTTGCAAGCCAATCGACAGGGATCAAAGAGTATCTCGAGGATGAGGCTACCGGACTTGCTGTCGATTGCGACTCCAGTATCGGGATTGCCGCAGCGATAGCGCGTCTTGTCGACGACCCCATGTTGCGAATGCAATTGTCCCGCGGCGGTCGATCTCTGGTAACGAAGGATTTCGACCAAAGGGTCATGATTCGTTCGCTCGAGCGGGCTTACACCTCGGTGCTGCCGGAAAGCAGGCGCGCTCCCGATCGAAGGCATGCCGGCACATTGCTCAACGGCAACGCCAGCTCCGCGGCGTTGCAACACCGGATATAGAACCGTGCTCTCTCGACTCCTGCGTCACAGGGTAGCTCTATGGGTGACGCCAGTGGCGGCTCGCGTTCCGTTTGACGCGAATCTCCTTACTACCGCGGGGCTCGCCGCTGCCGTCTGGGCGGGAGCACTGTTCGCCGTCGGGGCCTTTCCTCTCGCAAGTGTTGCGGTCGCCATTTCCGGTGCGGCTGACATTCTGGACGGCGCTGTCGCGCGCGGACGCTCAGCTGGAACCGGCAGGCGCGGAGCGTTTCTGGACTCGGCGGCCGACAGAGTTTCTGACAACATGATCTACGGCGGGATATTGCTTTACTACGCGGCTTTGCCGGGGGACAATCCGGTCGCAGTCGTCGCGACCTTTATCGCCGCGTCGGCTTCGAACGTGGCGAGTTACATCAAATGCCGCTCGGAGGCTGTCGGGATAGCTTGCAGCGTCGGCCTGTTCAAGAGGCAGGAAAGGTTTGTGGTCATCATTGCGGCTGGACTGTTTGGGCCAGACAGCTTCGTGTCAGCGCTCATCATACTGGCGGCGTTTGCGCTCGAGTCCATGGCGGCGCGCTTCGTCTACGTGTACCGGCGGATGTCGCCGTAGTTCACGCCGTTCTATCGCCGTTTCGCGGGGCGCTTCAACAGATCGCGCATGCGCGCGAGCTCCTTTTCCGACAGTCGGCGCCCGTCCACCAAGTGGGCAAGGAGCTTGATTGGCGACCCGCCGTAGATCTTGTCCAGCACGCGGCCCAGCGCTGATTCGCCGGCTGTCTCCGGGTCGATTGCGGGAAAGTAGACATGCGTCTTTCCCTCGCCGCGCCGGTGCGAAACGTACCCCTTCATCTCGAGCGTCCGAATCATGCTGGAGATGCTCGTGTAGGCCAGGTCCGGATCGACGCGGTCGCGGACCTCAGTGACTGTTGCCTCACCGAGCTCCCAGAGAACACTCATTATGTCCAGCTCGCGCTGGGTCAGATGCAGATCCTTCATTGTTTCGCCATTGTCGCCGGCGCGGTTGACGTCATAGTGACATGCGCATCGGATCCCCGGCCGACTACCGGATGGGGCATCGATAACACGATCAGCAGAAGCACACACGCCACGGCCGACAGCAGGAATCGCTGAACAGTCCGCAGCGGCGTCGGCGCCAGCAGTAAAGTAAGCCGCCGCTCCAGCATGCCCGCTCCCAGGAGCGCCGGTTGAAGCCGCGGGCCATGGCGCGCCGCCTGCGCAACCTTGAACAACAGCTCTCCGTACGCGCTAGCGTCGCCGAGCGCCGATACCACCCGGTTGTCGCAGTCCATTTCGACCGCCAGGGTCAGCCGCCGCAGGTGCCACCACAACGCGATGTTCCACGGCACGAGAATCAGCGGAAGCGACGCCAGAAAAAGAAGAAGTGCGTCGTGCGACCTTCGATGCTCGTCCTCGTGGCGCAGGACATATTGCCGCTGCACTCCGGGAAGTGCGAGCACCCATCGCGGAACCAGCACGCGAGAGCGGAATAACCCCACGGTCGCCGGCCCCATGGAGTCGGTCAGCAGCACCGGGACGCCGTCGATGGTGGTACGCCGGTTCGGGCCGCCGCGCTTTCTCGGCGACTCGCTTACCACCCGTGACACGCGGACGGCATTGGCCAGTCCCCAGATCAGCACCATCGCCGACGCCATGAGCCAGACCCGATTGATGGTTGTGCTGTACGATCTCGTGCGCGCCCACCAGGCAGGGTCGAAGACAGAGAAGGATGCCGTCCCGAACGCGTGACCCAGCGTTCCCTGCACGGCATGGTGCTCCAGCACTTCCGTCACGGATGACCTGTGGTTCGCCTGGTAAATGGGGGGCACAGCCATGGAGATCGCGATCACGACACACCACACCCAGCGACGCGACGCCGTCGTGGGCAGCACGCGCTCGGTCAGCAGCCCGGCAAAACCGAGACATGCGGCAACGGCGTTCACGTAGAGGATGCAGAGCATGGTGGACCTCCTCGTCCACTGAGGCGTACGGGTAGAGCTCGCCTCCGGTTTCTCCAGACCGGAAACCGGCGTCTCAGCTACCATCGCCGGTTCTAGACCGGGCTGAAACTAAAAACTAAGTTATTCCGTAATCTCCCCTTACTGGAATAGCCGTTTCGATTGATTTCCGCCTTGTAATCCGGAGAGAACTGATGGACAGGAACACGAACACTTTGAGAGCCGCGGTACTTCTTGTGACGCTCGCGGCCGCGCCGCTCGGAGCTCAGACACAGCCACCTCCGAAAAAGTAGTCGAGACTCTCGAGACCCGGCGCGCGGAACGATGCTGAGCTTCTTCCTTGGCGCCCGGCTTGCCGAAGGCTCCTGTCCAAGAGGATGAATTCCATGCGAACGACACTGGTGCTTCACATCATCGCGGGTAGCCTGGCACTCGTTTCCGGGTTCGTTGCACTCTACGCAGCGAAGGGAGCAAGGCTTCACCGCAGGGCGGGGATGGTGTTCGTATGTCTGATGCTCACGATGTCGTTCAGTGGCATGCTGATCGCCGCGGTTCGGGGCGTTGCACCAGCCCTCAACATCCCTGTGGCGTTGCTGACGGCCTACCTGGTGATCACTTCGCTGACGACGGTCCGACCTCTTCCCGCAGGTTCGCGCTGGCTGGGTCTCGGTGCCATGCTCGTCGCGCTCGCAGTGGGCACGATCGACCTCAAGTTCGGTTTCGACGCGCTCGCCAGTCCCGACGGAAAGACAGATGGAATTCCACCGGTTCCGTTCTTCGTGTTTGGCGCGGTCGCATTGTTGGGCAGCGCAGGCGATCTCCGGGTCCTGCAATCGGGCCCTCTTCGCGGCGCGCGCCGTCTTGCAAGGCACCTGTGGCGCATGTCGTTCGCGCTCTTCATCGCGGCGTTGTCGTTCTTCATCGGGCAGGCGCAGGTGATTCCAAAGCCGGTGCGCATCTTTCCCCTGCTTGCGGTTCCAGTGCTGGGGGTGCTCGTGACCATGTTCTACTGGCTGTGGCGCGTCCGCATCAAGCAGTCCTTTCGCGGCATTGCTCAGCGTACCGTCAGCCGTGAGGTCCCGCCGACTACTCGCACGACGAGCGCAGTATGAACCTGCTCCCTGTCCACATCATCGGTGGGCTGACTGCACACAGCGAATTCTTTGCCTCGGACGCTCCCGACGACGATCTTTTTAGCATGACTGAGCGGCGATTCAACGAAGAGGAAGTAGCGGCGATCTTCGAGCGGGCGGCGGAGGCTCAGCACGTAACACAGAGTCCCCTCGCATCGCGCGAGGGGATGACTCTGACGCAACTTCAGGAAATCGGGCGCGAAGTGGGAATCCCGCCTGAGCAGCTAGCTGAGGCGGCAAAATCCATTCAGCTCGCGCCACGACCGACGTCCCGCACGTTCCTCGGACTCCCTATCGGCGTCGGACTGGCCGTAGATCTCGATAGAAAGCTCTCGGACAACGAGTGGGAACGATTCGTCGTCGATCTGCGCGAAACGTTCGACGCGCGCGGCAAAGTCTCGAGCGAAGGCTCGTTTCGGCAGTGGACCAACGGCAATCTGCAAGCGCTGCTCGAGCCGACTGCGACCGGACATCGAATTCGAATTCGCACCACCAAGGGTGACGCGCGCGGTCTGATGACCGGCGGGATCGCGATGGTTGGATTCGCCGCAGCAGCAGCGATAGGCAAGGCCGTGTTGGGCGATGGCAATGATCCGGGGATGCTGTCGTCACTGGCAACCCTGGCGACAATCGGAGCCGCAATGTTTGGCGCTGGCGGATTTCGCCTCCCGGCCTGGTCGCGCCTCCGCGGGCGGCAGATGGAGGAGGTCACTGCGCGAGTCGCTGCAATCGCGAGCTCCGAGCCGATAGACGATCACCCCGACAAACGCTAGGGAGGGCTGGTCGATTCGGCCCTGCTCGCTGGACCAGAACCTGTCCGGCCGGTGTTACGGAAGCGCCAGGCGACGGCTCGAGACCAGTATGAAGCCAATCGGGGCAAGTGCTACGGCCGAGGCACCGAGCGCAAACGCGGCCACACCGAAGTCATCGAGGACGAACCCGCCGAGCAGTACGAGCAACGCGCCGCTCAGCCCCGCGACAAGGTCGTTGAATCCTAGAAGCTTGCCACGCTCCGTCGGAGCGGCGAGGTCGGCGAGCTGACTGGTTGCCGCAACGAATGAGAAGTTCCAGCCGAGGCCGAGTCCAAAGAGAAGTATTGCGACGGGGATCACTGATTCCAACCATGTGAGCCCGGCGGTCGATACCGCAAGAACTGCGAGCCCGCTGGCCATCGTACGCAGACGTCCTGCACGGTCCACGATCCATCCCACTGCGGGCATCAACAGATACATCCCGAGCACGTGAGCACCGATAATCGGAAAGACGAGATGTTGCGGATGATGATGATGCTGCACAACGACATATCCGGTGAGGTTCATCACCGCCGCCATCGTCGCGAAGCTCACGACTCCTGATATGACGGCCATTGCAACGCCCGGTCGTCTCAGAATTACCGTCAACGAAACCGCGGGTGCCGACGAGGGTGGTGGCAAAGTTCCACGGGCTGCTTCGATCGATTCGGCGATCCGCTTGGGATCGGGACGGATGTTGATCACTATGACGGCTGCGATAAGCATCATCCCCGTCGCTGCAAGCCACGGCAGAACGAGAGTCTCGGCAGACAGCTCACGCCCCCGCAGGATTGGCCCAAAAACAAGCGGGCCGAGAATCGCTCCGAAGACAGATCCGAACAGGACGTATGTGATGCCGCGAGCCCGTCGCTCCGCGGGATACATGTCACCGGCAGCGGCGCGAGCAAGCTGTCCCGTCGCTCCAGCAGCGCCAAGGAGAATAAACCCCGGAATTGCGGCGAGGCTCGAGTGATTGCGGGCGCCCAGTCCCATCAGCGCGGTACCGAGCGCGCCCGCGAAGAATCCACCTGCCAACACAGGTATCCGGCCGATGCGGTCCATCAGGCGGCCGGCGGGGAGCGCCGTCAGCGCGGCAGCGACCATGGTGAGAGCCGGCCCGAGGCCTAAGAGACTCGAAATTCCGGTGACGAGGACGAACGTGATCGATGACATCGCCGCACTGAGCTGAAACGTCGCCGACTGCATTGCCATCGCGGCCGCCAGGAGCACCGTATTCCGCCGTACGGGAAAGTCACTCACTGAGCCGAGCGGCCACCATCCGTCGTAGCGTGCCATCTTCGAGATGCTTGCGAAGATGCTGTCCGGGACAGCCGGTGCTGGCGTAGTTGTAGTGACCACCGATCCGGTCGAGAGGCAAATCAAACTCCCTGATCGCCCACGCCATCAGATCCGCGATCGCCGCTAGCTGCGCCGACGTTGGCTCCTGTCGCTCATAGTTGCCGATGACGCTGATGAGAAAGTGTCCGCCGGGATCATACGTGGTGTTCGTCTCGCCCATGTAACGCCAGTCGCGACCCTCGTAAATCCGGCCATCCAGGTCCAGCAGGTAATGGTAAGGCACGTCCCACCAGTTCCGCTCGGCCGCGCCCCACGACTGCAGCCCGCGCAGCTTCTGCACCGGATCCTCGTGCGGCTGCAGCGGCTCCGCGCTTCCGGTGTGATGCAGGGTGACGTGCGAGATGCGATGCGGAATGCGGAGCCGCATGTCTGCGCCGCCCGCAACCTCGGAAGATACAATCTGCGGCGGCAGCGACGCGACCGTTGCCACTTCGAGCGCCACGAGCCCTGCACCCAGCTCACCGGGACCATAGATCGCCACCACCGCCAGATGAAATCCGCGCCAGTTGAACGCCGATCCCTCGCGTGCGGAGCGCTCTTCGCTCGAGTTGCCCAGTTTGAGACGAAGCCGCACCACGTCGGCGGGTTTCCCACCGCTCGAGTCCACAGCAGTGCCAAGAACGGTGACAGTGAGATCCCGGAACGCGAGCGAGTCGCCCGTGCGGTTGTTGCGCCGGGTCGCATTCGCGGCGTAGCCAAGTGGTGGCTGTGTCTGCCACTGTGCGTGGGGGATGATGCGCGGCTGGGGTACGGTGCGGGTAGCGCGCCGCGCGGAGCAGCCGAGAGCGAGCAGCACAACGAAGCAGCATAGCACTCGAGACGGCATTGTCCGACAATAACATTTCATGGCCAGGCAGTTCTCCTCAGCCTAACTTCTCGATGAGCGACCGGATCGAAGAATCTACGTGAGCGTTGTCCCGGAAATAACATTCATCACCACGAGAGAATCATGAGAGTCGCAGCCATTGCCATTGCATTTGTTCTGCTCGCCGCCTGCGCGCGCACGTCAGGTACCGTGACGCCATCCTCAGCCGACCCAATGGGGGCTCGCAATACAGCTCCGGTGGGGGCGCGCGAGGCCATTCAGCCGGGCATTGAAGTATTTCTCGCCAATGTCTCCGCGACGCTGCGCGGAAAGCGCGTGGGCCTCATCACCAACCAGAGCGCCATCGACCGATCGAAGACTCCCGACATCGATCTCATCGCAAACCATAAGGACCTTAAGCTGGTTGCGCTATTCGCTCCCGAGCACGGCATCCGCGGCACAGTCGCAGCGGGTGAGAAAATTCAGGACGACGTCGACTCGAAAACCGGTGTCCCTGTTCACTCGCTGTACAAGAGTGAAGATCGTGGTCCTACTCCCGAGATGCTGAAGGACGTAGATGTCCTGGTCTACGATCTTCAGGAAGTCGGCGGACGAACATGGACCTACGTCTCGACGATGGCGCTCTCGATGCAGGCGGCACAGAAGAAAGGGATTCCGTTCGTCGTTCTCGATCGGCCGAATCCGATCGGCGGTGAGATCGTCGAAGGCGCGTTGCTCGATCCAAAGTTCAAGTCGTTCGTGGGGATTTATCCCATCCCGGCGCGTCACGGTATGACCGTCGGCGAGCTGGCGAAGCTCTTCAACGAGAAGTACGGGATCGGCGCAGATCTCATCGTTGTAAAGGCGACCAACTGGCAGCGGTCACAATGGCTGGATCAAACGGGTCTACCGTGGACGAACCCGTCGCCAAACCTTCGGTCACTCGCCGCGCTGACGAACTATCCCGGGTCCGTGTATTTCGAAGGCACGACACTCACGGAGGGCCGCGGCACGGACCGGCCGTTCGAGCAGATTGGAGCGCCGTGGCTGAATGCGGGGGAGGTTGCCCGCGTCATGAACGATCGTCGGCTGCCGGGAATCAGGTTCGAGGCGATCACCATGGCGATTGCACCGACGGCGGCGAAGCACAAGGGATTGACGATTCCCGGAATCCGCTTCGTCATCACCGACCGGCAAACCTATCGGCCGGTTCGCACTTCCCTGCTGCTCATCGACGAGATCCGCCGGCAGCATCCGCGAGATTTCGCCTGGACCGGGTCAATCGATCGCCTCACCGGGTCGGACAAAGTTAGGCTCGCCATTGAAGGTGGACAGCTCGAGCCACTGCTTGCCGAGTGGGACAGGGAGGCCGCTGAATTCAAGGCGAGTCGCGAGCCGTACCTGCTGTACTAATGAATCACATCGCAGGAATTCGGGCGACCTACATCGCAAACCAATGAGCACAACGATGGCAAGACACCGCAACGACCTTCCGCAACACAACCGCAGCCTTTACCTCACCGACGGCGGCCTCGAAACCACCCTGATCTTCCACGAAAGACTGGAGCTTCCGGACTTCGCTGCGTTTCACCTGTTGCAGACGCCGGAGGGTGAAGCAGCGCTTCGCAAGTACTTTCGCACGTATGCGGAGATCGCGAAGCAGTTCGAAACAGGAATTGTGCTGGAGAGCGCGACGTGGAGAGCCAACGCGGACTGGGGAACACGGCTCGGCTACACTCGCGAGACGCTGGCCGACGCAAACCGTAAAGCGATCCATCTGCTCGAGGAGATTCGGGACGAGTACGAAACGGAACGCACTCCGGTTGTCATCAGCGGCTGTCTCGGTCCGCGCGGCGACGGATATGTCCCCGACCATGCAATGTCGGAGCAGGAAGCAGACTCTTATCATCAGGCACAGGTCGAAACCTTCGCCGGCTCAGCCGCGGACATGGTATGTGCCATTACCATGAACTACGCGGAGGAGGCTGTCGGTATTGCGCGAGCCGCACAACGAGCCGACATGCCGGTTGCCATCTCCTTTACCGTCGAGACCGACGGCAATCTCCCGACAGGTCAGGCCCTCAAGGCGGCAATCGAGCAGGTAGACGAGGCGACGTCCGCCTATCCCGCATACTACATGATCAACTGCGCCCATCCCACCCATTTTGAGCACCGCCTGACCGAAGACGGATTGTGGTTGGACAGAATTCAAGGCCTGCGGGCGAACGCTTCGCGCAAGAGTCACACGGAGCTGAACGAGTCACCGGATCTTGATGCCGGGAACCCGGTTGAGCTCGGACAGGAGTACGCCAGTCTCGGGCTACGGCTCCCGCGCCTCAATGTGCTGGGCGGGTGTTGCGGCACTGACCACCGCCATGTGGAAGAAATCGCTCGAGCGTGCGTGCCGCTTTTTCACGCATCCTGACTGCCGACTCGCAGTCGCATCGGTCCATCCCCCGCCTCGAACTACTGGAGAACGCATGGACGAGAAGTCGCTTTTCGTGAATTTCTGGACGAACGAATCGAAGACAACGCGCAACGTGCTCGCGAGAATTCCGGAGGGGTCCGACTACCGTCCAGATCCGAAGTCGCGCACCGCGCACGAGATCGCGTGGCAGATCGTCTGTGAGGAAAAGATGATCATCGAAGCGCTCGAGACCGGCAAGGCAGAATGGGCGCCGCCACCGGTGCCGGCGATGATGAAGGAAGTGCTCGCGGCCTACGAGGAGCAGAGTGCGGGAATGGCCGAGCGCTGGAACGCATTGCCTTCATCGCATTGGGATGGCACGCTCGAATTCTTCGGGGGTGAGCGACCCGCCTCACCGATGGCGTGGAGTTTTCTCTTCGACATCGTTCATCACCGCGGACAGATATCGACGTACTTGCGGCCGATGGGGTCGACGGTGCCGCAGATCTACGGGCCGAGCGGAGACGAACCGTAACGGGTTCGCCGCGCGCTCGATGCGAACATCGTGGCCGCCAGCAGCAGGCCCGCGCCCATTACTCCTGCTGTCCACGTCGCAGCGGTCACAGCAGTCGTCATCGCCGGGATCGTCGCAACATGCCGCCGTGCACTCGCTGCGTATTCCGGCAAGAGAGGTGCGCGCCCGACAATGAGTTCTGCCGCCGTCACCGCGAGCTCCGTCGCGCAAGCCCCTGACTGACGGACACAAACTACGTTAGGTAGCTAGCGGCTCCAGGGCGGCGCTACGTTGTTACTCCGCCCGTACGCTACGGGCTGACCTAGATGCTCGTGCAGGTGCGTGACTGTGAGAACCATCGCGCGCTGCCGGCTCCAGTCCTGCCCGAAGAACTTGATGTTCTGGGTGAGATTCGAGTCCGTCGTGAGGCCCATCGCCTCGTGCAGATGCTTGAAGGACGCATCGAGCTCCGCAACGATCTGTGCCTTCGGCACCTTTCGTTTCTCGTAGGCTTCCACAGTCTTCATGTCGGTGGCACTGATGCCCGTGGCGGCCGGTGCCGCTTTGCCCATCATTATCGGAATCAGATAGTTGTCGGACGCGATGTGGAGCAGCACTTCGCCCACCGAGCGGGCGCCACTGGGTCGCCATCCGTAGGCGGAGTCGGGGATTGCCTGCGCGAGGTCGATGAACTTCTTCTGCACTTCGTTGACGTCACGGTGCATGTCGGCCATCAGGCCCTGCCCGGACGCGGATGTTGCAAGGACGATCGACAGCAAGACGACAAGAGAACGCGTTCGCATGGGATTGCTCTTTGGGGAAATTGTGACGCGTTAAGATATTCATCGTTCTGTGCTCCCGCTTCCCGGAATTGAACCCCACTTTTGAGCTGGGCCGGGTATCGAGGTCATTCCATGGATTGCCGCATCGTCCGACATCTCGCGCTGCTTCTCGCGGGACTGATACTGGATTCGACAACGGGACACGCGCAGACTCCGTCGGTTGTCGCGCCGACCGTCGCGCCACCGGTAGCCGCTTCGTCCGGCCTCGGCTGGCTGGCCGGGTGCTGGCATCTGCGAACCGGCGCCATGCTGATCGAAGAGCAATGGTTAGCCCCGCGCGCCGGAGTGCTGCTCGGCGTTGGTCGCACGACGCGCGGCGACTCGCTCGTGAGCTACGAGTTCATGCGGATTCAGGCGACGGCGGATTCTGTTGTTTTCACCGCCCAGCCGTCCGGCCAGCCGTCAGCGCGGTTTACGGCGCGTGTGCTGACACCCAGGGAAGTCGTGTTCGAGAACCTCGCGCATGATTTCCCCCAGCGCGTCCGCTATCGAGCCGCTGGGCCCGACTCGTTGCACGCTCGCATCGAGGGTCTGCAGGGTGGACAACAACGCGGCATCGACTTCTCGTACGTCCGTGCGCACTGCGTGACGCCATCGATTTCGCGGTGAACGGTTTGCGTCCCAACCGACTCTTCGTACGCGCTTATCTCTCTCGTGGAGCCCGTTTCTGGCTGGCGACGCGCGCGCTGATTACAGGCGTCTTCATCCTTGCGGGAACAGATCCATTGCAGCTTTCCACGGCAGTGGTCGTGGAGCTCATCCTGTTGAGTGTCGTCCTTTCCTTTGTCGACACGTACCGCCACCGCGAGCGCGCGTTCATCGCCAACCTGGGGATCCGTCCGTTCGTGGTTGTCGTTCTTTTCGCCACACCCGCTTTGGTTGGCGAAGTCGCCATCTGGCTCGGCCGCGGCACGTTTTCGTGAAGCCGATCCTCATCGCGGAATCCGTGGCAAAATCTTTTCGGGGCCGACGCGTCCTGTCGTCGGCAACACTTCGCGCAGTGCCAGGGCAATTGAGAGTTCTCTTTGGCCGAAATGGAAGCGGCAAGTCAACGCTGCTCAAGATCGCGGCCGGCGTGATTCGCGCCGACGGTGGCGCAATTCATTTTCATGGACGTGTGTATTTGTCAGTCCGCCTGCCGGAGCTTGCGAGCGACGGACTGCTTTATCTGCCCGACCATGACCTCCTTTCGACGGCATTCACGATCAGGCGCCAGCTCGAGATGATCCGACGCCAATTCGACGGAGGTGATGTTGTGGATGCCGCCAATCAGCTCGGGATTGTGGATCACCTGGACAAGCGGCCGTTGGAGCTGTCGGGGGGCGAACGCCGGCGAGCCGAACTTGCGGCGGTGCTGGTTCGCCGGCCACTCTGCCTGCTCGCTGATGAGCCGTATCGGGGCATCGCGCCAAAGGATGCGGAAGATCTGACCAGGACGTTTGCCAACCTCGCGGCCGAGGGCGTCGCAGTTGTAATCACTGGACATGAAGTCCCCACACTTCTCGGCGCTGCGGATCATATCAGCTGGTGCACCAGCGGCACCACGTACGAGCTCGGCCCGCCAGCCGTCGCGACGCAAAATCCAACGTTTCGGCGAGAGTACCTCGGATCGTGGTCGCACTCCCGTGCCGTCTGACCAATTTTGTACGAGCTCCTGCCCTGTCCATTGATGCGGTTATGACTAATTCACAGGAAGTGATCGCTACGAGTCGCCGTGCAGTCGAAGCATTCGTCGACACCGCGCGCACCGTTCCGCCCGCACGATGGGCCATCCCGCGAGCACCCGGGAAGTGGTCGCCAGGCCAGGTGACCGAGCATGTCGTGATCGCGTACGAGCAGAGTGTTCGCATGCTTCATGGCACGTTCACTGGATCAGCGATGCCGTGGTACCAGCAGCTGTTCGCCCGCCGGGTCGGTCTGCGCTTGATGTTCAAGCGTGGTGACTTCGGCAAAGGCCCCTTCCAGGCGCCGGACTTCATTCGGCCGCCGAGTTCCCCTGCTTCGTTCCTGGAGCTCGTGGATAGACTTGAAGCGGCCACGCGCGATCTCGAACAGAATCTCGAAGCGAGTTCTCGCAAACCCGGCATAACTGTCGGTCACCCGGTCTTCGGGCAGATCTCGCTTGAAGACCTCGTTCATTTCCTGTTCATTCACACGAACCATCACCGCCCGCAACTTTCCGCAACCGCGGCCTGAAAGGAGAAGACTGTGAAACCGTCGCCTTCAGCGGATCAGACCAAAGCGGCACGGCTACAGGTGCGAACGTATCTCGCAGGGTTGCCGCCCGATGCGCGAAGGGCCCTCAAGAAGATGCGCGATTCCATTCGCGCCGCGGCCCCTGATGCAGTCGAGATTTTCAGCTACGGGATCCTCGGATTCAAGCTCGAGGGCCAATCGCTCGTCTGGTACGCTGCGTTCACGCGACACACGAGTCTCTACCCGATGGGCGACGCGATCAGGCGCGCTAATGCGGCTGACCTGGAAGGATACGAGACAGCGAAGGGAACGATCCGGTTTCCGCTGACCAATCAACCGACATCGGCACTCGTAACGCGGCTCGTCAAGGCACGTATCGCCGAGATTCGCAAGAAAGACAAAGCGTAAGCTGCCTCGCAGGTGGGGAACACCCATAGAGCGCGGCGCGGCGCGCTGGAAGCTTCGATGCGATCACCAGGCCGTTCAACAGCAAAGTTCACCAGCGAGAATTCAACGGCTACCGGTGAACTCCGCGACGAGCTCCCTGCGGTCCCATTGAAGCGCCAGCAGACCGCGGCCGTTCTCCTCTCGAGCTGAGATCGTGAAGACCTCGACCATCGTCGAAAGGTCGCGCCCGGCAAGCCTCACACGCCCCAGGTCCTGCTTCTCATCGTACTGCTGGCCGTTCTGACCAGTCTGCTTGTTGATGATGAGCCACCCGCCGTTTGCTTCCGGCATTGAGAACAACGTGTATTTCCCCGCTGGAACGTCCAGCGTGCCGAAGCGGAGTGGCTTATCGGTCGTGAAGTGAGTGGCCATGTTCGCGCCGGTGCGCCACAGTCGACCATAGCGAATCAGCGATCCCCAGATGTCGCGGCCGCGCTTCGAGGGTGTGCCGTAGTCGAGCGTGAGATTCGCGCCAAGCACCGATGCCGTACCGCCCCCGCGCCCTGATAGCTCCCCGATGCCCTTCCCCGCGGCGTCTCTCGCTGCATAGTCACGCGCCAGCGCGGCGACATCTACGTTCTTTCCGCGCGTCACCACCAGCGCACGCGTCGTCGCGCCCGCGTCGAGTGTCTGGATCGAGCCCGCACGATCCACTTTCAGCCGCATCGTACCGCGGGTAGGATGTGTCACGGTCGCCGAATCAGCGCCGAGGAGCGAGAGCGGAAACCCTGAAATGCGGGCTCCCGAGAGCATTGGCGCTTCAATGGCAGAAGTTCCGCTCGTGCGCAGCCGTCGCAACGCGATTTCGAACGGCCAATGAACGAGATCGATGAACGGGAGCACAGCGCGATTGGCGCCCACCGCCCGGCTCGTGCGTTCCGTGCCCTGCTCATCGGCGATGCGGATCGAATCCGCGGCATAGGCGTAGACCGTGCGGCGCGTCACCGCGGCCGTCGCTGGATTGAGCACAGTCACTTCGAGTCGCGACAACATCCCGTCGGAGCCGAAGTGAGCGCGGTGCTGCTGAAGTGATGTACGGGGGGAGCGCACGACTATCTCCGCATCGACCGTGTTCCCCGCTCGAACTATGCGCTCGACGGCGATCGTATCAACACCGAGGCGAGCGGTGAGCGAGCTTGTATCGGGTACGGTCTGCCCGGACGCTGCCGAGGCGATGAGCGCGAAAGGAATGAGCTTGAGTTGTTTCATGATCGTTCTTCTTGGGCTCTTGCAGCTGGTTTGCAAAAGGATTGGTAGTTTGCCTGTCTCTGAAGAAAATTTACCGTCCTGCATACGGTGATGCCCATCGACACCAACAATCTCCGCCTCATTCCATACACGCCCGCTTCGCCATGGACTCACAGTGACGGCTAACGAAGACTACGTCCATGGCTACTCGCCCCGCGAGCGCGAACGGCTCGCTGACCAAGCCGACACGCTAGCCCACCTGTTGCACTCCGACACTTTCTATTCATCGGGAAGCCTGGTGCTCGAGGCCGGCTGCGGTGTCGGTGCGCAAACTGTCACACTCGCGAAACGCAGTCCGGGGGCGACAATCGTCGCCATGGATATATCCGCCGCATCGCTGAACGCGGCGAAGGCAACAGTTCGTTCCGCGGGATATACGAATGTCGTGTTTCAGCAATCCGACATGTACTCGATGGCGTTCGCTCCGGAAACTTTCGATCACGTGTTTGCCTGCTTCGTCATGGAGCACCTGCCGCGGCCGCGCGAAGCGCTTGCGCATCTCGCCCGCGTCCTCAAGCCAGGCGGTACGATCACCGTCATCGAAGGCGATCACGGCTCGGCGTATTTCCACCCTGAGAGCGTGCACGCACGCGCGGCGATACAATGTCTCATCGACCTGCAGGCGCGCGCAGGCGGGGACTCGCTGATCGGGCGGAGGCTGTATCCGCTGTTGCTTGACTCCGACTTCAGTGACGTCTCTGTCTCGCCGCGAATGGTCTACGTCGACTCCAGCCAACCGCAACTCGTAGAGGGATTCACCAGGAACACTTTCACTGCAATGGTGGAAGGTGTTCGCGAGCGCGCTCTTGCCGAGAAACTCATCGACGAGGAAACGTGGGAAAAGGGGATCAGTGACCTTTACCGAACAGCGGAACGAGACGGCACGTTTTGTTATGCGTTTTTCAAGGCCGTGGCGAGACGGCAGCTGGATGGTGCGGGTCGGCAGTAGATCCGACCCGCACCATCCGGCGAGACGAGCTGGTTATTCCTGCTTCGCCAGCAGCTCGTCGAGGGCTGCATAGCTCTGGTTGAGCCCCTGTTCCATGCCGGAGTACAGCATGCCATCGCGCTCCTCCGTCGTGTGGAAGATCGACGTCGACACAACTTTCGTCCGACCATCGCCCAGATCCTCGAAGATCGTGGTGTCTACGGCGACATGGCCCGGCATCCCGTCCCATTCGAACGTGTAGACGAGTGTCTCAGGCGGAGTCACTTCGCGGTAACGGCCTTCAAAGCCGTGAACGCCATCGGCGCTGTGCTCGACGAAACGCCAGTGGCCTCCCCGCTCGACTTCCATCCGCTCCACGACCAGCTTGTTGCCGCGACCCCACCACTGCGCGATCTGATCGCGTTCAGTGAACGCCCGCCACACGCGGTCGCGTGGAGCGTCGAACACCCGCTCGATGTGAATTTCGCGATCGGCCGGAGACGTGATCGTCGAGGTGGCGCCGGACTGCTTCTCCGTGTTGATCATGTTTCTCCCCTGGTACGCTCGAGGAACTCCTCGAGACGGTTGAAGCGGTCATGCTGCATCCGCTGGTATGTGGCGATCCACGCTGACTCATCCTCGAGACGTCGCCGCCCAAGCCTGGCACTCCTCACGCGACCCACTTTCTCGCTCGTGACCAGCCCCGCGGCCTCGAGGATCTTCACGTGCTTCTTCATCCCCGTGAGTGTCATCCCGAACTTCGCGGCGAGATCGCTGATCGAAGCATCGCCGCGGCCAAGACGCGTGAGAATCCCGCGGCGGGTCGGATCCGACAGTGCGGCGAAGGTCGTGTCGAGACGGCGTGGATACTGAACCATATGGTTCAGTATCGGTCAAGTGCGGGTGGTTGTCAAGGCTCACAACCAGCAGCCATCGACGATCGACGACCGTCAACTACACGCGCGCTCGCTGGAAAAGTGTTATGACTGTGCGATGACTCTGCGTATCGCACTCGCGGTATTGCATCTCGTCGCATTGGGCATCGGCCTCGGTGCGGTGTGGGCACGCGGCCGCTCGCTTCGCACCCGGCCGCTCGATATTCAGGCGGTACATCGCGCATTCGTTGCGGACGCATGGTGGGGCATTGCGGCCGTAATGTGGATCTCAACCGGACTATGGCGCGCTTTCGCTGGCATCGAGAAGCCGGCCGAATACTATCTCCAGAATCACGTTTTCTACGCGAAGATGGGCCTGCTCGCGCTCGTCCTGATTCTCGAGATACGGCCGATGGTCACATTGATCCGCTGGCGGGCCGCCGCTGGCCGTGAGCGGGATTCGTGGGTGCCCGACGAAAAGGTCGCCGGCTTCATCAGTGCCGTCAGTCATGTGCAGGCGGCGCTCATCATCGGGATGGTCGCCGCGGCTGTTGCGATGGCTCGCGGTCTTGGCTCCCGATGATCCGCACCGCGAAGTTCCTCGCAAGGCCTGCCGCCACGAACGAGCCATGACGGAAGCGACATCTTGAAATGGGTCGGCGGATGCCTGCTGGCTGCGATCGTCCTCGTTGGAGTGTTCTTCTGGTGGGGATACCGGGCGATGCAGGATTCGCTCGCTCCTGATGGAACGGCCACCGTCACGATCGGCGCTACACCGGGCCGTGTGTTCGCGTCACTCGCTCACGGCGACTCGGCCGCGACATGGCGGGCTGAAGGAAATCTGGTTACGACATCGCGGCGCGGTCCCCTCGTGCCCGGTGACTCGCTGCGCATCCAGATGCGACAGACAGTCGGCATGCCTTCCCAGACAATGACATGGCAGGTGAAGGAGGTCGTCCCCGACCGTGTTCTGGTCATTCAGCTCATGACCGACTCGACACACCGGGTGCTGGCCGTCCGCCGCGATTCACTCGCGGCCTCCGGCGATTCGACCACCGTCGTCAGCACGATCGCACCAGCAATGCCGGATTCGGCGCGACCCGCGGGCTCCGAAGGGCGCGCGCAGAAAGGAGATGGACTGCTTGCGCTCAGCTCGGATCTCCTGCTGTCTATGTTCAGGATGCAGTCGAAGCTCGAGCTGATGCGCCTCAAGGCCCGCATCGAAGGCACTCCTGCTGCTCGAGCCATCCCCCGGTGAATCCCGCGCGCTCGAGTCCCCGACGAATCCAGGGGGATCGCCGCAGCAGACTCCAGATCAATCCGCTTCGATAGTTCTCGATCATCAATACCACCGGTCCCTGATCGATCGCATAGCTGTGTGCATCAGTCCATCCGGTGCCCGCTCCAGTGGAATACGTCTCGTTGAAGCACGTGGAGGTTCCCTGCCCTCCCGACAACGGAAAGCTTCGCTCCATGTAATCCAGCGCGGGGAGTACGATCTCCGGCGCAAATGGCAGCGATGCCGCGGTTGCCCATGGAGCGATTGTTCCGTCGTCTGGACCAAACGGCACACCGCGCGCGCGATATCCGTGAAATTTCCCGGCACCCGGTCCCGGTCCGGTGCTGGCGCTGACACCCCAGCAATTCTCACCGTACCCGACGAACCTTCTGGGATTCCGCACCGCGTACTCGCGTTGCACATACGTCGCCCGGCGACTGTTCTCAAAATAGTCGATGCCACGCCCGCGCATGTAACTGTCCCTGATTCCGCGAAAGTCTATCCACGAATGCGCGACTTGATGAACGAACAGGGGGCCGCCATAGACCAGCTGATGCCCGTAGATCGATTTCCACTTGTACGCGCTCAGCCACCCATCGTACGCCGACGCTTTCACTGGATATGTCGGGGAGCCGAGCGCGAGGATGTAAAGCAGGAGGGCTTCGTTGTATCCGCGCCAGTCGTATCTCAGAAACCCGCGCTCCGGAGTCCAGCCGTGCGATATCACTGGCGGTCGTGGCGATGCCCAGTGCCAGTCAGCAGCCAGGTACAGATCGGTGCCCATCCTGCGAATCGATCGCTCTACGTCACTGTCCCTGTCGAAATACTCGGCGGCTGCCAGCGCTCCAGCGAACAGAATGGCCGAATCGATCGTCGAGATCTCGGATCGCCCCGCTCTTCTGCCCGTGGCCGATTTCAGGAAATGATAGAACAACCCGTTGTTGCCGGAATCGCTGGAGGAAGCTCCTTGATCTGCAGCGGAATAAAACCGCAGCGCCAGTTCCGCTCTTCGCGCCGCTTCATCTCGAGTGAGGTAACCGCGCGCGGCGGCGATCGGATAACACGCCAGCGCCATTCCCGATCCCGCGATGCTCGCATCGCAGCCGGTGCTGCTGCTGTCGCTTACCAGTCCGGTGACGGGGTGCGACTGATGCTCGAAATAGTGAAACGCCGATCGCTGGAAGCGGTCGATCGTTCCTTCTGCCGTGTTCAGCAATGCGTTCGCGGGTGGCATTCCTGTCCGTGAATCGCCGTCGATGCGGTCAGAAAACGCCTCGCTGCATGAGTTCGACCAGCCCTACGTGTCCAGCTCGCCGCTCAGCTTCGGCTCCGCTGGAGCGTTCTGGCCGAGCAGCCGCGCAACGATCTTGTCGCCGTGGTAACGGCCGTTCTCGATGAAGACCTTGTTAGCGTCGAAACCCGCGACGAGAACACCCGCAATGAAGACCCCCGGCACCGATGTCTCAAGCGTCTCGGGATCATGCTGCGGGATACCGGTTTGCGCGTCGATCGGCACGCCGACCTGCCGCAGCAGATCGACGTTCGGAGCAAAACCGGTCATGACATATACGAAGGTCGCCGGCAGTCGCTCCTCTCCTCGAAGCCCAGTGATGCTCACGGCGTTCCTGTCGATTGCGATGACCCTGCTGTCCCACCGCACGGAGATCAGCGATTCGTTGACTCGATTCACGAAATCAGGAAGCACCCACGGCTTTATCTTCTTGTCGAACCCCGGCCCGAAGTGCACGAGCGTCACACGTGCGCCAGAGCGCCACAGGTCGAGCGCTGCCTCGGCGGCGGAATTTCCTCCGCCCACGACGACCACGTCCTGATCGAATGCCTCATGTCCTTCGCGATACACGTGCGAGACGTGCGGCAGATCTTCTCCGGCAACGCCGAGGTAGTTCGGCGATCCGAAATAGCCGGTAGCAACAACGACGGCTTTCGCTCGCGTCTCCCGGAGGTCACCGCCACGCAGTGTAGAGCGCACCAAGAATCCATCACTTGTTCTTTCGATGGACGTCACGTGTTCATACTGTCGCAGTTGAATACCCGAGTGTCGAACGACCGCCCGATAATACGAGAGCGCATCGCGCCGTGACGGCTTTTCCGTCGCAACGACGAAGGGTATGCCGCCAAGCGACAGTTTCTCGGCAGTAGAAAAGAATCGCGCATAGGTCGGATATTGCGCGATGGTGCTGACGACGACATTCGCTTCCAGCACTGCCACATCGATTCCCGCCCGCGCTGCGGATATTGCGGTTGCGAGCCCACAGGGGCCGCCACCAATGACTATGAGCTGAAGCTCTCCGTTGTTCGCGGTCACATCTCAGTCTCGCCCGGTTGAACGACGGCTACAAGATGCTGTTGCGACCGGCTTCGGCAAACTAGAGACTGGGCGGGAGCGCTCCTGTAACAGTTTCTTGACGCGGGACTCGGGTGGCGTCATATCGAAGTCGCGACTGAAAATCCCCCGCTGATGTCGCCTCGCTTCAGCACTTCGTTCACCTGCAGCAATGGAGGCTCTCGTGATTCGCAAGGCGTTGTTCTACCGCCCCGCCGGAACACTCCTTTCCGCCCTGGTCCTGGCGCTCGCTCCCGGTTTGCTGCCGGCACAGGGAGTAACGACCGCCGCACTGACCGGACTCGTAACCGATGCCCAAGGTCAGCCATTGTCCACCGCGACAGTTGTCGCGACGCACGTGCCAAGTGGCACGCAATATAGAGCTGCCGTCACATCCAGCGGGCGTTACAGCCTGCCGAACCTGCGCATCGGCGGCCCGTATCGCATCACTGCCCGGTCGATCGGATACGAATCGCGCTCGGAAGCGGACGTGAATCTCGGGCTGGGGCAGGCGTCGAGAGTTGATTTTCGCCTCGTTCGCCAGGCGGTCGAGCTGACCGGCGTCACCGTCACAGCCGAGAAAGATGCGGTGCTCAATGCCGGGCGTACCGGCGCCTCCACGACCATTAGTCAGCTTCAGGTGACCGTGACGCCTTCGATCAAGCGGAGCACACGTGATCTCACCCGCCTCGATCCCAGAAGCGACGGCAATTTCAGCTTCGCCGGTCGCAACTGGCTGTACAACAACATTTCTGTCGATGGGTCGTACTTCAACAATCCGTTTGGACTCGATGATCCGTCGCCTGGTGGACAAGCCAACGCGGAGCCGATTCCGTACGACGCGGTCGCCGAAGTGCAGGTGTCACTCGCGCCGTTCGACGTTCGCGAGGGCGGGTTCACTGGTGCCAACATCAATACTGTCACCAAGAGCGGCACGAACCAGGTACGTGGATCCGCGTACTCGTTTGCCCGGAGCGACGCATTCCAGGGCAACGAGGTGAGCGGCTCCCAGGTCGTTGCCAATCCTGACCTCAGCTACAACCAGACCGGGCTCGCGGTGAGCGGACCGCTCGTGCGCGACAAGCTCTTCTTCTACCTGAACGGAGAGATAGAACGGACGAAAGACCCGGGGTCCAACTTCGTCGCCAGCCGCGGCGGATCCACCGGCCTCGGCGTCTCTCGCGTCTCCGCGACTGTCATGGACGCCATTCGTGAACGGATGATCAGCGGTTACGGCTACGATCCTGGCGCTTACGAGGGCTACTTCTTCCGCACGGACAACGACAAGCTGCTCGCGAAGCTCGACTGGAACATCAATCCGAGCCAGACTTTGAGCTTCCGTTTCAACTATCTCGATGCGAAGCGTGACCTGGGTCCGCATCCGTTCGTTCTCAGCGTCGGCAACACAGGCCGCGGTCCGAACGAGACGAGCCTGCCATTCTACAAATCAGGCTACGCCATCAACAACGGTCTGTACTCTTACGCCCTCGAGCATAACAGCCGTTCCGATCGCTTCGCCAACCGGTTCTTCGCCAGCTACAACCGCTTCCGGGACTTCCGCCAGCCGTTCAGCGAGGACTTTCCGACGATCGAGATCGGCGAAGCGGGAGTGACCTACACGACGGTTGGTCACGAGCCCTTTTCCATCAACAACATCCTCGACCAGGATGTGATCCAGCTCACCAACAACCTCAGCTTTTTCCGCGGCAAGCATGTCTTCACTCTCGGGGGAAACTTCGAGTCGTTCGACTTCTTCAACTCCTTCAACATCTTCCGCCACGGGGTGTTCTTCCTTCCGGCTTTCATCCCCGTCGGAAGCACGTTTGCAACGCTAAGTGATTTCTTCTCGTCCACGGCCCCCGGGCCAAACAAGAAGAACTTCACCGGGATGATAGGCTCCGGGCCGACGAAGGGTGAGGAGATTCATGTCGGACAGCTGTCGTTCTACGGACAGGATGAGCTGCTCGCTACCGATCGGCTGAAGCTGACTTACGGTCTTCGCGTTGATTTCCCGTTGTATTTCACCGACGCGGTGGACAATCCGTACTCACGGTCACTCATCGCGCTCGATGAGAACCGTCAAACGGAAGTTGTTGACCAGAGCAGCTTTCCAGACGCGAAACCGATATTCTCGCCGCGGCTTGGCTTCAACTGGAACGCAGTAGGTGCGAGGGAGACGCAGATTCGCGGCGGCACCGGAATCTTCACCGGCCGCGTTCCGTTCGTGTGGATCGGAAATGTTTTGTCGAATCCGGGTGCCAATCCCAATCTCGCGTCCACCACTCCGCCGATTGCTACCAGAAAGGGGTCGATCCTCCAGCAGTCCTTCGACCTCAATGCGATGGACCCCGACTTCGAGTGGCCGCAGTCATGGACCACTGATGTCGGCATCGACCAGCAGCTTCCGTGGGGAATGCTCGGGACAGTCGAGGTGCTCTACGCCAAGGATCTGAAAAGCGTCTTCGTGCGCAATGCGGACTTGAGAGCGCCGCTGCGAACGCTTCCGGACGGCCGTCCCTTCTATGGCGGATTCGGCGCTAATGAGCTGAACTCCGACGGCGGCGCGGGCATCTACGTCATCGACAACACTGAAGACGGCTACTCGTTCAACATCACCGGACAGCTCAGAAAGACATTTGCCCCGAGCCTCGACGTCAGCCTTGGCTACAGCTTCAATGACGCCAGAAACTCTCTCAAGTCCTCCGAGATTGCCAGCGTGCTGTGGCAGTCACAACCCATCCGGGGCGACCCGAACAGCCCGGAGCGAAGCTATTCGGAATTCGGTCAGCGGCATCGTTATGTAGCGTCGGCTTCCTACTCGAAGTCGTGGTCGTCGACGCTGCGCACTCAGTTCGGCCTGTTCGCCGAGCTGGCGGAGGGCAACCGGTTCGCGGGGTCAGGCGGAAACCGCTATTCGTTCATCTATGCAGGCGACGTGAACGGCGACGGCTCTGGCGGCAATGACCTCATCTACATCCCGGCGAGCCAGACCGACGTTCTCTTCGACCCGCTGGTCAGCGGCGGACAGACGGTCTCCGCTGCCGAGCAATGGAATCGGCTCAACGCATTCATCGAGCAGGATGACTATCTCAGCTCGAACCGAGGGAAGATCGCCGAGAGATTCGGCGCGGTGAATCCGTGGTACAACAATATCGATCTCCGCATTCTTCAGGATATCGCCCTGGCGCGCGGAACGAACCGCCACGGATTCCAGGTGAGCCTCGACGTATTGAATGTCGCCAACCTGGTCAACTCCGACTGGGGTGTGCGCAAGGTCGCGAGTGCGTCGGCCACGTCGCCACTTTCGCTGGTGAGATTCAATGCCGCCGGAGCGCCGGTGTTCAACTTCACGGGTCCGGCGACGACATTCATCGACGATCCTGGATTGTTCTCGAGGTGGCGTGCGCAGCTGGGCATTCGGTACATGTTCAACTAGGGGAAAACAGCGAGTCGCAAAAAGGGCACGGGATTCGCACCATGGTGGATCTCCGAACCTCAAGGAGCCCGCATGGCAGGAATGATGGATTTCATCCAGCAGCAGATCACGCCGGAAACGATCGCACAAATCAGTAACGAGATCGGAGAAGACCCCGAGAAGACGCGACAGGCGATCGATGCGTCGATCCCGATGCTTGCGGGTGCGATTTCGGCTCAGGCCGCCGATGTGGCGCCTCCAACGGGCGATGCGCTCACGCAGCCGGCAATGTTCGGCGGGCTCGGTGACATTATGTCAGGTGGTGCGGCGGCCGGCGCTGGACAGCCGGGCGCCCAGGGCGGCGGCTTGGGCGGCGGCCTCGGCGGCCTCGGCGGCCTCGGAGGCGTGCTCGGCGGAATGCTGGGTGGAGGAGCCGGCGGCGGTGCCGGCGGCGCTGGTGGGATGCTCGACAGCATACTCGGCGGCGCCGGCGGATCAGTCCAGAACGATGTGGCGAAAGCCAGCGGTATGGATCCGCAGAAAGTCATGCGAATCCTGATGATGCTCGCGCCGATCGTGCTTTCAGCGTACGCGCGCCAGAAGCAGAGTGGAGGGACGGCGCCTCAACCGAGCACGCCGACTCAGGGTGGCGGTGGTGGAATCCTCGGGGACATCATCGATCGGGTTACCTGA
>Ga0136617_10000722_pt1 | contig 28568 bp, 22 predicted proteins | sample AntDrymUQ3222106_2_FD_129672 | JGI IMG/M metagenome (GOLD analysis project Ga0136617, IMG submission 129672) | Polar desert sand microbial communities from Dry Valleys, Antarctica - metaG UQ322 (21.06) | ecosystem: Environmental > Terrestrial > Soil > Desert | place: Antarctica: Dry Valley...
ACAAGAATCCCGGGGACAAGACCTTGAATCGGACGACAAGCGATCGCAGCTCTTATTCACTCGCACAGCGAATCTCTAGAAAAGGATGGGCCTAATGCGCAGGATCTTTACCGCGATCACCGCCGCCTCGCTCGCGTTCAGCCTCGTCGCCATGGCGACACCGGCAAACGCAGCAGTCGCCGGTTATGACTCCGCCTACGCCGGCGAGTCCGCGTTCCTCAACCTGAACCCCGGCCAGACCGGTACGTTCACGGTCTTCTTCGCGAACACCGGCTCGACGAGCTGGGTCCGCGGCACGACCACGCAGGTCGACCTGGCAACTTGCCTCGAGGACAAGGTGACCTGCAACGTGCAGGACGCCAGCGAGGCTCCGTTCAACAGTGGCTGGCTCTCGACGAGCCGCTATACGACGCACACGCAGACCACCGTTGCTCCGGGCCAGATCGGTACCTTCACCTACAACGTGATGGTCCCGGCCGCCACGGCGGCAGGCACGTACCGCTTCAACGGTGCGCTCGTCCTCGCCTCCACCGGCGCGGACATCCACAACGAGGGCTACTACCAGGACGTCACCGTCGGTGGCGGCGCTGGCGTTGCCTCGATCTCGTCCCTGACCCCGAACACCGGTACCGCCGCTGGTGGCACGAGCGTCACCATCGCCGGTAGCGGCTTCGTCTGCACCCCGGCGTTCCCGACCGTCAACTTCGGCGCCAACACGGCGACGGTCACGAGCTGCGGTCTCACCGCGCTCACCGCGACGTCTCCGGCCGGCGCCGTTGGCACGGCGAACGTCACCGTCACCAACACGGGTTCGACGGCGTCGAACGCCCTCCCGTACACGTACGCGGACACGTCGCGTCCGAGCTTCACCGCTCTCGCGGTCTCGGGAAGCCTCGCGACCGTCACGTTCAGCGAGCCCGTCTGCCGAGCGGTCACGGGCACCGAGGCCACTGATTGGAGCGTCCTCAACGTCTCCGCTCAGACCACGAACCCCGTGCTCGACGACAGCATTCCGCTTTGCACCGCTGCTCGCGACAACGGCGTTACCAGCGCGGTCCTTCAGCTGACGAACGCGATCCCGAACGGGGCATTCGTCGAGGCCACGCTCAACGCCACTGCGGGTACCACGAACACAAACATCACTGACTCCGCCGGCAACGCGGCTGCGGCTCCGCAGGCGCGCCAGGCCACCGCGACCGCACCTGAGACGACCGCCCCGACTGTGACGTCGATCACGGGCGCCGTCGGCTCCACCACCATGACGATCACGTTCTCCGAGCCGGTCTACTGCACGGGCTTCAACCCGGCGGATCTGACCGACCTCTCGTTCACCGACAACAACGCTGCAACGACTGAGGCGACGATCACGGGCTACGGCAGCAACTCCTGCGGCACGACGCCGGCGACTGCCGACACCTCCTTCTCGGTCACCCTCAGCGCCCCGCTCCCGGCCGACCGGACCTACGTTGTGACGCTCGCACCTGATCTCAACGAGATCCAGGACGTTGTTGGCAACGACCTCGCGAACCCGACCAGCTTCACGTTCACGACCGGCGCCGGCGACTTCACGCCGCCGACCATCGTGGACGCCCGTGTCGTCAACAACCTTCTGACGACCGACTTCACTGAGGCCGGCGACTCGTTCAGCGCCACGTTCAGCGAGGCAATGACGAGCGCAGCCACAGCGTCGATCCAGATCCAGGACCAGGACGGCACGGTCTTCACGCTCACGTGCACGACCAATGTCTCCTGCACATGGAACACCGCCATGACGACGCTCACCGTCACGATCACGACCACGATCATTGCTCCCGCAGTCAACACCAGCGGCTCGGGTAGCACCCCTGGCATGCAGATCCCGTTCAACATCACGACGCTCAACGGCTTCGCGGACCTTCAGGGCAACGTCCCGAATGTCCTCGGCTCGCCGGACCGCCTCGTTGATTACGAATAGCCTGCAGCCACACGCGTAGCGTTCTCGGACCGGGGCCCTTCGGGGCCCCGGTCCTTTTTTGACCGGCATCTCACCTTCTACGATTCCGGCATGAGGCTGGACACTGCGGTCCTACGGCGCGTCGGCGTCTTGGTCATCGCGCTCAAACTGATCCTCGTCCCGCTCGTCTTCGATGCTGCGGCCCTGGTGCCCTTCGAGGTTGGGAAAGCGGCCGTGAGCTACGCGCTCGCGATACTCCTTGCGGCCATCGTTGTCGGTCTCTGGCTCGCGGAGCGGAAGTCGGACCGCCGTCTCACGCCGCTGGGCATCGCGGTCGTGGTCTTCGTTGCCGTTGCGGTTGCCGCGACGTTGCAGTCACCGGATCCGAACACTGCGGTGTTCGGTGCGCTCGATCGGATGCTCGGGCTCCTCACCATCCTCGACAATGCGGTCCTCTGCGCATCCATTGCGCTGATCCCGGGCTCGCGTCGTGACGCGGAAGTGCTCACCCTCGCTCTGATCGCTCCGTCTGCGGTTGTCCTGCTGTACGCCGGGGTGCAGCGACTCGGACTAGATCCAGTCAACTGGATGTCGCCGGACGTCGAACGCTCCTTCTCGACATTCGGGAACGCGACGATGCTCGGCCAATACGTACTCGCGATCGGGGTCGCGTCGCTCGGTCTCGCCGCAGTGCTCGAGCCGCGGTACGGCCGGGCGCGTGTGCTGCTCGCCTGGTGGGGATTCGTGCTCATCGCGGCGATCGTTGCCACGGGCACTCGCGCGGTTCTGGGCGGACTCCTCCTCGCCATGATCCCGCTGGCTGCGCTCGCGTGGCGGCGGGATCCGTCGCCGAATGCACGTCGTATCCTCCTCGCAAGTTCGGGCGGCGCAATCGCGGTGTTCCTCGGTATCGTGCTGCTGACGCCCTTCGGCGCGCGCTTGGGTTCGGTGATGTCTTCGCTGAGGGACGCGTCGGCGCCGACGGCCGAGACCCGCGACCTCTCGCTCGCCGGTCGCTTCGTCTTCTACGAGGTCGCGCTCGCCGAGGTGCGCGAGCGTCCGATCCTTGGCTGGGGCCCCGATGGATTCGTGCTTCGCTTCCCGTCCCTGCGGCCGGCGCGCTCCGCGATCGCGCTCGGCAACACGACGCCTGAAACGTCGCCCCACTCGTGGATCGCGCAGGTGGCAACGGGCACAGGTGTCACCGGCCTCGTCGCGTTCCTTGCCATCGTCACCCTCGCGCTTCGCGCCGCGGCGCGATCGCGCGCGCCCATTAGCTGGGTGGCCGCTTGCGGCCTGCTCGCATGGCTCGGTGGCGGCGTCCTGTCCGTGAACAGCATCGGTACCGACTGGATCCCCTGGCTCGCGGTGGGCACCATCGCCGCGACCGCTCACGAGCGGTCCGTCGCGGTCAAGACACCGGCGGCGGTCGCGCGTCGTGGCCGGAGAAGAGGTGGCGCAGCTCGTAGTGGACCCCGTGGCGATCCACGGCTGACGTATGTCCTGATTGCGGTCGCCGTCATCCTCGCAACGGCGCTAGTGGCCCCGATCGTCTCGGGATCCCGGTCTGCAGATGAGGCTCGCCGGTCGCGGTCACGTGGCGACATTCCGCGCGCGCTCGCCGCGTCGCAAGCCGCCGTCGAAGCAGACCCACGACGTGCCGAGTACTGGCACGGCCTCGGGCTTGCCGAGGCGGCGGCAGGAAGGTTCGTGGAGGCGATCCCTGCGTTCGCTCGCGCCGTCCAGCTCGCGCCGTACCACGCGACGTACCACGGCAATCTCGCCCGGGCACACCTTCAGCTCGGCCTGCGCAATGTCGAGGGCGCGGCGGATCGGGCGCTCGCGGCCGCCCACGCCGCGGTCGAGGCTGACCCGAACAGCGCGGCCGCGCACTTCAGCGTTGCCGTTGTCCTCGAGCAGCTGGGCCGACACTCGGAGGCCGAGCCAGAGATCGACCGCGCCTTCTCGCTGGATGCCGACCCTCCTGGATCGGAGCCGTACCACATCGCCGCGCGCGTGTACTTCGCCACGCGCCGCAATGAGGATGCGGCACGAGTCGCGGAGCTTGGCGTCCGCGAGTCTGAGCGCCGCGAGGAGGCCTTCCAACGCGACCTGCGCTTCCTCCTTGTCGAAACGCTCGTACGGCTTGGTCGGCTGGAGGAGGCTCTCGTAGAGGTGACGCACATCGTGTCGCATCAGCCCGCCGATACCAGGGCAGTTCGTCTACGCGACGAAGTTCTGGCGATCCGGAACAGCCGGGGGCGTTGAGACATGAGCTCGCGACGCTCACAATGACCGCGAGTGAATAGCCAAGCGGGCCGCCGCCGGCCGCTCACCGTCGGCCGCATCGTGCGGGGAATCGTGCGCTACGGTCCGAACGCCGCCGTCGACGCACTCGTTGTCTTCGTCATCTATATGCTGGCCGCAGGCGTACGCACCGGCGGCCGCCTGGATCAGCCGGGCGCGATGGAAACTGCAACTCTCGCGCTCACTGCTGGAGTACTGCAGGTCTTCGCCAACGCGGTGTTCAACGTGTACTGGCGAGACTGGAGCGTCGCGGCGCTCGAGGACCTGGTGGCACTGTTGAAGGCATGCGCCGTCGCTTTTGCGCTCGTTCTATTCATCGACACCCTGCGTGAGCCTCGTGTGATCCCATTCGCCGCGCTCTTCAGCGGCGGCAGCGTTGTCCTGTTCGCAGAAGCTGCGCTGAAGTTGCAGCCGCGCTGGGGTGAGATCTTCCGGGTAGCGTTCTCCCGCGGCAGGTTCGGCAGCGCCGAGCCGACGGTCATCATCGGCGCGGGTCGGACCGGACAGCTGCTCGCGCGCGACCTCCTGCAGCATGCGGCCGCGGTTTATCGCGTCGTTGCCTTTATCGATGACGAGCCGCGCAAGTGGGGCACGCATGTGCGAGGGGTGCGCGTCGCCGGGCCGGTCGCCGACCTGCGCCGCTGCATAGAGGAGTTCGAGGCCAGTCTGGTCGTGATCGCCCTCGCTCGACCGCCGAGTGATTTCGTGAGGAAAGTGGTCCAGCAGTGCGAGGGCACGGAGGTCCGAATTCGAGCCGTGTCTGGCGTCTCGATCGATCGGGCCGATACCCGCGCGCTCCGGCCGCTCAGCATTGACGAGCTGCTCGCTCGTGACGCGGTCGACCTCGGCACTCCGGTCGCCCACAGCTTCATACAGGGACGACGCGTTCTGATCACCGGGGCGGCAGGGTCGATCGGCTCTGAGCTCGCCCGTCAGGTCGCCTCCCTTGGCCCCGAGCGTCTCACGATGCTCGACACGAGCGAGAGCGGGCTCTTCGATGCGCGGGCACGGCTTGCGCAGTCACACCTGAGCGCGGACATCCTGCTCTGTGATGTTCGCGATGCGGGTGCCGTGGGCCGCGCGATCAGCAGCCTCCGGCCAGAGATCGTGTTCCACGCGGCCGCCTACAAGCACGTCGGGATACTGGAGTCGGCTCCGTCGCAGGCCGTGCTCACGAACGTCATCGGGACCGATAACGTGCTTCGCGCCTGCGTCGAGTCCGCGGTCTCGCGCTTCGTCCTCATCTCGACCGACAAGGCGGTGAGTCCGTCGGGGGTCATGGGACGCACGAAGCGGATCTGTGAGCTTCTCACCCTGGCCTACGCCGGAGCGCACGGCCTGCGGTACTGCGTCGTGCGATTCGGGAATGTCCTGGGCTCGGTCGGTAGCGTCGTCCCCATCTTCGAGCGGCAGATCGACAACGGCGGCCCGGTGACCGTGACGCACCCGCAGGCGACGCGCTTCTTTATGACGATCGCGGAAGCCGCAGGCCTCGTGATCCAGGCAGGCGCGATCGCGCGAGCCGGGGATCTCCTCGTTCTCGACATGGGTTCCCCGGTCTCGATCATGGAGCTCGCGCGGAAGATGATCCGGCTTCGCGGGCTCCGGACCCCGCAGGACGTCGATATCGTCGTGACTGGACTCCATCCGAGCGAGAAGCTGCACGAGGAGGTCACCGCTCCCGGTGAGCGCGCCGAAGGCTCGGAGCACTCGCAGATCATCCGGGTGCGCGGCAGCGCCACACCCGATCTGGCGCAGCTGGGGTCAGTGGTCTCGACGTTCGACCGCCTGGCCCGTACCGGCGATGACGACAGTGTCGCTGCCGCATTGCGCATCGCCGTGGAGCCGAATGCTGCCGCGCGGCTGAGCGAGCTGCGCGAACGATTCGCCAGCACGGGCGGATCCTGATGGCGAAACGCCTTTTCGACATGCTCTTTGCTATGGGGGGACTCATCGTGTTCTCGCCGCTCTGGGCCATCGCGTCGCGAGCCGTATCGAAGGAGGATCCCGGCCCTGTCATCTACAAGGGCACTCGCGTCGGGAAGGACGGACGCGAGTTCAAGATGTGGAAGTTCCGAACGATGGTCCAGAATGCCGATAAGATCGGTGGGCCGTCGACCGCCGCCGATGATCCGCGCCTCCTGAAGTGCTCGCACTGGATCCGGAGGTACAAGATCGACGAGCTCCCGAATCTCGTGAACGTCCTGAAGGGGGACATGAGCATCGTCGGACCGCGTCCCGAAGTGAAGTTCTACACGGATATGTACTCGCCCGAAGAGCGCGGCCTCCTGTCGGTCAGGCCCGGCATGACCGACTGGGCTTCGATCCGCTTCCGCAATGAAGGCGAGATCCTCAAGGGTGCTGCCGATCCCGAGAAGGCGTACATGGAGAAGATCCGTCCCGAGAAGATCCGCCTCGGCCTGGAATACGTGCGGCGCCGGTCAATGGCGACCGACATCGCGATCATCGCCGCGACCGTGCGCGCCGTCTTCGCGAACAGGAGAAGCGCTGCATGACCAGCCCGTTGTCAGGACGCGACACCCTCGTCGGTCTGTACCGCGAGATGAGGCGTATCCGTGTGTTCGAGGAGCAGATCGCCGCGGCCGTCGAGGGAGGCGAGATCGGCGGGCCGGCTCATCTCGCGATCGGCCAGGAAGCGATCGCGGCAGGCGTGTGCTCGGCGCTCCGCCGTGACGATCTCATCTTCGGCGGCCACCGCTCTCACGGCCACTACCTGGCGAAGGGCGGCCCCATGAACGAGCTCGCCGCGGAGATCTTCGGTCGCGTGACTGGCTGCGCCGGCGGTCGGGGCGGCTCCATGCATCTCGTCGCCACCGATGTCGGCCTGCTCGGCACGTCAGCGCTCGTCGGGGGTGGGATGGGCGCGGGCGTCGGTGTCGCACTCGCGAATACGCTCGCCGGTCTCGACCGCGTGAGCGCGATCTTCTTCGGCGATGGTGCGGTGGAGGAGGGTGTCTTCACCGAGACCCTCAACTTCGCCGCCCTGAAGAAGCTGCCGGTGCTCTATGTCTGCGAGAACAACCTCTACTCCAGCCATATGCCGATCCAGACGAGGCAGCCGCGCGGCGAGATCTGGCGTCACGCAGAGCCCTACGGCATCCCTGGAATTCGCATCGATGGCAACGATGTCCTGGCGGTCCGTGAGGCGACCATCGAGGCGGTGCGGCGCGCTCGTGCCGGCGAAGGTCCAACGCTGTTCGAGTTCATGACCTATCGCTGGCGCGGCCATGTCGGTCCCGCGTTCGACGTCGACAAGGGGCTCCGCACGCAGGCCGAGCTCGATGCCTGGATCGCGCGATGCCCGATCGAGCGGCTGGGTGATCGGCTCCTCGCCGATGGAGTGCTCGGGACTGACGAGCGCGGTGCGATCGACTCCGCGGTCGTGAAGGAGGTCGATGCGGCGATGCGCTTCGCCCGGTCGAGCTCCTATCCCGAGCCTTCGACGCTCCTCGATCGGGTGTACCGATGACTGCAGTCCCGAGCGCGACACCTCGCGCGGAGGAACGCGCCGCGCGACTGCTCGACTACGGCGCGGCCCTGAACGAGGCATTCACCCAACTGCTCGAGGCTGACCCTCGCATGATCATCATCGGGCAGGGTCTCTATAGCCCCTGGTATGTCGGAAGCAGCATGGTCGAGCTCGAGAAGAAGTTCGGCTCGGATCGGGTGATCGACTGTCCGGTCAGTGAGAACGGCACGACCGGCATCGCCGTCGGCACCGCGCTCGCAGGCGCGCCGACCGTCATGGTCCACCCGCGGCTGGACTTCATGCTCCTCGCCACAGACCAGATCTTCAATCAAGCAGCGAAGTGGCACTACATGTTCGACGGGAAAGCGAACGTGCCTCTCGTCGTGCGCGGGATCATCAACCGCGGGGGCGAGCAGGCCGCGCAGCATTCGCAGGCCACGCAGGCGATGTACATGAACTGTCCTGGCCTCAAGGTCGTGATGCCGGCGACCGCCTACGACGCGAAGGGACTGCTCATCGCGAGCGTCCGCGATGGGAATCCGGTGATCTTCATCGACGACCGCTGGCTCTACAAGGAAACGTCGGACGTGCCTCGCGAGATGTACGAGGTCCCGCTCGGCGTCGGAGCCATTAGGCGCACCGGGACGGACGTCACGATCATTGCCACCTCGTACATGACGGTGGAGGCACTCGCCGCCGCCGAGCATCTCTCCGCGCAGGACGGCATCGAAGCCGAGGTCGTCGACCCGCGTACCCTGAAGCCGCTCGACTCAGACCTCATCCTCGGCTCGGTCCGAAAGACCGGGCGCGCCGTCGTCGCCGACGCTGCCTGGCGCACCTGCGGCGCGGCGGCCGAGATCTGCGCGCTCATCGCGGAGTCGGCATTCGACGCGCTCCGTGCGCCTCTGCGTCGCATCACGCTCCCAGAGGCACCCGCACCATCGAGCCGCACGCTCGAGGCCGCGTACTACCCGCGCGCGGCGGACATCGTCGCGGCGGTCAGGGAGATCGCACGATGACCACCGAGGCGCGGCGGCAGACGCCGACGACCCAGGGCGCCACCACAGGCTATCGCGTGCCGTTCGTGAACTACCGGCAGGTCTACCGGGACATCGGCCCTGAGCTCGAGGCAGCCTTCCACGACGTGCTTTCGCGGGGTCAGTTCATCCTGCGCGATGAGATGAAGCGATTCGAGACGCAGCTCGCCAAGTTCCTCGGCGTGAAGCACGTCATCAGCTGCAATACGGGCACGGACGCGCTGTACCTCTCCGTCCGCGCCGCAGGCATCGGGCCTGGCGACGAGGTGATCACCGTCGCGCACACATTCGTGGCCACGCTCGGCGCGATCGTCTTCGCCGGAGCCACGCCGAAGCTGGTAGAGATCACCGATGACCTGAACATCGATGTGGACGCGATCGAGGCGGCGATCACGCCGCGCACGAAGGCGATCCTCCCGGTCCACCTGAACGGTCGCTTGGCCCAAATGGACCGCATCATGGAGATCGCGAAGCGTCACGACCTCGTCGTGATCGAGGATTCGGCCCAGGCACTTGGCGGCTCGTACGACGGCATCAAGGGCGGGGCGTGGGGCCTCGCCGGGTGCTTCAGCTTCTATCCCGCGAAGATCCTGGGGACGCCCGGCGATGGCGGTGCCGTATCGACGAACGATGATGCGATCGCGGAGCGGATGATCGCCCTCCGCGACAACGGCCGGACCCGCGATGGGGGTCAGAGCGGCTATGGCTTCTGCAGCCGGATGGACAACATCCACGCGGCGCTCCTGCTCGTAAAGCTCCCCTATCTTCCCAAGTGGCTCGACCAGCGCCGCGAGCACGCCGCGGCCTACGACAAGGGACTGCGGGGCATCCCGGATCTGGCCCTGCCCCCGGGCCCTGAAGGGGGCCGATTCCACGACGTCTACCAGAACTACGTGGTGCGCACATCCCGCAAGCCGGACGCGATGGAGTACCTGAAGGAGCGAGGGATCGAGATACTCGTGAACTGCGGCACCCCGCTCCACGAGTATCCGAGCCTTGATCTCGGCGAGCAGTCGCTACCGCGTACCGAGCAGCTGGTCCACTCGTCCTTCTCGTTGCCGCTCTACCCCGAGCTCGAGGTGGAGCAGCGCGACCTGGTGATCTCCACGCTGCGGGAGTTCTTCGCGCATTGAGCACTGCGTCGGTGCCGCCGACGCGCGACTACACCGCGGTCACCGAGATCACAGGTGAGGCGGTCCGTCGGGATGCTCACGAGAAGATGGGCGCGCGGTACGCGTTCGCGGCGCAGCGTGCCGCCGGCAAGGACGTGCTCGAGGTCGCCTGCGGGTCTGCTCAGGGGCTCGGGCTTGTTGCACAGACGGCCCGCCGCACGGTCGGAGGGGATTACACCTTTGCTCTCGTCCGTGATGCCGCGCGTCACTACCGGTCGCGCGTCGCGTTCGTCTGTCTCGATGGGCAGCAGCTGCCGTTCCCGGACTCGTCCTTCGATCTCGTGCTCTGCTACGAGGCTCTGTACTACCTCCCGGACGCGGAGCGCTTCGCAGTCGAAGCCGCGCGGGTGTTGCGGCCGGGCGGCGAGATCGTGATCGTCAACGTCAATCCGAGGTGGGCCGGCTTCAACCCCTCGCCGCACAGCACGCGATATCACAGCGCGGCCGAGCTCGGAACGCTCCTGCGCGACGCGGGTTTCTCGGCTGACCTCCGTGGAGCGTTCCCGGAGGGGGAGGCGGGCGCGATCTCGAAGCTTATCGGGATGGTCCGTCGCGTCGCGGTCGCGCTCCACCTGGTGCCCAAGACGATGCGGGGCAAGCGCCTGCTCAAGCGGCTCTTCTATGGCCGGCTTGTGGCGCTTCCGCCAGAGCTCGTGCAAGGCACGCCGCCGACGCTTCACGCCATCGATGACGACAGGCATTACACGGTCCTATACGCGATCGGACGCGGCTGACTCGATGAAGGACTTTGTGCACGACTGGCGGCACTTCCTCGAGCTCGTCGCCCGCCGGCAGACAGAGGTCTTGCTCGCACTGGTCTACCTGGTTCTTGTGCTCCCGACCTCCCTCGTCCGTCGCATCCTGTTTCGTCCCGCACTCCTGGCCGCCGCGGACCTTGGCTGGGTCGCCTCCGAAGATCAACGACCTGAAGCGCACACCGACCGCATGTTCTGACCTTGGATGTACTCGGAGTCTCCTGCTACTTCCACGACGCCGCCGCCTGTCTCTACCGTGATGGGCAGATCCTTGCCGCCGCAGAGGAAGAGCGCTTCAGCCGTCTGAAGCACGACGCGCGCTTTCCCGCCAAGGCCGCCCAGTACTGCCTCTCGGAAGGCGGCATCGGCGCCGCCGCGCTGGAAGCGGTCGTCTTCCACGAGAAGCCGCTGCGCAAGCTTGACCGGATCCTCCGCTCCTGCATCGATGGCGCGCCGGCGTCGTTCCCAATGTTCCTCGGCGCCATGCGCAGCTGGGTCTCCGAGAAGATCTGGGTTCCCTCGACGATCCGCGCCCAACTCGGATTCCGGGGACGGGTCCTCTACGTCGAGCATCACGCTTCTCATGCTGCGTCAGCGTTCTTCGTCTCACCGTTCGACCGGGCGGGCACCTTGACCGTCGACGGAGTTGGCGAACACGCGACCGTCACCATCGGGATCGGCGATGGAAAGAGTCTGACGCTCCTGAAGGAGATTCGCTTCCCGCACTCGCTGGGTCTCCTCTACAGCGCCCTCACTGGATTCCTCGGATTCGAGGTGAATGACGGGGAGTACAAGGTGATGGGCCTCGCCGCATACGGCAGACCGCGCTACGTCGACGAGGTGCGCAAACTACTCGCGGTTCGCGCTGATGGCAGCTTCAAGATGGACGTCCGGTACTTCCGGTACCACCACCGGCTCTCCGTCTGGTCGCAGGCGCTCGAGTCACTGCTGGGCCCCCCGCGCGTCCCGGAGGGTCCGATCGAGGATCGTCATGCCGACATCGCAGCGAGCTTGCAGGTCGTGACGGAGGACGCCGTGGTGCGTCTCGCTGAGGAGGCGGTTCGGGAGACCGGATGCGACCGGCTGGCGATGGCGGGAGGTGTTGCGCTGAATGTGCTCGCGAATCGAGAGGTGCTGCGGCGCAGCGGCGTCCGGGAACTGTTCATACCCCCAGCCCCAGGTGACTCAGGCGCGGCTGTCGGAGCCGCGGCCTACGTCGGTCATGCCGTCTTCGGCATGCCGCGTGGGCCCGCGCTGGCATCGGCGCGGTTAGGCCCGGCCTTCGACGCCGAGACCATCGGCCGATTCCTGCGCGACGAAGGGATCGCGCACCGTGATCGCGGTGACCGCATGCTGGATGACGCGGCGGACCGCATCGCCGCAGGACAGGTCATCGGATGGTTCCAGGGTCGCATGGAGTTTGGGCCTCGGGCGCTTGGTGCGCGCAGCATCCTGGCCGACCCCACGCGTCGAGAGATGAAGGACCTCATCAACGTCAAGGTCAAGCATCGCGAGCCGTTCAGGCCGTTCGCTCCCGCCGTGTTGCGCGAAGCTGCAGGGCAATACTTCGTGGAGGACGAGGACAGTCCATTCATGCTGCTCGTCTCCCACGTCCGTGTCGACCAGCGTGATCGCGTCCCGGCGATCACTCACGTAGATGGGACCGCACGCGTGCAGACCGTCTCGCGCGAGAACGATCCCCTGTTCTACGAGCTCATCCGCCTTGTCGGTCAGCGCACCGGCACTCCCATGTTGCTGAACACATCGTTCAACCTGCGCGGGGAGCCGATCGTGTGCTCACCCGCGGACGCGTACCGGACGTTCTGCGACACCGAGCTCGATGCCCTCGTCATCGGGCCCTTCGTCGTAGAGGCATCCGCGAAGCGGGCGATGGATCCGCTCTCGAGCGGACCTCGTGAAGCGGTCTGGCTGTCATGAGGGATCGTCTCGCCGTGCTCAGTCAACTCGTTGCCCTGGTCGTGAGTGGAAGGTCCTGGTGGCTTGCGCCGGTGCTCATCGGCCTCGCGATCGTGGCGATCTTCACAGTGGTTGCGATAGCCTCGCCGATCAGTCCCTTCCTCTACCCCTTCTTCTAGATGGTGAGCGGTCTCCTGTTCCGCTCGACCGTCATCGCATTCCTCGCGTTCAGCAGCGCGGCCCTGTTCTTCGTCGCCCAGCGCCTGGTCGGTGGCCTCCCCTGGAGCGCCGCACTCCTGTTGCTTGTCGGCGTTCTCTGGGTCGCGCTGGCGACGGCGAGCATCGAGACGGTCTGGCCCTGGGGCGCTCGACACGGAGTCCGGCTGTTCGTATCTGCGCTGCTTGTCGTCGCGGTGGTCGAGGGCGGATTGAGAGTCACGGATCTCGGCCGGGCACCTGGAAGCGTGTCGTACTTTGTTTGGAGGCCCGGCTTGGTCGCGACCTTCCATCCGGCTGCGGGGATCCTTCCAGGAATCACGCACGCCGAGAGCCGCTTCACAGTCGGCCCCGACGGCCTCCGAGCGCGAGGTCGGCTGGCTTCAGACGCAGTCCGGATCCTCGCCGTCGGCGGGAGCACGACCGAGGAACTTTACGTCGACGACCCAGACACCTGGCCGGCGCTCACTGAGGAGTTGCTCACGGAGAGGCTCGGTCGTCCGGTCTGGGTCGGCAACGCGGGCAAGTCCGGGTTGGAAAGCGCGCACCACCTCGCCCTCATCCAGACGCTTGGCGCCGAGCTGCGTCCTGATGTGATCGTCACGCTCCTCGGTTGGAACGACATGAGCCACTCGCTGCTCGGGGTCGTCGGAAGCGAGGAGCCTATGCTGCAATTCGACTCGGCACGCGGCGGACCGTTGTTCATGAACGGCCGGCCCCAACTGACAGGCCTGCGTACGTATTGGGGAGCGCGTGCTGTCTGGCGGATCCTCAGGCAGCGCCTGCCGGGGTATCAGCCTCCGTTCACTCAACAGGAGGACGCGCGCAGCTACACCCCGGGCCGCGAGGCGAGACTCGCGGCGCCGAAGACCGGCGAGATGCCGACCCAACTGACCAGCATCATGGCCGCATATGCCGGACGCCTTCACGACATGGCGCGCGCTGCACGCGACATTGGGACGCGCCTCGTCCTCGTGACCCAACCTTCACTGGTCCGGGACGGCCCCCCAGGCGCCGAGGCGGACGCCTACGCCTATGGGGGGGCCTGGATTCCCGGTTCGCCCATGTACTACGACGCCAGCGTCGTGGCGCGAATGATCCGGGCGTTCAACGACACGACGCTCCGGGTCTGCGAGGAGGAGGACCTGATGTGCCTCGATCTCGCGGCGGCGATTCCACCGGACCTGGATCACTTCTACGACGATGTCCATCTCAACACGCTCGGCAGCCGTGCGGCAGGCCGTGCGGTCGCTGAGTTCCTGTCTAGTCGCGTGCTCCCGCCCACCAGTCGCTAGAACCAGCGCGTTGGTCATCGGCGAGGCACCAATCCCGACGCACACCGGCCCGGAGGTCGCCGCTACGGATCCGAAGTCCACCGGGCTTCGGCCGCCGCTGGTTGCGACCACCGACGACTGGCGGTTCGTCCTGGTCTTCGTCTTGTCCGCCGCCGTCACCGTGGCGCCCTTCTTTGGCCTCCTCCTTCGCCTTGTCAGTCTTGGCGAGGTGCTGAACGACTCTGCGCCCGCTGGCGAGGTGCGACTGTATGGGCCGCGCTACAGCGATTTCGCGACCTTCAAAGCGGCTGAAACGTACCGGCGCGATCCGGACATCGTCGTGCTCGGCTCGTCTCGAGTCATGCAATTCAGAGAGTCCATGTTCACAGGGTGCGGTCCGCGGCCAAACTGCTTTTACAACGCCGGCGGGGCACTACCGACGATCCGCGCAGGCAACGAGTTCCTTCGCGCGCTCGGACCGGATCAGGCTCCCCGCGTGCTACTTCTGGGGCTCGATATCTGGCACTTCGACCCGAACTTCGATCCGAGAAAGCATGACGACCGGCAGCTTCGGTCTTCGTTCCAAGACCAGCTTGGACGCGCGATGTCCGTGACGCGTGACGTCGCGGCCCAACTGCTAACGGACCCCGAGATCCGTGGCATCGTGATCGGCTCCCGCCTCGCACCCGCCGGAGTGCGGGGCATCAACGCAATCCTTGACGGTTCCGGGTTCCGATCGGACGGGTCATACCGTTATGGGCGCGACGTCTTGGACCGCGTCGCGTCGCAGGCTTCCTCCGTGCGATCGGCGGATGAGCTGATGCGGATCGCGACCGAAGGTACCAGGTTCGAGCATTTTGCCTCCGCGGATGAGGCGTCAATGGCCGAACTACAGGAGCTCATCGGCCACGCAAGGCGCTCGAATTCGACGCTCATCGCGTTCACCCCGCCGTTCAGTGACGACGTGGCGGCGGCGATCGACGCTGAGCCCGGATTGCGTGCCGGATTTGCCGACGTCGAAAGACGGCTCGCAGCACTCTTCGCCTCCCAAGGTGTGCCCTTCGTGGCGATCCGTCGTTTCTCGGACATCGGCTGCGGAGATTCGGAGCGATTCGACGGTTATCACCCGACCGAGGTGTGCAATGCACGCCTCCTCCTAAAGCTGCTCCAGGAGCCAGAGATCGTTGGAGCGTTGGCGCCGTATGCCGCCGTCGACTGTTCCTGTTGGTGTTCCCGGTGTTTTGCCTCATGTTCTGGATCGCGCGCGGGCTTCGCGCGCGGTTGCTCGCGCTGCTGATCGCATCCATCGTGTTCTACGCGTTCGGAGCGGCTGCCGACGTCGTCTATCTCGCCGCGGTCATTGCGCTGGCCTACGCCGCGGGGCTGCTCATCCTGGCACGACCCCGCTGGCGAGTTGCGGTCGTCGCACTGACGGTCGCGCTACTCGTAGCGGCTCTCGGCTACTTCAAGTACGCGGCATTCGTGTCGTCGTTCTGGCGTGAACGGCCGGTGGAGGACCTCGTCGCGCCACTGGGCATCAGCTTCTTCACGTTCGAGGTCATCGCCTACGTCGTCGACCTGAAGCGTCGGGTCGCCACACCCGAGCGTTCGCCGCTGCGGCTCGCCCTCTTCGTCGCCGTGTTCCCACACCTTGTGAGTGGCCCGATCATGCGTCCGAACGAACTCCTGCCGCAGCTTCGGCGGGAGATCCGGTGGCGGCTCCCGACCTTCATCTCGGGCCTCCAGCTATTCGTTGAGGGTTTGGCAAAGAAGCGTCTTCTCGCAGATCCCGCGGGGCGGATCGTCGACAGCGTCTTCTTGGCGCCGTCGGACGTCGCGACATCGGCCGCCTGGCTCGGTGCGGTGGCGTACACGGTCCAGATCTACGGTGACTTCGCGGGCTACACGGATATGGGGCGTGGCATCGCCCGGATGATCGGCCTCGAGTTGCCGCTGAATTTCGACTCCCCCTATGCCGCCCGATCGATCAGCGACTTCTGGCGCCGATGGCACATCTCGCTCTCGAACTGGCTCCGGGACTACGTCTACATCCCGCTTGGCGGTAACCGCCGTGGCCACGCGCGGACGTACGCCAATCTGTTGCTCACGATGATCCTGGGAGGTTTGTGGCATGGCGCGGGCCTGACCTTCGTGCTGTGGGGTGCCTATCACGGCGTGCTTCTCGCGATCGAGCGTGCGACCGCGGGGCGATGGCGCCCCCCTCGCTGGGTCGGCTGGGCGGTGACTCTGTTCCTGGTCGTGAACGGATGGGTGATCTTCCGGGCTCAATCGTTTGCGAACCTGGGCGCAATGTTCCAAGCGCTCTACGTTCCACAGCTGGGTACGAGTCTTCCGGTCAGGGACACGGTCTTTGTCCTCGTATCATTCGTGTTCGTCGTCGGGGCAATGGTCGTGCGCGTGGTATCCCCGGCGATCCAAGGTCGAGCGCGTTCGCTGGCCGCGCGCGGCGGGCTGGCGTATGGCGTGCTAGCCGGCGTAACGCTCATTGTGATCATCTCGGGCGCCTCCGCCACCCGTCCGTTCATCTACTCCCGCTTCTAGTCCCCGCCTAGGGGCGAGCCGCCTGGCTCCGGCACCCCCAGCGGCGCAGATCGTCCTCATTCCTGGCGCCGACGATGTTCTGGCGCTGCGTAATGAAGTACTCGGTGACGGGCAGCGCGTCGGTCTGTTCGCGCACGTCGGAGACAAGGTCAGCCACCTGCACTCGCGAGTAGACGCACGCGTTCGGCCAATAGGCACGCTCGCTGGTCGCAACGCCGTCGGCGAAGATGGAAGGAGGGAGGCGCGAAACCCACGCCGCAGTGAGGGCGGGGAGGGAAACGTTCGACGCGAACATCGTGCCGACCATAGACTCGTGACTTACGACGACGACCTCGCTGAACAGCGCGAGGCTGGCTTTGATGGCTGGCGGGTACGCATTGAAGGTGAGCACACCGTTCGGCGTTAAGAGGTCGCGAAGTTGCGCCTGGAACTCCCGCGTGAACAGACTGCCGGAGCCCGAAGCGGTCACGTGATACACGCCCACCTGGATGAAGTCGTAGCGCTCGTCGGGATGCTTGTTCACGAAGCGGCGACCATCAGTGACGTAGACATTGGAGAGTTCGAGGCTGCGCCGCAGCTTCCGGTCACCCTGTTCCCGCATCAGCTCGATCAGCGATGGGTTCAACTCGATGATGTCCACGGTGACGCCGGGGTAGAGGCTCTGTAGGCAGATCGGGAGGCTGCCCCCGCCGATGCCGATGATCAGCGCCCGTCGTACCTGCCCGTTCAGCAGAGCAGTGAACTCATGGGGCGAGCAGTCCACTGTCGACTGTTCTGTGAAAAAGGCCGCGGTGCCCTCCCGGCCGACTGTGACTCGGAGGAGATCGCGCTCACGGTAGATGAGGCTGACGCCCATCGCGGATTCCATCACGCGTTCGGGCGCCACCCGTGCGACCCGGATCGTTCCGTAGTAGCCGAGGGGGTACGCGAGCGACACAACGACACAGATCGCGGCGCCCCACACGACGCTCCGGGCTCGCCAGGGTCTGCCATCCGGCCGGGATGACCAAGCGTACGCGATGGGCAACACAGCCAGAACGAATGCGAGGATGCGCAGCGACCAGACCGTGCCGATCGCCGGCAGCAGGAGCAAGCCCGTGACCACCACGCCCAGGAAGTTCCCCATTGTCTGCGTGAAGTACACCCAACCCACTGAGGCCCCGGTACGGTCGCGCGATCGCGTGCCTGCGCGCGCGAGGACCGGGAAATACACGGAGAGGAACGCCACCGGAGCCAGCAGCAGGATGGACAGGCCGGTGATGCCGACGAGCTGCAAGAAGAGCTGTGCGCGGAGCGTCTGAAGAAGCACGAAGTAGCGCGCGGGGTCGATTCCCAGCAGGTCGAGCGACGTTTGCAGGAACAGGACCGGGAGCGTAGTGATGACAGCGCCAGCTGAGCCGATCGCGAGGAGTTTCACGGCGTCATCTCGCTCGGCGCGAAAGCCAAAGTAGCGATTCCCGATCGCCAGGCAGACGAGGTACGCGGCCAGGAGGATGGGGAAGACGTAACTCGTTAGGCCGAAGTATGTCGAGAAGATCCTGAAGTAGAGGATCTCGTAGCTCAGGGCGACGAACCCCGACACTCCGGAGAGGACGGCGACGACCGCGACCGGAACCGGCGGGCCTGCTCCGGCGTCGGTCCGCCGATCGATCTCGGCGTCGGCCTGTGCGCTCGGCAGGTCGCCGCGGCGGCGTGACAGTGCGGCTGCCGAGCCCGCGATCAGCAAGTTGAGAGCCGCCGTCATCCGGCACGTTGTGTCCACGCCCAGCAAGCCGACTGCGAGGAAGCCTGCAACGAGCGCTCCGGCTGCGGCCCCGAGGATGTTCGCGGTGTACAGAACACCGAGGGCTGGTCCGGTCCCGTAGCGCACGCGAAAGAGTTGGATGACCAGTGGAAGCGACATTCCCATCAGCAGCGTTGGTGCGAGCAGCAACATGAAGTTGAGCAGGAACTCGACGGGCAGATCACTGCGGGCCGCGAGCGCGGTGCGGCCTAGAGCACGGATGAGATCGGCGCTGAAGAAGCCGAAAACGCCGATGCCCATTTCCGCGGCGACGAACACTCCGAGCAGGTCGAGTCGCGAGCCTGCGAAGGCTCCTCCGACGAGACTGCCGAGACCGAGAGCGAGCATGAAGATCGCCACGATCATCGTGACCGAGTAGGCGTCGATGCCCACCATCTGCGTGAGCACGCGCTGCCACGCGACCTGGTAGACGAGCGCCGCGAAGCCTGATGCGAAGAAGATCGCGGCGAGCGCCAGATGTGTACCTGACGCGCCGATCAGCCCTTCGAGGCCCAGGGGAGTCTGGCGGCGGACCATCAACTTAGCAGCGTGCCGGTGACACACATCACGCGCGGCACCTCGGGACCGCAGGCGCGGATGAGCCCTCGGTCACTTGTCGCATCGTACGGCGTTGAACGGGGCCAGCGCCGCAACCGTAGACTTGCCACCTCCGCTGGCGAAGGAGGCTTCGAACAGACGTGCGCGGCATCGTCACGGGCGGCGCGGGTTTCCTCGGATCTCACGTCGCCGATCACCTCGCGGAAGCGGGTCACGAGGTCCGCGTGCTTGATCTCGCCGACAGCCCAAGGCATGAGACGGTCCGCGCGGACCTGCTCGATCTAGGCGCCCTTGAGCGCGCGTTCAGCGGGGTGGAATTCATTTGCCATCTTGCCGCCGTGGGTGACGTCTATCTCGCGATGGAGCGGCCCTACCTGGCCGCCTCGGTCAACGTGGCCGGTACCGCGAATGTCTGCGAGGCGTCTCTTCGTGCCGGTGTCGGCCGGGTGGTCGTCGCGTCGACATGGGAGGTCTACGGCGAGCCGCAATATCAGCCGATCGACGAGCAGCACCCTTGCGCGCCCGATCATCCGTACAACATCACGAAGCTGGGCGGCGAGCGGATGGCCGTTGCGTACGCACACTTCAAGAAGCTGCCCGTCGTCGCATTGAGACTCGGTACGACCTACGGAACACGCATGCGTCCGAACAGCGTGTTCTCCATTTTTGCGCGGAAGGCGCTCGCGCGCGAGCCGATCACCATTCAGGGCGGCGGTGCGCAGGGTCGGCAGTTCACGCACGCGCGTGACATCGCGCGCGGATTCGAGTCGGCGCTCACGCGAGGAGAGGCCGGGCGCGCGTACAACCTGGTCGGCGACGAGATGATCACCATCAAGCAGCTCGCCGAGATCGTCGTTTCATTCGCCCCGACCGAGGTGACCTATGGTCCGGCGCGGGTCGGCGACGTGCCGAGCGCGACCGTCTCGAACGAACTCGCGAAACGCGAGCTCGGCTGGGCTCCCCGGATGTCCTTCCGCTCCGGTGTCGAGGAGATCGTCGACGAGCAACGCGCGAGCACCACCGCAACAGCGCGCGCGTGATCCGCGCCGCGGGCGTCCTGTCTCCGGGGCAGATCTCGTGGCGGTCCGTCGTCTACGCGCTCATCGTGGTCACGAGCTTCGGCTTTGGCGCGTATGCGACCGCGAGGTCAGGCGAGCTGCTCCCGGTGGTCCTCTCGCTCGCGATCCTGCCCGGGCTCTGGCTGATCGAACGGACCATTGGCGTGACAGAGGTCAGACGGCAGACGATCACATCGTTCTGGTTCCTCACGTACCTGGTCATGCTCTTCTGGCCCTCTTTCCTCGTCTACGTAGACAACCCTGGAGCGGCGCGGGTCCCGTACCTGATCTCGGTCGCGAGTGGCGTGCTCACCGTGCCGTTCGGCGCATGGCTGATCGGCCGCTACACAGGCTTCGGCCGGGCGGAACGAGATCGCTACTTCCTGCGGCCGCTCGACGAGCGCACGACGTCGCGCGCGCTCTTCCTCATCGGCGCCGCGATCGCTACGGCGATCGCGCTGTCCGTCGCCCTCTACTTCGCGATGATCCCCGAAGTGCCGCTCGTGTACATGATCCGGTACCCGGGCTGCGATCTTGTCCTCGCGCAGCTCAGGGAAGAGTCGTTCAAGTTCCTCGACCCGCGATACGCCGCCACGGGTACGGTCCTCTTCTACCTGTTCCTGCCACTGCGTACGATCATCGACCCCTACATCGTCGTCGCCTTCTTCGGCATCTGGTGGGTGACCCGCGACCGGAAGTGGCTGGCCCTCTTTCTGATCGTGCTCGGCCTCTCGACGATATATGCCGCAGCGACGATCGCGCGGGCGCCTGTCGCTGCGATCGTTCTTCGCATGTTCATGCTGTATTACGTGCTCCGTTCGGGCGTGATCGGCTGGCGCCCGCTCGCGGTGTGGGCACTCGCCGTGCTTGCGTTCCCGACGCTCGTGACCGCGCTGGCGTATGCCCCCGGGCCACCGCCGACCGATTGCGGTCCCGCCGCAATGCGCGGGCCGGTCGCGGGGCGGATCGCCCTCGTCGATACGGTGGCTGCTCTTTCGGCACTTGCTGCCGAGCCGTCACCAACGACTAGTGGCACGACGGGGACGACCGGCACGACGGGGACGACCGGCGGAACATCGCGCCCGACTCGGGCGCCAGCCAGCCTTCCACCGATCGTGGCAGCACCGCCGACCGCCGTGCCCGCGACCCCCGCGCCGGGTGGCGCGCTTCAGCGCGTCGCTCGCGTCGTCGAGACCGGCAGCGGTGCCGCCACCAGCGTCTTCCGCCGCCTGACCTACACCGAGGCGTGGGCGTTGTATCTCTACTACACGGTGTTCCCGAGCCAGCACGACTGGCTGTACGGGCAGACGCTCGTCAAGCCGATCCTTCGCTTCGTGGGCGCAGACTTCTACGTCGAGAACTACGTCTACCAGAAGGTCTTCCCCACGAGCGCGATCCCGTCGGGTCATCTGAACGCCGCGTTCCAGAGCAACCTCTATGCGGATTTCGGGCTGCCCGGCGCCGTTCTCGGCGGTATCGCGACCGGCGCGATCATGCACGGCATCCAGATCTTCGTCTTCCGTCGCAGGAAGACGGTCCTCTGGCTCGCGACGTACCCGTCGCTCGTCTACGCGTTCTGGGTCCTGCATTCCGGGTCGATCACCTCGGTGCTCATCACGAACGGCGCGCTGCCCGTGCTCCTCATCCCCGCGACGATGCTGTTGGCCGAGCGCGTCATGGTCCGGCGCTGGCCCTCGCTCGCGGCGCGCCGATGATCCGTGAGCTTCCCGATCAGGTGCGGGTCACGGGGATCATCCCGTGCCGGAATGAGGCCGACTTCATCGCAACGTGCCTCGACTCGGTGGTCGCGCTCCAGCATCCGCGGGAGCTGCTCGAGATCTTCGTCGTGGACGGCATGAGCACGGACGGAACGCCCGAGATCATCCGCAGATACGCAGCCCAGTATCCGTTCGTACGCCTGCTCGAGAACCCGAAGCTGACTTTGGCCGCCGGATGGAACGTCGGTCTGGGTCAGGCGAGCGGCGACGTCATCTGCGCGATGATCGCCCACCAGACCTACCGGTCCGACTACATCGCCACCTCCTTGAAGTACCTCCGGGATTGCGACGCGGACGTGGTGGGCGGCGTCCTTCGGACGCTGCCGCAGGTCGACAACGCGATGGGCCGGGCGATCGCGGCCGCGTGGGCACATCCGTTCGGTGTCGGGAACGCCCGTTTCCGCACAGGAGCGGACCGCCCGATGTGGGTCGACAACGTCCACTGCGGCGTCTTCCGCCGGAGCGCCTTCGAGCTGGTGGGCGGCTACAACGAGGACCTCACACGCAGTCAGGATGCCGACCTGCAGACACGGCTGAAAGCGAAAGGCGGGCGGATCCTCCTCATCCCCGAGAGCTTCTCCGAGTACTACACGCGCAGCCGGTACGGACCGTTCGCGCGCTTCTGCGTCATCAACGGCTACTGGGTCGTGAGGCCCCTCCGGCACGGCGCGTTCATCCGCTCGCTCCGTCATTGGATCCCGCTCGTCTTCGTCGCCAGCCTCGTCGCCCTCATCGCGGCCGCGCCATTCACACCTGTCGCGCGAGCGTTACTCACGATCGAAGTCGTCCTCTATTTGGCGGCCGCCGTCGCTTCCGGTGGGCAGATCGCCTGGCGGAAGCGAGACCTGCGCCATCTCGTCCTGCTGCCGCTCGTCTTTGCGACCCTCCATGTCGGGTACGGCATCGGCGCTGCCATGGGCGCCGCCCAGCTGCTCTGGGAGCGGCTCCGGGGGATCGATCCGCGAGGGGACACTCATGCAGCGGCGATCTAGCCTCGCCGCGGCTCTCCTCCTCGGCATCGTCGCGGGATGCACGACACCCTCATCGGTCCCGGCATCCTCACCATCGGTCCGGCCGGCGATCTCAGGGACGCCCGTCGCGCGTCCGGCCGGCTACAACGAGTTCATCTCTGGCACAGCCTCCTACAGCGTGTGCTACCCCGGTTCATGGACTCCACTCGAGCGGGTGCTGCTCGACGATGGCCATGACGGCGACATGTTCGTCGGTCCGCCCGGTGAGACGGTCAACATGGTCGCAACGATCATTTCGGAGTCGGCAGGCGAACTTGGATCTGCCGCATACGCCGAGGCCGCGATCCAGAACCTGCGCGGGCGTGGGATCGGCATCCTTCGCGCGGATCTGGTCGTCGTGGACGGTGTCGCCGCGACGGTCGTCACGTTCCCGCGGCTGACCGCGCGCGGACAGCGCTACACCGTGCGCGAGACGATCTGGGCGAGCGGCGGACGCGGTTGGGTGTACATCGTGGTCTATGACCCACCGCTCGAGCCCAACGCAATCTCGCTCGCGGAGGCGATGCTGGCGTGTTTCCGACGCGTCTAGCTAGTGCCGGTCGAGCGGCTCCGCGAGGACGAATCCGATCATCCACGCCTGGGTCCTCAGGAACGGCACGCGCAACAGCACGCGATCCGCGAGCTCCAGCACCATAAGGAGCGGCTTGAAGACGGGCGTCGAGCGGAACGGGATCGCGGCGAGCGTGGCGAGATGGAAATACGTGTGCTCCACGCGCTTGAAGTACCGTTTCGCCAGCTCGATGTCCCGCATCCGGATGATGTGCTCTGCCTCCCATGATGTCCGCAGATGCGGGGTCCGCTTGCGGTATGCGTTGATCACCGCGTTGTGACCAAGCGCTTCGAGGGAGACGACGGCGCCGCCCGGGCGTATGACACGCGCAAGCTCGGCGTATGCCTTCGGTAGATCCAGGTGGTGCAGTACCCCGGCGACGCACGCGAAGTCGAATGAGTCGTCGGGAAAGGTCATTGCCTCCGCGTCCATGACCTCAAAAGAAGTGCGATCGGCCAGTCCCTCGTCCTGGGCGCTGCGCCGGGCGTTCTCGATCGAGACCGGGGAGATATCGATCCCGACAGCAGTGCCGCCGTTGCGCCCGACCACGAGCGAGTACATGCCGTTCCCGCAGCAGTAGTCGAGCACGCGCTTTCCGCGACACCGGCTGATGAGCCACTCCTCGATGAACCGGCGGCTGCGCCTGTCGATCGCGTAGAAGCGCTTGTTCGAGGTCAGGTGCTCGTATTCGGTCCGGTCGTCGGCGAGCGACGCGCTGCGCAGTCGGTCGTGGAACTCGGCCTCTTCACGCTTGCGGCGTTCATCTTCCGGCACCATCGGACCTTGGATCGCGCTCATGGTCGTAACTGCGGTGGCGTGTCGATGGGTGAAGGATACGCAGGACGACCGGTCCCGGTGGGGGGTTCGCCGGCCAAAGCACGCTGCACTTCGACGACTGTGAGGATCCCCAGCAGACAGACGGCGACCACAAAGGCGACGAGGACCCCCAGGCCGGTGCTCGCAAGGGCCGACGGAACGGCGATCACGACGAAGAGCGCGAAGGCCACGACCATGTTGCGCGCGTTCACGGCCGTGACATGTCGTGCGTCGATGACGCTCTTTAGCATGACGTAGAGGCCGTACGGCACGGCGGCGAGCATCAGGATCCGGAGTGTGTCCGCGCCGCCGGCATATTCGGGACCCAGATAGGCAGCGAGCAGCGGCTCCGCAATGACCTCCACGAGCAGCGTCCCGGCCACGAGGATCGGGAGCATCAGCAGGACGATCTGCCGTACATGAGCGCGCAGTTCCGTCACAGCCCCGCGTGCCATCAGGGCGGCCGCGTGGGGAAGCAGGACGAAGCTGACGGGAGCCAGGGACGAGCCGACCAGACCGATGGCCGTTATACCGAGCGCGACGATCCCGGCCTCACGCAGGTCGGTGATGTGAGCGAACAACATCGCGGGGAGCGCGAAGAGCAGCAACTGAACGAGGTCACCCGGCAGCCGACGCAGTCCGAAGACGAGCAGCTCTTTCGCGGCCGGGCGCGCATCGCGCGCAGCGAACCGCTGGAAGGCGAGCACGAGGGACGACCAGGTGATCCAGCCGACGCCCATCAGCACGAGCGAACGCGCGACCGGACCGGCGAAGAGCCCAAAGGCCACGAGCGGGATCGCGGCGTGATTCACGGCCATGACGGCGTTCGCGGCCCCGATCCGATTGCTGCCGCGCAGGTTGGCATAGGAGATGACGTGCAAGAGGGCTCCCGCAAGCAGGACGGGCAGGGAGCGGATGACGTCCGCAAGCTCTGGCGCTCCGAACAGTAGCTCCGCGATGGTAACGGGCGCGGCCAGGATGACAGCCGAGGTGAGTGCGGTCGCGGTCCCGCCCACAAGCAGCGCACCTGTCAGGTACGCGTGCGCGGTCGCTGGCGAGCTCTTGGCTGCGAAGGCCACATACCGCGCAAGCGCCACGTCCAAGCCCACCACGCAAAGCGGAAGGACGAGCGTCAGCGTTCTACGGCCCAGCGCGTACGCAGCGAAGGCTATCGAGCCCTGCTGCTGCGCGACGAGCCGATAGACGAGCAGACTGCTGGTCAGGACAAGCACCTCGGTGAAGAACGTCGTGGCGTAGTCGCGCTTCATCCGCGACACCGTTGGCGCACGCCTCTGAGCCTAGAGGCTGGGCGGGCGTGATTGCCTGCAGAGCGATACGGTCCGCAGCGTGATCCCCACTGCCCATCTCACGTTCGGACTCCTCGCGGCGCTCGTGCTGTGGCGCGCCACGGCGCAGGCGTGGGTCTCGGAGATCGCGTCGGAAGACGCCGTCGCAACGGCACTGCGGTCGACCCTCCCTGTCGCGAGTGCCTCGGCGAGCGGGCTGCTCCTCCTTATGGGTCGCGATCGACCGCTTCGCGCGCTCGTGCTCGACGCCGCGTCATACGCGCTGCTGCTTGTGGCTGTCTTCGCGCTCGCGCTCGGGCCGCTCTCGCGCGACGCGGTCGGTCTACTCTTTGTCCTCGCCGTCACGGTGCGCGTCGCCCCGAGCGCGTTCGAGGTCGCGACACGCGAGCGCGGTGCGCTGCCGGCCTTCCTCGTGGCGCTCGCGTTCTACGCGCCGTTCGCGGCCTGGGTCACCGCCTCGGCCGCGCCGTACGGCGACCAGGTCCACTACCTGCTCGCCACCGACCGGGTCGCGGACGGCTCTCTCGACGCGACGATCGATGGCGCACTCTTCGGTCAGCTCATCGGTGCCCAGCCTGGCTCGGCTGATACCGAGACTCACGTCATCGCGGCGCCCACGGGTCCGCGCTCTGTCCAGGGGCCCTTCCTCCCGGCGCTTCTCCTGCCGGGCTGGATCCTCGGCGGGCGTCTCGGTGCGCATCTCATGGTCGCACTCGTCGCGGCATTGCTGTCCGCGCAGGTCTGGCTGCTGCTCCGCGAGGTCGCGCCGCCGGGACGTCCGCGCCAGGTTGCTTGGCTCGCGACGACCCTTCTCGCACCCGTGCTGCCGCTCGCGACGCACTTGTATCCGAATGTGCTCGGTGCGCTCCTCGGCGTCGCGGCGTATCGCTTCGCGTTCACACGTGTCAGCCCGTTTCCGTTCGTCGCGGGCGCGCTTCTCGGCGCCACGTTGCTGCTCACGCCGCGCGATGGTCTGCTGCTGCTCGCGCTCGCGCCATTCGCGTTTCACCTGCATGGACGTCGCTTCGTCGCCGGTGTTGGCGCCGCGGCCGCGATCGCGCTCGTTGTGAACGCGGTCGTCTACGGGATTCCGGTCCCGTACGCCGGGTATGTGTTCGGCACCGCGGCTGCGCAGACGCTCGAGCAGGAGCCCTCCTTCTCGTTCCGCTTCTGGGTCGGGCTCCCCGCGATGCTGTTCGACCGCACCTTCGGGCTTGCTGCCGTCGCGCCGTGGGCCTTCATCGCGCTCGCGGGCATCCCGTTGGCGTTCCGCGAGCGCCGCGCGCAACTCCTTCCAGCCGCGGTCGCCATTGCCCTGACGCTCGGCGTCCTCTCGCTCTTCCGATACTGGGAAGGGGGATACGCGCCGCCGGCGCGCTACCTCGTGGAGGTGATGCCGCTGCTTGCGCCCTTCCTCGCGTACGGGCTTCTCGTCGTGCGCGGCTGGCTCGCCGCGTTGCTGCTCGGGATCGGCGCGCTCACGACGTTCGTGCTCGCGGCCATCCCGACGATGGGCTTGAACTCCGCGTTCGAGCACAAGCTTCGCGAGCAGGTGGGCACGGCACTCGGTCTCGATCCGCTCGGCTGGCTCCCGTCGTTCCAGCCGACGACGCCCGACTGGTACATCGGCGCCTACCTCAGTCTCGTGCCGGCGCTGCTCGCCACGGCCGTGCTGCTGTGGCTGGGCCGGCAACGGTTGCGGGCATGAGCGGGCGGCGTGCGCTCCTTGTCCACACGGTCGTCAGCCTTGCGCTGATCGCGCTCACGTACAGCGCGACGTCGCAGGCCTGGATCGCGGCGCTCGCGGCGGATCCGGTGGCAGCGAGCCTCGTGCAGAAGTGGCTCCTCTTCGCGCTCGTCCTCGTCAATCTCGCGGGCTCGTTCGTCCTGGCTGCGCTTCCCGCTGAGCGGCGCGCGGCCTTTGTCACCCGCCACGCGGCCCTCTACCTGTTCGTGCCGCTGCTCCTTCTCGTGCTGCGGTCCAGCGGGGGAGTTGCGGCCGGACACCTTGGCGCCATCTACATCGCGCTCATCAGCGCGATCGCGCTCCACCTGCTCGCCGGGGCCTGGGAGGCGGTCGGCCGCCTCCGCGACGGCCCGCTCGCCGCGTTGCTCGGCGTGATCGCGCTTGCGGCCTTCCTCGCGATCCTCCCGTACCACCGCACCGTGCAGCCGACGGCCTCGGACGAGCCCCACTACCTGCTCATCGTCCAGAGCCTCCTCTACGACGGCGATCTCGACGTGCGCAACGACTACGAGGGCGACCGGTACCTCGTCTTCTACCCGGACCGCTTCCCAGATGTGCACGGCATCCATGTCGGCACCGCCATCTACCCGATCCGCGACGTCGGATTGCCTCTGGCTGCGGTGCTGCCGTTCGCGATCGGCGGGCGCACCGGGGTGCTCGCGCTCATGTGCGTCCTCGGCGCCCTGCTCGCCGCGCAGCTCTTTCTCCTTGCGCGCGATCTCGGCTTCCGGCAGCAGCACGCGTTCCTCGCGGCCGCGCTCGCCTCGTTCACGCACCCGCTGCTCACGTACACGACGCAGGTCTACCCGGAGCTCGCTGTCGCGCTCATCTTCGCCACGGTCGCCCGGCTCGTGCGGAGGGGTCGTGCGACGCCGGCGCGAATGCTCGCCGTCGCGAGCTTCCTGACCGCGCTCCTGCCGTTCCTCAGCACCCGCGCCTGGCTCATCGCAGCGCCCGTAGCGCTCGTCGTCGGCCTGTTCGGGATCCTCGCGCCCGTCCCGATCACCGAGCGCGTGCGTCGTGCCGTGGCGGCGGGCGTTCCGTTCCTCGCGGTCGTCGCCGCCATCGCCGTGCTGAACGGGCTCATGTTCGGCTGGTACATCCCGAGCGCGGGCTATTACCTCATCAGCGATCAGCAGCAGGTGCTCGTGTACACGCCGCACATCGGTGGCCTCGGGCTGCTGTTCGATCGCGTCTTCGGCCTGGTCGGCCGAGCACCGACCTTCCTGCTCGCATTCGTCGGCGCGGGCGTGCTCTGGACCCGCAGGCGCGCCCAC
>Ga0136617_10000723_pt1 | contig 28563 bp, 26 predicted proteins | sample AntDrymUQ3222106_2_FD_129672 | JGI IMG/M metagenome (GOLD analysis project Ga0136617, IMG submission 129672) | Polar desert sand microbial communities from Dry Valleys, Antarctica - metaG UQ322 (21.06) | ecosystem: Environmental > Terrestrial > Soil > Desert | place: Antarctica: Dry Valley...
GGCCGCGCGCCTCTCGCCTCGGCGCAACAGGACGACCATCGCCGCGTAGGCGGCGGCGGTGTTGATCACCGGAAGGACGAGACCTCCCCCAAGGAGGAGGCCTAGCGGATAAGAGGTCGCGGTGGCCACGATCACGCCCGTCGCCAACGGCCGCACCCGCACTCGCGAGCGGGCGGGATTCACTTCCGCGAGCGAGCGGAGTTTACGCCTTCCAGTCGTTGATCTTCTTCAGGAGCTGGTCGATGGACATCAACCGCTCCTTGCCGTCGGAATCGCGGCGGAAGACGGCCTGGTCCCAGCCCCGCATGCCCACCGGCGTGTACGTCTCGGGACCGATGCGCAGCCTCCCTCCGGAGACGAGCTTCAGGAAGACCTGCTCATAGGCGGATCGCGTCAGACGGCGGTCGGGGAAAGGCACCGGCACCCGCAGCATGCGGCGCTCGCGGCGCCGGCGCTCGAGCGCGCGCGCCTTGCGCTGCGCCGCCGTCTCCACGCGGTTGGCGGCCAGCGGGTTGTCCTGGCTGCGCCGGGGGCGCGGCGCGGTTTCCGCCACCCGCGTGCGTCCGTTGCCCGCGGCATGGGACCGGGATGCCGTCGGGGGGGCCGCTGACGCCGCCGGCTGCTCGCTCATCGCGGGCTTCTTGACCTCGTCCCCATCGCGGGGCTCCGCCGGGGGCGGCGCCGGCTTGCGCGGAGCGCGCGGGCGCGCGTGGTTGGCGGTCAGGCTGCCCCAGAAGGCGGCGCGTTCCTTGTCGCGGGCGTCGAGAAAGGCTTCGTACGACTCGCCCGGCCATCCCATTTTCATGTTGGGCGTCCGGCCGCGAGCCAGGCTCTGCAGTGGCGGGAGCACCATTCCCCATCCGATCAGCCGCCCCACGTCGTAGTAGGCGGGCGGGCGGTCCGGCAGCTCGAGCATGCTCGGCGCGCGGCCGTTCATCAGCGAGAACAGGTGGCGCATGCTGAACGGATCCGCGTGCCGCCGGATCGATTGACGGAAGTACCAGGTGATCTGGCGGGCGATCGCGCGCACCGACATCAGCGTCCCGTCGCGCATGCGCCACACGCGCGAATCGACGTCCGTGGTGAACGGACTCTGGCCCGGATAGTGGAAATCCTTGGTGAGCCATCCCTTCCGGGTGGTGTGCTTGCCCGGGACGACTCCCGCGATCAGGGGCAGGCCATGCTCCTGGAGGACCGAGAGCTCGTACGACGGCCATTCGACCACCGCGCGCACGATGCCGACGACGAGGGTCGCGGTGGCGATCATGAGGCCGGGATCGGGGGTGAAGTCGGCGGTGATCTCGATGCGGTTGCCGCGCGGGCGCACGCCAAGCCCGGTGGACCTTCGGTTCGTTCCGACGAGCGCGAGGGGAATGGGCAGCAGATGAGCCAGCAGCAGGGCGATCTTCTGGATGTTGCGGTGCTTGTTCTGCTCGCGGCGCTTCAGCTCGAAGGAAACGTTGTAGTGAGCGCTGTAGGCCTTGAGCCGGATGTGCTTGCCGGACTTCGCTTCCCACTTGGTGAGCTCGTCGCGGACGAAATGAATCTGCTCCCAGAGATTCCGGACGACGCGGGCCGTGCAGCCCGGGGCGAGCTCGATGACGGGGGTCACGACCTCGATGACGCCGCGATCGAAATACACCGCGCCGCCGGTCGGGAGCTGGAGCGAGCTCTTCGTACGGCGCAGCAGCGGCTGGTCGATGAAGGCCGTGGGATCGCCCCAGAACTTCCTCGGGTCGATCTCCTTGCCGTCCATCACGACGTTGAATTCCGCCTCCATGCCGCACACCGGCATGGCGAGGCCCTGGGCGGCGGCCTCGAAGATGGACGTCGTCCCGCGGCGCCGTCGCGGGCGCCTCCCCGTCGTTGGCTGATCGTCGTCGTACTTTTCTGGGGATTGCATTCTTTACAAACAGAGGCGGCGGGCCAACGAGGCCGACGCCCGAGCGGACCCTTTCATCTTATCGATTTGGCGCAATCTGGAACGGCGCCCGAGCCACAAACTCGCCTCGGCGAATCTCCTCAAAGCAGGATCCGCGCCAGCGTCTTCTGGGGGCCTACCGGCGATCGGGGGACGTCGAGGGCGTCGCTCGGCGGTCGGAAGAGACGCTGGCCGGAAGCTCGAGGTTGGTGGCGGCGGGCCAGCCCCGGCGATCGCCGCTGCGGCGCTCCTCGAACGCATGCCGCGGGATCACCTGCGGCGCCTCCAGCCGGTCTTCGCTCATCTCCCTCGGCACGACGACGACAAAGCCGAGGTCGAGGTGCAGATGGTCGTCGGCCTTGCCGATCTCGTGGCCGTAGGGCATCACGTACCAGTCGTCGGTCAGCTCCTCGGCCACGCGATTGTAGGTTTCGATGGGAGCCTGCTCGCGCAGGATCACGGAGCCGACGCGATACAGGTCGACGGCCGTCCCCCACATGTGCGGGGTCGCGCCCACGGCCAGCTTGTGGGCGGGCGAGCGGTATCCGCCGTTCACGGCGATGTGCAGCGACGCTCCCACCACCTCGCGCAGCCGCTCGAGGTAGAAGGCGAGGGTGCGGATCGCGCACGGCACATACCGTGGGTATTGCCGAAGGCGCTGCGCTTCCTTGAGGTCGACGAGCAGGAACTCGTTCAGGCCGAAGTGCGCGGTGAGCCGGATGTCCCGCGCCGCCTCGTGGGAAGGGATCTCGTAGAAGTACCGCGGCAGGCGGTGCTGCCGCCCGAGCTTGTCCTGCACCATCTCGTGGGGGCGCAGAACGGCGCGGACGTCGGCTTCGAGGTCGAAGCCGTCGACGACCTTCAGGCCCGACTCTGTTTCCATCACGGTTGTTTCACGCGCAGCGTATTCCAGCCAGGCACTCGTAGATGCCGCGGGAGACGTCCGCGACCGCGGTGCTCCGCGGCGAGGCCTGGTCGAAACGGGTCAGGATCACGAGGACGTAAGGCTTCCGATCCTCAAGATACACGATGCCCGCGTCGTGGTGGACGGTGGCGATGTTTCCCGTCTTGTGCGCGACCCGGGCGGCTTCGGGAAGACCCGCGGGGATCCCGCCTTTCAGCTGCTGGTCGTGCATGATGTCGAGCATCTCCTGCGACGCCGCGGTGGAGAACGCCTTGCCGTCGGCGATGATCCGCAGCATGCGCAGGAGCCCGTTGGCGGTGACGAGGTTGTTGAGCCCGGCATCGAAGGCCGCCTGGTCCTCGACCCCCCGCAGCACCGTCACCCCTTCGATGCCCAGCTCGGCGAGCGCGGCCTGGATCGTCGCGACGCCCACGACGTCCACGAGCAGGTTGGTGGCGAAGTTGCTCGACCGCGTGATCATCTGGTACGCCAGGCGCTTCACCGGCATGGTGCGCCCGAGATGGCGGTAAAGCTCGGGATCGGAGTCGCGGTTGATGTCGACCATGTACAGCTTCTGCCCCGCGATGCTCGTGAACTTGTTCCGTACGTGCACGGGGGCGTCCAGCGTCAGCTCTCCGCGGTCGACCATGCGGTAGACGCCGAGCAGTACGGCCATCTTCATGGTCGAGGCGGCGTGGAACAACGCATCGGCATTGAACGACCACTGCAGGGTGGTCTCGTAGTCGTAGAACGCGATCCCCAGCTCGACCAGGCCGTGGCTCTCCTTGATCTCCTGCACGCTCTGGTAGAGCGAGATCTCGGCCCGCGCCAGCGACTGCGACCGGCTGCTCATTGGAAAAGTCTAACCCTCAGAGCGCCTCGAAGTCGGTGAGTTTCTTGAAGAGGCGGTAGCGGGCGTCGATCTCGGGACGCGTCAGCTTCAACAGCCGGTCGAGGCTGAAGGCCTCGACGCAGAACGAGGCCAGTGTGCTGCCCATGATCACGGCGCGGCGCAGGACCTTCTCGTCCAGGCCGCGAGCCGCGGCCAGGTAGCCGACGAACCCGCCGGCAAAGGTGTCGCCGGCGCCGGTCGGATCGAAGACCTCTTCCAGCGGGTAAGCGGGGGCGGCAAACGAGCCCTCGTCCGTGAACATGACGACGCCGTGCTCGCCCTTCTTGACCACGAGGATCGACGGGCCCATGGCGCGGATCGCCCGAGCGGCCTTGACGAGGTTCCATTCTCCCGAGAGCTGTCGCGCTTCCGCGTCGTTGATCAGGAGGACGTGGACCCGGGAGAGAGTCTTTTTCAGCTCGTCCGGCTTGCCCGTGATCCAGAAGTTCATCGTGTCGCAGGCGACGATCTCGGGGGCATGGACCTGGTCGAGGACGTCGCGCTGCAGGACGGGATCGATGTTGCCGAGGAAGACGTGGCTGCTGCGACGGTACTTCTCGGGGATGCGCGGCTTGAAGGACTCGAAGACGTTCAGGTCCGTGCAGATGGTGTCGCGCGAGTTGAGGTCGTACGAGTACTTGCCTTGCCAGTGGAAGGTCAGGCCGTCGCTTTTCTCGAGCCCGTCGAGATCGATGGGGCGATCGCGGAACGCCGCGAGCTCCTTCTCGCCGAAGTCACGGCCGACGATGCCGACGAGATTGACGGGCACGAAGAAGGAGGCCGCTACGGCGAAGAAGGACGCGCTGCCGCCGAGCACCTTCTCCGCGCGGCCGAACGGCGTCTCCACGGTATCGAAGGCGACACTTCCGACGACGAGGATCGAAGCCGGCATCAGCGCTTCGCCTTCGCCGCCGCGCCTTCGCGAGCCACGCCCGCTGGCGCGCCTCGTTTCGTCGTGTTCATCTGGCCTCTGCGGGCATGTAGCGCCCGATGATGGGCGCGAGATCGCGCTTGACCTGGTCGGGGACGAGCTCGGGCACGGTGACCAGCGAAGAGCGCAGCGCCGTCGCGCACTCGCAGCGGCGCGCTTCGCGCGGAATCCGCTGCAGGGCCGCGCGGAGGACCGCCTTGGCCGTCACCGCGTTCCTCACCAGGTTCTGGATGATCTGGTCGGCGGTCACCGACTCATGGTCGGGATGCCAGCAGTCGTAGTCGGTGATCATGGCCAGCGTCACGTAGCAGATCTCCGCTTCCCGGGCGAGGCGCGCTTCGTGAACGTTGGTCATCCCGATGATGTCCATCCCCCACGTCCGGTAGAGCTCGGACTCCGCGCGCGTCGAGAACAGCGGCCCTTCGATGCAGACGTACGTGCCTCCGCGATGGCCCGTGGCCCCCGCGGCCGCGCACGCGTCCCCCATCAGCGTCCGAAGCCCCGCGCAGAAGGGATGGGCGAACGCGACATGCGCGACGAGTCCGCGCCCGAAGAACGTCGTCGATCGCTTGGTGCGGTCGACGAACTGGTCGGGGACAACCATGTGCAGCGGGGCGTACTTCTCCTTGAGCGATCCGACCGCGGACACGGAGAGAATCTGCTCGACGCCGAGCGCCTTCATCGCGAAGAGGTTCGCCTGGTGATTCAGCTCGCCAGGCAGGATGCGATGTCCGCGTCCGTGACGGGGCAGGAACGCGACCCGTCGGCCTTCGAGCGTCCCGACCATGAGCGCGTCCGACGGCGCTCCGAAAGGCGTGGCGACCGACACCTCCTCGACGCCCTTGAATCCTTCCATCTCGTACAGGCCACTGCCCCCGATGATCCCGATCTCCGCCGTCCCCGTCGTCACGCGATGCCCTTCCTTTCCACGAGCTCCAGCAGGACCCCGGCCGCCGACCGGGGATGGATGAACGCGACCTTGCGGCCGCCGGCGCCCAGGCGGGGCTTTTCGTCCAGGAGGGCGATGCCGCGGCCCCGGAGCTCGTCGAGCGCGGCCTGGATGTCGGGCACCGCGATGCAGACGTGATGCAGCCCGCTGCGCTTCTCGAGGAAACGCGCGATCACCGACCCCGGCTCCGTCGGCTCCAGCAGCTCGAGGTGCGATTCCCCGACGGGCAGGAAAGCCGTCTTCACCTTCTCCGTCGGGACGTCGTGGGTGGCTTCGACGGCGAACCCGAGCGCCTCGTAGGCGCGCACGCCCTCCTCGAGGCTCGCGACGGCGATCCCTAGATGATCGATGTTTATCAGGGGGGACACGCTGCGCCGCGTTTCCCCCCTGTCGCGGAGCAGCCCCACGCGCTGCAGGACTTCCTCCGCGGCGGTGAAGGGATCGACATCGTGCGCGGCCAGGCGGTCCACCACCCGCTCGGTCTGGTCCTCGGACAGCGCACGCTCGCGCACCTGGGCCAGCAACCGCGCACGCAGCGTCTCCTCGAACTGCTGCCGCAGGTGCGAGCGTTGCTTGCGCTCCAGCAACCCGCTCGCTCCCGCCCGGGCGCGGAACTGCTCGACCGCCGCCAGCAGCTCGTCCACTCCCTTGTCGGCGGTGGCGACAGTTCGCACGATCTGCGGCAGCTCGCCCTCGTGCACGCCCAGCGAGAGCATCGACTCGATCTCGGCCACTACGCGCTCGACGCCTTCGCGATCCGCCTTGTTCACCACGAAGACGTCCGCGATCTCCATGATCCCGGCCTTCAGGGCCTGCACCTCGTCCCCCAGCCCGGGCACCAGCACGACGATGCTGACGTCCGCGGCGCCCACGATGTCCACCTCGTCCTGCCCCACGCCGACGGTCTCCACGATGATCACGTCCTTGCCCGCCGCGGACAGGATCGTGAGCACGTGCGACGTCGCGGCGGCCAGCCCGCCGAGATGCCCCCGGGTGGCCATCGACCGGATGAACACGCCGTCGTCGAGGGCATGGGCCTGCATGCGGATGCGGTCGCCGAGGATCGCCCCGCCCGTATAGGGCGACGTGGGATCGACGGCGACGATGCCGACCGTCCGCCCCTGGCCGCGGAAGTGCGCGGTCATGCGGTCGACCAGCGTCGACTTGCCGGAGCCCGGGGGACCCGTCACCCCGAGCACGATCGCCTTGCCCGCGTGGGGAAAAAGCAGGGACAGCAGCGCCGCGGCATCCGGTCGGCCGTCCTCGACCACGCTGATGGCGCGGGCGATGGCGCGTATCTCTCCGGCGCGCACACCGGCCGCCAATGCGGTTGTTTCGTCCGAAGGCGCTCGCAGGTCGGCTACCGCACGACCCCGCGCAGGGACAGCAGCTCGCGGGCGATGACCAGACGCTGGACCTCGCTCGTGCCCTCGCCGATCGTCCCCAGCTTGGAATCGCGGAGGAAGCGCTCGACCGGGTACTCCTTGATGAAGCCGTAACCGCCGTGGATCTGGACCGCCTCGAGCGCGACCTGCACGGCCATCTCGGTGGCGAACAGCTTGGCCATCGACGACTGCACGGTGTGCTCCTGCCCCGAGTCGCGCCGCGAGGCCGCGCCCCAGGTCAGCAGGCGCGCCGCTTCCACCTGCGTCGCCATGTCCGCGATCTTGAACTGGATGCCCTGGAACTCCGCGATCGCGTGGCCGAACTGCTTGCGCCCGAGCGCGTACTTCATCGCCGCCTCGAGGCTGCCCTGGGCGATTCCCACCGACCACGCCGCGATCCCGATTCGTCCCCGGTCGAGGATGCGCAGCGTGTCGACGAAGCCGTTGCCTTCCTTGCCGAGAAGATTGGCGGCGGGAATCCGGCAGTCTTCGAGCACGAGCTCGGACGTGTCGGACGAGCGCACGCCGAGCTTGTCTTCCTTCTTCCCGGGACGGAACCCCTTCGTGCCGCGCTCGACGATGAAGGCGGAAATCCCCTTCTTGCCCTTGCTGCGGTCCGTGACCGCCATGATCACTGCGGTATCGGCGATGCGACCGTTGGTGATGAAGGTCTTGGAGCCGTTCAGGACCCAGGAATCGCCGTCCTTGACCGCGACCGTCCTGGTGCCTCCCGCGTCCGACCCCGCGGAGTTCTCGGTCAGGCCCCAGCAGCCGATCTTCTCCCCCTTCGCCAGCGGGGTCAGGTACTTCTTCTTCTGCTCGTCCGTCCCGGCGAGGAAGATGTGGCCCGAGCAGAGGCTGTTGTGGGCGGCGATGGAAAGGGCGACGCCCGCGTCGACGCGCGCCAGCTCTTCCATCGCGATGGCGTAGTCGAGGGTGCTGAGATCCGCTCCGCCGTACTCCGCCGGCCAGACCGCGCCCATGAGGCCGAGCTCGCCGAGCTTCGTGAACACTTCGCGCGGGAACTCCTGGGCCTCGTCCCATTCACGCGAATGAGGAGCGAGCTCGGACTCGGCAAAGTCGCGCACGGTCTTCTTGAGGAGCTGCTGCTCCTCGCTCAGGCTGAAGTCCAACGGGCCTCCTCGTAGCGGACATTGTACGATTAGTCCCCGTCGCGGGTTGGAGGTCGAGACATGGAGAACCGCTGCCCCGAGTGCGGCACCACGCTGCCCCGGGGCGTTCCGGCGTGGACGCGCCACCTCACCGTCGCCGACGTGATGACGAAGGATCCGGTCACGCTCGGGCCGGAGGACAGCCTGATGAAGGCGGTCGTGGTGATGCGCACGCGCGGCATCCGGCGGCTGCCCGTGGTCGTCGGCGACGTGATCGTGGGCCTTCTCGCCGAAGGCGACCTGAAGCGCGCTCAACCCTCCGCTTTGTCTGATTCCGAGGAGGAGTTCGTGCAGGTCATGGACGAGACGCCCATCTCGCGGATCATGATCCAGAACCCGATCACGACGACCGAGGGCGCTTCGCTGCTCGACGCCGCCCAGACGCTGCACACCACCAAGTACGGCGCGCTGCCCGTCCTGCGCGACGGCAAGCTGATCGGGATCATCACCGACAGCGATCTCGTCCAGAGCCTCGTGCGCCTGCTCTCCCAGGGCGGCTGATCGCGGCATGGAGCAGGCCGACGTAGAGACGTCGTCGGATGCGTACGCGCGGCGCTTCTCCGGCGGCGTCGGGAGCTGGTTCCTCGCCGTGCAGGCCCAGGCGACCCTCGATCTGCTCCGCCCGTTCTCGCCCGCGCGGGTGGTAGACGTCGGCGGTGGCCATGGGCAGCTCGCCGAGCCGCTGGCGGTCGCCGGGCATTACGTCATGGTGGTCGGGAGCAGCGATGCCTGCCGCAGCCGCGTCCAGCCGCTTGTGGACGGCGGGCAGGTGCGCTTCCAGGCCGCGGACCTGCTGCAGCTGCCGTTCGGGGCCCGCGCGTTCGACGTCGCGCTGGCGTTCCGGCTGCTGCCCCACGTCGCGCGGTGGCGCGAGCTCGTGGCCGAGCTCTGCCGCGTGGCCGCCCGCGCCGTGATCATCGACTACCCGACGCAACGCAGCGTGAACGCGCTCGCGGGCCCCCTTTTCGGGATGAAGAAGCGCGTCGAGGGGGATACGCGGCCATTCGCCGTATTCGCCGACGAGGAGGTCGAGGCGGCCTTTGCCGGACAGGGATTCCAGGTCGTCGCCCGCCGACCCGAGTTCGCCATACCCATGGCGCTCCATCGCGCGATGGGGATCGCGGCGGTGTCACGCGGACTGGAGAGGGTGGCGCGGGCGGCCGGCGTCACGTCTCGCGTCGGGTCCCCCGTCATCGTCCGGGCGGACCGAGTTGGCTGAACCAGAGCCCTGGGCGCTCGCGCTGTTCCGCCGCTCCGTGCTGAAGCAGCGCAAGCTCGCGGAGATCACGGCGCTGCTCGGCCCGACGGAGGGACTGCGTTGCCTCGACCTCGGCTCCGATAACGGCGTCGTGAGCCTCCTCCTGCGCCGCGCCGGCGGGCGCTGGGCTTCGGCGGATCTGGTCCCGGAGGCGGTTGCCTCCATCCGCGAGCTCGTGGAAACGGACGTGCACCTCGTGACAGGAGATCGACTCCCCTTCGCCGATGGCGAGTTCGATCGGGTCGCCGTGGTGGACATGCTCGAGCATGTCCCCGACGATCGCGCCTTTGCCGCGGAGCTCGCCCGCGTGACGCGTCCAGGCGGCAAGCTCGTCGTGAACACCCCTTTTCGAAGGGACACGCCGCTGCGCCGGCTGCGCCACGCCATCGGGCAGACGGACGAGAAGCATGGCCACCTCCGCCCCGGTTACGCGCCCGAGGAGCTCCGCGCCCTGCTGGCCCCCGGTTTCCGCCTCCAGGATTGGCATGCGTATTCGCGCTTCTTCTCCGAGCTCGTCGACACCGGGATCCAGTGGGGCGTCGAGCGGCTCGGCAAGAAGTCGGCGTCCAAGGGCCTGGTGGTGACGGGCCGCGACATCAAGAAGCATCGCCGCCTCTTTGCCGCCTATTCGATCGTCTATCCTCTCGTGTGGACCGTTTCACGCTTCGATGCGCTTCTTCCCGCCTCGTCCGGCTACATGCTGATCGCGTCCGCGGTGCGGAATGAGTAAGAGCCCGCGCAAGTTCGGCCGCTACGTGGTCGAGCAGGAGATCGGCGACGGCGCGATGGGACGCGTCTACCGCGCCTCCGATCCGCTCATGAAGCGGCTCGTCGCGGTCAAGACCGTGAAGCAGGAATACCTCACCCGCGAGACCGCCGAGGACTACCTGCGGCGGTTCCGACGCGAAGCGCAGGCGGCAGGGCGTCTCTCCCATCCTCACATCGTCAGCATCTACGACGTTGGCGAGACGTACTTCGTCATGGAGTACCTCGAGGGCACGACGCTGCAGGCGGTGCTCGCGGCGCGCGGGAAGCTTCCCCTCGACGAGGCCCTCGCGTTGCTGCATCCGCTGGCCGACGCGCTCGACTACGCGCACCGATCGTCGATCGTGCACCGCGACATCAAGCCCGCCAACATCATGGTCCTCGACGACGGCCGGCCGAAGCTGATGGACTTCGGCGTGGCGCGCCTCGAGTCCTCGGTGGCGACCGCATCCGGCCATTTCTTCGGGTCGCCGTCGTACATGGCACCGGAGCAGATCTCGGGAGCCGAGATCACGCACCGCGCCGACCTGTTCTCGTTCGCCGTGCTCGCGTACGAAGTGGTCACCGGCCGGCGCCCGTTCGAAGGGGACAGCATCACCGCCGTGATGTATCGCGTGGTCAACGCCGATCCCCCGCCGCCGCGCCAGTGGGACTTCGAGCTGCCGGCGAGCTACGACTCGATCTTCCGCCGTGCGCTCAGCAAGGCGCCGGCCGAGCGGTTCCCGGACGCCGCGTCGCTGGTGGGGGCGTTGCAGCTGAAGGACATCGATTCCGAGCTCGAGGCGCTCACGGAGTACGTTCCGCCGGCACCCACGACGACGGCGCCGGTGGCGGCGGGTGTGCCGGCATCCCTGGAAGGCCTGGAGACGGCCGACCTCCGCGACGAGCGCGGCACCGTCATCCGCGGCGCGCGCGCGCAAAGGCGGACGTGGGCATGGCTGGCCCTCGCCACCGCGCTCGGCATCGCCGCCGCCGCGTCGACGTTTCTCGGCGACGAGCCGCCGGCGCAGTCGCGTCCCTCGTACAGCCCGGGGTTCGCGACCTTCCGCGTGGAAGCAGAGCCCGCGGGCGCGCGTGTATGGGTGGATGAGATCGAGGTCGGCGTGGCCCCCGTCGCGCTACCCGTGGCCGGCGGGCGGCACAAGGTGCGAGTAGCGGTCGCGGGGTACGCGCCCGCGGAGCTGAGCCTCGACATCGCGGCCGGAACCGCTCCGCCCCCGTTGCGATTCTCGCTCGAGCCGGTGACGGCGCGCCTGTCCGTGACTTCCCAGCCTGAAGGCGCCACTATCCGCCTGGACGGGAAGAGCCTGGGGACGGCGCCCATCGCCGCGGTCGTAATTCCTCCCGGCCGGCATGAGTTGCGCGTCGAGAAGAAAGGCTATGCGCCCTCTATCCGGCGCATCGACGCAGTGGCGGGGGAACCGATCGACGTGCGCGCCCGACTCACGCGGATGGCGACACCAGGCGAGATCATGCCGATCGCCGCGCCCGATCCGGAGCCGCCGCCAGTCCCCGGGGCGCTGGTCGCGATGGACGGATCCGTCTTCCCTCCGCGCAAGGTCTCCGGGAACCCGCCTCCTTATCCGGACGAAGCCCGGCGCGTGAACCTGGTGGGGTCGGTGAAGGTCGAAATGATCATCGACGAGAACGGTGAGGCCAAGGATGTCCGCGTCGTCGGGTCAGCGGGCGAGATCCTCGACCGCGCGGTCGTGAATGCCGTCCGTAGCTGGCGCTATGAGCCGGCGAGGAAGGGGGGCGTCAAGGTGAAGGTGCGCTGGGCGTACCAGCACAACTACGTCAAGGAGTAGCGTCGGAGAGCAGGTGATCGAGCGCCGTGCCGGGCAGAACGTTCTCCGCATTCCCGCCGCGGCGGAACAGCCGCGCGCCGTTGCGCCCCTCGAGCCGTAACGAAGAGCCCTCCCGACGGAGCCAGGCGCCTTCACGCAGCCCGACCACCGGCCTTTCGTTCTCCTCCAGGTACTCCCGCAGCCGGTCCTCGCGCGTCTCGCCCATGTGGCGCGAGGACGCGTCGGCATCGACGAAGTGCGGATTGATCTGGAAGGGCACGAAGCCGAGCGCGTCGAAGCTCGCGGGCTGCACGATCGGCATGTCGTTGGTCGTTCGGATGGTCGGGGCGGCGATGTTCGTGCCCGCGCTCGCGCCAAGGTAGGGCATCCCGGCCGCGACGCGCGCGCGTATCGCCTCGACGTGCCCCGTGGCCTGCAGCGCCCGCAAGAGCCGGAAGGTGTTCCCGCCGCCCACGAAGATCGCCTCCGCCTCTTCGAGGGTGTCGGCGCGGCCGCGGTCGGCCATGAGCCCCGTGACCTCGATCCCCTCCCCCGCGAACCGCTCCCGTGCCTTGGCCGTGTAGCCGTCGTGGTCGGCGAGGGCGAACGGCACGAAGGTCAGGCGCTTGACGGGACCGAGGAACTCGAGGACCGCGGACATGGCGTGGTCGAGGTACTTCTCGCCGAAGTTCGTCGAGTTGCTGAGGAGCAGGAGCCGCATGGGACGAGTCTAGCCGCTCACAAGCGGCGCTCGCCGTAGAAGGAGTCGAGGTTGGCGCGCTCGCGCGCGCGAGCGGCCTCGTCCCAGCCCAGCGCACCCGCCATGATCTCGAGCACCGTCCGCACCTCCGTCGGCGAGGGGGGTCCTGCCGTCCCGAGATCGAGCCGCCGCAGGACCGCATCTTCGAGATGGACGGCCATCTCCTCGCGCACGGCGGCGCGGGCCGAATCCTCCAGGCTTCCAGTGCACGGCGCGGCGCGATGGAGGACGACGGTATCGGTCCGCGACCCCACGCGCGACCGGCCGAGGGAACGCAGCGCGGCGTCCACCGCTTCCACGGCCAGTGCGCGTGCGCCGGTGAACTTGACACCAAGCGCGGAAAGCAATCCGGGTGCCCCGTCCCGCCCATGATCCCGGACCCGGTGCCCGGTCCACAACACCCCGCCGCCCTTTTCCCCCGGCACGAGCCCTTCATGGACCAGCGCCACGTCTTCCGCCGTGACGTTCGCCCACGGAAACGCGCTTGCGACATCGGACAGGAAGCCACGCGCGCCCTTCCCGGGCGCGGCGGCGTCCTCGTATCCGGTGCCGGCGATGGTGCGGCCCTGCCAGGGGACGAGGAACAGGAACCGCCCCCCGGCTCTCCCGCCCACCGCCAGGTCGGGGACGACCAGCCTCCGCAGCACGAGGTTCCACGCCCGCAGCAGCGGAACGCGGGGCAGGGTCACCCCCGCCGCGGCGAGAAGGCCGTCGATTCCCGGGCCGGCCGCGTTGATGGTGACCCGCGCGCGCACGTCGATCTCCTGCCCGCCGAGCTCGTCCCGGCACGACGCCCCGGTGACGCGCCCACTACCGTCGCGGCGCAGGGCGGTGGCGGTGACGTAGTTCGCGGCCGCGGCACCTTCCGCGGACGCGGAGTGCAGGAAGGCAAGGACGAGCCGCTCGCTGCTGATGACCTGCGCATCCGTCCATGACGCGCCCCCGGTCAGGCCGGGCGCGGAGAGCCCCGGCACACGCGCGATCGTCTCCGCGGGGGAAAGCATCCGGCCGCGGGGAATCGAATGTGCGGCGTCGAGCCGGCGGTTGCGGCCGACGGTGAGCGCGTCGGTCGCAACCAGCGCCACGCGCAGCGCCTCGGCCCCGCGCGCACCATGGCCGACGGTGGGGACGAGAAACGGCAACGGCTTCACGAGGTTGGGCGCGATGCGCAGGAAGGCCGAGCGCTCGCGGGCGGAAGCGCGGACGGCGACGAAGTTGCCCCGCTGGAGGTGGCGCAGCCCTCCATGGATCGTTTTCAGGCTGTTCCAGCTCGTGCCCGACGCGAAGTCCGCCGCTTCCACGAGGGCGACCTGCAGCCCGCGGAGGGCAGCGTCCCAGGCGATGGCGGCGCCGCTCACTCCCCCGCCGACGACGAGCACGTCGTGCTCGCGGGCCGTCAGGGCGGCGATGTCCCGCCGCATCTACGAAAGGATCTCGGCGAGGATCGCGCCCGCCTTTTCGCAGTCGGCACGCGACACGTCGTGATGCGTGACGAGGCGGATCGTGCGCGCGTCCATCGCCGAGGCGAGAACATGGCGCCGCGCCAGCTCCTGGACGACGTTCGCCGCCGCGCCCGGAGGATCGACCATTCCCGCGACGACGATGTTGGTGCGCACGGGGGCCAGCACGACCGATCGGCAGGGCGCCATCGCATCGGAGAGGATCCGCGCGTTGTCGTGATCCTGCGCGAGCCGGCGGGTCATGGTGTCGAGCGCGACCCGCCCCGCCGCGGCGAGGATGCCGACCTGGCGCATGCCCCCTCCGAGCTGCTTGCGCACGCGGCGCGCTTCCTCCATCAGCACGCGGCGCCCGAGGAGAATGGATCCCGCCGGCGCGCACAGCCCCTTGGACAAGGCGACCATGACCGTGTCCGCCCCCGCGACGAGCTGCCGCGGATCGACGCCGAGCGCGACCGCCGCGTTCCAGATCCGCGCGCCGTCCACGTGCACCGGCAGTCCGGCCTCGTGGGCGGCGTCGATCGCTTCGCGCATCTGCCCCTCGTCGGCGACGGTGCCGCCGGCGAGGTTGTGTGTGTTCTCGAGAACGACGAGGCCGAGGTCCGACCGGTGGTACGCGGCCGGACGCGCGGCGGCGCGGATATCGGCCGCGGTGACCAGTCCATCAATTGCGTCCACGATGCGGGGCATGACGCCGGACAGGACGGCCATCCCCGCCAGCTCGTACTGCACGACGTGGCTGCGCGCGTCGCACAGGACCTCCTGTCCCGGGCGGGTCAGGATGCGGATGGCGATGGCGTTGCCCATCACGCCCGTCGGGACCCAGAGCGCCGCTTCGAACCCGAGGCGGCGCGCCGCTTCCTCCTGCAGGCGAAGGACGGTCGGGTCCTCGCCATAGACGTCGTCCCCGACCTCGGCCTCGGCCATCGCCCGGCGCATCTCCGGAGTGGGGCGCGTCACGGTGTCGGAACGCAGGTCGATCATCGAGGAGACCAAACCACATCTGCGCCCGGAAGCAAAACCGGCGAGCACGATCTCGGTGGAGAAGGCGCTCTGACGGTCGGGTTCTCGTACCGCCACGTTGGGACCGGTGGGTCGCGCTCCCCCGAGCGCCCCTCCGCGCCCGTCGTGCTCTCGGCTTCAGCCTCCGGACTTTGCCGATTGCTCCCGGTCGTAGGTGACCATGTCCGTCGAGACGGTTCGCCCTCCGACCTGACGGAGAAGACTCGTCACCTGGCCGCGGTGATAGGTCGAGTGGTTGGCCACGTGCTGCACCAGCTGCCAGAGCGGCGCCTGGTTCGCGACGCCCGCCGTGTTCCGATACGAGATCACCCCCGCGGCGCCGGATGGCGGCAGCGCCTCGAGCCACGCGCGTCGATGGTCCTCGATCACCTTCCAGCGGTCGCGGAGCGCGACGACGTCGGCGTGCTCGGACTCATCGGGCATGCGCGCCGGCGAGTTGCCCTTCCACCGCTCGAGCCAGATCCACTCCGCCCACATGATGTGCGCGAGTGTCCCGCGGATGCCGCCGAAGCTCGCCCCGAGCTCGCGCTTGAAGTCGTCGACGGAGATCGTGGCGCAGGCGCGCATCGCGCGGTGATTCGCCCAGATCGTGTAGTCGATCAAGCGCTGCAACGCGTCCTTGTCGAGCATCGCACCCCCGCAGGCGGCGTATTCTACCAAGGCACCGAAGGAGCACACGATGCCACTTGTCCGGATCACCCTCGCCGCCGGCCGCAACGAGGCGGAGCGCCGCCGGATCGCCGACGCCGTGCACCAGGCCCTCGTCGACACGGCGAACGTCCCTGCCGACGATCGCTTCCAGGTCGTGCAGGAGGTACCGGCGGAAAGCCTGATCTGGGACGCGAGTTACCTCGGCCAATCGCGAAGCCCGCAGGTGATGTTCGTCGAGATCACACTCAACACCGGGCGGACGGTGGAGGTGAAGAAGGCGCTTTACGCGGCGATCGCGGCGGGCCTCGGCAAGTCCGCCGGCGTGCGGCCGGACGACGTGCTGATCAATCTCGTCGAGGTTCCGCGTGAGAACTGGTCGTTCGGCGGAGGAGTCATGAGTTATCCGCCCGCGCCCTGAGACGCGTTCAGGGCCTGGGCGCGCTGCGCATCTCGACTCCGTAGGCCTCGACGGAGACGCGCGACGCGACCGACGCGCCGGCGCCTTCACTCTTCAGATGCGCGACGTCGGAAGCGTCGGGCGCCTTGACCTTGACCTTGCCCTCGAGCGCCACCCTCTTTCCGGCGGAGTCCTTCGGCACGAAGAACGAATACCCCTCGAAGGTGACGTGGACGCTCGCGTCGCCGTCGCGCAGGGTGACCCAGCACCCCTTGTTCTTGCACACCGCCTCCGCCTTGCCCTCGAGGCGGACGGTATCGCCGTCCTTCGCGGACGCGAGCATCTCCGAAAGCGGTGTCGCCTTCAGTCCCTTGAGGGGCTTGCCGAAGCGCGCCACCGCGGCGTCCGAGGCGGCCGCGTCGGGCGCGGCGAAACACATCAGGGCGAGCGTCAAAGCAAGCATGCGATCTCCTGGAGCCTCTCTAACGGGCGACGACGATAGGCGGCGCCGTCACCTTCCGCGTGCCGACGGATGCGCCGCACGCCCCACAAAGATACTCGTTGAGCTCGCCCTCGGGAAGAACGAGCAGCAACCGCTCACGTACGGGACGCGGGCCCTTGCAACGGTTGCAGAAAAGCACCGAGGCCTGGAGGTCCTGGAACGAGCCCGCGCCGGGGCCACGCTGCGGTTGCATCCCACCATTCTCCATTCAGCGCCGGTAGTTTCAAGCGGTACAATCGCCGGTCCATGGCAACGACGACCACGGTGCGGGAGGGCGTGCTGGCGCGTTACGAGCCGGTGATCGGCCTCGAGGTCCACGCCCAGCTCCTCACCGCGACCAAGATCTTCTGCGGATGCCGCAATCGGTTCGGCGACGCGCCCAACACCAACGTGTGCCCCGTGTGCCTCGGGCTTCCCGGCGCGCTTCCGGTGCTGAGCCGCCAGGCGGTCACGCTGGCCATCCGCGCCGCGCTCGCGACCGGGTGCACGGTGCAGCCGAAATCCGTCTTCTCCCGGAAGAACTACTTCTACCCCGACCTCCCCAAGGGGTACCAGATCTCGCAGTACGACCAGCCGATCGCCAAGGACGGCGGCATCGAGATCCCCGACGGTGATGGCTTCCGCATCGTCCGACTGCAGCGCATCCACATGGAGGAGGACGCGGGCAAGCTCCTTCACGAGGGCTTCGCGTGGTCCGCGGAGAAAAGCGGGGTCGACTTCAACCGCAGCGGCGTGCCGCTCATCGAGATCGTCACCCATCCCGACATGCGCACGCCGGAGGAGGCGTACGACTACCTGTCCGCGCTGAAAGCCGTCCTCCTCTATGCCCAGGTGTCGGACTGCAACATGGAGGCGGGATCGCTCCGTTGCGACGCCAACGTCTCGATCCGCCCCCGCGGGACCGAGGCTTTCGGAACCCGCGCCGAGATCAAGAACCTGAACTCCTTCCGCAACGTCGCGCGCGCCATCGAGCACGAAGTCATCCGCCAGTCCGCGCTGCTCGACGCCGGCGTCCGCGTGGTCCAGGAGACGCGCCTCTGGAATGCCGACCGCGGCGAGACGGTCTCGATGCGCTCGAAGGAAGAAGCCCACGACTATCGCTACTTTCCCGAGCCCGACCTGCCTCCGCTCGTCGTCGACGCGGACTGGCTCGACGAAGTCCGTCGGGCGATGCCCGAGCTCCCGGCCCAGAAGCGGCGGCGTTTCGCGTCGGAGTACAGGATTCCCGTCTACGATGCCGGCGTCCTGACGCTGGCCCCTGAGGTGGCGGATTACTACGAGGCCGTCGCACGGGACAGCGGCAATCCCAAGGCGGCATCGAACTGGGTGATGACCGCCGTCCTGCGGAAGCTGAAGGACGACGAGCGCCCGCTCGCACGATCGCCCGTGGCCCCCGCTGCCCTCGCGGGCCTGCTTCGCATGATCGACTCCGGCGCCATCAGCGGCAACACCGCCAAGGACGTCTTCGAGAAGATGTGGGCGTCCGGCGACGCGGCGGCCACCATCGTCGACCGCGAGGGGCTCGGCCAGGTGTCGGACGAATCCGAGATCCAGCGCGCCGTCGCGGCCGTCGTGGCGGAGAATCCGAAGCAGGTCACAACGTATCGCAGCGGAAAGACCGGAACCCACGGCTGGTTCGTGGGACAGGTCATGAAGAAGATGGGCGGCAAGGCGAACCCGCAGCTCGTGAACGCACTATTGAAGAAGGCCCTCGAAGAGGGCCAATGATGCTCATCCTGAGGAGGACTTGATGAAGACCCACCTGGCCCTGACCGCGGCGCTTCTCGCCGCTGCTCCACTCGCCGCGCAGACGGCATCGCCGTCTCCCGCCGGCCACGATCACCACGCCGCGCCGGCGACTCCGGCCCCCGCCGCCCAGCGTCCCCCGGAGCGCGCGGGACGCGAGACGGCCAAGGCGATGATCAATGGCAAGGGCGTGGCCATCGAATACGGCCGTCCTGCCCTCGGCGGCCGCAAGATGGCCGACCTGCTCGGCCAGCTGCCGGCGGATCGCATGTGGCGCGCCGGTGTCGACCAGGCCACGACGCTCACGACCGAGACCGACCTCACCATCGGCGGCAAGCGCGTCCCCGCCGGAAAGTACACCGTGTACGTCCACGCTCCGGCTACCGGCGACTACTCGCTCGTCCTCAACACCGACCCGGGGATCGCGCTCAAGAAGATCTTCCCCGCCGCGCCGCCCGCGGTCGCGGATGCGCTGTGGCCGCGGCTCGACGGCTACGACAACGTCAAGGCCACCGAGGTCCTCCGCGTCCCGCTTCGGAAGGGCACGGCCTCGCAGGCCATGGATCGGTTCCTGATCGCCCTCGCCCCCGCAAGGGACGGCGCGTCGTCCATCACGCTGACGTGGGCCGGCGAGACCTGGACCACCGACGTCCGCGCGGCCTCCGCGTCGCGCTAGTTCCGTCGCGTTGCGTGCGGGTCGCGCCGTTTTCGCGTTGACCCGCACGCGCGCGGCTTCCGTCATCACACTCCTCGCCGCCGCGTTCGGCGTCCAGTACTGGTTCCTCACCGCCTACCCGCAGCCGATTCTTTTCGGGGATCCCGCCGGCTATCTCACCGTGGGCCAGCGGCTGCTCGCTGCGCTGCGCGCGTGGTCCGACGGCCAGCCTTTTTCGGCCGCGATCGAGCCCGTCCGCCTGCTGCTGCCGCTGCTCGGAGCCGGATCGCTTTTCGCTGCGCTCGAGGCGCTGCGGCCCGGCGACCTGCAGTTTTTCCGGATCGCGATGGCGATGGCGAACACCGTCGGCATGCTCGGCGCATTCCTCCTCGCCCGCCGCCTGGGCGGGACGTTCGCGGGCGGCGTCATCACGCTCGTCCTCGCCGCGCTCCACCCGAGCTACTCGGTGCAGACGGGGCGCCTCTACCCGGACCCGGTGACGGGCTGCCTGTTCGTCTGGGCGGCATGGCTCTACGTGGAAGGGCTGGAGCGTTGGCGCGCGCGATGGTTTCTCGCCGCCGGCTTCACCTTCGCCGCCGGCCTCTTCATCCGGTCACAGCTGCTCGAGTTCGTCCCCGGCCTCGCCGCCATCGCGCTTCTCGCGTCCTCGCCGAGGTGGTGGCGCGTTCCCGGCGCGCGCCGGATGGTCCTCGCTCTCGTCCTCGGCGCGTTGCCCTTCGTGACGGGCTGGATGGCGGTCCAGCGCGTGGTCGGAGGCAACCTCGACGCGGTCGACCAGCTGGGCAACTTCACGTTTCGACAAAGGTATCCGTACGGCTTCTGGCAGTTCCTCGAGACCGACGGTTGGATCGGCCCCTACCGCCTGAAGGCGGAGCCGTACTACCAGGCACTGGAAAAGGCAGCGGAGGGAGATCCCGATCTTCTCCGCAATCGTGGCCGCCAGCTCGCGTTCACGGCACGGTATGTCGCCGCGCGGCCCATCCCGTCCGCACTGCTCGTGCTCGACAACGCGTATCGCCTCCACGACCGCCCCCCCAACGATTACAAATGGGACTACCCCTATCCGTACCGGGCACAGGTCGTCGGGCATCGAGTGCTTCTCGTGCTCGGCCTGGCGGGCATCGCGTTGTTCGTGTCCGAACGGCCGGCGCGCGTCGGCGCGTTCCTGATCCCGCTGACCCTGACCGTTCTCCACGGTCTCGCATTCCCCTGGCCGCGGTACGCGCAGCCGGCGCTTTTCATCGTGATCGCCGCCGCCGGGGCGCTGCTGGGATGGATCGCGGGACGGTGGCGGGCCTTTCCGGAGATGCCCGCGCGGAAGGCCGCGGGGCGCCGCGCCGTGATGCTCGCGGTGATCGCCGCCGCCGCGGCTTTTGCTGCGCTAGCCCTCGGTGACCTCATCCCTCGCGTGGCGCACCTGCTACGAATCGCATCCGTCATCACTCTCGCCATGGCGCCTTTCGCGCTGTCGGCTGCGCTGGCCGGCACCCGCGTCGCCCGTCGGCTGCTGACCGCGGCCCTTCTCGTGCTCGTGGTCCTCATCGCCGCCCACGCCGTACGGGATCGGCGATGGCACGAGGTGAGCCGGGAGATCGACGGAGGCGGGTCGATCGAGCAGGAGATCCTCCTGACGCCGGAGGCCATCGGGCGATTACGCGCCGCCAGCCAGGCCTTCGTGATGTTCGACCTCGAGGTCGCCGAGGGTGACCTCCAGGGTGCGGTGGTGACCGTCGGCGGACGGGAACATCCGGGGTCCGCGCTCGTTCCCACGATGCCGAAGCTGCGCGAGTCGACAGCCACCGGGCGACGCGACCGGCGCGCCTATCCGCAATGGTGGGCGCTGTCCTTCGATCCCGCACTCCTGCCGCGCGACGCCATCACGCCCTTGCGCATCTCGATGCGGTTGCCGCCGGACCGCGGAGTGACGATCAAGGGCGATCGGTTCGCCGACCAGCAACGCGTGTACGAAGGGCCCTCGTTCGGCGACTGGCCTCGCTTCGTGGCCCTGAAGCTCGAATACGACGGCGACTACCGGCTGGCCGTGCGCGATCCGCTGGGAAGCGCAACGACGCGCAGCTTCGTCGCCGAAGCGGGCGCGCCGCGCCGTGCCGTCCGAGCGGTGCACCGCGTGCGTCTCGTCACCATCGCGCAGAACGAGGGCTGGGGCGAATGGGAGACGGAGGCCGCGCCTTCCTCGGAATCCGCATTCGCCTGGGGGGCATGGTCGGGAACCCGCGGCGAAGCCGAGCTGAGCGTCGACGGGAAGGCCGCGCTGCGTTTCCCCCTCGGCTCGACGTGGGACTTCGATGTGGAAGGCGCCGGCTACAAGCTCTGCCACGCGTTCGAGGGGATACGCGGCGAGAAGCCGTACGGCGTGTACGTGCTCTCGGGTCCAGCGAGACCCGGGCACCCGTCGACGCTGCGCGTGCACTTCCGCACCGGGCTGGCCCACGACGCGCTGTTCTATGTCGTCGACGCGAAACGGTCACCCGCCGGCGTGGGCAAGTGCTCGCCGTCCGCCGCCGTTCCCGGCGCGGTACGAATCCTCGACGCGACGCGGAACAACTATCCGGAAGACACCGGCCGCTGGACGGTGACCGGGGTGTTCTGAGCCGGGGGCGCGCCCAGGGCGGGCGTGTATCCGTACGCCAGCTGGCGGCGCATCCACCACGCGTCGAGGCGGGGCGCGATCCAGATCGCTCCCGGGGCGAGGATCCAACCCGCGAACAGATCGACGACGTAGTGATGCCGGAGGTACACCGTCGACACCCACAACCCGAGGCAGCACGGCAACAGCACCCAGAACCACCAGCGGACGTAGCGCCAGGCATAGACGAGGGCCACGAGGGACACCGCGGCGTGCAGGGACGGGAAAGCGCCCCGGCTATCGACAGGCAGCAGCTCGAAGGCTTTGGCCGACATGTTCGAGAACAGATGCGGGTATCCCTGCAACGTGCGCGTGAACTCGTAGACGAGGACGAGCCTCGGGGGGGCGGCGGGAAACACGACGTACAGGAAGTAGCCCATGTAGAAGCACAGCAGGACACCAACGATCGCCGAGCGGAACTCGCGGAGCCGTTGCTGCGCGAGGAGGATGAGCGCGGTCGAGGGCGCGATCCAGGCGAAGCTGACGTAGAAGAGCGTCATCACTTCCGTGCGGCCCGGGGTGATGAACCTCTCCGACCACACGCAGGGGATCACGCCGAAGATCTGCCGGTCCAGCGCCGCCAGGACGTGGTGAACGTCGTGCGGATTCACGAACCCGATGGTGTCGTGAAGGTTCGTATAGATGAGGATGCAGGCGAGGAAGGGCAGCACCTCGCGCAGGCCGCGGACGATCGGCGAGCGCGGCAGCCACCAGTGCGCGGCAGCGAGGATGAGCAGGATCCCGACCGCGATCCCCAGGCGCCAGACGCCGCCCGGATGGCGCGCCCCCAGCATGCCCGCTTCGCGCGCGTAGTAGTGCGCGGCCAGGGTCAGGTAGGTGGTCGGCAACAGGAACGCGAGGGCGATGGCTTCTTCGACGCGCAGGCGAAACACCGCCCTCGTGATCGGGCCCGCGGCGGCTCCGGTCAGAGGACCAGCGTCTCGCGATGCTCGCCGAAGACGGAGCGCAGCCGTCCGGCGATTTCGCCTACGGTGGCCATCGCCAGCACGGCGTCGATGACGGCGGGCATGATGTTCGCGCCGGATCGGGCGCGGTCTTCCAGCGCCGCCAGGGATGCCGACCACGTGCCCGGCTCGCGGCGGGCGCGCAACGCGCGGACGCGCTCCACCTGGACGCGCTCCAGATCGGGGTCGATGCGCAGGATCTCGAAGGGAGGATCCTGCCCGGCCTCCGCGAGCACGTTCACGCCGACGATCGCGCGCTCGCCGGACTCGACGGCGCGCTGGTGGCGATAAGCCGACTCCTGGATCTCGCGCTGGATCTCGCCCCGCTCGATGGCGGCGAGGGCGCCGCCCCTCGACTCGATGCGATCCAGGATGCGACGGGCCTCCATTTCCAGCTGATCCGTCGCCGCCTCGACCGCGTACGACCCGCCAAGCGCGTCCACGGTGTCGGCGACGCCGGCCTCGTGCGCGATCACCTGCTGCGTCCGCAGGGCGAGTCGCGCCGCGGCTTCGGTGGGCAGCGCGAAGGCCTCGTCCTTGCCGTTGGTGTGCAGGCTCTGGCAACCGCCGAGGACGGCGGCCAGCGCCTGAAGGGCCACACGTACGACATTGTTGTCGGGCTGCTGGGCAGTGAGGGTCACCCCCCCGGTCTGGACGTGGAAGCGCAGGTGCTGGGCCCGCGGGTTGTCGACGCCGAGCGTGTCCTTGACCAGGCGCGCCCACAGCCGCCGCGCGGCGCGGAACTTGGCCACCTCCTCGATGAAATCGGAATGGCACGCGAAGAAGAAGGAGATCCGCTCGCCAAACGCGCCCGCATCGAGCCCGGCCGCGCGCGCCGCGCGGACGTACTCGAGGGCGTGGGCGAAGGTGTAGGCGAGCTCCTGCGGCGCCGTCGCCCCCGCTTCCCGGATGTGATACCCGGAGATCGAGATCGTGTTCCACCGCGGCACGTGCTCCGCGCAGTAGGCAAAGACGTCCGTCACCAGGCGCAGCGAGGGCGCCGGCGGATAGATGTAGGTGCCGCGGGCGACGTACTCCTTGAGGATGTCGTTCTGGACCGTCCCCGACAGCGCCGTCTCGGGCACGCCGCGGCGGCGCGCGACGGCGATGTACAGGGCGAGGAGGATGGAGGCGGTCGAGTTGATGGTCATCGACGTCGACACCTTGTCCAGCGGGATGCCGTCGAGCAGGACCTCCATGTCCTCGATGCTGTCGATCGCCACGCCGACACGTCCGACCTCGCCCGCCGAATGCGGGTCGTCGGAGTCGTAGCCGATCTGCGTCGGCAGGTCGAACGCCACCGAGAGGCCGGTCGTCCCGCCTTCGAGCAGGTACCGGTAGCGGCGATTGGACTCGGCGGCGGAGCCGAATCCCGCGTACTGCCGCATGGTCCAGAGCTTCGCGCGGTGGCCCGCGGGGTGCAGGCCGCGAGTGAAGGGATAACGCCCCGGCTCTCCGATCGCGTCCGGATCGCCCACGTTCGCGGGGCCGTAGACGGCCTCGCGCGGCAGGTCCGAGGCGGTTTTGAACGACGCGCGCCGCTCCGCCTGCTCCCGCCTGCTCATCCGCGCGACGTTAACACACTGGCTCGCGGCGCCGCGGTGCCGGCGCGCGCGCCACAACCGCGCGCTCGGGGTGCCGCTCCGCGCAGCCGTATCGCTGTTGGCGACAGGAGTCGATCATTTTAACGCTGCGCTCCGCGGTCACCCCTGCGCACGCGGAACCATGGGCGCGCCGATCGACGCATCGAGAGCACGGACAGCGTTGCCGGGGGCGAGGCCCGCCGCGCGAGGTTCGGGGCCTCGTCCCGCCACGTTGCTGCCCGGTGCGTCGTGCTCCCGCATCAATGACGCGACGGATTGGTGAGGGCGGCGGCGCGCGCAGCGCGACGGCGCCCGGTGGGGGGTTTTAGGGGGGGTCGCGAGGCGCATTGCCCGCCACGTGGAGGTCGGGTCCTCGTACCGCCACGAGGGGACCGGTGGTACGCCGCGCCGAAGTGCCCCCTCTACTTAATAAATATAGATCGGCGTGCCGACGGGGACCATGTCGTACAGCTTGGCGATGTCGTCGTTGCGCAAGCGAATGCAGCCGTGGCTCACGGAGCGCCCGATCGAGCTCGGGTTGTTGGTGCCGTGCAGCGCGTAGCCGTTGCCGAGGTTCAGGCGATGCGTGCCCAGCACTCCCTTGTAGCGCCGCTGGTTGGTCCCAAGGGGCGGGATGATGAGCCGGCCGTCGGCCACGATCTCGCGGCCGTCGTCGGCGTCGAGCACCTCCTTGCGGCCGTCGGAGTACCGCTTCACCATGTCCGAGCCTTCGGCGCGGATCACACCCCCGTCCGCGGTGCTGATCCCTCCCCCGTGCTCGACGCGGGCCACGGACAGCCCACGTTTCCGCGCCTGCTCGACGAAATGCCAGTCCGGGGGCTGCCACACGGGATCCTTTTCCTTGCTGAGCACGGTGAGGCGCCCCCGCGGCGTCTCGAACTTCCACGTGGCGGTGCTGCCTTCCTTGACCAGCGTCTTGCCGCTGCCGGTCGCGACCTGGGTGGTGAACAGGGTCTCCGGGCCACCCTTCAACCACACCCGGTTCTCGTCCAGGCTCACGACCAGGTAGGGACGATCCTTCGGCGGCTCGGCGTCGGCCGCTTCCTGCAGGAGCCGCTCACCTATCTGCAGGTTGGTCTGCACCGCGTCCAGCAGGCTCAGGTTGTCCTCGGAGACCATGCGCATGACGTTGCGCTCGAAGCGCTTGGCGACTCGCGTGTCCACGAAGAGCCAGGTCGAAGCCGCCGTGAGCAGCATCATCCCGCCCACGAGATACCACGCCACCCCGCCGCCGTGACCGAAGAAACGAACCGTCCTGCCCGTGAGTCCAGCACCCGCCGTCGTCGTCCCCACTAATGGATCCCCTTCAATAGAAGTACACCGGCATGCCGACCTCGAGGACCTCGGCCATCGTCTTCAGGTCCGCCGTGCTCGCCCGCACCGCCCCCGGCATCACGTACGCCGGATCCTTCAACGGGCCGGTCTCCGGATCGGAATAGATGACGGCGCCGCCGTTCAACAGGATGGCGATGGGGCCGAGCCCGCCCGAGAATTCGCGCGCTCCAGCCGGCTGCCCGCGCTCCGCCATCAGCCACTCCGGCGCCCGCCAGGTGTGGGAGCCGTCCACGATCTTCGCGATGGTGAATCGTCCCCGCGGCGCCGCCATCTTCACGTCCCCCGGCCCGCCGCCGATGGACTTGTCGGGCCCGATGCGCACCGGCACCTCGCGGAGCTGCGCCCCCTCGCGCTGCAGGTAGAGCTTGCTGTTGTCGATGGAGACGGCCAGGTTCAGGTCGTCCTCGAGCTGCGCGTCGCGGCGCACGAGGGCCACCTGCAGCTGCGCGCGGTTCGCGCTGCTGGCCAGGATGGCGTCGGCGCGGGCGCGCTCCGCCTCGCTCAGGCTGGCGCGGGTCTGCTCGATCTCGCGCGAGTAGCGCCAGCGTTTGTAGAGCAGCCACCCGTCCAGGGCGCTGAGGCCGGCCAGCCCCAGGGTCATGGCGGTGACGATCCGCGGGTAGGCTCCGCGGAATTCGCCCCACCGCGGCCGTCGCCGATTGCGGGGGTTATCGGGTGCCCAGGGCGCTTCCCTGCGTTCCATGCTCTCCTGTGCGGGGGGCGGCTGCGCCCCCGAATGCCATCACTCGATTGCGGCCCGCGGACTTGGCCGAGTACAGGGCGTCGTCCGAGGCCTTTTTCCAGGCGTCCAGGCTCATCCCGGGGTTCAGCATGGCGACACCCGCGCTGAACGTGGTGTGGAAGGGCTGCCCGTCGGCGGCGTGGTGCTCCATGGCCCCGAACTCGGCGAGCAGGCGTTCCACGAGCCGAACCACCTCCGCCTCCGGCAGCTCCTCGATCAACGTGGCGAACTCCTCGCCGCCGTACCGGCCCACGCGATCGGACTGGCGGAATTTCCGCCGCAGCAGGGCGGCCAGCGAGGCCAGCACGCGATCGCCGACGGGGTGGCCGAAGCGGTCGTTCACGGACTTGAAGTGGTCCACGTCGATCATCACCCAGGCCACCGGCCCGACGTGGCCCTCCTGCTGACGCACGTGCAGACCCTGTGCCGCCTCGATGAAGGCGGTGTGCGTCAGGAGGCGCGTCAGGCCGTCGCGGCTCAAGAGCTGGCGGACGAACCGCGAGCGCTCGATGCGCGCGGCGACCGTCGACAGCAGCAGCGGCGCCACCACCGGCTTCACCAGGTGGTCGTCGCCTCCGACGCGGGCCGTGTGATACCGCGACTGCAGCTGACCCTCGGTGGTCAGGAAGAGCACGGGCAGGGTCGCGTACCGCTCGTCCTGCCGGAGATAGCGGACGAGGTCGTAGCCGGTGACGCCGGGCAGCAGGATGTCCATCAGCACGAGGTCGGGAGCGTGGTGGCGGAGCATGGCGTCGAACTCGGCCGGATCGGCGCAGACGAACACCGTGTGACCCGCCGACTCGAGGATGGCCTTGACGTAGGCGGCCTGCTCGGGATCGTCCTCCACGGAGAGGATCTTCGAGGGCTCGGGGCGGCTGCTCTCGAGCAGGTGCTGCAGTCGCCGAAGGAGCGCCTTCCAGTCGACCGGCTTCTCGAAGTAGCCGTCCGCGCCGGACGTGATGGCCTCGACCTTGTCGAGGAAGCCGCCACGAGGGCTCATCACGACCACGGCGACGGTATCGCCGGCGGAAAGCCGCCGGATTTCGACGATCAGCTCGTGGCCCGACCCGTCGGGCAGGTCGACGTCCACGACGACCGCTGACGGCAGCGAGCGCTCGTCGGAGAGTGCTGTGCGCGCGTCCGCCAGCGTGGCGGCCTGGGACACGGTCAGCCCCTCCGCGTGAAGGAGGGGCAGCAGCTGTTCGCGTACGCCCGCATCGCCGGTCACGAGGAGAACCGCGCTCGGGCCCGCGTCCGGCTCCAGATCCCGCGTGGGGGTCGCCGGCACCGCGAGGGGATGCTCCGCGGGAGGCGCCACGGAAAGCTCGTGCACGATGGCGGTGATGAGGCGCTGCCAGTTGTCGATCTCTCCCGGTCCCGGCGCCGCCGAGGCCTTCTTCAGGGCCATGCACTCGAGCTCGCCCTCCTTGGCCAGCGCGGTGACCTGGACGAAACCGTGGCTGGCCCCGATGCCCGCCAGCGAATGGAAGAAGCGCATCAGGTCTTCGCGCGCGGCGTCGTCCTTCGGGTTGGCTTCCAGCTTTGCCACCAGGGCCTTCATCTCGGTCGACTTCTCGAGCGACCTCTTGATGAACGCGTTCCGGAGGTCGTCGAGGGTCTTGGGCAGGGCCTGTCCGGCTGGAGGCGCCGGCGGTACCCGCCGTGAAGCCGCGCCCTTATCGAGCGCAGCCCTCACTTTTCCGCCGAGGGTTGCGGGATCGAACGGTTTCGCGAGGACGCCCATGACGTCGAGAGATTCGAGCCGCTCGACCTCGGCGATCATCGCGGACGCGGTGAGGAACAGGACGGGAATGTTCGCCGTCGCCGGATCGGCCCGCAGCGCGCGTAGCGTGGCGGGCCCGTCCATGAAAGGCATCATCACGTCGAGGAGGATGGCGTCGGGCCGGTCGCGCACGGCCTTGGCGACCCCCTCGGCGCCCGAGGAGGCAGTGCTCGTCTCCATGCGCGAGAGGGCCAGGCTCATCTGGACGAGCTCGCGGGTGTCCCCGTCGTCGTCGATGATGAGGATCTTCATCTATTCATCGCCAAGGCCCTGCGCATGCAAGAACCGGCCCCGCCTTCACCTCGGCCCCA